>Ga0163150_10003533_pt1 | contig 21883 bp, 18 predicted proteins | sample OliLakLV19P2IB_FD_148628 | JGI IMG/M metagenome (GOLD analysis project Ga0163150, IMG submission 148628) | Freshwater microbial mat bacterial communities from Lake Vanda, McMurdo Dry Valleys, Antarctica - Oligotrophic Lake LV.19.P2.IB | ecosystem: Environmental > Aquatic > Freshwater > Lake >...
GTAAGCAATTGCGGCGCTGGCACTAACATCCGCATTTACAATACTTAAAGCCAAGTTTAACTTCGAGTAAGCAATTGCGGCGCTGGCACTAACATCCGCATTTACAATAAGTGATGATGAAAATAAGCCACCACTACTTGAGTGAACGATTCCTAAACCTAAACCTGATAGTGTAAGTCCCGTGAAAGTAGGGCTTGAACCAGTTCCGATGCTCTGGACAGTTCCGATTGTAACTGCTCCAGTTGCGCCCGAGACGGTTGTTTGGTTAGCAGTTGCAATGAGAGATGTAACGCCTGTGTTTGATATAGTAACCGCGCCAGTCGCGCCTGAAACTCCAATACCTGTTCCTGCGATTGCACTTGTCACCCCCGTGTTCGCCAGCGCGATGGTCCCAGCCCCGAATGTTACGCTTAACCCAGTGCCGCCAGATAGAGTGGCGAACTCGTTAGCTGTGGCCCCAGCATTTGCCTTAATAAGCTGATTTGCAGTACCGTTAGCAATCTTAGTGATTGCGATAGCTGCGCTCGCTGCGATATCCGCATTTACTAAAGACCCTGCAATAATATCAGCGGTCAGGCTTGGCGTACCGTCCACATATATGAGCGACACCTTGGTGGAGTCAGCCACCATCGCGCCTACTGCGTCTTGTGCCTGCTCGTCCGTGTATCCGCCAGATGAACCAATGGTGAGAGTGTTTAAACCGTCGTTGTATGTGAGTGCGATCCCAGTGCCGGCAACAAGGAGGGATGCTACTCTGTCATCAACGCGCTCGTCTGTGTAGTAGAGGTTTGTTCCCTCTGTAAGATTTGTCGTTGTCTTTAATGCAAAGTCCGTGTTGAACCTGGATGTTGTGTAGTAGAGGTTTGTTCCCTCTGTAAGATTTGTCGTTGTCTTTAATGCAAAGTCCGTGTTGAACCTGGATGTTGTGTAGTAGAAATTAGTAGATCCCTCAGTAAGATCATCGGTGTCCTTAAGTGCAAATGAGGTATTGAATCTCGTTTCTGTGTAGTAGAAATTAACCACACCCTCTGGCAGATCGTCAGTCGTGGATATCGGAGAGCCTCCACCACTTATAGTATCGATGTCTAGCTGGAGCTCCTCAAGAGCTGCCTGTACATCTGAGCTAGCCAGGTTTCCCGCTGGTACCACACTAATATCGCTAGCATCGTGAGCGTCACTAGAGTTAACGTGATTAGCCAGGTTAGTTTGTGCTGTCGTGAACTGGCCCTGTATGCTCGAACTAACTCCAGATACGTATCCAAGCTCGGTTGCTGTAACGGCTGATGTGACAATTTTTCCAGACGGACTTGTGACGAGTGCAAATTCACCTCCCAGTGCCGACACTCCAAAGAACAGATCTATGTTCGTTTGCAGCTCGTTAAGTGCTGTTTGTACGTTAGTGGCTATCAGATTACCCGATGGAGCATTGCTTATAGCAGAGGCATCGTGCGCGTCCACCGTATCGTTAAGGTGAGCGGCGAGGTCTGCTGTGATATCGGCTGTGACCTCATCAAACGTGTAGAGCACTACCTGAGTGGCGTCATCGTTCCACCCGATCACAGTCGATGGGATCGGCTCACCATAGTTGAACCCGTTAGCTGGCACTTGCTCGGATATGTGCGCGATAGGCGCTCTGTCCGCGCGCTCACTCACCTGCTGGATCATGGCGACCAGCATATCCAGGTGGAGCTCCTGGGTCTCAGGGACGAAATCGGCGTTGTTCTGAAGATCCAGCGTCTGTTTTAAGTCTAAGGCTCTGGAGATCACCACCTGTTCGTCAGTGGTAGGGATCACGTTCATGATGACGTTATCACCTACTATGGTGTAGTTCGTGCTGATCACTTGCAGTGTCTGAGTGACAGGGTCTACGGTAAGGTCGCGCTTATGGACGACGACCTCTGATGATGCATCGTCGATGACGGTGAACGGGATAGCGAACGTGGCGGTGACCCCGTTGCCGTTATAGGTAGCCTTCACAGTCTCATTGGTGAACGCCATTTATTTCCCGTATTGCTTCTTAAGCTGCCTGAGTTCTTTTCTTATGCCGTATCCTGGGTCATTAGCCTCGTAGGCATTCTCCCAAACCGCTTTGTCTAAAGCCCACTTTGTATAGAACAGGTTACCACCCGGTGTGTTCCTAGCTGTCCATTTCAGTGTTCGCTGGATCGCCAGCTGCTCCTGATGTGAGAGATCCTTGTCGGAATCGAACCGTGCATAGATGTCAACTAGATCCAAGGCCTCACCGAACACTGGGCCTGCTAGATTCTTGGCAATCTGATAGCTTGATTTATACGCACCGAACAGGTAGTCTCCGTAAAGGCCGCCAGCCCCTCCTCGTACAAATGCCTGCGCTGCGTTTTCAAGAGTGGTGAAGTCAATGCGAGGGTCATTCCCCTCTGTGATCTTCTTCAGCATCATAGCCACACCGCCAAGTACAGTCGCTCCGCTCATGAACTCCGCCATGCCACGGATATCGCCCTTACCCTTCATAGCGTCCATGAATCCCTCAGCCGCTTTGTCCGGGTCACTGCTTGCTATCCGAGATAGCAGCTTATGTGTGGACATGGGAACGCTCTTAAGCTGCGCGAACATGCGCCGTGACTGTGACCATGGGTCATCAGCCGTACCAGCGCCCAGCAGTGTGGTGCGTGTCCTAACGCCAGGCTGGAGCAGTGCCACGTCGACGTTGTCGTTGATGTAGTTACGGTAGCTCATCTCTAAGTTGTAGAGGTATTTCTCTGGAGTTGGTTTGAACTTCTGATCTGCGAACTTCACGTTAATGACCTGCTGTACAAGGTTCCTGTCGACTTTCTGTATAGCCTCAGCCGTCATCATCTTACGCCCTTCGTAGGTCTCCGTTGCTCCAGTGAGAACGAGCCAGTCACGATGGTCAATGTCGAAAGTGCCAAGTGCTGCTTGTAAGCGCTTCGGGATAGCATTGTAGCCCTTAGTGGAATGCTCGCCCAGCTCTTCGCCGAACGATATTGCCATAGCTAGCTTTGACTTATTGGTGTGCCACTCCATGCCGTTAATTTTAAAGAAGAACCTCTGGGCCTTGGATATCGCGCCCGCCGCTCCGTCTGTGTACATCATGTCCGTGTAGAGGAATCCTAGGTGGTCACTCAGCAGGATCCCCATCTTACCAGCGAACGCCTTTTTGGTCTCAGCGCTCATGGGATCTGCGTAGTTCTTAACGAGCTTGAGCATTCCTTCCATGGTGTTGCCACCGAAGTTAGCTCGGTAGATCGATGAAGCTCCCACCCAGTCGGGAAACGAGGATATGAGAGCCTTACCTAACTTAGACATGGATTGCAGGGACCTAGCGCTAGCTCCTACTTTAGCTACCATGGAGTCAGAGCCGCTGTTATTGATCCCCAGAAGGTTATTGTAGTTATTTAGGATTTTGTTAGCTTGCCCCTCTTGAATGTCAAAGCGCTTGATTAGAGACTCTATCGTAGCCTTGGGATTGGTCCCGAACTTCATGATCAGGCCCACCTTACGTGAATCCGAGTTCACACCAGAGACAAGCGTATCGAGGATATTACCTTTACCAAACTGAGTGTTATACTCGGCAAAACTTGCCCCGTCTTTGAAATGTAGCTTACGAGCGGTAGTGAACTGATTACCCAGTTTGGACTGTTTATATATATTATCTAAGTTATCGGACGTGGGGCCCGACGGCTCAATGCCATATCTCTCTTTAGTGATACTCTCGTAGGTGTGCTCCATAGCCTTAACAGACTCTGGGCTATCAGGGTTCCCATCCTTGAATGTCTTCTCAGGGTCGAGCTTGTCCTTAATAAACGAGTACCACTCAGTGAAGGATACTTTTCTTATCTTGTCAGCACTATGGGTCTGGTCGATGAACCCATGTATCTCACCTAGTGGTAAGCCAACACTGCGTTTGGCATTAAGGAGCTCTTTATTCACAGCAGCTAGATGCTTAGCAATCAATCTAGCCTCTTGTGATATGTGGATAGTGGGAGGCGTCTTGTTAGCTTCGGAGAACGTATGCTCTGCTATCTCAGCATCAAGCTTACCCGACTTGAATAGTTCCAAGTGTGTGGCATCGAGCCCTTTGATCATATCATGGAGCTTATTGCGCAAGGATACGCCGAACATCTCAGCTGAGTTACGTCCGCCTTTTTTAATCGTGTCACTACCACCAAGTGTCGTGAGTACGCCCTCTGCTTTGTCTTTAAACGAGTCGACCTGAACGATGAGCTTGTTTTTCTTAACAGCGTTAGTGGCCCGCTCCAAAGCCTCAGCCTTGGTTAATTTTTTTAGCTGCTCACGCTGCTGCTGGAGACGCGTCGGGAGCTCGCTCATTTTGCCTGTTTTCTCAAGCAGTGTTGCCACGTCGTCAAGATCGTTTAGCATGCTATCGATGACTTTATCTGGAACGTCAGGGTAACTCTTCTTAATCTCTTTTCTACAATCAGCCATTAGTTACCACTCCAGCATTTCTCAACAGCTTTGGATAACTCCAAGAACGCGTCGGCCTTCTCGTTATAGTCGATTATGTCTTTTGCCTCTTTGGCGGAGATCTCATCTAGTAGGCCGGCGTCATGCGCCTGTTTCAGATCAGCGACAGCCTGATCGGCCTCACGTGCAAGCTCCTGCCCCCTAACCTCTGGGATCTGCGGGTTCTCCAGGTTGTCTGCTACAGCCTTGGCAGCGTCCGGGTTATGATCGAGGTCAGACGCTGGTGATTCCTGCTCTGCTTTAATCTTAGCAAGCTCATCAGGTGTGGGGTTACGCACCAGCTCTGGGTTAACCTCATGCTGTTTAATAACCTCGAGGTCAGCATGGTCGAAGATGACCAGACCGTTATGTGGCGAGTGGTCAACGCCTGCTACCTTGTCGACGGTGAAGCTATATCCCTTAATCCCCTGCTCTTTAGCTTTGGCGGCAACGGCATCGAGGAAATCCTGCTCGTCTACACCAGTAAGCTCAAGGAAATCGTTTATCGTTTTGTCTATGCTCTTTGGAGTCTCGGGCATCTCGAATTTAACCCCCATGTCGTCAGCTACCTGCTGGAGGATCGGGGTCATCCGGTGCTCGGGTGTGATCGGAGCGTTCAGGTTCTCGATGTCGAGCCCCTCTTTCACCTTAACCTCTACGTGGGATCCCATGGAGCCATCACCGTTAGCACGCACAGCTCCTGCGTTCGTTACAGCTGGGTTGTCGGAGATCTCTACGCCTGGGCCTCTATAGTCGAATACCTTGGCAGATACCCCGCTGATATCGCTAGATGAGTTAGCAATCGGGACGTATAGCTGCTTAGTGGGAGCCTCCACTGACGGGTCTGTTATAGGAGCGAAGTGGTAGCCGGTTTGGTCATGCGGGATGTCGGTCATCTTAACACCAGCCTCATGCACATGCTGCGCAGTGGGCGCCTTATCCATAAACTGCTGGCCAGTGGTGGAGTCGTCCACTATCTTGAAATGCTGATCACCTATACCACGGTACCAGTTCAGAGTTCTACCGCCAACGCCCTTAACACCTGCGAACGCCAGAGCTCCGATAGCTGAGTTATACAGCACGTCGCCAGCTGTGTACTCACGCCCTTCAGCCTGAGCCGCTGGGGCTACCAGTGACATCTCGGTGGCGATGTTGCCGATGAAACCCTCGGCTGCGTCCTTAGCCACCTCTTGAGCGATGGTCTTACGCGCTAAACCCTGGGATATGCCCAGCTCCACCGAGCGCGCAGCCTCAGCTGCTGTAAGCCGGCCAGCTCCGAACACTGTCCTAGCTACCGCTGTCTTAGCAACAGCTTTGCCGATAGCAGTCTTGGCTAAGAACCCGATACCAAAGCCTGTCGCAATACCAACGCCAATCTCGAGCGGGTCTGTCATGCTGGCGACAGCGCCCATACCGAAATCAAGGATAGTCCCTTTTAACCCCTGCGGACCCAGTGAACGCGCCACTTGCAGCTCTTGATATTTGGCATTACGGTTAGCTAACTCAGTAGCCACTAGCCGCGACTTGCCCTCTGTGAAATTCATCCCTGGGTATTCTTTGTTTAGCTGTTCTGGAGAAAGCTTCTCGTCATTGGCTGACTGAGACTCTAGCATTTTGATCTGTATCTGGCGCCGGGCTGCATAAGTAGCAGTGTCCCAGTTCATCAGGTCGTAGCTCGCTTTAGCCGCAGTGAACCCGCTAACGTCCGCCGCAAGCGTGTCGGTGAAATAACCGTCGTCACGATTCGTTGGCGCTAAGGGGTTAGTAACGATGCTCACTCGACAACCTTCTTTTGTAGAAGGGGACTATTACTGCCAGGAGAAAAATGCAGCAGATTAATTTTCACCAGCTCATCAGGTACTGAACTTACCTTAAGGCGAATAGGCTTATACATGGGCGTTCCATCAGGCATCTGACCAGCGTTAGCAGGGACAGCCCTAGATATTCCATCAGTACCCTTGGCCTTTAGCTCCAGGTACTGGCTGTCATGTGAGAGCGTCCACCTGGCGTTTGTCGTTATAGCGTTCATGTGCAGATCTTGGTTTCGATCGGGCATGTACGGGTCGAATTGCTTGATATAACCAGGAGAAACGGACCTGGCTAAGAAATCGTCCATCGTTTGCTTTTCTACCTTCATAGCATTCTTGGGAAACGCGATATTGCTCTTACCACCAGTGGTGACCACATAGTTGTTGTCGATGATCGTCTGCTTAGCTATCGCGATGGCTTTCTTTGGATCAAGGTTATGATCACTGAGCTTAAGCTTCGATGCCTCAAGTACAACCTGCTCTTGGATAGCAGAGCCAGAGGAGAACTCGGAGGTGTTCTGTGTATTCACAGCATCGGTGAACCCTTGACTAGCAATAGCGGCAAGCATCTCGAGCTCCTTAGACATAGAGTCACCGAAGCGATCTTTGAAAGCCTCCATATTAGCCTTACCGTTTTTGATATTATCAAGAACAGACCTGCGCGATTCAGCTGTGTCCACTTGAGCTAAGACGTAAACACCCTTAAGATCTTTGTTATCAATGGCGACCTCAGAGAGCATCTGGCCTGCACGCTTGCCATAAGTATTAATAAACTTATCTAGAGTTACTTTCAGTACGTCAACCTCTGGAGACTTCGCTGCCTGAGAGATAGCAGATCCGATACCGTCGCTCTGAGACTTAGTAGTAGTCCTGAACTTAGCGCCCGTTCGCTGAGCCTCAGACTCTGCCTCGCTTAGGAAGGCCTCCATATCAGCTGGTGAGTTGTACGACTTATCTGCAAGCATTTTGACTTTCTCTGATGATTTCGTTGTAGATAGCAAGCCATCTTTTTGGCGCTCTTCGGTGATATCGTTAATAGCCTTGCCGGCGATGAATTTAATCTTAGCCCGAGCTTCGGGATTCCATGATGGGTTCTTATCCTCTTTGAATACATCAAGTTTACCGTACTCGGCAGTTGGCAGCTTCACCGCCTCTTGCACCGAATAGCCAGCTTCCCTTGTAGCCTTAAGCTCATCGAGCTTGCGCTTGCGGATATCAGGCATGTCGTCAAGCGCTGGAGTGCTGGCGATCTGCGCATACACAGATCGGAACTGTGCCTCGTTTACTTTTCCATGGAGAGATTGGTAGGAGAAATCCTCAGCGCTGTTTTCGATGTTGATGAAATCTTTTTTCGCCTTTTGCTTAATATTAGATTCGAAATACTTTAGCAGCTCGCCGCGTTTGTTAGGCCCCAGATCCTTAGTAGGACCCTCGCCTGATTTTAGCAGGTCAACGCCTTTTTTAAAATCCTCTGTATTGGATAGATGAGTGAAATATCCTAGAGCTCTTGTCTGGTTATATTTTCGAAGCTCTCCTGCTTTTTCCCCAGGCTCATAGTTGACGTTGTCGGAGTTTATTTTCTCAGATGCCGTATGCACCATAAGCCCATAATCATCTAAGTTACCACTGGTGATCAGCGTGTTCGCATCCTGCTCGGACATCTGCTCGTCACGATCCCTTGTAATCTTGGAAGACTGGAGCTTCTCCCATGAGTCCGCACGGTGAAGTGAGCTGATCTGGTAGTTGTCGACAGTCTGCTTGTATAAATCCTTAGCTAGCTGATTGGGCGCGTTCTGTAGAGCCGCGTTCTGCTTATCGTCCCAGCTCTGAGCAACCTCTTTAGAATATCCGTCGACACCCTTACCATCGCGCTGGCGCTGCTCTTTAATAAGCTGCTCTTGGCTCACCATAGACGTGTAGTCCTTATGGCTGGTCTCGTAGGCATAGTCTCGGGCTTTGTTCGTCTCACGCACTTGGCGCAGGTTCTCTACACTACCGCCAAGCTCAACGAGAGTGTCGCCTAGTTTGTCTATCGTCTTAAGCTTCTCGGAGGCTGCTTGGCCCCCTACGAAATTAGATACACTAGTGTCACCAGATATCGTGCCGACTCTCTCTGATATGGGTATTCGTGGCATTACACCTTACTCCTCTCGCGGGACGCGCTTAGATTTGTTAGAGATGAGGCGCCGCCAAGGCCTTTTGTGATAGCTGCTAGCCCAGCATTCTGCTTGTATTGTGCCGACTCGTCTGCGTAGATGCTCGCTTGAGCCTCGAGCTGGCCGGCTTTGAAGCTAGCTTCACGCTGCATGATCGCGATCTCCTCGCCGAACTGAGCACGTGTCTGCTCTAAGCGCTGAAGCGGAGATCCCTTAATATCCACACCGCCTCTGGCGTATGCGGACTTCTGCTTTTCTTCAAGCAATGCCCCCTGCCTTTGAAGAGCCTTGGTGTTAATCCGGGCACGCTCCATGATCTCTTGAGCCTCGAGCCTGTTTAAACCTGCTTTACGAGCAGCAAGATCAGCGTCGCTCTGAGCCCCCTGATAGGCCGAGTACATACTCAAGCCTGTTCCCGCTACTATGAGCGCCTCAGCCATTACCTGGCCCTCGCATATAAGATGAAATCCTGGCCCTCAGAGCCGTAGTTCTTAAGACGCCCTTCGGGCATTAGCCCCAAAGCCTCGAACCAGCGCTTAAGAGCCTTTGAATCGTTCGGTGCATACGCCTGCATCCTGCGAATATCCAGCTTGGCCCATACAGCCTCAAGCAGAGCGCGGCATGCCTTGACGACATCGCGTGCATAATTATGCACAAGCTCGCCCATCAGAGCCCAGAGTTCCCACACCCCAGGATAGACGAAGTAACCACCCAATACAGCGATTGGCGTATCGCCAACCATGAGCGTATAGGCGATGGTCTCAGGGTGCCTTATCGCAGCTATACAACGAGCTTTGATGGTTTCGTCAGTACCATAGATAGACTTAGGAGTGATCACCTCGATATCGCCGATTCTAGCGAACACTATATCAACCTTCATTCGTCACCCCAGTCACAGCAATGCCAGTCACATCAAGCGGAAATGGCTTATCGTTCACGATAACCACCGTTGACTCCCTGGTGTAATTGCCTCTGAATATTTGATCTTTAATCCCCCGATAAAAGGGCGTTGCATCCCCCATGGGGATGTCGTTAGGTCTGAATATAATGTCTTCAAGATTATCCACGTTGCGCCCGAACTTACAGAACACAGCTCGGGAAAACCGGATCACTGCTCTATCAATAGTTTTTGTTTGGTGTAGACCTGATCCGATGACGGAGCCAGCGTCGATGAAAATAGGCTCGATTATCTGTCGATAGGGTAGGCCCACGACAACAAAAGAAGCAGCGCTAAGAATATCCAGCTCTCCATCAGCATCGATTACAAACTGCCCCTCGTACTTCCCGTCAGCTATCACGTCCACAGTTTGGCCGATTAAGTGCTTTAGCCCTGTGAAGTTAGTCGCTGGAGATACACTAAACCGAACGACCTGTGAGTCGCAATAGTTTAAATGTGCGTTCATATCGAACGACTCACTAGCAGGATCTGTTCTGAAATACTGAGCCTCTATGCGCTCAAAGTAATATGCCGTAGCCCCATTGATGGTTCTCTGAACTAAGGCGTACACACCGTCACTGGTACCATCCTCGATAGTCGCTGTGCAGATAGATAGAACCTTCGGCGGCTCGTCATCAAGATCACCGCCAAGCTTATGAAAGTGCCATGCTAGCATCTGCGATGGGCGATCCCTGGTGCAGCCGAACAGGCTCCCGTTAGAGTCAATGAACCAGAACGTCGATGCATTCCCCCCTTGGTATTGCATCTGCAGAATCTCTGGGACTTTTTGAGTCTCTCTAATCTCAAGGGACCTGTCGAGCATGTGGTCGGCGAGCAGTGACAGGTTGTCAGGACGAAACGAGTCCTCTTGGAAATTGAACACAAACTCTCGAAGCGTTCTCCCATCACGATCAACGAAGTAGATCGCGTTCCCCACTTTTTGTGCTTGTATGTAGCTGGAGCCCACCTCGGACTCTGCTCTGAAATCAACGTTATCTGTTCCAAAGGAAGCCGTAGGATCAGGGGCTGAGGCAATGATCTCTTTACCGCGAGTTCCAATGTTTAAGTTCGTGCCGGCGATCATCCAGTTTATCTCAGAGCCGTCACCAGCAGTGATCGTCAGCGCGTACGGGGCCGTGTCTCCAGTGCCGCCATCGAACTGCTGGATATCACCCGTCTCGGATCCCCATATCGTGTCAGGGAACGCGGCACTTCCGCCGTAGACGGCTCTGCCTTGGTGGAACGCTATCGTGCGCGGCCATCCCCTGGCGTTAGACCAGTAGCTCTCTTGCCAGTTAGCAGACGCGGACGCAGAGCCAAGGGTCGTAGTGACTCTAGCTGTCGCCGTAGTTCCATTTGTAACTGCGGTGATCTCGAAGAATCCGCCACTGCTTAGCTTGAACATCGCGCCAACATGGGCAGCGACGAAGAAGCCAACCGACGATGTGACCGTCACACTGCCAGTCGTTCCTGAGAACGAGAGCGTGTGATTGGCGTTAGCGTTCACAGGCTGATAGGGCCACGCATCGTCAGGGAACGACACGGACTCAATAGTATAAAACGAGGCCGTGGTTTTCGATTGCTGATTAGGCTTTAGATAAAACGGATACGCCACGAATGTGTCATAGTTAGCGTCCGCGTATCTCCGCTGGATGATCAGCGGCACCCGGTTCGGATGAACCAAGATCATGATATCGCCGAACTGAGCATATTGAATTTGATTAAGCTCAGATTCTAGATAGCCCTTAAAAGAGCTTGAGTTCGGGATGAGAAAAGCAACATTGTAGATCTCAATCCAATCGATAGCAGGAATGTTTTTATAGTTAACTCCGCCAAAAGCTGGGTTTGTGTCTCTAGCCGTATAAGTCTCGTCAGAGTAGATATCGCAGCTGGTGGTAAGAGTGTACTCACTCTGATCAGCATTCGGACGTATGAGTAAAACAGAACCAATGGTTTTACTTTTCCTGAAATTTATTAAGCGAATATTGCTATTAAACACAGACAAAGAAGCATCAAAGAGAGATTCCACAACACTGTTAGCTATGAAATAAGACCCAGGCCTTCTCCCTCCACCACCTTGAACATATGGGATGGCATTCTCCAAAGTCTTGCAGGATTTCTTAAACACATCTAAGTCAGAACGTGCGTAGGATTTAGGCGTTATCTCGCCCGCCCGCAGATCATTAACCAGGTAGCTAAACTTAGACAATGCTAAAACCTCACGTCTCTAAAAGTCCCGGCATCGATAACAGCGCCGCTGGACTCCTGAGCATTAAAGGATCTGGCTTGGGCGATCTTCTCTTTGGCTTCTATCTTTAATTCTTTCGACAGAGTGGCATTCTTGCTTAATAAAAAGCATATATCCGCAGCTAGATCAGTAGCTAGCGCCTCTTCGAAATGCGGATCGAACTTAGATGTGTCAGTTAGATCTGTGATGTATTTTATTTTGCATTCGGTATTATTAGTAACAAGGGTTCTGCCCTCGATACGCCATGGGATGTAATTATCCTCGATGTCCAGAACTCGCAGGCAATCAGCGGGTACGCCAAACGCACTGTCGAACTCGAACACTGGCTCCGTCGCGAGAAGTCCGATCTCTATTCTTAAAGTAGCAAAGTTCCATGGGTGTGATCGGAGTAGCGCTTTACGTTTATTGTCGTACTGCCCGTTACAGGCTCTTGCAGCAGCTGAGTCCTCGGATAAAGACGTGATTCTATCGGACCCCACTTTTGCCAAAGCAGAATTACAGATATCAACTGGCGATGAGGCCACGAATCCCCCTTAAAGAAATAAGGGGGCTATAAAAGCCCCCAGACTAATTAATCAACGCTATATTCGATAGCTACTTTCAATGTGAAAGCAGTCGCTGAACTTGCTTCTGTGCATTGAAGCTTCAAGTCTACCGCAGAGGCGAATTGCTTGAACAATCCAGGGCGGGCTGCAAAGCCTCCTCCTGTACCTGCTGCAATCCCGCCGCCTTGCATAGAAGCGCCGTTGTCTGTCTCAGGATTGAATCCTAAAATGAATCCATCCTGATCGGCTGCTTCTACAGCGTCGGCGCTTACGCCCCAACCCACATCCCATACTCCAGCTGTTCCGTTGTCATCGCTATAAACGACAACATTGTGAACGCGGGCACTAGCGGGGATCTTTTGCATGGTGACGATATCACCGATCTCGCTAGCTTCAGCGTAGGTATAGCTGTCATACGCAACGTGCAAATGAGAGTATCCTTCACCTTTTGGAATCTTCACACTGGGTACAGTGGAAGCCCACTTTGTTCTATTCAGTCCTAATAATGTAGCATCTGCTGCCATGGTATTTCTCTCCTATAAATTAGATTTTAAGCCTCTGCGCAAAGAACCATAACAACCTTGGACTCTTCCATCCGGGTAGCACCAATGCTCATTTGTGCGTACACTTGAGTGGAATAACCTTTGTCGTCACGCTCTGAAATCCGCGCCTTCATATCCATACCGATCGATAACAAGAGTCCATCACCAGCGAATGCGAAGCATTGGCGGGCAGCGTTTCCGTTACCTGTCGACAAGGTCACAGCACCTGTAGAGGTGTTGATGCTATAAAGTCCGGAGTTGTTTAAACGCTCTGAGCGGATAAACTTGAATCCCATGTATGAGTCGATTTGACCGTTAACAAGGGCTTTAACAGTGTTGAAGTCTGCGCTTGTGACTTCGGTTTCGCTTAGAAGGTTCTGGCGCTGTTCAGCGGAGAACACGAAGTAACGAGGAATCTTCTCGTCAACTTCAGCTTCGTCGAAAATTCTTTGAGTAACTCTCAAAGCTTCAACGTTTAGTCCGCTTAAACTACCACCAGAGACAGCTCCAATGTGCTGAGCCGCTGGAAGAGCAACCGCTGTTCCACCGTCAACGCCGCCGTAAGCAGAGCCGTTAGCAGCACTGATGACAACGTCATCCATTGCGCGTCCCATAGCCATCATACTAGCTTTTACATAATCGCTAGCAGGATCGATGAGCATGCGAACTTTATCGACATCGTCGATTAAGTCTGCCCATTCGTAGTCATTTAAGGTTACACGCCTACGTGAGTGAGGTGTGTCGAATTGCGGTGTGTCCGCGTGCCGGCTTGTACGAAGTACGGCAGTAACAGAGCCGATACGATCGTAGAAACTTGCTTCTGATTTTTGGCTTTCTTTTCTTACAACAGGAGCTAAACGAGATCCATCTTGTTGGCTAAGATGAAATATGTTCGAGCTAAACTGTTTTACAAACGCTGTAGTAACTTCTTGAGACATAGAATCCCCCTGACAATTTGTTATTGTTCAAACAAACTACTCTTTCTATAGTTGCTCGTACTTAACGGAATTGTCCCTAAAAGGGATTCACTGATATCCACTGGGGTCTCCAGCTTCAAACTAGGACTGGGGATGAGCGCCCAGTTGTCCTTAGCCTATTTAACGGCTATTTCAGAAAAATAGTCAAGGCTACTCTTTAGGTTTTTCTGGATATGCCATCTCATGCAGCTCTAACATCTCTTGAACCGCAATCTTATGGTTCGGATGTGAGGGATTATGGTATGGGTGCTCACGGTTCGCCATAGTCATGCCGATTTCGACTTTCGCGTCGTTTGGTGCTTTCGCATTAGCAGGACCTGTGCCATGCATCTTGTCTTCTTGCAAGAATCCTGAGAACTTAACGAAGGCCTTTAACAGCGCGGGATTAGAGCCAGCATCATTCTCTTTCAAGAATTTGTCTAACTCTGGGTCGCCCGTGTATTTAATCGCCTGTTTCACACGCTCCATATTCTGGTCGTATGCTTTACCCCACTCTTTTTCTAATAGGGCTTTCGCCTCGTCCTTCTGACCTTGGGCGAGCTTGGATCTTTGTCCTATGATTTCTTTTTCTTTATTAATATACCAGCCGAGTAAGTTTTGTGCTTGCTCTGGCAATATACCAGATTCATGCATTTTAGCTTTCACTGAGTTAAAGAACTCAGTGTTGATCTCAGTATCCTTAGGAGCATCCACCTTGTAGTCGTCGATCTTCTCAGGGAGGCCTAGTTTATGGTAGAACGCACGGCGCTCCAAGTCTGTCGCATGCTTACTCGGAAGGACGATCTTATCCGCCCCTACTTGCTTTTGAGCATGCACGAAACTTCTCGCAAGGCCTGTAAGGTCATGAACAGTCTTAAGTGACGACTCCTCTTTTAAGTCATCAGGAAGCATGGAATGCCAGTTCTCACCTAACACAGGTAAGCTAGCTGCAGCCGCTGCGTCTGGTGGCGGTGTGCTAGACGAAGCTGGTGGTGTTTGCTGTGTAGTCGAATCGCTCATGTTTAATAGCCTCCGATAATTGGTTTTCTAGTTTCTTAAGATCCGTGTTCATCTGATTAATGATCATCAATACAACTGTCCGCTGTCCCTCGTTGTACGCCATTTCCATAGGGTCGCTCGAGAAGACAGGATCCATCACCCGGTACTGCCTCATAAGATCATATAGAATGCGCTTACCAGTTTCTGACGTAAACAAGCTTTTATAATCAGCCTTCTTGGCCACATATTTCTTATGCTGTCTATTCATCTTTATCCCTGTATTGCGGGTTTCACTTTAGAAAGATTATCGGCAGCTACTGTTTGTTGCTGTTGCTGGGCTGCTTGCTCTTGTGCTTGCTGACGACCTTTTCTGATCTTCTCGACTTCAACCTTAGGACGGATCATCTTTTGAGGGAAATTGTAGATACGAGCAATCTCCCTGATTGATTCATCCCCATCAAAGTTATCCAAAACCGTAGGATCTGCTTGAATGAACGGCGATGCCGCTTGTACTGTTTTAAGAATATTATCCCCCTCAGCTTGCTTCTGGATTCTAGCAATTTGGCTAGAGTACCGTACGCCCAAGCCGCCAGCACTTTTTATAATGTCTGGCATGGGAAGAAACAATTTCTTTCTGTCCATAATCTTAAATAATCTGGAAACGATAGGTCCCAGGGTCTCGTTCTGCTGACGACCTAGCACGGGAGCTAGCAGGCGAAGCTTCTCTTCTGTGCGCTGATTTACTTCAGTGGCCGTCATCTGAGGGCCTGTGCCTAATTGGAGCTGATCTACGAAAAAGGCTTCTCGGATACGTTGACGGTGCTTTTCCATCATAGCTTCACCGAAATCAATCCTGAAGTCCTTTGAGAGTAAAGCTTCTACTCTATCTGTTCCTCCAGCACGGTAGTAATTCACTCCACCAGGGAATGTCTTCAGCGGAAGTACGAACCCGTCATCTGGCATCTGCAGCGGAGGGTTGATCATCTTAGCAGCACCAAGAAGCGTCATCTCCGTCATCTTGTTAATTGTCTTAGCTTCTGGAAGAGCCGTCATGCCAGGGCCACGGCCATACTCCTCATCGGAGATCTTCGACCATCTGCCAATGATGAACGGGAACTCGTTAAAACCTTTTACGGAAATATCCTCGTCCTCATCCAAAACTGTGTAGTGGCTGATGAACGGAAAGTTCGAAAGCTTCCCGCTACTGTCCGTATCTGCATTTGGGTAAACGCCGTGGAGAAGCTTAAACACTTCATCGGAGTTTTGTTTATACGCGCTCATTACCTTCTTAGATAAGTTCGCTTCATCCAATCCGAAGTTTGCGACGATAAGCCTAGCTGGCCATTCGAAGGTTCTGTAGGCCTCGTCAATAAAACCTTTATTATTTTCTGATATATAGATATTGCCAATATGTATAGCCATGAACCGAACGATCGTTTCCTCGTCCTCTTCCATCAGCAGCGGCGCTGTGCCGAATGCCGGTAAATCCAAGTAATACTCGTGGATCTCTGTTTGGAAGTTCGAATCGTTGATCACCGTGTGCATGCGCCTGGTTGAATCCTGGAGCCAAAGTCTAGCGCCATCGTCAGAGTCAATATCAGGGTTTCCCGTGTAGAGCTCAAACCACTGAGTGTATGGGTTCGTTAAAAGGCCGTGCAGCGCACCTGCGAGAAGCTCGTTGGCCTGGATCGCGGTATTGTCGAACAGGTGAGTGTTTGTCTTCTCGCCCTTAGATCGTTTCGTAGTAATGGAGTTTTTGTTTGGTAGAATAAAATCCGCAAGCTCTTGCCAGTGGTTCTCCCAAATGGCGCGTTTGACAACTTTGGACTTAAACCTCTCCCTAAGCTCTCTCGGTGATAATGGCATTATGCTAACAAGCTCCCTACGTTTAACGATGACGTTTGATTAATAAGACTGGGCGTTGATCCAACGAGGAATCTTCCTGGCTGATCTATCTGCTGCTTCCTTGATTGCTGAGCGCCTTCTCTCTTCTTTTTTTGCTCAGCAATCGCCCCCTGGATACGAGCAGACACATCTGCTAATTGCTGATCGAAGTTTTTGCCCCCGATTAACTTGCCGACGCCTGACCCCTTACCTGATTCAGCTTTAATAATAGCTTGATCCACTCCAGAAATCTCATCGAGAAAACCCTTTCTCTGAGCGTCGGTTAGATCCTGCTCGGAATTAATCGCTGTTAATAGAGCTTGGCTCTTCTCTCTATTCTGATTATTACCAGAGTTCACTTCCTCGGTAGGACGAAATAGGCCTTGCCGATTTATTATCTGATAAGGAACCCCGATGGCCGGAGCCGTTAGCGCTGGAAGGTTGTTTTGAGCTTCACCCATTTATTTATCTCCAAATATATCAAATTTATCGTCAGACTGCCTTGGGAGCTCATGCCACTTAATCCTGTGGCTTCCTTCTCTCACGCCCATTGCGAACGAACGAAATGCATCTGCACTATGGCTCGTCCAATTATGCAAAGGCTGACTTGAGAAAATCTTATTCTTAGAGTCCCACTTCTTCTCGTAGTTTTTCAAGCAGTTTATGCCCCTCTCACACTTTAGAGCATCAAACCAGCACTTATTCATTATAAGCCTAGAAGCATCAATCCCGTCCTTAACATCCGTCCTGGGTAATATCCTCGTCCGAAGTCCTAATGAGCGCAAGATCTCCTCCCGGGTCTTCCCTGTACCTAAATCCCTGGCTGCAGCGTCATGAGGGAGCACGTGCTCGTCATAGTCGTAGGGCTTTTTACGTAGCTCTTTAGCATAATGATCAATCGCCACACCTGAGTCCTCCAGATGATCGATTATATGGAACGCCTTGCCGACCTGCTGGATAAACCAGATAGCCGTCGTGTCCGCGATCCCCAAATCCCAGTACGTGCTAACAGGAACGGCCTTGTCATAAGGAACAATGGTAATGCGCCCCTCATCCTCAGCCTTTTTCATCTCTTTACCATAGTAAGCGCCTATAAGGGCGGCGGAGAAATCGCACTCGAATTCTTGAGCATATTCCTCATCCGACATTATTTGTTTAGCCGCCTCTAGCTCAGACATTGGAATGATACCTGTCTCTGATGCCTTATGAAGAGCCGTGTACCAATCTGGATTTTTTAAAGCTATTTGATATATATCCCAGAAATGGTTAACGCCTCTAGGTGTACCGACGAATATTGCCCACCCAAGTCTATCTGATAGCGCTGGTCTAATGACAGTCGCCCAGATCTCAGGACCCATCTCTGCGTACTCGTCAAGCACCACGCCATCAAGGTAAAGGCCTCGAAGTGACCCAGGATCTTCTGATCCTAGAAGGTAAATACGAATCCGATCGCCCATGTGCGGGCGCGGGATGTCCACCCTTAGCTCTGATTCATTAGCCTCATAGCCAGGGATGTCTTGGGCGTATTCTTTTAATATAGTCCATGCATTTCGTTTCGATTGTTTGAACGTGGGCGAAATATATGCGTATTGGCCGTTCTTAAGAGGATTTCTTAAACCTTTGTCAATAATCTCCATTAACGCGAAATGGGTTTTACCGGCCCTACGGTGAACGACTAAAACACTGAAGCGTTTAATTTCTTTGTGCAGCTTACTTTGTAAGGGTCGGGGCCTATATCCTAAATTTACAGTTACTACTTTCGACATTTAGTACCCAATACCCTTTCAAACAGACCAACCTCAGTTTATTAACCTTCGACTTGCCATCATGGACCTGACTCCTCAATCTTTTTAACGTCTCTCTCAACGTCGCCCTCTCTTATAACCCCCGTCACGATCACGATCGTCTGGGATCCCACCTGAGATACCTCAGTAGCAGGCTTTGCTCTGAACCTAGAGGAGTCATAGCTAGCAAGGGACTTATACGCTTGAATCTGAACGTTCTTACTCGAGTAATTACCCTCGTTAGTTTCGTCCGCCAGTCTTCTTATATTGTCGGCAATGTGCTCTGCTCGATCCTCATAAGCAGACTGAAGCATCTCTTTGAATTTCTCATACATCCGCTTCCACCTGGCAACGACCTTATAAGGAGGATATAGCTGGCCGTCGCAGATATCAGTAATCAAGCGCCCTTCGACTATCTCATCGCATATCTTCTGAGCAAGCTCAATGCTATATTCCCATCTTTCATCAGGAAGCCTCGTACTAGGGTCAACGAGAATAGTGCCGCCAGACGGTAGCTCTACTTTAATAGCGCGCTCTTCTAGAGTCTGCACTTTAGAGATATTGTCCTTGTGGACACCAACGAGCTCGCCAGTGGCAGAGTCGTAATGTTCCATAGCCCCAGTCTTAGGGTTTTTGTAAGCAAAGGTCTTCTCGTTCACTCACGCGTCCTATAAAATAGATAATAAATAACCAAAAGAATGGCTGCGATAAGGGCATCTGAAAACACATGACCACGATAAAGCCGCCCAGTAGGGATGTAAACTCTTTACTTCCCCTGGCCGATCTCCACGCCATAACAAGCAAGAATAGCAATATACATAATCCAAGTATGCCATACCCAAAGGTTACTTCGACAAAATCATTGTGCGTCCATACCGGAACTGACATGTGTCCGAGCCTCTGGTTCATCGCCGCACCGTAAACGAAATAACTACCTGGACCTAAGCCTAGAACAGGCATCTGCGATAGTGATAGCTCCAGTGCTTGCTGCCAGTAGAACAGCCGCCCGTTATCCGCCCAGAAGTCAGGTAAGAACGACCATAAGCAAAGCGCACCGAGAATGGCAGGTAGGAAGATCATATAATGCACGTAAAGAGCACCTATCACGAACGTTGCCAAGAACGCAGTCGCTGACTTCGATAACATAATGCCAATCAGAGCAGGGATCATCAACCCGTAGAATTTCTCCCTAGCCATAAGAGGGAGAGTAAGTGCGATAAACGCTCCATCTTGACCGGGGTTTCCTAAGAGACCTTGACCAAAGCAGACTAGAACAGCATTAATCAAACCCAAACCTATTAAAAACCTCGAAGATACTACACTTGTGGTATGTAGCCCCAAAACGATCACCAGCGTGTATCCCGTGAACAGGAAAAGCGATTGACGCTGCAAAGTGTATAGGTTCATCGGCCCAAGGCCAGGTAAGAATAAGTGAGGCTCACAGTAATCAAACAAGGGCCTTGCTAAAATGTATAGCACACACCAAAAGGCCCATTTAGGAAGTTTAACTAAAACTAGTTGGTAAGCCGCCATCATCATGAAGAGGGCTATTGAAATGTCGTAAGGCAATGTTAGCTATCTTGAGCAACAAACTCAATGTAGATGTTCGCTTTACCAGTGGACACAATCGAAGATCCTGCCACCGTCGCTGTAATATTACATCCAGCCGCAATGCTTTTCTTAAAAGCAGAGGCTGCTCCTGTCGACTCACCTTCATTCACAGAGTCAAGAGCTTTTCCTGTAATGTCCACCGCAGTAACGATGTTATTCGCATCTTCACAGCTAATAGCTACTGTGCCAGCCCCAGCATCCGTGAACGCTGTGGCAACGTAGTACCAGCTTCGAGTAATAATCGCACCCTTAGGAAGACTTACACCTAAGTTGTAAGTCCCTGCGGCACCGCCTGTAGCAGCAATATCGAAAGTCGCCCGAGCAACACGCTGAACATCGCGACCGTTCTTATTCGGAATCTGGTCAATATACTTCTGCAACCATGGTGGAAACGGAGATGCAGCCAATGCACTAACAGTGAAGGCAACGGCCAAGATTAATAGGTATATTTTTCGCATGAATTTCCCCCAAAAAGGTTACAAATATTACTCTGCAGGTGATTCGATAGGCAAGTCAACACCATTTTCAAGTTGTTCTAAAATATGGTCTATTGGCGCAATAATGTTCGCAATGTAGCCCTTAAGAACAATCTTACAACGATTCTCTTTGAGTGATATGACCGCAAGAACAGAGTCCGGGTTTATATAGATGTCATACCCTTCCTCAGTCCTATACTCCAGAAACATCAGTTATTCCTCTCAAGCCAAGTGACGGTAATAAAAGCGCAAGTAGAAATGTCATGGATCCCCCAAAGTTATAATCTAAAATCAAGTTATCGACAAAGCCGCCATTAAGTCAATCAAGGATTCCGGGTTTATAGAAAAGCGGCGTAAAGCCACTTGCTTTAGCTATGGGGATATAAGCCGCCTGTCTCGTTCCAAGACCAGCTTGTTAGTTTTCTTGAATTAATCTAACAGATGAGGTATCCTGGGCGAGCCGTGAGCGACACCGAAACTTGCGTCTCAACATTCCAATTTAAGATACGACGGAATCAAAAGTTCCTTGCGAAAACCGCACCTAAGGTGAACTACGTCTTCAACTACTGCAACGAAACTTCATTTCGGGCGATTAAGCGCGATGGGAAATTCTTAAGCGGATTTGACCTACAAAAACTCACGAGCGGGGTTGCGAAAATATTGAAGATCAACGCACAGACCGTGCAAATGGTTTGCGCCGAGTATGCTAATCGTCGGAAGCAGTTTAAAAAGCGGAAGCTGAAATGGCGCAAGAGTTCTGGCTCAAAACGGAGTCTTGGCTGGATTCCATTCAAGGCATCTGGTGTTCGAGTCGAAAGTGACACGGTCACCTTCATGAACGAGAAGATCAAATTCTTTAAATCTCGCGAACTCGGCGGACCGATTCTCACCGGCTCATTCTCACAAGACGCCGCTGGCGATTGGTATGTGAATTTTCAATGTGAAGTTCAGCTTCTTGAGGCAGCTCTTAAAATAGCAGTAGGAGTTGACCTCGGTCAGAAGTCTTTGGTCACTACGAGTGATGGTGAGGTTTTTCATAATCCGAAAGCATTTTATGCCGCGCAGGATGTGCTCGCGAAGGCGCAGCGACATGGCAAGAAAAGGAGAGCGAAGAAGATTCATCGCAAGATTTCTCGAATCAGAAAAGACAATTTGCACAAAGTGAGCACAACTCTCACGAGCAACTATGCAAAAGTAATTTTAGGAAATTCGAGATTAGCTAACGGCAAGGCAGACCTCGCCGCCTCGTTCGGAACACTTAAAACATTCTGCGAATACAAAGCCATAAGGCGGCGCGGAATGTGTGTTCTCGTCAACGAAGCATACACAACTGTAACTTGCAACAATTGTCTGGAGAGAACGGGGCCGACAGGTCTGTCTGGACTCTCTGTAAGAGAATGGGCTTGTGCGAGCTGTGGACAAACGCATGACCGCGACAAAAACGCGGCCATAAATATTCTCCGTATCGGACTT
>Ga0163150_10003534_pt1 | contig 21878 bp, 19 predicted proteins | sample OliLakLV19P2IB_FD_148628 | JGI IMG/M metagenome (GOLD analysis project Ga0163150, IMG submission 148628) | Freshwater microbial mat bacterial communities from Lake Vanda, McMurdo Dry Valleys, Antarctica - Oligotrophic Lake LV.19.P2.IB | ecosystem: Environmental > Aquatic > Freshwater > Lake >...
GTAAAAAGGGATATATTAATCAGGATAGTAAATAAAAAAGATTTTATCATATCAGCAGTTTTTTGGTACGCTAAACTTACTGATAAACCACCCGGTGGCAAAAAAGTTTATATGAGTGGCATTGAAACCCTTTATTAGAGAATAAGTGAACTATTTTACAGGTATTGCTGCAGGAGGTGCTGCATTGCTGATTTCAATCATCGTTTTCATAGCGGTCAACCCATCCTCAAAATCTTTTCCCATTTGTTTATCTAAACTGTAAAAAAGGTTGAAGATATTCCAGGGCCGGGGTGTGGCCATGTTGAATGTCCAGGTTACAGTAGTAGTTGCCTTATTCGTTTCATTCAGTAAGAAAACTGATTCGGCAGTTCCTTTTTTAGGTTGCGTAAAATTAAGTTGATGCACTACTTTCCTGTTTGGTTCCAGTGCTTTGATTTCAATTTTCCCCTCACCGGAAATTTCCGGGCTTCCTTTCCAGGATGTGGAGGCGCCAACTGTTCCATCTGTTCCGCTAAGTGTATATACTGCGCTAGAATCCTGCTGGCTCCATACGGAGAATTTATTAAAGTTTTCCAGTTGTATTAGTTGGGTATAAATAGTGGCAGCAGAAGTATTGATGACGATTGATCGGTCAATCTTTTGGCTGGTGGGCAGCATAAAGGATAGAATTGCAGTTGTTACCATAACTGCTAACAGAAAAAATATCAATAATCTTCCGAATTTCATTAGAATGGGTTTTTTAGAAAAATACTTTACAGCAAAAATAACTACACAGGGTGTTTGCCTTGCGACAAAAGGGGAATACATTTTACTTTCGGATATACAGGATATTTTTTTGTGATTGTATTCTCTGCATCTCCCCGCCTCTGCGGTTATGTTTAGAAACCTTTCAATGGTTTTTCTTCCTGCTTATCGGGTTTTAATGTTGCCCGGATGTAGCTGTTCAGGTTAATATACTTTTTCGCAGCATCCTGTATTATTTTGGAGGTAAGCCCATTCACCTGTTTTTGTTTGTTTAAAATATCAGATGGATTATTACCAAGATAATAGGCGTCATATAAAACATTCATCCAAAACTGATTTTGTTTCAGGTCAGTTTCTAATTTTCGTATTTGCTGCTCTTTTACTTTGGCAATATCTTCAGAAGTAACACCGGCTTTAATAATTTTTCTCAGCTCATCAATAGCTGCTTTGCTGAGAGTGTCCACATTTTCAGGGGCACATGGAAATGATATGCTGAAATTAGAATAAGAGTAAGGAATTTTATTAATTGCCCCAAATGAAGAAACGCCATACACACTTCCCTTTTCCTCCCGCAATTGTTCTACTAATTTTATATCCATCACTTCGCCCAGGCTGCGCAGGGCATAGCCATCGTTACTGTTGTAAGGAACTGGAGCAGTAAAAATAATACTAACAACACTCTTCGGGTCTGCGCCTTTGGTTATTATTTTATCAACTTTACCAGTTGGTGGGCGGATGCCCAAATCTTTAAAGGCTTCTTTTTGTGCAGTACCCGGAAGGCTGCCAATATATTTTTCTAATAATGGTTTGATGGTTTCTTCTTCAAAGGAACCAACAAACAGGAAAGTGAAATCACCGGCATTGGCGAAACGTTCTTTATATATCTGAATGCTGCGGTCAAGGTTTATTTTATCGAAGTCTTCTGATTTTGGCAAGCCACCGGCACGGGGATGATTTTGTGTCATCATTTTCTGAAACTCCGCACTGAAATATATCTGTGGATTGGCAGCAAGGTTGGCAAACAATTGCTTTTGCCTTGTTTTAAACGATTCGAAAGCATCCTTGTCTTTTCTGGGTGCGGTAAAGTAAAGGTGAACTAACTGTAATAAGGTTTCTGTTTCTTTTGGAATAGTGCTGCCATTCAATCCTTCGCTGTATAAAGCAATATTGGGAGAAAGACTGGTGTTTTTTCCTTTCAGCATATTGCCAAGATCAATGGCAGAAAAATTACCAACACCACTTTGTGTTACAATGGCGGCAGCATTGCTGGCAGAAAAATAATCCACATCTTTTACCAACGAATGACCTCCTTTACTGAAAGCCCGGAACATTATCTCATCATTTTTAAAGTTGGTGGCTTTTAATATCACGGTGGAACCATTGGATAATTTTATCGTGGTAGTCTGTAGTTCTTCATCTGTTTTAGAGCTGATGATTTTTCCTGATTTTAATTTACCAGCATCCATTAAAGCAGTAGCCAGTATCCTCTCTTTATAAGGTTCAATAGAGGCAACATCAACGGAACTTAATACTGCGTTCACTTCTTCCGCAGATGGAATTTTTACATTCGCTTTGTCAGGCGCATTTAAGGTAACCACCATATTATCTTTGGTTACCCATTGCTTTGCAAGAATGTTTATGTCCGGTAGTTTTACTGAACTGAGGTATTGTTTTACAAAATCATATTCCCATTCAATGCCCGGAATAGGTTCATTAATTAAAAAATTATTGACGTACTCATCAACATATTTGTATGATTCTTCTTTTTCTCTTTCGTTAAAAACCCTGTCGTAAAAACTCTGTAATTGTTTTTTCTGCATATCAAATTCAGATGCAGTAAAGCCATGTAACAAAACCCGGCGATTTTCTTCCATCATCGCATACAACGAACGGGACATACCGGTATCGCTGGTGTTGGCAAAAAGCTGGTAGGCATCTTTTGTTCTGGCAATACTGTTGCCATAGTAGGAGCCGGCACCAACAAACGGCGGATTTGATTTCAATGTTAGTTCTCTGAAACGGTTATTCATCATACCGGTGAATAGACGGCGATTCATATACCGGCAATAATCACCAATAGTTGTTTCGGACTGTGGTTCTTTTTTAAACAATACTTCTATTGAAGGAAAGGCCGTCTCTTTATCTTTTGCAATAACTGATAATGTTTCGGTATGATCAGGAACCTTAAATACTTCTCTTTTTCTTGGAGATGCCGGTGCAGGAATGTTGCCAAATGTCTGTTTGATTTTTTGTTCAATATCGTTTACATCAATATCTCCTACCACAATCACTGCCTGTAAATCGGGACGGTACCAATCTTTGTAAAAACGTTTCAATTCTTCAGCTGTAAAATGGTCAAGACTTTGTTTTGTACCAATCGGTAACCTGTCTGCATATTTTGAACCACGGTATTGTACAGGTAAAGTTTGTTTCATCATTCTTTCGTCAGCACCACGGCTTAAACGCCATTCTTCAATTACCACCCCTCTTTCCTTTTCTATTTCTGCCGGATCAAGCAATGCATTGTGTGCCCAGTCTTCCAGTATTTGTAATCCTTTGTCCACCAACCCTGGCTTGTCTGTTGGCACAGGAAGTATATAAACCGTTTCATCAAAACTTGTGTAGGCATTAAGGTCAGCTCCAAATTCTACACCGATACTTTGCAGGTAACTTACCAGTTCATTTTTGGGGAACCGTTTGGTGCCATTAAAATTCATGTGCTCCATAAAGTGGGCAAGACCGAGCTGGTCATCATCTTCCAAAACTGAACCAGCATTTACTACCAGTCGCAGCTCCACTCTTTTTTCGGGAAGACTGTTGTGACGGATATAATAAGTAAGGCCATTTGACAACCGGCCAATCTTTACTTTAGGATCCACCGGCATTACCTGTGTCACATTTATCTGCGACCATGCACCAGGCATAAAGGCTGTCATCGCCAATCCGCAGGATGCTGTGCGCAGAACCAACCAGAGCTTTTTAACCACTTGCATAAAGTTTCTTTTTGTTACGTAAATTTATCTGAATGGAGTTGCTTGAAAAAATAAAAAAACCCCCTTTCCGATGAAAGGAGGTTTTCGCCTCATGAGAGTCAACAATTCTATTGATTGGGTTTTTCCTTGTAGTTCTTCTCTGCCTCTTTAGCCTTCTCAAAATCAAGCACTACGCCGTTGATGCAGTAGCGGAGACCGGTGGGTGGAGGCCCATCGTCGAACACATGTCCAAGGTGGGCTTTACAACGGCCACACTGAACCTCTGTTCTTTTCATACCATGTGCATTGTCAGGAGTATAGATGATGCTGCTCTTGCTGATGGGGTCGTAAAAGCTGGGCCAGCCGCAGCCACTTTCAAATTTGGTATCACTTCTGAATAATGCATTGCCACAGGCCGCACAATAGTAAGTGCCGACCTCGTTTGATTTTTCAAATTTACTGGTCCAGGGCCTTTCGGTGCCCTTTTGCCGGGCAATGTAAAAAATATCGGCAGGAAGTATTTTCTTCCATTCCTCCTCTGTAATTGCCACTTTACTGGTATCGGTGGTAGAGTAAACGGGGTTCTTTTTAGTGGTATCCATTGTTGATGAATTATTGTTAGAAGGATTGTTCTGCGAAAAACTGCATTGTTGAAGCAGACCTGTAAATAATATGGCTGTAATTGTTCTTAGCATTATCAGTATTGTTATGTAACAAATTTACGATAACAAGGTTTGCCGGGATTGTCTTTAATGCGACAGGGGGCTTTTCTTAACATTTTAGCTGACTTTTTGAATTCTTCTAAAACTTAGGTCAGGTGTAAAAAATATAACCCCCGTACATTATATTTGTTAGCTAACCAAGATTAGTAACGGCTTATGTTTAATTTGATATTATTTGGCCCTCCGGGATGTGGAAAAGGTACGCAATCGGATAAATTAGTGGCGAAGTACGGATTAGTTCATCTTTCTACCGGCAACCTGCTGCGCCAGGAGATTAAAGACAAAACTCCCTTAGGGCTTGAAGCTAAAAGTTTTATAGATAAAGGACAATTAGTACCTGATGAAGTAGTGATAGGCATGGTGGACTCTTATTTTGACCAGCATAAGGAGGCGAAGGGTTTTTTATTTGATGGCTTTCCCCGTACGGTGGCCCAGGCTAAGGCATTGGATAAATTATTGGAGCTGAAAAAAACAGAAATAGGTAAGGTGTTGATGTTAAATGTAGATGAGGAAGAGTTAATCAAGCGGTTGGTGCTAAGGGGAAAAACCTCTGGCCGTAGTGACGATGCAGATGAGAATGTGCAGCGGAACCGGCAGGCGGTTTACAAAAAAGAAACATTGCCTGTGGCGGAGTATTATACAAAACTAAAGAAAGTAGGTACTGTGGATGGTATGGGAGATATACAAGAAATTTTTGAACGGCTCTCTGCTCAGATTGATAAAAAAGTGAAATAGTTCATGTTTAATAAATGGTTTTTATGATGACGTTAGCCAATACCGTCATTTTTATTTTTACTAATTGATTTTCGTAAATTGCTTTTTTTCAACGCATGCCAAATGAGTTTAGAAAAGGAAAATTTTCTCCGCACTAAATTGGTTACCTGTATGCAACGGTTAGACCCTGCTACCGCACCTAAGTGGGGAAAAATGAATGTGCAGCAAATGATAGAGCATTACGCTGGTGATGCTGTTCGCAATGCAAGCGGCCGGTTAAAAATTGATACGATACTTACACCACCGGATCACCTGGAGCGGCTGCGGGAGTTTTTGATGAGTGATAAACCCTTTAAAGAAAACACAAAAAATCCTTTGATGGGTGAAGAACCCTTATCCATTCGCTATAAAACAGTGCAGGCGGCTATTGGTGCTTTACAACAGGAGTTAATTTATTTTTTTGAAGCTTACGAAAAGAACCCGGATCAGATCATCCGCAATCCATTTTTTGGCGACCTGAACTTTGAACAAAACGTTCAGTTGCTATACAAACATGCCCTGCATCATTTGCGGCAGTTTGGTGTGGAGCCACTAACAGGTTAGAATTTTTCCCTTAATAACGAATCTGCTTTTTGCAAACCACCAAGAATTGCTTCCTTCATTTTTCCTACTTTCATTTTTTCGTCAGTAAGATATTTAATGCGCTGCTCCATATTGTTGATAGCGGAGTCCATATCATATTCCGTCATCCATTTATCCATAGCAAAGTCAGCATATTTCAGGTCTTTTACCAATGCCTGTAATTTTGCCACATAGGGAGCTGCGGCCTGTTTTGCTTTAGCAGGTAGTTTGCCGATGGAATCAATTATTCCCTGTACTTTTTTTTGTGTGTTATGCAGTTTGCCAATCTTCGACATGCCAACAATATGGCCATCATCAATAGCTGCCATCAGGCTGTCGGCTTGTGTTTTTGGTTTATCACCGGAATGAGTTTGGCCGCTATGCTCATCATTTTTTTTGTTTGAATTATTACAGGCAACAGCAATACAGGCAAGTAATCCAACTACAGGCAATATGAATTTTTTCACGGCAAAATTTTATGGTTACAAAGATACGCCGGATGTAAAATCATTTGTTGATACTTTTTTGGTTTTTCAGGTAATTTTGTCAAAGGAATTAATATTGCTATATGACTAAACTTGGAAACTATATTACCGGCAACTGGATTACAGGAGATGGAGATGGGCAACTGCTTTACAATGCGGTTTCCGGAGAAGAGATTTCCGTAGCTACCACCAAAGGGCTTGACTTTGCCGCAATTGCAGAATATGCCAGAAGAGTAGGTAATCCGGCCCTTCGCACAATGACGTTTCATCAACGGGGAAATATGCTGAAGGCATTGGCTTTGCATCTTCGTAATCATTTTGATTTATTTTATAAAATTTCTTACCAAACCGGAGCTACCAAAGCCGACAGCTGGGTGGATATCGAAGGGGGAATAGGAAACCTTTTTGCCAATGCATCACTGCGCAGAAAATTTCCTGATGAAGTATTTTGTGTTGATGGCGAGAGCCATAATTTCAGTAAGAATAACACTTTCATGGGAACACATATTTTAATTCCCAAAGAAGGGGTGGCTATTCATATTAATGCCTTCAACTTTCCGGTGTGGGGAATGCTGGAAAAAATTGCAGTGAACCTTTTAGCAGGAATGCCCTGCATTGTAAAACCGGCAACTGTAACTTCTTATTTAACGGAAGCAGTTGTAAAAGAAATTATTGCTTCAAAAATTTTACCGGAAGGTTCCTTGCAATTAATCTGTGGCAGTGCCGGTGATTTATTAGATCATGTCACTTCACAGGATGTGGTGACATTTACCGGTAGTGCATCAACAGGATTGATACTGAAATCAAACCCGAAGATTTTAAGAGAATCTGTTCCGTTTAATATGGAAGCCGATTCGCTGAATTGTATTGTAATGGGTGAAGATGTGGTGCCCGGTTTGCCGGAGTGGGACATCTTTATAAAAGAGATAAGAAAAGAAATGACATTAAAGGCCGGGCAACGCTGTACCGGCATCCGCAGAATATTTGTGCCAGAAAATAAAATGGAAGATGTCTGGAAAGCAATCGGCGCAGCATTATCCCAAACTGTTATTGGTAATCCATTGAATTCAACAGTAAGAATGGGTTCGTTGGCAGGACAAACACAACGTAATGAAGTAAGAGAACAGGTACATAAATTACTAGCTTCTTCACAAATAGTATATGGTTCATTAGATAGTGTGGAAGTAATAGATGCGGATGCAAATAAAGGAGCATTTATGTCGCCGGTATTGCTGATGAATGAAAAACCATTTGAAGCAACTGCAGCACATGAAGTGGAAGCTTTTGGTCCGGTGAGTACGATTATGCCGTATAAAAATTTAGACGAAGCCATTGTATTAAGCAAATTGGGAAAAGGAAGTTTGTGCTCCACTATTGTTACGGCAGATTATAAGCAGGCAAGACAATATGTGGTGGGTGCTGCCTCTCATCATGGCAGAATATTGGTGTTGAATAATGAATGTGCCAAGGAAAGTACAGGCCATGGTTCGCCGTTGCCACTATTAGTACATGGCGGTCCCGGCCGTGCCGGTGGTGGTGAGGAAATGGGTGGCCTTCGGGGAGTGAAACATTATTTACAAAGAACCGCCTTGCAAGGTTCGCCAACAACTATCACCGCAATTACCAATGTTTATCAACCCAATGCAAAAGCCTGCCTGTCGGACGGGCAGGGAAAAGAACCGGGTAAACATCCTTTCAAAAAATATTTTGAAGAATTGCAAATCGGTGACCAGATTATAACTGAGAAAAGAGTTATTACCTCAGAAGATATAGACAAGTTTGCTGATTTAAGCGGCGACCATTTTTATGCCCATCTAAAAACAACTGATTTTACCGGAACCATGTTTGAGCAACAGGTAGCACATGGTTATTTTATTATGAGTATTGCTGCCGGATTATTTGTTGACAGTTATGAAAAGAACCCGGTGCTGCTAAACTATGGTATTGATGAGTTGCGTTTTACCAAACCTGTTTATCCCGGAGCAGAAGTGTATATCCGGTTTACCTGTAAAGAAAAACTACCCAACGATAAAAGAGTAATTGAAAAACCAGAAGATTTTAAACGGGGTGATGATATTGATAAAGGAATTGTGAAGTGGTATGTGGAATTTTTTGATGAAACGGATGAAGTAACCGGAGTGGCAACTATATTAACGATGGTGGCAAAGAAAAAGCAGGTGCTTGTAAAATGAATGTCGGCTAAACCATAACCAATGTCTTTCACTGTTTCATCAATATATATTTATCCAGTAAAATCATTAGCTGGTTTTAGTGTTACTGAAGCAGCCGTAACAGCAAAGGGGTTTGAGCATGACAGAAGATGGATGCTGGTTGATAAAGCAGGAAAATTTATTACACAGCGGGAATCACATGCTATGGCTTTATTACAAACTACCATTACATCCGATGGTTTATATATTTATCATAAACAAAGCCCGGGTAAAAATATTACAATACCATTTCTTTTAACTCCCGGAGAAGTAAAGAAAGTAAAAGTATGGGATGATGAATGTGAAGCTTGGGTATATGGTAATGTGATTAATGATTGGTTTAGTGAAATACTGGAAATAGATTGTGAACTGGTGTATATGCCGGATGAAACAAACCGGTTAGTGGATGCCGGTTATGCAAAAGACAATGAAACCACCTCTTTTTCCGACGACTATCCTTTTTTAATTATAGGGCAATCATCACTGGATGAATTAAATGCGAAATTGTCAGTGCCATTGAAGATGGACCGCTTCCGACCCAATATTGTTTTTACTCCCGGGGAGCCACATGCAGAGGATGGTTGGAAACATTTTACCATAAATGAGATTGAATTCTTTGGCGTAAAAACCTGTGGCAGGTGTATGATTACAACAATTGACCAGCAAACAACAGTTCCGGGTAAAGAGCCGTTAAAAACACTGGCTACTTACCGGTCTTTTGATAATAAAATAAAATTTGGTATGAATTTATTGCATAAAGGCAGTGGCTGTGTAAAAGTCGGCGATAAAATAATTCTGCATACCCAATAAATATTTTCTTTCCGGGTGTTAATCTTATTTTTTCTTTTTTGGGAAAGCAGTTACATGAAAACCTGCATTTATAAAAAATGCAGGTTTAAGATCAGTTTGTACAATTGGTTTATCGCCCGCATAATCATTGGTGATATCAAATCTTCCATTGACCCGCAATCCTGCAGTTGCCGTAAAAGCCCATATCTTACTCAATTGCTTTTCAAGGCCCAGCTTTGGCCGTATCTCTCCCCGCTGAAAAAAGGTATTATTATAAAATGAATTTGAACTGCGAATGGCAAATTGGGTGCCATCCAGTTCGTAGCCAAATGTCCACATGGTTTTGGGAGATTTGGTATAACGGAAATTAGCCCTTGCAGGCAATAAAGCATCAACACCCCATTTCTTATTAAATGAATTATTATAAAGCAATGCCGGCACATGTATTACTTTGCCCAGGCGATAGCCCCGGAATACGCCGATGCCCCACATTCTTTTAAATCCTTTTTTCCATCCATAAATTATGGCGCCGCCTGCCAATAGGTTGTCGCCTGAAATATTTTGCAATGATTCTCCATTTCCATTGGCTTCCAGCGATACGTTAAGCAATAGAAAATTTTTTGCATTCAACGGTTTAAAAATATTTGTTCCTGCGGTAATGGAATGAAACTGCCGTTGGGACAGGAGCCTGGCAAATGAATTATTTTCAGGGTTTGAAATATTAAACGTACTAAACCAATAACCAGCGTTGAAACTCATATAAAACTTTTGTTTGGTAAACAAGGTTTTTGTATAGCCCAGCCTTACACTTTGTGTACTTTGAATATTGGTAGTATATGCTACCGGCAATAGTGAATTGGGAAAACGGGTGGGGCCTTGAAAAACAGGTTGTATCTCATAGCTTAAAGAAAGCCTTTTAGTGGGTGACTGACCGATTATTAAGGGATTACAGTATGTTTTTTTTACCACAGGTTTTTGTTGTGCCAAGCCATTCAGTCCGGAAAAAAGTAGCATCAATAGCCAGGTGCAAGGTATATTTGATTTCATGTTTCTGTCAGTTGGTGATTAAAACCAAGATAACAAAGAATTTTTAATTTAGTTTTGAACTAAAGTACTTTTTTATGCAGGAATCTTCCGGAGCTTATGTGGATCAGGTCGTACAACACGGCATTGCCACCATTGAATTTTTTCATCCGCAAAGCAATTCATTGCCGGAAAAAACTTTGCATGATTTGGCAGCAGCCATCACCCATGCCGGAGAGGACCCGAATACTAGGGTAATTATTCTCCGCTCAGCCGGAGAAAAGACTTTTTGTGCCGGGGCGAGTTTTGATGAACTGGTGGCAATAAAAACTAAAGAAGAAGGGTTGAAGTTTTTCAGCGGCTTCGCCAATGTTATCAACGCTATGCGGCTTTGTCCAAAATTTATCATTGGCCGGATACAGGGGAAATGTGTTGGAGGCGGTGTTGGCCTCGCCGCTTCTGTTGATTATGCGATAGCAGCAGAAGGTGCTGATATCAAATTGAGCGAATTGGCCGTTGGTATCGGCCCGTTTGTAGTAGGCCCTGCAGTAGAAAGAAAAGTTGGTACGGCTGCTTTTTCACAATTAGCGATTGATGCTACCATTTGGCGAAGTGCTGATTGGGCAAAAAGAAAAGGATTGTTTGCAGAACTGCATCCGAATGCAGATGACATGGATGAATCAATTAAAAAACTGTCTGACACATTAATGCATTCCAGCCCGGAGGCAATGGCGGACATGAAAAAAATATTCTGGAAGGGAACAGAACACTGGGATAAATTATTAATCGAAAGAGCGGCCATCAGCGGACGATTAGTGCTGAGTGATTTTACAAAAAAAGCAATCGAAAATTTTAAAACTAAGTAGTAACTCACCTTTCTTCTTTTAATTTTGCTTTTAGCTCAAAAGACACCACTTTTTTATTCAGCAGGTAAAATACCATTGTGTAAGCATCTGACCAATAATCCAAAGTACTTGCAGCATCATCCAAAATACTTAAGGTGCTTTTCCCCTTACCTTGTTCTGTTTGATAATAGTTTGCATAGCCGGGTTGAATATTCACATGGTAACTGTCATAGCCAGCGATGATTTTTAATCTATCCGAACCAATACCAATGCCTGTTGCTGTTTTACATAAAGGGCTGCTGGCCCGAATCCCGATTAACCTCATATGGAAAACGTTTGGAGCATAATAACTCCGGGTAAATTCTAATTGCACATTAATACCCTTATATTTTAATCTTGCAGTATCCCAGTTGTGATCGTTTATTGTATCCAGGTAGTTGTCCAGTAATAATTTTTGATTCAATAATTTTTCCAGTTCTACCTGTGTCATACCCAATTTTATTGCACCCAGGCCCTCCATGCTGATAATATAATCTTTATTTTGGGCAACAGCATGAGTGGTTACTGTAATAAGAAGTATTAAGCAAATTTTTTTCATGTGTTAATTTTTATTGTTTTTTGGCCACATGAAATTCGCCTTATAATCATCCCGGGTGGTAAGAAGAATTAATATGGCTCATTTCATAACAAGAGATTTAAATTGTCATTTACAGTCTTAAATAATGTAAACTGTACCAACATGCTGGTCACTCCTCATCATCGTAGATGGGATATATTTCAAAGGACACTACTTTACGATTTAACAGGGTAAATACAATAGCATTACCTTCTGTATCTTCTTTAACGGTTATAGTACTCATGGTCTTGCTTTTTTGAAGGTTGTCACCATCCGCATAAACAGGTCTTGCATCTATATGGTAGCCTTCATAGGCGGCAATGATTTGTAACTTAGTAGAACCAATACCAATGCCTGACTTTGTTTTACATAATGGGCTGCTGGCACTTATTCCATAAACTGCAATATAATCCTGCATTTTCCAGAGGTTAATCGCTACATCAATGCCTTTATATTTTGCTTTGATTGTTTCAGTAAGCCTCACCGAGTCAACATCAATTACTTTCAGAATAATTTTTGTTTTCAGCACTTTTTCTAATTCTACTAACGGCATTCCTAATTTTAGAGAGCCAATACCATCCAAACTCAGGAGATAATCCTTATTTTGAGCAATAGTACTTGTTGCGACGAGCATGAAAAGAAAGGGGAGAATCTTTTTCATAGCAGAAGAGTTTAAGGTCTGTACGTAAGTTAAACAATAATTTTAATGGCATCACCATATCTTGTTTTTAATAAAACCAGTTTTACAAGGATTTGCCGGAAACTGGCAAAAAAAGATGCTGACCTCGCCAGCATTATTAAGCAGCATGGCTTTCCACCCATGTGGACACGACCAGCTACCTTCCAAACACTTATACTGACTATTCTTGAACAGCAGGTGTCGCTGGCATCGGCCTATGCAGCCTTTAAGAAGCTAAAAGAAAAGATTGGTTTTGTTACTCCTGCAAAAATTTTAGCATTAACAGACGAAGAATTGAGGACTTGCTATTTCAGCCGGCAAAAAATTATTTATGCAAGAGAGCTGGCGAAGGCTATCCAATCAAAAAAACTACGACTGAAAAACCTTTCACTCTTACCAGATGAAGATATTAGAACTGAGATGATCCGATTAAAAGGTATCGGCCACTGGACTATTGATGTATACCTGATGCATGCCCTGCAACGAACTGATCTGTTTCCTCTCGGCGATATTGCTTTAGTGAATAGTTTGAAAGAAACAAAAAAACTGCCTAAAGATATAAGCAAAGAAGAAATGCTGAAGATTGCAGAACTCTGGCGGCCGCATCGTACCGTGGCGGCGATGATCTTATGGCATTCCTATATACAAAAGAGAGGCATCAAACTTCAAGAGTAAAAATTTATATGTTCAGTCCGCCACAAACACTCAACGTTTGCCCTGTTATATAGGAAGACATATCAGATGCAAGGAACAATGCCGCATTGGCAATATCTTCCGGCGACGCAAATTTTCCCAATGGAATACCTGCTTTATATTTATCCGCACCTTCTCCATCTTTTAAATAGCTCGTCATATCTGTTTCTACAAACCCTGGTGCAATAGCATTACAACGTATATTGCGGCTACCGAGTTCTTTTGCTACACTTTTTGTAAAACCAATAATACCAGCTTTGCTGGCTGCATAGCTGCTCTGACCTGCATTACCAATTTCTCCAATAATAGAACTCATATTGATAATAGAGCCAGATTTGGCTTTCATCATCGGGCGGATAACCTGCTTGGTCATGTAGAATACACTATTCAGGTTTACCTGTATCACATCATTCCATTGCTCAGGTGTCATACGAAGCAATAAATTGTCTTTGGAGATACCTGCATTGTTTACACAAATATCTACGGTACCAAATTCTTTTAATACATCTGTAACAAAGGCTTCGCATTGCGCAAAGTCAGCGGCATTACTTTTATATGCTTTGGCTTTTACACCAAGTGCTGTTAGTTTGCTTTCTAAAGCCGCAGCTTTTTCTGCACTGCTATCGCTTATGTAGGTGAGAGCTATGTTAGCTCCCTGCTCTGCAAATTTTATAGCAATGGCTTCACCAATGCCACGGGCAGCACCGGTTACAATGGCAACTTTTCCTTCCAATAATTTCATAATGTTGGTATTGGTGATTAACAAATGTAATTTTTATTGAAAAAGATTATCTCTTCCAGTAATATTCTTTCATTGGATAGCCTTGGCACTTTATGCTGTCCTCCCAGTTTACCTTTGCTGCGAAGCCACTCGTTAAATGTCCCTTTTTTCAACGCATGGATAACTGGCAGCCCCAATGCAATACTTTTATGCCGCTTGGCTTCATAATCACTATTGATGTTTTTTAAGGCAGTGTCCAGTTCAGTGGTAAATAGTTCAAGGCTTGATGGTTCTTTTTCAAATTCTATCAGCCATTCATGTGCACCGTTGGAAGTTTCAGAAAAATAAACAGGGGCAGCAGTATAATCATTTACAACGGCCCCGGTTTTTTCACCCGCCATAGCGATGGCTTTATCTGCATTATCAACAATCACTTCTTCACCAAAAGCATTCATATAATGTTTCAGCCTGCCGGATACTTTTATGCGGAAAGGTTTTAGCTCAGTGAACTGAATCGTATCACCTAATAAATATCTCCATAATCCGCCATTGGTGCTGATGACGGGAGCATAGTTTTTACCAACCTCCACTTCCTGCAGACCAATTGTTTTCGGTTCTTTTTTACCATATTCACTTACGGGCATAAACTCATAAAATATACCATGGTCAGAAAATAATAACATGCCATTATCACCCGGTTTTTCCTGCGCAGCAAAAAAACCTTCGCTGGCATTATACATATCTAAGTAATTAATTTCCCTGCCGATTATTTTCTGAAACTGTTCTTTATAGGGAGTGAAAGAAACACCGCCGTGCATATACAATTCTAATGATGGCCATACTTCACCAATCGTTTTCTTACCGGTTATTTCTAAAATGCGTTTGAACAAAACCAATGTCCAGGTAGGCACACCAGATACGGAGGTTACATTTTCTTTAATAGTAGCTTCTGCAATCTTTTCAATCTTACTTTCCCATTCATCCATCAGGGCAATGCTAAGGTCTGGAGTCCGCAGCCAGTGTGCCCAGAAAGGAGAATTCTGAAAAAGTACAGCACTCAGGTCGCCATATTGTGCTTCTTTATTAACGGGGTTTATGTTGTTACTGCCACCAATCAATAATCCTTTGCCGGTCAGTAATTCTGCATCAGGTTTAAACTGGTAGTACATTGACAATACATCTTTCGATGCTTTAAAGTGCCCGTCTTCCAGGCTCTCATCGCTGATGGGGATGAACTTGCTTTTGGCACTGGTGGTGCCGCTGCTTTTTGCAAACCAATAGACAGGGGTGTTCCATAAAATATTTTGATCACCCGTCATCATCCTTTCAATATACGGTTGCAGGTCATTGTACTCATGAATAGGTACTGCTGCTTTGTAATCACGGACAGTAAAGAGGTTGGAAAAATTATATTTCCTGCCAAACTCAGTGTATTGTGCCGAAGCCACTAAATCCTGCAACACTTCCCGTTGTGCATCAATGGGATTATTTTTCCAGGCATCTATGCGCCAGAGCCGGGAACGGGCAATCGTTGATATGGCAGGGCTGAGTAATCTCATTTGTTGCCGGCAAAATAGAGAAATTAAAGCAATGGGTAAAACTTAGTCTTCTTTCGCAGCTTCTGAAGCTTCTCTGGCTTCTTCATGGAGGTAATCTTTCCTTTTTAGTTCAAAATTTCTTCCAAGGTATAGCCTCCGCACATCGTCGTCTTCGGCCAGCTCTTCGGCAGTGCCATGTTTAAATATTTTTCCTTCTATCAGCAGGTAAGCTCTGTCGCAGATGGAGAGGGTTTCTGTTACGTTGTGGTCAGTAATAAGGATACCAATGTTCTTATGTTTCAGTTTGGCAACGATGGCTTGTATATCTTCTACGGCTATCGGGTCAATGCCGGCAAAAGGTTCGTCTAATAAAATAAATTTAGGGTCAACCGATAGTGCTCTCGCAATTTCTGTTCTTCGCCTTTCACCACCACTCAGCACATCACCATTGCTTTTGCGGACATGCTGTAAGCGAAATTCATTTAATAATGTTTCTAATTTATGCCGTTGCTGTTGTTTGGAAAGCTTTGTCATTTCCAGGATGGCGGCAATGTTATCTTCCACACTTAGTTTACGGAAAACAGATGCTTCTTGCGGCAGGTAGCCGATACCCATTTGTGCTCTTTTGTACATCGGTAAAGAGGTAATGTCCTGGTCATTGAGAAAAACTTTGCCCTGGTCTGGCTTTACCAAGCCCACCACCTGGTAAAAGGAAGTGGTTTTACCAGCTCCATTTGGCCCCAATAAACCTACAATTTCTCCCTGTTTCACTTCGAAAGAAACATGGTTGACAACGGTGCGGCTGCCATATTTTTTTACAAGATCGGTTGTGCGAATGGTGACTGACATGTTTCGCAAAAGTAAGCCATGAGGGTTAATACAGGCTCTTAATCCCGATAATTATCGGAATCATTTAACGTGGTTTTGACTAATGCCTCCGCATCATTAGCTTTGCAGGCTTATGAAAGTAACAGAACATATAGCACAGGCAAAAGATACGTTGGTTTCTTTTGAAGTATTGCCACCATTAAAAGGTAAAGGGATTGAAGCATTGTATAAACATCTTGACCCATTGATGGAGTTCAAACCGTCTTTTATTAATGTTACCTATCACCGGAGTGAGCATGTATTTAAAAAAAATGCAGATGGCAGTTTTCAAAAAGTGGTGATTCGTAAACGGCCGGGTACAGAAAGTATTTGTGCGGCCATTATGAATAAGTATACGGTTGATACGGTACCTCACCTTATTTGCGGGGGATTCAGTATTAATGATACGGAAGACGCATTAATCAATCTCCGTTACCTCGGTATTGATAATGTGCTGGTGCTTCGTGGAGATGCAGCAAAAAATGAAACTGCTTTTGAACCAGAACCCGGCGGCCATAAATATGCCAGTGATTTATTACAACAAGTGGCTAATCTTAACGCCGGTATTTATTTAGAAGACGAATTAAAGGGAACACATAAAACAGATTTTTGTATCGGTGTGGCCGGGTATCCGGAAAAACACTTTGAGGCGCCGAATATGGATACTGATTTACAATACCTGAAAGCTAAAGTGGATGCAGGAGCTGATTATATTATTACGCAGATGTTTTTTGATAATGCAAAATTCTTCGCTTTTGAAAAAGCCTGCCGGGAAATTGGCATTACTGTTCCCATCATTCCGGGATTGAAACCTATCTATACCAAGAAGCAACTCAATGTATTGCCGAAAACGTTTTCTATTGAACTGCCAACAGACCTCAGCAATGAAGTGTTGAAATGTAAAACAGATGAAGACGTAGAAAAAGTGGGTATAGAATGGTTATTGGCACAATCTAAGGAATTGAAAAAAGCAGGAGTTCCTGTTCTTCACTATTATACATTAGGCAGACCGCTTGTGGTGGCCGATGTGGTAAAGAACTTATGACGATGAGAAATTCAAATAAATAAAAGAGGTTGTCTAAAACGCCGTTTATCGCCTGGAAGACAGAAAGGGGTGAAGAAAGGTAATAATTGAATTTCACTGATTACCGTCTTGTTGCCTAACCGGCAATTACCTATTTCGAAACCTCGTTCAGCACTTTCTTATCAATCACCACCGGGTACTTCTTCTTCAATCTTTCTGTCCACTCCTTTTCAAGAATTACCTGGTAATCGCTTATCACCAACCCTTTTGCTTCGTTGAAGGTACGCTGCATTGGCTGCGGGTAAGACTGTATGATATAAGCGAAAGAAGCAGTGTTATCATTTGTATTAACCAGCGGCGAGGTTATTATGCCGGCTTTCGGTATCATTTTGGAAGGATTAGGTAATTGGTCCCATTCATACCGGGCAGAGTCGGCCACTACTTTTTCAGAATACATCTCTATGATTTTACGCCAGTCAGCCGGTTTCTTTTTTATCTCATCATACACTTTATTAACCGTGATTTCGTCTGAACTAAAGAACAGTACTGCATCGGCGGATTGGTTCCAGGTATAATTCTTTTTATTTTTTTCGTATAAAGCCAGCAGGGCGGCGTTATCATTTTGTCCTTTATTCCATATTTCCTGCTGCATTATTTCAAAGAAAATATTACCGTCTTTAAACTCCATCATCTGGTAGCGGAATTCATCATTAAAATCCTCGAGGTGGTTGCGGTAATAATTATACAGAGCAAATTGAAGGAACTCTTCTCTCACCTGTTCATATGGTTTGATACCGGAACCATCCTTTTTAAAACGATGTGTAATAGCATACATCAGCCAGGTAGAAGTAGTGTAGGTAGAATCACCAATAGAAAACATAGGGGTAGAGTGAGTGATAGTTCTGCCAGCTGCTGACATTGGCTTCAGGTCAAGTATGCTATCCGTCATGGACCGCATACCTTCTTCACTGTATGAATATTTTTTATACCTGCCTTTTTCCATCACGGTATTATAAATAAAATTCTGCGATGATTTGGAACGGGCATCCGCCTGAATTTTCGTAAGCAGTTCTTGCTGATAATTTTTATCATTGATATCAGTTACAATTGGTTTTATAGAAGTTCTCTTTACAATATGCCAGCCATAAGAGGTAATGAAAGGTTTGCTAACAGCACCATCTATTGGCAATGCCCACAATGTTTTTTCAAAAACAGGATCGTACTGACCCACACTTATATCGGGCATAGTGCCGCCGTTGGCAGCGGTAACATAATCACTGCTGAAAGCTGCAGCCAGTTGATTAAAATTATCTCCGGCTATAATTCGTTTATATAATGAGTCAGCAAGGATAGCCAGTCTTTTTTTGGCAACATCATCAGCAACCGGAGGAAAAGCCAGTAATATTTGCTGTGCTTTTATTTTACCGGCTGCTTTTCTTTCACCCATGTTTTTAAAAATATGATAACCTGCTTTGGATGTTATTACCGGGGAATATTTTCCGACAGGGGTGTTGTAAACAGCATTTTCAAATTCATAAGGAAGGGTAAAAACAGTGATGTAGCCAATTTCTCCCAGTGTAGTTTTAGCAGCGGGGTCATCAGATGCCTGCCTGGCCACCTGTAAAAAATCATCTCCTTTTTGCAGCCATTTCAGGATCTCGGTTTTTTTAATGTTAGTTGTTGTGGTATCTGTACCACCACTTGCATTTTTTAAAGAAATAAAGATATGCGCTACCCGTATGTCTTTTTGGCTGCGTTCAAATGCCTCTTTTTGCATCCGGTTCATTATTTCCGGATCGTTCATATAATTGTCTGCAATTTGTTCCCGGAGGCTTTCAACTTCTGTATTTATATGTGCCAGGGTATCATATTTTCTTTCGTAACCCTCCCTTATTTTTAATTTAGAATTGATATAGAGGTCAAGGTAATCGCTGACAGATTTTGCCTTGTTAACTACCGGGCTTGCGTTATTCTTTTTATAGGCCCTTAAAAACTCTTTAGCATCAACAGTATATTTTCCGTAGGTAAAAAGTGTTTGGGTTGATGCCGTAATTATACCAAAGCAGGCTATAATGGCAAGGAGGTGTTTTTTATTCATATTTGTTCTGTGCTTGTTATGAGTACCGGAAAAATGTTTGCAGGTTATAATAATTGCAATAACCAGCAATCAATAACCTTTTAATGCCCTTTCATCTTTAATTCAAGTACTTCATCAATCTGTTTATACGTCAATTTTTTTGCAACGATTCGTTTGTCTTTGTCTAATAAATATAGGGTAGGGAATGTCTGAACATCATACAACTGGGAGTAGCCGGGTATTTTAGAATCCATCCGGGCTTTATCATCTGCTTTTGAATAATAGACATTTATCCAATCGTTCAGATTTTTCTCTTTAATAAAATCCAACCAATCATTTTTTGTGCCATCTGTTTCTTTTGACACGGCAAATATTTTTAACCCGGTTGCTTTCCATTTGGCCCGGTAAAAAGAATCCAACTTAGGCAACGTTTCTTTGCAATGGCCACAAGTGGCATCCCAAAAGGCAACAACAGTGTAGGGGGCTTCCTGTGTGTACAATTGCCTGATAGTACCAGATACATCAGGAAGTTCTATATCAGTGGCAGGAGTACCCATAATATTTGCCATTAAGCTATAAGCTCTGTCAGTAATGGTTTTGCGGCCTTGTGTAGTAAGCCAGGGATACTCTTTCTGCGAAAAATATTTTTCAAACAGGTGTACAAAGACAGCATCTTCCCACATATAGCGTTGCACCAGGTAGCGGTTCACAAATTTTACCAGCAGAAACCTTGTCATTTCTTCATTGATGCTGGCAGGCCCGAGCATCATATCTATTTCTGCAATAACAGAGTCGGGATCCAATGTTACTATATCAGTAAAGTATTTATCAATCTTATCTTCAAAAAAAGTAGTGTAAGCAAGGCGGCCATCCCAAAAATTAACTCCATCCCAGTAATGGGCTTTATAAAAATTGTAAGCATCAATTGAATCAATTCTTGTTTTCGGATCTTTCAGCCTTCCTTTAAGCACAGGGTCCCTCATTGTATTTAATAAAGCTGTTAGGATATTGTCAGGGTTTTTCTTTATAATATCTTCCCTGTATTCGGTTACATTTTTATCCAGCCTTACTAATTCATCTATCAGTTCGGTTGAATCATTTTTGCTGGCGGCCACTTTTAACTGTTGTTGCAATGCCGAAATTTCTTTTCCGCGGCCAACCATTTCTAACTGGTACTTATAGAACAACACATTGTCTGGAGAGTTGACAAACTGGATTTCCTTTTTTATGGTAGCCGTATCTGCTATTACAGAAAAGCGTTGTTGTTTATCAATCAGCATTTCAAAAAAGCCTGCCCGGTTGGGATAGCCAATAAGGTAAACACCACCTTGTAATTTTTTAGACCCCTTAAAAACACCTTCACTGTTTTCATTCAGCAGCACAGAGTCAATAACGGGATAGGTTTTGCCAAAATAATGACCCAGGAAGATGTACTGGTTTTTAAACGGCTTAAAAGTTACTTTAATTTCGTAACCGGTTTGTGCAAAAGTGGTAACCGTAAGTAAAAGGCTGAAAATTGCAATTAATCTTTTCATAGTCAGAATAAAATCGGGTAAAGGTATAAAAACCAGTGATAAAAGTTTACAATTTAAGCCTGACAAGAGGCCTGGTTGATTTAGCCCAAAGCAAAGGACATATTTAGCGGCTTAGTGGTTGCCTGTCACTATCTTTTGACCCAAAACAACCCTAAATCCGGAACACTTAGCTTTGCGCCGTGAGAAAAAAAAATAAAAACATTGTGCTGGAAAAACTGCTGGTGGAAGACTATGCGGCGGAGGGTAAATCACTAGCAAAAGTGGATGGCAAAGTGATATTTATAGAAAGAGTGGTGCCGGGAGATGTGGTGGATGTAAGGCTGCAGAAAAATAAAAAAGACTGGGCTGAAGGGATGCCGGTGCATTTTCATTCTTATTCTGCTGACAGGGTAGAACCATTCTGCTCTCATTTTGGCGTTTGCGGAGGTTGCCAATGGCAAATGCTGCCCTATGAAATGCAATTGGAGTACAAACACCGGCAGGTGGAGGAAACTTTGAAAAGGATTGGCAAAGTTGCGTTGCCCCCGTTTCAACCAATATTGGGTGCTGCTGAAACAAAATACTACCGCAATAAGATTGAATACACTTTTGGGAATAAACGATTTTTATTAAAAGAAGAACTGGCTGACGAATCAATAAATGGCGAACAAAATGTAGCCGGCTTTCATGCCAAAGGATTATTTGATAAAGTGGTGGATATAGAAACCTGCTACCTGCAGGCAGAACCGACCAACGAAATAAGATTGGCCGTAAAAGCTTTTGCAAAAGAAAATAACTGGTCTTTTTATGACATCCGCAATCATGTTGGATTTTTAAGAACCATGCAGGTGAGGCTTTGCACCACTGGTGAATTGATGTTAAATATTGTTGTGGGAGAAAACGATGAGCAAAAAATAAAAGAGCTGATGGACTATGTAGCGAAACAATTCCCTGCCATCACTACATTGCTGTATACGGTTAATACAAAATGGAACGACAGTATGTTTGACCTGGAGCCGGTGGT
>Ga0163150_10003535_pt1 | contig 21877 bp, 19 predicted proteins | sample OliLakLV19P2IB_FD_148628 | JGI IMG/M metagenome (GOLD analysis project Ga0163150, IMG submission 148628) | Freshwater microbial mat bacterial communities from Lake Vanda, McMurdo Dry Valleys, Antarctica - Oligotrophic Lake LV.19.P2.IB | ecosystem: Environmental > Aquatic > Freshwater > Lake >...
CGGTGCAGGATGTGCATCGAGGGGATTGTTGAGACGGCGGCATTGGCAGTGGCGCGGCGGTGAGCATGACATGGCGGCAGGGCGGGCGCACTTTGGGAGGGCGAGGCTCCCGCCGAGCCGTTCGATTGCGAGGCTCAATGCCGAGCGATCGAAACTCGCGCGGCGGACCGCGAACTTCAACGCACATCCGTGGCGCGATTCGTTTTGCCGGCTTCGAGCCGGCAAAACGAACGGCTCGGCGGGAGCCTCGCCCTCCCGTCACGCCATGTGGCGCGCTTGGCGGCGCGGGGCGGCGACCTTGCGGCGGTCGGTGGCTTGCGCCTCGGCGGGCAGGTGCGGGCGGAGGAAGGGCGGGGCATCGCTGCGGCCGCCGCGCTGGTAATCGTTCAAGATGATCGGGGCGATGAGCGCGACGCTCGCGCCGAGTTCGTCGCGGAGGTAGCGGAAGAGGTGTTCGGTGAGATGCGTGAGGGCGATGCCGTGGTTGCGGCCCACGCGCTCGTAGAGCCAGTCGGAGAAAGAGAGGAAAGCGGCGAATGGTGAGGAGGGTGGACGCGCGGCTGATCGCGGCTCGGCGGGAGCCTCGCCCTTCCGCGCCTCGCCCTCCCAGAGCAGCGGCGTCGTCCGCACGAAGTTGCCGCTGTTGGCGACGAGGTCCCAGTACCGCGCGAACCGCCGCAGCCGCTGCATCGCCGCGAAGTCGATCAGCTTGTTCTGAAGAATCTCGTACGGCGGCGTGGGGCTGTACTTCATCTGCCAGGCGTCGTCGTGGCGGACAATCGGCGTGCCGCGCAGCCGCTTGAGCATGCCCACCTGTATCTCCTGCGGCTTCAGCGCGACGAGACGATCGAAGCCGACGGCGAAGCTCGCCACGTCCTCGCCCGGTAATCCGACGATCAAATCGGCATGAACGTGGACGCCGGTCTCTTCGCGCAGGAAGCGCAGGTTGTCCTCCAGCTTGGCGTTGTCCTGTTTGCGCGAGATGAGCTGCGAAACCTCTTCATTGAAAGTCTGGACGCCCACCTCGAACTGCAGCGCCCCCGACGGAAACCGGCGGATCAGGTCGCGCAGTGGTTCGGGCAGGCGGTCGGGGATCATCTCGAAGTGCAGGAACAGGCTCGGGTACACGGCGAGGCGGTCGAGGAAAAAACCGAGGATGCGCTTGCCGATGGACAGGTTGAGGTTGAAGGTGCGGTCGACGAACTTGAACTGCCGGACGCCGCGGCCCATCAGGTCGTCCATCTGCGCGAGGAACGGCTCGAGCGGCACGTTGCGCACGGGGATGTCGAGCGAGGAAAGGCAGAACTCGCACTTGAACGGGCAGCCGCGCGAGGCCTCGACGTAAATGACGCGGTGGTCGATGTCGCGCTGGTCGTAGAAGGGGTAGGGCAACGCCACGTCCTCCATCGTCGGCAGCGGGGCGGCGATGATCTTCTTCAGCGGCCTCTCGCCCTTGAGCAGCTTTTCACACAGCTCGGCGAAGGCGAGGTCGGCTTCGCCGGTGATGACGAAGTCGGCGAGGCGGGTGATTTCCTGCTCGTCGGTTTCGTAGCTCACTTCGGGGCCGCCGAGCACGACGACGATGTCCGGCCGGACGCGCTTGAGGTCGGCGACAAGCTGTGTGGCGGGGGCGATGTTCCAGATGTAAACGCCGAGCCCGACGATGCGCGGCGAATGCGCGAGAATCGCTTCGAGCATGTCGACCGGCCGCTGGTTGATGTCGAACTCGAGGATCGCCGCTTGATCCTGGAGCGGGCCGAGGTTGGCGTAGAGATATCGCAGCCCAAACGAGGCGTGGGCGAACTTGGCGTTCAGGGTGCAGAGGAGGATCTCGGGCACGGGAGATAGTGTAGGCGATGGGGCGGGCGGCGCCGCCTGAAGCGATGCAGCACGACAGGGCGATTGCATTTCGGTCGGGGTGGCACTGACAAGCACTGCTCTGAGTGCTTGTCAGTGGCTAAGTCGCGGGGTGTCCACCACTGACAAGCTCCGCGGACTCCGCTTGTCAGTGCCACCCTTCAAGCGGAGGCTGGCGGCACCGGACGCATGAAGCGCGGGAAGAACTCCATCAGGCCGATCATCGTGGTCACGCTGCCGTGCATCTGCTCGATGAGCAGGTCGAGGGCATGGTCCGCGGGGTTGAAGGTTTCGCGGCGGCAGATGGTGAGGTAGCGTTCCTCGACGCGCTGCCAATCGCGCCAGAGCGTGCTGAGGATGGCGGCGGTCTCGTCGCCGGTGAGCAGCGGGCTCAAGCGGATGGCGTGGTCGACGATCGAGATCAGGTGCGGCACCAGTGCCGACTGGTTCGCCTCGTACTGTCTGCGCCAAGCGCTTTCATGCAAAGTGACCGCGCGGTGGAACGCATGAGCCGGGCTTTCGCCGGGGTGTTTCTCGATGTAGTGGTTGAAGACGTCGGCACCGAGGCGCTGCTTGACGGCGGCGTAGGCCGTCATCTTGTCGCGGTGCGAAGCTTCCTTGACGCCGGCGCGGAGCCAGTCGAGGTTCTTCTGGAGTTCGAGCAGGGCGGCGTGAAACTTCGAGGACGCGCCGATCGGTCGGCCATTGGTCTGCTTGGGCAGCGAGGCTCGCAGCTCCTCGCGCTCGACGATGCGCAGGCCGCCGTACTCGACGGCGACGACGGTGATGTTGTCCGGGCCGCCGTTGTCATTCGCTCTTGTGACCAAGGCCTGGCAGATGTCACGCAGCGTCATCGAGGAGCCGAGCACGCGGGCGATCTCGCTGTCCGGCACGGGGTCGGTGAGGCCGTCGGAGCAGAGGAGCAGGCGGTCGCCGCGCTGGAGCTGGAGGTGGACGACCTCGGGTTCGAGCGGCCTGCCGATGCCGATAAACTGCGTGAGCAGCCGCTGGTTGACGCTGGTCAGGTGCGGGTGCGTTATCTGGTCGACGGCGGTCGCCGGGCGGGTTCCCATGCGGAAGTGGTCGGTGGTCAGGCAGCGCATGAGGCCGCCGCGGTGCAGGTAGCACCGCGAATCGCCGGCGTGCAGGATGAAGGCATTGCGGCCGTCGACGAGCAGCGCCGAGAGCGTCGCGCCCATGCCCTTGAGCGCTTCGATCTGGTTGGCGTGCCCGCGCATCTGATCGCTCAGGTCGATGGCGATGCGCTGAAGAATGTCCTTGAGCGTGTCGGCGTTCAGTTCCGTCAGCTTCCGCAAGGCACGCCGGATCAAGTGGCCGAGACCAAAGGCGATGATCTGCGAGGCGGCCTCGCCCGACGGCCTGCCGCCGAGGCCGTCGCAGACGACGAACAGGCCCATGTGCGCGTCGCAGTGGCAGGCGTCTTCGTGGGTCAGCCGCTGGCGACCGATGTCACTCAAGTGGGCGGATTGAAGGGTGGGCAGAACCGCGGCCATGGGGGGAGCAATCATATCGGGGGATGATGGGGAGCGCAAGGGTGAGTTTTGGTTGCGGGTGCCACGGACAGCGCAGCGACGCTCGGGGAGCGCAGTCGTCCGTGCTTGGTCCGCGATGGGGTAGCCGGCACGGACGACTGCGCTCGGCGGACCTCGCTACGCTGTCCGTGGCACCCGCGATTACGTTGCATGTGAACACGGCGGTCAACGGAAAGCCATAACCGAGTTATAGTGTGCCCCGTTGGAGTGACCCGCTGTTGGATCACTCGCGATTCTTTCTCGAGTCCGGCCGGAGCGAAGCTTTCGCCGGAGATAGGTGGAGCACATGGGGCTGTACGACGATGACAAAACCGACATGAAGACGGGCGACATCTGCGACATCAACTACTGGCAGCTCAAGTTCAACAACATGAAGCTGCAGGCGATCCTCAAGGCCAAACAGCCCGAGGGCGATGTCCGCTACACGATCCTCGACGTGACGCGCGGGGCCGAGGATTTGCTGAAGGAGTACCCGAACCACGAAGAGATCAAGGCGTGGCAGGCGAGCGCCCAGAAGATCAACGCGAAGGTGGACCAGGGCTCGCAGCAGCAGGGCTTCCGCGGCGACTGCGAGGCGTGGGGCCAGCACAGCTATTACATGGCGTGGTCGACCTGCGGCGTGGCGAAGATGGCGCTCGACGCCCAGGACTTCGACAAGGCCAAGGGCTTCGGCCAGGACTGCGTGAAGTATCTCGGGCAGGCCAAAGGCTTCATGACGAACTGGGCGCCGGATATCAAGGAGTGGGTGAACAAGACGCTGCCGGAGATGGAGAAGCTGGTGGAGGATGCGAAGAAGAGAACGTGAGGGAAGAAGGAAAGTCGGCAGGCGGCAGTAGGCAGTAGGCAGGAAAGACAGAAGCAAGGAACGGCGGCGCGCGGGCGTCGCCGTTTTTCTTTGGACATTGGTCGACGGAACGCTCTTCTCTGTTTTCCTGTCCGCTGCCTACTGCCTACTGCCGACTGCCTACTCTCCGATCCCCTCACCGGTCGCCGCATTCCATCGTGCGCAGGTAGTCCGCGAAGACGGTGTTGTAGAGGGCGCCGGGGCGTTTGCGTTGGAGGAGCTCGACGCAGTCGGGGCCGGTGGTGTTGCCGAGGCAGAGGCAGATGAGTCCGGCCATGAGGGCGGAGCGGTTGAGGCCCATGCCGCAGTGCGAGAGGACGCGGTGGCCATTGGTGATGAGCTCGGCGGCCATGCGGGCGACGGCGTGCAGGCGGTCGAGCTGCGGCAGGTTGCCGTCGTGGATGGGCAGGTAGATGTAGAGGAACTGGTCGGCGGCGGTGGGGACGCCATGGTCGATGTCGCCCTCCAGGTCGATGACGACGGTTATCCCTAAGGCGTGGACGCGCGACCAGTCGTGGATGGCCCCGGAGAGGAAGAGCCGGCCGGCGTCGTCGATCTGCACGATCTCTTCGAGGATGGAAAGCGACGCGTCGGCGGCGGTCGAGTCAGCAGTGGCGGTCGGCGCGGCGCTGTGCGTCAAGCCCGGCGTCGAGAGTCCCGTCGAACTGACCGGAATGATCTTCACCGCGTCTTCCAGTCTCCGTAGGTCATGCCCGCGTTGAGGCGGATATCCACGCCGGGCTGCTTGCTGACGAACCACTCCCAGGCCTGCGGCGGGCGCGAGGCGGTGGTGCGGACGGAATCGGCGCCGCCGTCGAGCGCGACGTAGTTGCTGCTGCGCGAGGCGTGGTGGACGGCCGAGCGGTCAATGGAGCCGAAGCCGGGCTCGATGGAGATGCTGTTGCAGTGGTAGGCGGGGTCTTCCTCGATGAGGACGGGGGTGCGGAGGTTGTCCTGCGTCGGGCCGAAGGGGTCGGACATGTAGATGATCTTGGCTCGCATGGGGATCGATTTGATGCGGGCCCCGCCGAAGCTGAGGAACATGGTGAAATCGAACCCGCCGTTGGAACCGAGTCCACTGCCGGGGGCGCCGATGGTGAGGGACGGGCAGCGGAAGAATCCGCCGCTGCCGCCGCCGCTACCGCCGATGTATCGCACCAGAGGGCCGTCGGCGGGCGGGTCGAATCGGCCGGGGACGCGACCCTCCCGGCCGATCCAGCACTTCTGCCAGTCTTCGGCGCCCTGCCAGCCGCCGTGCGACGCGGCGGGGAGTGCGCCGAGGTGGTCCATTGCGAACTGCTGGAAGCCGTTGCTGATGCCGCGCATCTTGATGATGCACTGGTGCTCCTCGGCAATACCTTTGGCCCTCGACAGGTTCGGCAGCAGCAGGGCAATGAGGAGCGAGATGACCGCCACGACCAGCAGCATCTCCACCAACGTAAATGCGCGCCGCATCGACATGGCAATACCTCGAAAGGTCGCCCACGCCCCGGGAACCGGCCCAAACCTCGTTCGACGGAACCGTCGATCTAACGCGAGCTATTCCGCCGTCGCCTTACCCATCCCCGCCGCAACCTGACCGGCCTCGGTGTCGGGCAGGCTCTTCGCCAGCGACTCGATCATCGACTCACCCGACCGCTGCTCCGCACGGTTGCGCGAGCCGAGCATCTTTTTTGCTTTTGCGAGAATGCTCCAGGCCTTGATCTCGTCCTTCAGTTCCTTGTCGGTGGCCAGCTTCTTCGCCGCCGCCGCTGCTTCGGTCGCCTTCGGGTAGCCCTTGAAGTTGTCGGACGCCTGGTCGTACAGCTTGTACGCGTCCCACTTGCGGCCGGCCTTCTCGTGCTCGGCGGCCTCGGCGACGAGCGCTTCGAGGTCGTCGGTCATCGCCTTCTGCATCGCCTCGGCGGCTGTCTTGGTCTTCTCGTCCTTCGACGCCAGCGACCGCTTCACTGCCGACGAAGCCATCGTGTAATCGCCGAACTCGACAGCCTTCCAAAGCGGCTTCATCGACTCGGGCACCGTCGTCGGATCGACCTTCCACTTGGCCTTGGTCAGGTGGGCCTGAATCGTCGCATCGGCGTCGTTGGCGATCACCAACTGTCCATCGGCGGTGATCATCCGCTGCTGCCAGATGTTCTTGGTGCTGATGACGCCGACGTTCGCCGCCTTCTCGTAGCTGCGATCGACGTCCGCCAGCGCCCGCCAGGGGACGTTAACGCCCTTGAGGTAACCCTCGACGACCTTGGGGTCGTTGCCGGAGTTGACCGCGACGAACACCACGGGATCGTTCTTGTATTTCTCGGATGTGGTCACCAAACTGGGCCACTTTGCACGGCAACCCGGTCACCCTTCCTCGTAGAAGACCAGCACCGTTAACTTGCCCTTCATCGCGCTGGCCTTGAGCGGGTCGCCGTTGACCCACGTGCCGGTGAACTCCGGCGCGGCCAGCGCGCCCGATGTGAGGGCCAACAGGATGGCGCTCGGGAGGAAGAGAGAAGACCGCATGCGAAACCCCCTTTCAAAGGAAGCAACGACAAGCAAACCCTGACCGAACACCTAAAGAATATCGCGCCGGCCGAGACTATACAAGGGATGCCAGCGAGCAATTGCGCGCCTGGGGCTGTGGGTTCGTGTAGTGTTAGGGTATGGCAAAGTGGCATGACAACGCGCGGGGTGCCAGCGATGTCGGCGAATATCGGGATATCCTGCCCGATGGCCTGAAGAAAGGCCGCGGCGCGGGGCTCAACCCGGGCAATCGATTTGAGACCGTCCGCCTGCACGTGCTCGGCGAGTATCTCGATGCGGAGCACGCGGCTGCCCCCGATTCCGATGCGCCGCCCAACCCGACAGGCACGGCCACCATCGTCTACCGCGATCACACGAAATCGCTGATCAATCACGTCAATCACCCCGACATCCATTTCAATTGGACCATCAACCCCTACCGCGGCTGCGAACACGGCTGCATCTACTGCTACGCCCGGCCCGACCACGAGCGACTGGGCTTCTCCAGCGGCCTCGACTTCGAGACCCGCATCATCGCCAAGCCCGATGCTCCGAAGCTGCTGCGTGACGAGCTCGCCTCGCCGAAGTGGAAGGGCGAGATGATCCAGGTCTGCGGCGACACGGATTGCTACCAGCCGCTCGAAGCGAAGATGAAAATCACGCGCGGCTGCCTGGAGGTGTTCGCCGAGTGCAGGCAGCCGATCTGCATCATCACGAAAAACCGGCTGGTGACGCGCGACATCGACCTGCTCGGCGAGCTGGCGAAGCACGGGGCGGTGCGCGTGGCGATCAGCGTGACCTCGCTCGACCGGTCGCTCTCGATGAAGATGGAGCCGCGGGCCAGTTCCCCGGCCGACCGGTTGCGGGCGATCCGCGAGCTGACCGACGCGGGGATCCCGACGATGGTGATGGTGGCCCCGATCGTGCCGGGGCTGACGGACAAGGAGGTGCCGAACATTTTGAAAGCCGTGGCGGAGGCGGGCGCGCTGAACGCGGGTTATGTGCTGCTGCGGCTGCCGCACCAGATCAAGGCGCTGTTCATCGAATGGGCGCAGCGTCATTTCCCGGATCGTGCCAAGCACATTGAGACGCTGATCCGTGACATGCGTGGCGGCGAGTTGTATCAATCGAAGTGGGGCGAGCGGCAGAAGGGAACGGGGCCGATGGCGGAGCAGATCGCGAATGTGTTCAAGGTGTTCGTGAAGCGATACGGCCTCGACAAGCCGATGCCGCCGATGTCGAAGGATTCGTTCCGGCCACCGCTGGTGGGGAATGACGGGCAGATGGGATTGTTTGCGTGAGGCGACTTCACCTCTGCCTCCGAGGGAGAGGCCGGCGAGGCAATCGGGGGGCGGCGAGCCGGGTGAGGGTGAGGCGTCCATGAAGAGGAGACCGCCGAACGCAGCATCGGTTCGCGCCGTCGCGGCTTCCGTTGATTGGACGTCTTCGCCCTCACCTGACTCAAAACGCGGCTGCGCGGCGTTTTGAGTCTGTCCTCTCCCGGGGGGAGAGGGGGTGGCCCCGGTTTTTTCGCCGATCTCTATAATCCCCCGCATGACCACGCTCATGGATGGCAAAGCGGTCGCCCAACGCACCCTCGACCGCTGCGCCCAGCGCGTCGCGGCCATCATCAAGAAGACCGGCGTCACGCCCTGCCTTGCCACCGTCCTCGTCGGCGCCGACCCCGCCTCCGTCACCTACACGCAGATGAAACGCAAACGCTGCGAAGCGGTGGGCATGCTCTCGCGCAAGGTTGAATTGTCCGACGCGACCACCACGGCTGAGCTCGTCGCAACCATTACACAACTCGGCGCCGATCCCTCTGTCCACGGCATCCTCCTCCAGCACCCGTCGCCGAAGCACATCGACGAGCGCGAGGCTTTCGAGGCGATCCCGCCGCTCAAGGATGTCGACGGGGTGACCATGCAGAGCTTCGCCGCGATTTCGCTCGGCGAGCCGGAGCGCGGCTACGGCTCGTGTACTCCCGCGGGCATCATGCGGCTGCTCGAAGCGTATGAAGTGAAACTCAGCGGGCTGCACGCCGTGATCATCGGCCGCAGCCCTATCCTCGGCAAGCCGATGGCGATGATGCTGCTCGCCGCCGATGCGACGGTGACGATCTGCCACTCGCGGACAAAGGATGTGGCGGATCACGTGCGGCAGGCGGACGTCATGGTCGCCGCGGTCGGCCGTGCGCGGTTCGTGAAGGGCGATTGGATCAAGCCGGGGGCCGTCGTGATCGACGCGGGCTACAACGAAGGCAACGTCGGCGACGTCGACTTCGAGCCGGCCGCGGCGAAGGCGTCGATGATCACCCCCGTGCCCGGCGGCGTCGGACCGATGACCATCGCGACGTTGATCGATCAGACCGCGACGGGAGCGGAGCGGCAGCTGGGCATCGCGTAGGGGGCCACATGCCAAACAAATCTATGTCTTGTTTGTTCACGATCATCGCCATGGCTACCACGCTGGTCGGCTGTGACCGTGAGGAGCGATGGGAAATATCAGCCGAAAACTTGAGCAACAACCGTTGCCGCATCACCATTCACATGAACGGCGGAAGCAGTCAATGTGAGATTGATCTGATCAATGGGGAGATGCACGTTCTCCAAGCCGGAGACGTAGAGGTGCTAATTGACACGGTGGATGTGGAACAAGCTGGGACGAAGCAAACAATCGCGATCAACAAGCACCTGAGGCCGATGTGGCGCTTTATTGTTGAAGTGCAAGCCGATGGAGTAGTCAGAACCACATGGTTTCCGCTAGGATTGGAGTGATTTTGATGTCGCGGGTCCACACCATGGGCCTACTCGCAAGGACGCACCATGACCCAGTTCAACGCACCCACCTACGACATCGCCCGGCCCACCGGCCAATGCGCCTTCACCGGCCGGCCGCTCGCCTCCGGCGAGCATTACATCTCCGCGCTTGTCGAAGCGCCGCTCGATGAAACGCCGGCCACCTCAAGCAACATCCTGGGTTTCAAGCGGCTCGACATTTCCTCCGAGGCGTGGGCCGAGGGCAATCGGCCGGAGCATCTGTTCAGCTTCTGGAAATCGGTCGTGCCGCAGCCGAACCAGAAGAAGAAGCTGTTCGTCGACGACGGCGTGCTGATGGACCTGCTCCGCCGGCTTGCCGACGCGGGCCAACAGCAGCGGCTGGCGTTCCGCTTCGTCCTTGCCCTTGTGCTGATGCGCAAAAAGCTGCTGCGCTACGATGGCACGCAGAAACGAAATGACACCGTCACGATCGAAGCCACCGAAAGCGCTCCTTCGACGACGCAGGTCGTCGAGCGCGAGTGGTGGATCATGACGCCGAAGCTCGACGTGACCAAAGGCCAGTTCGGCAAGTGGAACGAGGACGAGCGCATCGAGGTGCTGGACCCCAGGCTCGACGAGGCGCAGATCCAGCAGGTCACCGGGCAGCTCAATGAGATTCTCAACGCGGAGTTGTGATTGTGATTAAGGTCTGATGCCACTGGCAGTCCGCTGCCAGTGCCCGGCGCACACGGAGGTATGGTGACGAATGACTCAAGAATGTTCTCGCACGGTCGGTGATGGAGGCACTGGCAGCGGACTGCCAGTGGCATCAGGCCGGTGGCATCAAGCCAGTGAACCTCGCTCCGCACTTCCCTGCTTGAATGATGTAAGCCAGGAGGTCGAATGCGTTACCTGATGCTCGTGATGCTGTGCCTCGCCGGTTGCTGCTGCTGCACGCCGCCGAAGGTGGAGCCGGCAACCGTGGCGGCGCCGGCGACGATGCCGAGCTACGACGAACTGGTGGCGACGCACAACAGCCGCGTCAAGGACATCGAGCGGTTCTGGGCCCGCGCGGTGATTGAAATCCGCTGGACCGACGCCAACGGCAAGAGCCGGTTCGAGCAGGGCGATGGCCATCTCATCCTCGACCTGCCCAATCGTTCCTATCTCAGCATCGGCAAGCTCGGGCAGACCAAGCTCTGGGCCGGCTCGAACGACACCCACTTCTGGCTGTTCGATGAGCTCGATGGCAAGAAGCTTTACCTGGGCCGGCACGATGGCAAGTCGGACCCGGGTTTGACCGGCATCAAGCACCGTTCGCCGCTGCCGATCCGGCCGGTGGACATGCCGCGGCTGCTCGGCATTCTCCCGATCACCGCCGGGCCGACGAACCCCGCATCGCCCGTCACCTGGGACCTGATCCGCCGCGAGCAGGACCGCTCGCTGACCTACGGCTACCGCATCGAGCCGGCCGGGGAGCGCACCCGTTATTACTTTCATCCGGTGAGCTCGCGCGTCCTCCGCGTCGACATGCTCGACGAACGCGGGCAGGTCGTGCTCACCTCGCAGCTCTCGCAGCCCGAGCGGATCGAAGCCGAGAAGGCGGCGGTCGGGCCGTACCTCAACAAACGCATCGAGGTGGTGACCGCCGGTCAGGAGGGCAACATGGTGTTGTATTTGTCGGACATGACGGACGCGGAGCAGAAGGTCAACCCCGACGCGTTCAATTTAGATGTGCTCAAAGAGCAGCAGCAGCCGGACGTGATCATTCCGATCGAGTCGCGGTGAAGCTCGTTTAGCCGCGGAGCAAAGGTCCCCGACGCTCCGCACGAGCCGAGGGAAAACACAGTCCAATCGTAGCGAGTTGTTGGAGGTGCCACGGGTCGGCTCGGCGACCCGTGCGGCCGTCGTGTATCACGGGTCGCAGAGCCGACCCGTGGCACCGCTAAGATCGTCGTCAATCAGCTCTGGAATCACTTCCCGTCCTGGGCCCGCTTCTTCGCTTCCTCTTCCTTGCGGGTCTTGAACTCCGCGAGCACCTTCTGCGGGTTCTCGTTGAATTCGTCCCGGCAGCCGGTGCAGCAGACGTAATAAGTCTTGCCGGCGTGTTCGACGCGGATGTCGCCCTCGCCGCCGGTGACGACACACTCGTTTTCCTTCTGCGAGATGCCGAAGCCGGAACCCTTTCGCGTGTAGCCGACCTCGGCGAGGCGGGCGAGGTCCTTGCCGCCCGTGGGGGATGGCTTGCGGTAGAGAACGATCAGCCGTGCGCCCTTGGCGACGGTGCGGAGCGAGATCTCGGCCGGCCGGTCTTTCGCGGCCTTGTCGTTGGTGAAGACGAGTTGCCCCTCGGCGTTGATCGCACCGGTGAAGGTCTCCGTCGTTTTGCCATCGGGCAGCGTGCCGGTGAAGGTGAACGCGCCTTCCTTCTCGCCCGTTCCGATGCGCCCCGACTTGTAGACCTTGGCATCGGTCGCATCGAACACGATCGTCGCCCGGCCGCCCTCGAAGCTCCACGCCCATTTCGCCTCCTCGCCCCAGGCATCCTCCGCCTTGGTGCGGTCGACCATGCCGACGCCGCGCCAAGAGCCGACGAACGACTGCACCGGCGCAAGCGCCTTCTTGTCGGCCGCGAGCTGGGCTCGCGCCTTCGCCTCGTCCTTCTCGGCAAACACCGGGAGCGCGAGCAGCAGCGTGATCAATCCAACATGTAGAGTTCGTCTCATCCCGCGTTCCTTTGGGCCACTCATTATAGAAGCGAGCCGGCACGTCCCCGTGCCCGGCGCTCCCCGCGTAATCGCCACGTCCCCATAGCCTTGTTCCAACGCCCCGCGCGGTTACCGCATTGCCGCCCGCTAGAATGCAGCGAATGCCACCACGCCATTATTCGATCGCCGCACCGCTCCTCACCTTCGCACTTGCGTGGGCGTGTCCTTCATTAACAGCCGCCCCAACCGCCGCCGCGAAGATCGACTTCGCCGCCGAGATTCAGCCGATCCTCTCGCGCCACTGCTACGCCTGCCACGGCCCCGACAAGCAGAAGGCCGGCCTCCGCCTCGACCAGCGCGCCGACGCCTTGCTGCCCGCCGACTCCGATGAGCCCGCGATCGTCCCCGGCAAGCCCGCCTTGAGCCGGCTGCTGAAAGTGATCGACGGTAGCGACAAGGAACTGACGATGCCGCCCAAGGGTGGCAAGCCGACACGGGAGCAGGTCGCGCTGATCCGCAAATGGATCGAGGAAGGCGCCGAGTACAACATGCATTGGTCGTTCGTCGCGCCGAAGCGGGCCGCGCTGCCGGAGATCAAAGACGTCAAGCTGCGAAGCTGGCCGCGCAACGCGATTGATCACTTCGTGCTCGCCCGGCTGCAGAAGGAAGGTCTCACGCCATCCCCCGAGGCCGACCCGTACACGTTGGTGCGCCGTGTGTACCTCGACCTCATCGGCATCCCGCCCACGCCGGAGGAAGCGGACGCGTTTGTGAAGGCTTTTGTAGGGTGGGCACCGCCCATCTCCGCCGATGGTGTGAAGAAGGTGGGCGGTGCCCACCCTACGCCTGATCCTTACGAAGCCCTCGTCGACCGCCTGCTCGCCTCGCCGCATTACGGCGAACGCTGGGCTCGCCGCTGGCTCGACCTCGCCCGCTACGCCGACACCAACGGCTACGAGAAGGACCGCGTCCGCACCATCTGGCCCTACCGCGACTGGGTCATCAAGGCGATCAATGATGACATGCCGTTCGATCAATTCACCATCGAGCAGATCGCGGGAGACGTTTTGGAAAGTTTCGAGTTCCGGGTTCCGAGTTCCGAGTTGAAAGGCAAAGCCTCGCCAGCAACGACCGCTCATTCGGCAACTCGGAACTCGCAACTCGGAACTCGGAACTCAATGTCCCCTCTCATCGCCACCGGCTTCCACCGCAACACCATGATCAACGAGGAGGGCGGCATCGACGTCGAGGAGTTCCGCTACCACGCCGTCGTCGACCGCGTGAACACCACCGCCGCTGTCTGGCTCGGCCTGACCGTCGGCTGCGCCCAGTGCCACACGCACAAGTACGATCCCATCACGCACCAGGAATATTTCCAGCTCTTCGCCTTCCTCAACAACGCGGACGAGCCGGAGGCGGAGATCGTCAGCGAGGAGATGATTCGCAAGCGCGAAGAGATCGCCGCGACGGTCCGGCAGTTGGAAGCGTCGCTGGAAAGCCATTTTTCCCCAAGCAACACAAGCGAGCTCGAATGGTTCGCACTGGCCCCGGCCGCCGCGGCAGCCGCATCGGGCCGCAAGCTCACGGTGTCGGCTGACCACACCGTCCTCGCCGCAACCGGCGGTGACGCGAAGGACACCTACACCATCACCGCGGCGACCGACCTGGCCGACATCGCCGCGATCAGGCTCGAAGCGCTCACCGATCCCTCGCTGCCGAAGGCCGGCCCCGGACTCGCGCTTAACGGCAACTTCGTTCTCGGCGAGGTCTCGCTCACCGCCGCGCCGAAGGACAAGCCCAAGGCCGCCGCCGCTGTTGCGCTGCGCGGCGCGGAAACGGATGTCTCGCAGACCAACTTCGATGTCACGCAGGCGATCGACGGTGACCCCGCCACAGGATGGGCCATCGACGACGGCAGCGGCGCCATGAACAAGCCGCGCTCCGCCGTGTTCCATTTCTCTGAGCCGCTGCCCAACAAGGCCGGCACGCGTCTCGTCGTCACGCTGGCGCAGCCGTATGGCTCGAATCACATCCTCGGCAAATTCCGCCTGTCGGTCGGGCGACGCAAGACGATCGCGGCCGTCGTCGCATCGGAGAAGCACCGCCAGCAGCACCTCGACGCCGCGGTCCAGAAGTGGATCGACGCGCAGATGCCCGACGTCCGTCGCTGGTCGCCGCTGTCGCCGACGAAGATGACCGGGTCGAAGGGCGGCACGTTCGTGCTTGAGCCGGATCAAGCGGTGCTGGTCAACGGCGATAATCCAAATCAGAACGTCTACACCGTCGAAGCCGCGACGCCGCTGGACACGATCACCGCGATCCGGCTTGAAGTGCTGCCCGATGAGAGTCTCCCCAACGGTGGTCCGGGCCGCGCGCCGCTCTTCTCCGATGGCGACTTTCATTTGGGCGAGTTCCGTCTGGCCGCCGCGGCCAATACCGCCGGCGCCGCGATGGCGCCCATCAGCTTCCGCGAGGCCTCGCACAGCTTCGCGCAGGCCGGCCGGTCGGCGCAGCAGGCGATCGATGGCGACCCCGACACCGCGTGGTCCATCAAGGGCGGCGTTGGCAAGGCGCATCAGGCCGTGTTCGTGCTGAAGGAGCCGCTGCGCCACGCGAAGGGGTTCAAGCTGAAGGTCGACCTCGACCAGCGCTACATCCATCAGATGACCATCGGCAAGTTTCGGCTATCCGTGACCGGCGCGGCCCTCCCGGTCAAGGCGAAGACGCTGCCGAGCGAGATTGAAACTTTACTCGCGCTGCCGCAATCGCAGTGGAGCGAAGATCAGCGGGCGACAGTTCGCCGGCATTTCCTCTTGACCACACCCCTGCTCTCGAAGCAGCAGAGGGAGATCGAGCATCTCCGCGCGAGCACGCCGAGCGGCCCGAAGACGATGGTGATGGCCGAGCGCGACGCGAAGAATGCCCGCACCACGCACATCCACAAACGCGGCGAGTTCCTACAGCCCGGCGACCCCGTCACCCCCGGTATCCCTGGCATCCTTCATCCACTGCCCACGCTTGCGCCTCCGCGCGCCCTGACGCGCCTCGACCTCGCCCGCTGGCTCGTCGACAAGAACAACCCCCTCGTCGGCCGCGTCGTCATGAACCGTCAATGGCACGCATTTTTCGGCCGCGGCCTCGTCCGCACCGTCGAAGATTTCGGCCTGCAAGGTGAGCAGCCGTCGCACCGCGAGCTGCTCGACTGGCTGGCGGTGGAGTTCGCCGAGGGGAGTTCCGAGTTCCGAGTTCCGAGTTTCGAGTCGAAACGCAACCAAGCCCCGGAACCCGCGCTCTCCGAAACCCGGAACCCGGGACCCGGAACCCGAAACCCGTCCGTGTTCTCGATGAAGCACATGCACAAGCTCATCGTCATGAGTGCCACCTACCGCCAGTCCTCGCGCCTCACGCCGCAGCTCCTCGAACGTGACCCGCAAAACATCCTGCTCGCCCGCGGCCCGCGCTTCCGCATCGAGGCCGAGATGATCCGCGACAGCGCTCTCGCTTCCTCCGGCCTCCTCTCGCGCCGCATCGGCGGGCCCAGCGTCTTCCCGCCGCAGCCCGACGGCGTCACCGCGCTCGGCTACGGCGGGTTCAACTGGGCCACCGCCACCGGCGAAAACCGCTACCGCCGCGGCCTCTACACCTTCGCCAAACGCACCACGCCTTACGCCGCCTTCACCACCTTCGACGGCCCCACCGGCGACACCTGCCTCGTCCGCCGCGACCGCAGCAACACGCCGCTGCAGGCGCTCACGATGATGAACGACACCGTCTTCGTCGAGGCGGCCCAAGCGATGGCGAAGCGGGTGCTTCTGACTCCCCTCCCTCTTAGGGAGGGGCGGGGGGAGGGTAAGGCGCCGGACGAATCACTAACGGCAAATGAGAGCGACAAAGCCACCCGTCTCCTCCGCCTCGTGTTGACTCGTCCACCAGCAAAGAGCGAAGTGGACGCGATCGTTCAATTCGTCGCGACGCAGCGCGATCGCTTTGCAAAGAAGGAACTCGACGCGGTGAAGGTTGCGGGAACTGTGCCGCAAGGTGTCGATGCCAACGAACTGGCCGCCTGGACCGTCGCGGCCCGCGGCGTGATGAACCTCGATGAAGCGGTGACCAAAGAATGAATCGAATCCACCAGATCAAATCCGCGATCACCCGCCGGCACTTCTTCGGTGACTGCGGCGTCGGCGTCGGGAAGATCGCCCTGGCGTCGATGCTGGCGTCGTCCGTCGCACCGCGCGCGGCAAGCGCGAAGCCGCAAGCGGCTCAAGTGAAGCCCACGCACTTCGCGCCGAAGGCCAAGCGCGTCATCTACCTTTTCCAAGCCGGCGCGCCGAGCCAACTCGAGCTCTTCGATTTCAAGCCGACGCTCGCGAAATACGACGGGCAGCCCGTGCCGCAGGAGATCGTGAAGGACCAGCGCTACGCCTTCATCCGTCGCGATTCCAAGCTCCTCGCCCCGCGCTTCAAGTTCAAGCGCTACGGCCAGAGCGGCGCGGAGCTCTCCGACCTGTTGCCGCATCTCTCGAAGGTGGCCGACGACATCGCCATCATCAAGTCGATGCACACCGATCAGTTCAATCACGCGCCGGCCCAGATTTTCCTCAACACCGGTTTCGGGCAGCCCGGCCGGCCGTCGATGGGCTCGTGGGTCTCCTACGGCCTCGGCGCCGAGGCCGGCGACCTGCCCGCGTTCGTCGTCCTCTCCTCCGGCGGCGGGCTCTCCGGCGGCAGCGCCAACTGGTCCAGCGGTTTCCTCCCCACCAACCACGCCGGCGTCCCGTTCCGCGGCCAGGGCGACGCGATCCTCAACGTCTCCAACCCGCCCGGCTACGACGACCGACTCCAGCGCGACTCGCTCGACCTCATCGGCGCGCTTAACCAGCAGCGGCTCGACGCCGTCGGCGATCCCGAGATCGCGACGCGTATCAGCGCCTACGAACTCGCCTACCGCATGCAGGCCGGGGCGCCGAAGCTGATGGATTTGTCCGATGAAAAGCCGCAGACGCTCGCGCTCTACGGCGTCGACCCGAAGAAGCCGTCCTTCGCCCGCAACTGCCTGCTCGCCCGCCGGCTCATCGAGCGTGGCGTGCGCTTCGTCAATCTCTACCACGAGGCGTGGGACCATCACAGTGACGTCGCCGGCGGCTGCAAGGCCCAGTGCGGCGCGACCGATCAGGGGTCGGCGGCGCTCGTGATGGACCTCAAGCAGCGCGGCCTGCTCGACGACACGCTCGTCATCTGGGGCGGCGAGTTCGGCAGGACGCCGATGGTCGAGAGCAACGTGTCACTTGGCCGGGCGCTTGGCCGGGATCATCACCCGCAGGCGTTCACCATCTGGGTCGCCGGCGGCGGCATCAAGCCCGGCATCACCCTCGGCGCGACCGACGACATCGGCTTCCACATCACGCAGGACCCGGTGCATGTGCACGACCTGCAAGCGACAATCCTGCACCTGCTCGGCCTCGATCACGAGCGACTGACGTTCACGTTCCAGGGCAGGCAGTATCGGCTTACCGATGTGCATGGCCATGTGGTGAAGTCGGTGCTGGCGTAACCCCTCGCCCCGAAGGGGAGAGGGGGCACGGCCGCTATACTTCCACGCATGAAACCGCTGCGCATCATCCTCGGCCTCCTCGTCTGGCTCGGACTCGGCGCGGCGTTCTACTGGTCGATGACCACGCAGGTCATGTCGGGCAACCGCACCATCACCGGCAACCTCGTCCCCGCGCTCTGGTCGCACGCGTTCGCTCGCCATCCGCTCGCCCAGCTCCGCATGGATGCCGACACGTGGACCTCCATCGGCGACCCGGTTTTCATCATCCGCGAAGACGGGGCTTTTCAGCAGGTCGGCGAGGTCCGTTCCGTCGGCGAGGTCACCGGCACGCGGGCCAGAACTGGCGCGTACGTCCGCGAAGCCGTCGCGATGTTCTATCCGCATGCGCCGCCGATCGGTGCGAGCGCTTCGCTCACGTTCTACGAAACGCCGTTCTCCACCGAATGGATCGTCAACACGCTGTTGCCGCCCGATCGGCGCAAGATCGTCGCCGATGACATCCGCCTGACATTCGAGGCCCACAGCGACGACATCCTCGCCGCGCTGCGGCCGATCGTCGATGACACGCTGCGCGACGCCATCATGGTGGTCGAGGCCGACCTGCCCGCGGTGCTCGCGAAGCATCAGGCGAAGCTGGTCGAACTCGGCGGGAAGTATCAAGCCCAGATCATCGAGAAGAAACTGCTGCCGCTGATCAAGGAGGAAATATTTCCGCTGGCGGTCGAGCGCGGCAAGCCGGTGGCCACCGCGATCGGGCAAAAGTTGTGGGACCGCGTCTCGGTCTGGCGCTTCGGGGTGCGATTCCTCTGGGACCGCACGCCGTTCGCCGACGGCGAGAACGTCAAGCGCGAGTTCGCGCGATTTCTCAAGGAGGACGCGGTGCCGATCCTGGAGGCGAACACCGCCGAGCTGGTGAAGCTCCTGCAGGACATCGTGAGCGACGCGTCGAAAAACAAGAAGGTGCAGGCCGTCTTCCGCGAGAGCATCAAGACGGTCATCGAGGACAAGGAGCTTCAGAAGGCGGTGTGGATGATCCTGCGCGACGCGGTGGTGGAGAATCCGCGCGTACACGCGGTGCTCGACAAGCACTGGCGCAGCGACCGCGCCAAGGCTGCGTTCAACATGGCGGGCGACAAGCTCGAGCCGATGGTCATCCGCATCGGCGACATGATTCTGGGCACGAAGGAGACGGGCATCACCCCGCAGCTCGCCCGCGTGCTGCGGTATCGCCTGCTTCACAAGGACAGCCGGTATTACGTGCTGGGAAACAGCGGGGGCCCGGCGGCGGAGCCGTTGATGTTGAACGTGAAGCAGGGCGGGCAGCCGATGGTTCATCCGTTTGTGACGGAGAAGAAGTAGGAGACAAGCGTTGCGATTCGATTGTCAATCAGGGGATCACGTCCGCCGGCTTGTCGTTTCTGTACGGTCCCAATAATCGGTCCGACGACGGCCACTACCCGCGTTTCAGCCCGCGTTCTTCATGATCGCCTTCGCCCCGGCCAGCAGGAACGCAGAGCGCGAGAGGCCCGCCTTCTTGGCCTCGGCGTCGATCCGCTTGAGCATCCCACGCTCGACCGTGACCAGCACCCGTTTGGCACCCTTGCCGATGCGCGGCCGGCCGGGCTTTCTCCGTGCCCGCGCGAGCAACGCCCGATCTTTCGTCGTCAGCGGCAACGTCTTTCGGATGACGAACGCCTCATCGAGATCCTGGGTCGCTTCGCGGAGCTCAGCGGTATCCATCTCCCAGTACGGCTTTGCGATAGGTCCCCGTTTCATTTTCTTCTCCGGTAAGAACGCTTTTCGCGGTCTGTCAACGGACGAGCGTGAATGACGTAAAAACTTCCGTCGGGATCGATGACGTATCCGACCTGTAAATGACGGCGCTGTGCGGTGCGCCCCCAAACAAGAAACCGGCCATCTTCGGTCCGCCGTTCAATGCGGCCACGAGAGGATGCGATGGCCTGCTCTGCTTCCCCGGGCGTTACGCCGTGTTCGGCGATATGCTCGACATTCCACTCGTTCCATCGGAATTGGGCCATCGCTTGTTCCAAGCAGACATCGGCCAGTTAAGTATATTCTTATTTGCATGTCAGGGCAAGGGCGACATCGCCAATAGTGCCTCCGGAATGCATCACACCCGCGTCAGCTTCCGGTACTTCAACCGGTGCGGTTGGTCCGCGTCCGTACCCAGGCGCTTGTGGCGGTCTTCGTCGTAGGCCGTCCAGTTGCCGTTGAAGAAGCGCACCTGGCTGTCGCCCTCGAACGCGAGAATATGCGTCGCCACCCGGTCGAGGAACCAGCGGTCGTGGCTGATGATCACGGCACAGCCCGCAAAGTTCTCCAGCGCTTCCTCGACGGCCCGGATGGTGTTGACGTCGAGGTCGTTCGTCGGCTCGTCGAGCAGCAGCACGTTGGCGCCGCTCTTGAGCATGGTGGCCAGGTGGACGCGGTTGCGCTCGCCGCCGGAGAGGACGCCGACCTTCTTCTGCTGGTCGCCGCCGGTGAACCCGAAGCGGGCGACGAAGGCCCGGCTGTTGACGCGAACGCCGCTGCCGGGGTTGCCGTTGCCGCCGAGCATCATGAACTCCTCGCCGCCGCTGATGACTTCCCACACGCTCTTGTTGGGCTCCATGCCGCGGGTCTGCTCGACGTAGGCGAGCTTGACCGTCTCACCGACGCGCAGTTCGCCCGAGTCGGGCTTCTCGCTGCCGGTGATCATGCGGAAGAGGGTGGTCTTGCCCGCGCCGTTGGGGCCGACGATGCCGACGATGCCGCCGGGCGGGAGCGCGAAGCTGACGCCGTCGAGGAGCAGTCGATCGCCGAAGCCTTTCGTCAGGTTCTTCGCTTCGACGACGACGGTGCCGAGGCGCGGGCCCGGCGGGATGTAGATTTCGATCTCCGCCGCCTTTTCCTGCTGGTTCTGCTCGACCATTTTCTCGTAGGCCGCGATGCGGGCCTTGTTCTTCGCCATGCGCCCCGACGGCGACCGGCTGACCCATTCGAGCTCGCGGGCCAGCATCTTCTGCCGCTGGCTTTCGACCTTCTCCTCGATCTGGAGGCGTGCCTTCTTCTGCCCGAGCCACGAGGTGTAGTTGCCCTTCCATGGGATGCCCTCGCCGCGGTCGAGCTCCAGGATCCAGCCGGCGACGTTGTCGAGGAAGTAGCGGTCGTGGGTCACCGCGATGATGGTGCCCTCGTAATGATGCAGGTGCCGCTCGAGCCAGGCGACGCTCTCGGCATCGAGGTGGTTGGTCGGCTCGTCGAGCAGCAGGATGTCCGGTTGCTGGAGCAACAGCCGGCACAGGGCGACGCGGCGCTTCTCGCCGCCGGACAGCACCTTGATCTGCATCTCGCCCGGCGGGCAGCGCAGGGCGTCCATCGCCATCTCGAGCTGCGAGTCGATCTCCCACGCCTTGAAGTGGTCGAGCTTTTCCTGGAGTTCGCCCTGCCGCGCGAGCAGCCGGTCCATCTCATCGTCGCCCATCGGCTCGGCGAACTTCTCGTTGACGCGGTCGTACTCGGCGAGGAGGTCGTAGATCGGCTGAAGCCCTTGCCGCACGATCTCGATGACCGTGCGCTCCTCGTCGAGCTTCGGCTCCTGCTCGAGCAGGCCGATGGTGTAGTTGTTGGCCTTGGTGATCTTGCCGTCGTACTGCGTGTCGATGCCGGCCATGATTCGCAGGAGGGTGGATTTGCCCGAGCCGTTGGCGCCGAGCACGCCGATCTTGGCGCCGTAATAGAAGGAGAGGTAGATCCCCTTGAGGACCTGCTTTTTCTCGTGCGTCTTGCCGACGCCGATCATGGAGTAAATGATCGCGGTGGATTCGTTGGCCATGGGAGAAGTTGAGAGTAAAGAGTTGAGAGTTGAGAGTTCGGAGTGAAACGAACGAGTTTGGAGAGCGGGTGGCGTTTGCAAAATTGTGGCGGAGCATGATAGCGGGAAGGGGGGCGGCGGGGCGGTTGGAAAAGAACAACCCCTCGGCGGGGCGAGGGGTTGCGTTGGGATCGAATGGATGTCGGGCGAAACTGATCAGGCCACGCGATTCCGGCGGCGGCCAAGGATGGCGAGGCCACCGAGGGCGAGCAAGGAGAGCGTC
>Ga0163150_10003540_pt1 | contig 21862 bp, 18 predicted proteins | sample OliLakLV19P2IB_FD_148628 | JGI IMG/M metagenome (GOLD analysis project Ga0163150, IMG submission 148628) | Freshwater microbial mat bacterial communities from Lake Vanda, McMurdo Dry Valleys, Antarctica - Oligotrophic Lake LV.19.P2.IB | ecosystem: Environmental > Aquatic > Freshwater > Lake >...
GCTTATAATTTAATGAGTTTATTTAAACAAATAATTGTTCAGGATAAAGTTCGCCAACGCTGAAAACTCTTCGATATAAATGCTTGGGAATTGCTTCTTACCTGATACAAAATGGAAATCAGCGAATTCTTAAAATGTCACTAAACATGAAAAGGAGAAACTGGATTACTAAACTTTTCGAACAACCTGATTTTATAAGTCAACCATTCATTAATCTATCCGGGTAGTTCTAATGAACTTTTTGGGATAATGCTATAGCTCATTCACTAAATCTTTTGCCGGGATGCCTTTCAGTTTACCTGCTTTAATAAGGTTTACTTCTTTTACCGCACGGCTTACACTTTTCAGCACTTTCTTTTTGTAAGGCGAAAGTGGTTCGGCCTTCACAAAAGAAAGGCTGCCCAACAACTCCATCACAAAATCTGCTTTGCTGTCTTTTATATCAAGCATTACTATCATAATAAAAATTTTATGCAACAAATTTAATAAAATAACGGCAGATTCACTACGATGGAATATCTTCCATATCATACCTCTCTACCGATTCAATACCCGGTAGAGCCAGCAGGCTCCTTACCAGGTTATCCAATTCTTCTTTGTCATGCACATACAATTTTATATTCCCTTCGAACAGGCCTTCTTTCGCTTCAATGGTAAGGGCTGAAATATTAATTTTCAACTCGCCGGAAATAAGCATGGTAATTTTATTTACCACCCCCACATCATCCATACCCACTATTTTGACACCGGTAAGGAAAGAGATTTCTTTGTTCTTGGCCCATTTAGTTTTTACTACCCGGTGGCCGTAGTTGGCAAGCAGCTTGGCGGCATTGGGGCAGTTGGTGCGGTGAATGGTTAATCCTTTTCCGGTGGTTACAAATCCAAATACATCATCACCGGGAATGGGCTTGCAGCAGTTGGCGAGGTTATATACAATCTTATCACTGCTTTCTCCAAATATGATCAGCTCCGCATCTTTTTTTCCGGGCTGTGGAATGTATTCGGCTTTTTCTGACTGTATTTTTAGTGGTTTCGGCGATTCTATTTTATCACCAAATACTTTAAAATCTTTGAGGTCTTTCAGATCAATATTTTTTACCGACACCTGGTAAAATAGATCAAGATGAGAACTGAGCTTATACCATTGCACCAGTTCATCAATATTGTGATGGTTAAACGCAGCACCCAGCCCTTCTAATTTTCTTTGCAATGTGTACTTACCTTCATCTGCAACTTTTCTTTTTTCTTCTTTCAGTGCATCCCGTATCCTTCCTTTTGCTTTGGAAGTAACCACAAAACCAAGCCAGTCTTCTGATGCTTTTTGTTTGTTACTGGTGATAATTTCAATCTGGTCGCCACTGAGCAGTTTATGACTGATGGGAACTAACTTATGGTTCACCTTTGCACCAATTGTTTTTACACCAATGGCACTGTGAATGGAAAAAGCAAAATCCAACGCCGTGGAACCAACAGGCAGCATTTTTACATCGCCTTTCGGTGTATAGACATAAATTTCTTCGGCCAGGAAACTGGTTTTAAAATCCTGCAAAAAATCTATACTGTCGGTTTCCTGGTTGCTGATCACTTCCCTTATCTGCTGAAACCATTTATCAAAACGGCTTTCATCACTTGCCCCTTCTTTATACTTCCAGTGGGCGGCCAGTCCTTTCTCTGCAATTTCATTCATCCGTTTGGTACGTATCTGCACTTCTACCCACTTTCCTTCTGGTCCCATCACAGTAGTATGCAATGCTTCGTAACCGTTAGATTTTGGATTGCTTAACCAGTCCCGCAATCTTTCAGGAGAAGGGTTATATTCGTCTGATATCATGGAATATACTTTCCAGCAATCTTCTTTTTCTTTTTCAGGAGTCGAGTTTAACAATATCCGGATAGCAAAAAGATCATATACCTCTTCAAAATCCACCCCTTTCTTTTTCATTTTATTGGAGATGGAATGAATACTTTTTGGTCTTCCGTATATCTCTGCGTTCAGATTAGCTTTGTCTAATTTATCTTTAATTGGTTTGATAAACTCATTGATATATTTAGTTCTTTCTTTTTTTGTTTCAGACAATTTTCTTGCAATGTCTTTGTACACCTCCGGCTCCATGTATTTCATGGCCAGGTCTTCCATTTCAGTTTTTATATTGTATAAACCCATCCGGTGCGCCAATGGGGCATATACATAAACAGTTTCGGAAGAAATTTTTAGTTGTGTCTCCCTTTTCATACTGTCCAGTGTTCGCATATTATGTAAGCGATCGGCCAGCTTTATCAGAATAACACGGGGATCATCGGTAAGCGTCAACAATATTTTTTTAAAATTCTCCGCCTGCTGGGATGCATTGACATCAATTACGTTTGAAATTTTGGTAAGTCCATCAACAATCCTTGTAATTTCTTCTCCGAATTCTCTTTTTACATCTTCAAGAGAAATGTCTGTGTCTTCAACCGTGTCATGCAACAAAGCACAAATGGTTGAACGAACACCCAAACCGATTTCATCGGCACAAATCTTGGCTACAGCTATCGGATGAAGAATATAAGGCTCTCCACTTTTTCTCCGCATCGTTTTGTGGGCTTCGGCAGCCATTTCAAAGGCGGTACGGATGAGGTATTTATCACCGGGTTTTAATTTAGTTTTCAGCCCTTTTAGTAAAGAGCGGTATTCCCGGAGGATAAGTTTCTTTTCCTCTTCTTCGTTTAAATTATACTTCGGTATCTGTGCTACAGTTTCCATAGTTTACGAATTTACGAAAAAGCCGCCTTTCTTTTTACATAAATGCCCTACATTTGCAACCCCAAATTGCGGGTGTGGCGAAATTGGTAGACGTACCAGACTTAGGATCTGGCGCCGTGAGGCATGGGGGTTCGAGTCCCTCCACCCGCACAGTACGAATATTGAACAAGGAACAAGGAATACTGAACAAAGAACGGGAAACCCCAATTTGGAGAATCTCACTTCAACATTCGACATTCCTTGTTCCTTGTTCGTTATTTAAAAAGATTTAAACAACAATTATGGCTACAGTTACCAAAGAAAACATCGGTCTGCTGCATGAAAAGCTGACAGTGAAATTAGAAAAGACCGATTACCTGCCCTCTTTTGAAAAAGCATTGAAAGAATACAGCAAGAAAGCAAATATCCCCGGCTTCCGCAAAGGAATGGTGCCTGCCGGGCTGATTAAAAAAATGTACGGTACTTCTCTTTTTACAGACGAAGTATTAAAAACGGTTGACCGTGAGCTAATCGGATACCTTCAAAATGATAAGCTGGAAATTTTTGCACAGCCGCTGCCGTTGGAATCTGATTTCAAGCAATTGGATGTAAATAATCCTGCTGATTATATTTTCGAATTTGAAATAGGCATGAAGCCTGATTTCAGCCTGCCCGATTTAGCTAATGCAAACACCACCCGTTATGTTGTTACGGTGACTGATGAAATGATCAGCAGTGAGATTGAACGTATCCGGAACCGTTACGGGAATATGAAAGACCTGGATACAGTAAATTCGGAAGATGATGTGCTGAATGTGATCTTCATGGAAGCAGATGAAAACGGGAATGAAACAGAAGGAGGGATAAAAAAAGATAATTCCTTATTGGTAAAATATTTTAAAGAAGATTTCCGCCCCAATCTCACAGGAAAAGTGACGAATGATTATGTGATTGTGCAATTAGACAAAGCTTTTGATGAAAAAGAACTGGATTTTATTCTTAGTGACCTGGGACTTGACAAAAATGACCCCGCAACCTCGCAAAAGCATTTCAAGATCCAGATCACCAAAATAGGTTTACTGGAGAAAAGAGAACTGAATGAAGATTTTTTTAACCAGCTTTATCCAAATCAGGAAGTAAAAACTGAAGCTGATTTCCGGAATAAAATAAACAACGAAATACAAAACCACTGGAATGCACAAGCTGCTAATCAAATCCACGACCAGGTATTTCATCAATTAGTTGACCATACCGAAATAAAATTCCCGGAAGGTTTTTTAAAGAAGTGGATAAAGACACAGAATGAATCTGCTAAAGATGCGGAGCCTAAAACAGACGAGGAGGTAGAAAAAGAATTTCCCACTTTTATCAGCCAATTAAAATGGACATTGATTTCTGATAAAATTGTTCAGGATAATGCTATTGTGGTAAATCCTGATGAAATAAAGGCTTTTGCCAAACAACAATTATTCAGCTATATGGGTGGTGCCAACCTGAGTGATGACCAGCCCTGGGTAACTGACTATGTAGAAAAAATGATGAAAGACAGGAAGTATGTAGAGGATTCTTACAACCGCATCCAAACACAAAAGATATTTGAATGGGCTGCCACACAGGTAAAACCTGCTGACAAAGACATCAGTGCAGAAGAGTTTACTAAAATGGCAGAGGCGCATCAGCACCATCATCATTAAAACCCTGTCCTTAAAGGGAACTTAGGTCGAAAAGACATCAAATTTTACTACGCTTCGTTTATTACGAAGCTTTTTTGTGTCAAAAAGTCAATCATTTTTTACTCTAATCTTTTATTAGTCGTAATTAGTGTCATACATTTTGTCGTTTTGCCATTTGGACGGATATTTGATGCACTGAACCTGTTCAGCAATAAATAATTATCTATGACATTTAACTCTGAGTTCGAAAAATATGCGGTCAAACACATTGGCCTTTCCAGCAACACTTTGCACAGTTATGCTTCTCACATGGTAACAGCTATGACGCCTAATATTATTGAGGAACGTTCTCTGAATGTGGCCGTAATGGATGTGTATAGCCGTTTGATGATGGACCGCATTATCTTTTTGGGTTATCCTATTAATGATGAAATAGCTAATATCGTTACCGCTCAATTATTATTTCTTGATTCGGCTGACAGGTCAAGAGATATTAATATGTACATCAATAGTCCGGGTGGCAGTGTTTACTCCGGTTTGGGTGTGTATGATACGATGCAATATGTAAGTCCTGATATCGCTACTATTTGTATTGGTGTGGCAGCATCTATGGCTTGTGTGCTATTGGGAGCAGGTACCAAAGGCAAGAGGGCTGCATTAAAACATTCCCGTATTATGATGCACCAGCCAAGTGGTGCTATTGGCGGCCAGGCCAGTGATATTGAAATTACCGTGAATGAAATCCGTAAGCTTAAAAGAGAATTGTATGAAGTGGTAAATCATCATACCGGTAAATCGGTTGAGCAGATTGAAAAAGATTTTGACCGGGATAACTGGATGACTGCTGCTGAAGCAAAAGAATATGGACTGGTAGATGAAGTGCTATTGACGAACCCGAGAAAGCAGAAAAAAGATTAAGATGCCCCTATCCCCCTAAAGGAGGACTTTAGATTTCTTATACTATGGGAAACCATCCCCTTCCGCCAGTTGGCGGAGCGGATTTGAGAAAGCTAAATACTTTAATACACCGGGGTGGGTTGATGAGTAAAAAACCTGCCTACCGGCAGGCAGGCAGAACGATGAACAGTCCGCCAGTTGGCGGCAGAGACAATGGTAGTAGCAATGCAGCCGGTAAACAAAAAATAAAAACCTTGAAACATAAAATCTATGAACCGTAATCAATTTTTATACAGCGATTTTAGAATACCTGTCCGTCCGGTAGATGGAGAAGATGATGAACCGGAAGAAAAAGAAGAACGTCCGAAGAGTGATAGTGATAGCGGGATGTTCAACAAAAAACTAGAAAGATATTTCTTTGAAAAAAGAGCTGTCTATCTCTGGGGAGTGGTAGATGATAAAAGTGCAAAAGACATTGTAAGCAAATTGCTGTTGCTGGATGCTGATAAGCCCGGCGAAGAAATAAAATTTTACATCAACAGCCCCGGCGGTGTAGTAACCAGCGGTATGGTGATGTATGATACGATGCAGATGATAAGCAGCCCCGTTAGTACCGTTTGTATGGGATTAGCTGCATCTATGGGCAGTATCTTATTAAGTGGTGGCAAAAAAGGCAGCCGTTATATTTTTCCTCATGGCGAAGTAATGATTCACCAACCATCACTCGGTGGTTACATACAAGGTGTAAGTGCCGATTTGGAAATACAGGCTGAGCAAACCAAGAGGGTAAAAGAAATAGGGGCTACCATTCTGGCCAAAAATTGTGGGAAAACAGTGGAACAAATCATGAAAGATTTTAACCGGGATTATTGGATGAATGCAGATGCTGCCATCAAATATGGCATTGCCGATAAGCTGGTAGAGAAACTTTAAACACCTCTTAACGAGACGTTTAGGCTGAAAACATAAATAAAGCCGTCCTAATCGGGACGGTTTTATAATTTTGTGAGTTACGAATTCGTTTGTAACCCGTTATACTCTAATAAAATATGGCAAAAAATCCTTTACATTGTTCGTTCTGTGGCCGTAGCCGGGATGAGGTTAAAATCCTTATTGCCGGCCAGGAAGGACATATCTGTGAAAACTGTGTTGAACATGCCCGGGAAATTATTGACCAGGAACTGATGGTCAAAGATGATAAGGGGACTTCTTCATTCAAGCTTACAGTGAAAAAACCGGTTGAGGTAAAAAAATTCCTGGATGAATATGTGATAGGCCAGGATGAAGCCAAGAAAACACTGGCCGTCGCCGTGTACAATCACTACAAACGGTTACAACAAAAAAATACTGACCCTAATAACAATAATGATGTTGAAATAGAAAAGAGCAATATCATCATGGTGGGTGAAACAGGTACCGGCAAAACCTTGCTGGCAAAAAGCATTGCCCGTTTACTGAATGTTCCTTTTGCAATAGTGGATGCCACTGTGTTTACCGAATCGGGTTATGTAGGAGAAGATGTAGAAAGCATTCTCTCCCGTTTATTACAAGTGTGTAATTTCGATGTGGCCGCAGCAGAACGAGGAATTGTATTTATTGATGAAATAGATAAGATTGCCCGCAAAGGTGATAATCCTTCCATTACCCGTGATGTAAGTGGTGAAGGTGTGCAGCAGGGTTTGCTGAAATTGCTGGAAGGTTCAGAAGTGCTGGTGCCGCCACAAGGAGGCCGTAAGCATCCTGAACAAAAATTGGTAAAGGTTAATACACAAAATATTCTCTTTATCTGCGGCGGTGCTTTTGATGGTATTGACCGGGTGATTGCCCGCCGGGTGCAAACCAATACGATTGGTTTTAATGTGGACAAAGAGCTGCAGGAAGACATGAAAAAGAACCTGCTTCGCTATGTAAACCCGCAGGATTTAAAATCATTTGGATTGATACCTGAATTGCTGGGTCGTTTGCCAGTGGTTACTCATCTTGACCCGTTAGATGCACCTACATTAAGGTCTATCCTTACAGAACCAAAGAATGCGTTGGTAAAACAATATAAAAAACTGTTTGAACTGGAAGGCATTCAATTGACAATAGAAGAAGAGGTATTAAATTTCATGGTAGAGAAAGCCATGGAATATAAACTCGGTGCCAGGGGCCTTAGAAGCATTTGTGAAAGCATTCTTGTAGATGCGATGTTTGAATTACCTTCTTCCAAAGAAACACAGTTCAACCTCGACATTGACTATGCCAAACGTAAGTTTGATAAGAGTAAACTGAGTTTGCTAAAAGTGGCGTAACCCCTACTTCGTGATACAAATAATTTAACGATAACGTCATCCCGGGCCTGACCCGGGATCTTTTTTAAAACATCAATATGCAAGAATTAATAGAAAAATTAAAAACAGAAGCTGGTCTTACGGATGAGCAGGCTAAACAAGCTATTGCTACCATCAAAAATTTTGTAGTAGAAAAATTCCCGATGCTGGAGGGCGCCGTTGGCAATTTATTTGGAAGTTAATGATGCTTAATATAATGCAGATAACCTGAGAAGGATTATAAAACATGATAAAACACCAGGTACTTCAATATGGAGAGAATATCTTCATTTAAAGCAAAAGGCTGCTGGCATATTTTAAGGATACAGGTATTGTTAACCCGCCAACCATAACACTGTCTGAATTAAATTTTTCTATTTTATTTTTATTTACAACAAAAGCCCGGTGGGTTTGTATAAAAGAATTTTCAGGCAACTGCGTAAGTATTTCTTTAATGGTGGATCTGCATTTAAACAACTTGCCGTTACTCAACACCTGTAAATAATTACCTGTTGATTCAAAGCAGTCAATAGAATTGGTTAACAACTTTACAAAATAGTCGCCATCTTTTACCAACATCCAGTTCTTTTTCACTGGCTTCTCTGCCAGATATTTCAACAATGCAATTTCTATTGATAAAGCAAGGTCTATTTCTTTAAACGGTTTTGTAATGTAAGAAGAAGGGTATGTGGATATTGCTCTTTGTGAAATATCGCTGGTGCCAAAAGCCGTGAGGTAAATAAAAGGAATGTCATATTTTTTTTTCACCTGTTCGCCCAACCATATACCATCATTTTTGTCGTTGCCAAGGTGAATATCAATAATGGCCAGGTGCACTTTACCCAACCGTAGCATTTCATCAGCCGTTTCAGCATCGGCTGCTTCTTTAATGATATAATTTTTTTCAAGTGCTTTTTTAACCATCCGTCTGTTTAAAAAATTGTCCTCCACTATCAGGATGATAAATCTATCTGCCTCATTTTGTTTAGAAGCGGATGAAGAATGCTGTTCCATGTTCATGTTTGGTATTAAGGGTTGCATTAATTTCTTTTAGTAAACCATTTACCAGTTCCTGCCCCAAGCCTTTCCTGGGTGGGTGCTTAAAATCAAATCCACTGCCGTCATCACTATACTCCAGCAGCCTTTTACCGGTTTGAATATCCTGGGTGATATTAATCTGTATGGTACCAGTTTCCTTTTTTATAAAAGCATGCTTCAGGCTGTTACTTAACAATTCCACAATTATCAGCCCCATCGGAATCCCCGTATCAATATCAAGTTGCTTAATATCGCAATTAACCTGAATGTTTATTTTTTTTTGGGGATGAAAATATGCTACTTGAATAAGTGCGGCCATTTCATGCAGGTAGTCTTCAAAGTTTACTGCATCGTTGCCGTTAGCGTACGATAGCTTACTATGCAGCAGTGCCATGGATTGTATCCGGTTCCTATTCTCCCTTATTACCTCTTGAATATTATTATGGGCCAATGATTCTTCTTGTATATCCAGCAGGCTGAGTACATGCTGTAGGTTGTTTTTAACCCGGTGTTGCAGTTCTGATAAAAGGATTTGTTTTTGCTTGACCAGTTTATTTAATTCACTCACCTGTGCGTTTATTTTTTTGTTTTGCCTTTTTATTTTACGGTTTTGAAGATAAAGCAACAATGAAACAAGGGTTAAAAGTGCAACAATAACAATGGTTGCCAGAAAGCGGTTTTTGTTTGAACGGATAATTGAATCTTTTTTATCAACCTCATATTGCTGGGTAAGTTTTTTTATTTCTTTCTCCTCATTTTTCGAATACTCATTTATCATGTCTGTACTGTACTGCTTGTAATAAAATAATGCAGAATCGTATTGTTTTTTTTGATGGTAAATGTTTGACCGGTTAAACCAATTTATATAATTGTTGGGGATGTATATGTAATTGGCCAGCCTCACGGCTGAATCATTATAGAGTAGTGCCTTATCCGTATAACCCATGTTTAAATAAATCTTAGATAAATTATTGTACATGCCAGAAATCCCACGATAATTATGCTGTTGCGAGTAGTAGTTTAGTGCAAGTTGAAAATTGGTTGCTGAAATCTCCGGTTGTTTTTCCCAAAACAATATTCCCCGCAAGAGGTAAGCATCGGCCAGTGCATGTTGATGCAGAAATTTTTTAGCGTAGGGTATGGATTTATTAGCAAAGTACAAGGCCGAGTCCCGCTGACCTTTTATCCGGTAATAAGAGCTGTTACGAACATAATACCAACCAAGCAAGGTATCCATGTGATATTTATCCAACAAGTAAAATGCCCTGTTAAGGTGCTGCCTTGCAGCCTTATAATCTCCTGTTTTTTCATGCACAAGTGCCATCTGAATGTTGGCCTCGGCAGCAATATCAAATTGTTTTTCCTGCTCCGCCATTTCCGGGAGTTGTAAAAGGGCTTTAGTTGCTAAAGTATTTTCCTCTGAAGCATTATAAAAATATCCCCGCAAATACTGAAGTTTCAATTGGGCAGTTTTACTTATATTGGGCAATTCTTCAATCTCTTTCAGCAACGAATCTGCTTCCTCAATATGTTCAATATGCATTAAGCTATCAACCTTTCGCAGTTCATTCATTACAGAAGGCTGCCCCGAACCGGTGTAGTGCAGCATAATCAAAAGGACTGAGCCGATATGTTTAAGAATGATACGGGCCATACAAGTGCAAATTCATTCTATTCTTCCTTGTAACAAAAGAAATTTTATCCCTGAAAAAGGGGTTTTATCCCACCTATGCCTTTAATTAAAAGCATCTGAATAGTATTGTAAAAGATATAAAGCAGAATGCCAAAAGAGAAAATAAGAGCAGGCACAACAATTAAACAATACAGGAAGATGAAAAAATTAAAAACGATTGCACTCATGGTGGCCATTAGCCTCAGTTCACAATCTTATGCGCAGGAAAGGGGTCATTCTTTTAGCCCTAATTACAAAGGGTATTATTACTTAAGAACACAACTTTCGGGAGATGATTTATCACTTGAAAGTAATGGGGCAGCCAGCCCAATTATGAATGGCGCTGCATTTATGTCATCTAAAAAAGGAGCTACCGGTACCATGTGGCAATTAGTTCCAGACGAAAAAAATAAAGGCTGGTACCGCCTGAAATCAAAAGACCAGGGCAATAATAAATGCCTCGAAAGTAATACCAACGACAGTGATGTAAAAGGCGGGGCTGCTTATGTGGATGAATGCAAAGATGTATTGGGTCAGCTATGGAAACTGGAGTTAGTAAGCAGTAAAAACAGCGACCATACCTACAGAGTGCGTTCCATGCTCCATGGGAACAATTTTGCTTTGGAAGGTAACAAGCCAGATGCCAGCTCACATGCTGGTAATACTTTTATAGATAAAACGCAAAATGTGACAGGCCAAATGTGGCGATTGGTGCCTGTAAAATAACTCGTTTGCACCGAATGCATTGTTATTACTTTTTACAGTTAAAATAGACTTGAAAATATTTTTCTTGAAACTTACATCTTATAGTCACCGCAAATTATCATTTTATGAAAAAAATATATTACAGAATTTTTCTAACACTTCTATAATCTCTTTATATGCATTAACGCAGGCCGCAAAACCAGGCGAAGTAATCCTTTATGAGGATGCCAATTTCCAGGGAAGATCTGGAAGCCATTCATTCGAGCCTAAGGAAACTACTTATGAAATTCCGAATTCAAACAGGTTAAAAATTTCTAATGATGCTATGTCATCACTAAAGGTAGGCAAAGGGGTTATGCTGACTCTTTATAGTGATGCTGGTTTTACGGGGGCCAAACTTGTTTTTTTTGAGGGAGAATACACATCCCTGCCATGTGATTGGTCGGATGCATTGACATCTATAAAAATGGAATATAAAGATCCAAATAATTACGCTGTCGTCAAACTACATTCACATTATGGAGAAAATGATTGGCAAAAAAGCCGGGTACAAAGTATATCAGTTGGGGATTGGGATGATGAAATATGCAATGATGAACTATCTGCTATTACTATACCTGATGGATTAGAGGTAATAATTTATGCGGATGGAGGCTTTAAAGGCAGAGAATATACATTTGCAAAAAAGGGTGAATACAGGCTTAGCGAATATGACATGAATGATAAAGTTTCTTCTATCAGGGTAAAAAGGAGTAAATATTCACTGAAAAAAATTGAATTTAAAAATAGAAAAGAATTAAGCAGTAACGAAGAGGTAGTAGAATCACAAAGTACAGATGAAAATTTAACCAGCGAAAAAATAATATCCAAAGTTAAAATCGAAAAAAGTTTTACCAATACGGTTTCGGAAACCAAAACAACTTCAAATACAACTGGTGTAGAGATAGGCAGTAAATTTACAGCGGAAATTAATAAAGGTATAATAAAAGGAGCGGTTGAAGCCAGCCTCGTACTTAAATATGAACACAACTGGACGGAGGGCCAAACAAAAGAGGAAACAGAAACAACTACTTTTTCAAAGGAGTTGGAAGTTCCTGTACCACCCGGAAAAACCGGTGTAGTAAACTTGTTTGCGAATTCAGTAGTTGTAGAATACGATGTAGTTAAAACTTATTCACCGGAATCTGGCACCGGTCCGGATATCGTTGAAAAGTCAAAGGTCAAAATGAGGTATTCGCAGCAATTCAGGGCTGTGGCATCATATAAATCAAGTTCAACAAATAATACGCAGCCATCAGGTACAAATCTTACTGATAAAGTAAAAACAACTGTAAACTGTACGGGAAAAAAATATTTGCTAAAAGAAAACGGCGATATTTTTTTAGAAACGCAAAAAATCGGTTCTGGAGCAAACAAACTAGAATGCCTCCAGAATAACTTGGTAGCAACCGTTGCTAATAACAAAAGATTAAAATATGATGGTCAGCCCAATAAATGGTCTGAATATGCAACAAATAATACGCAGCCATCAGGCACAAATCTTACTGATAAAGTAAAAACAACTGTAAACTGTGCGGGAAAAAAATATTTGCTAAAAGAAAACGGCGATATTTTTTTAGAAACGCAAAAAATCGGTTCTGGAGCAAATAAACTAGAATGCCTCCAGAATAATCTGGTAGCAACCGTTGCTAATAACAAAAGATTAAAATATGATGGTCAGCCCAATAAATGGTCTGACTTTAAATAACAATAAGTTTCCTGCTATAACTTTAAAAGTATCAGCGATTTAATAAAGGGTTAGTAAATTCCTTCACAAACCCTTTATTAAATCATTTAAATGTAAGCAACCTGGGGCCAACATGGATTATCTGGAAATAAAAACTGTCCAAACAAACACGACCAAGCCTTTCATCAATATGTAGTAGAAAAATTCCCGATGCTGGAAGCTGCCGTTAGCAATATTTTTGGCGGGGAATAAACTTCCGAAGCAATTTGTCTGCCTGAGTGCAACGAAGGCTATTTTATATCCCTACATTTCTTTCCTCTCGGATTATTAGCAGCCTGGAAAGGGCTAATAGCCTTATGGCAAGCCTGAAATATTATACTTCCAATAATCAGTAATAAAATGATTCTTGTTTTCATAGTTCTCCAATTAGACTATGAAAGTAGTATCTGCCTGTTAGAAAACAGGTAAAGAAATACTACTGAAATGTTCTATTCGATTTAAGTGAATGATGCCCGTAGAAGTTCCGGAAAATTACCTGGCCGGAAATAGTAAATCTTTATTTCTTTGCCAGAGGGCTTTGTCAAGGTTTTGGGTAGATAGAATTCCATATCTGCCGGCTGCTATGCTAAATACCAATTGTCCACCCAGCAAACCATAAGCTAGATTTCTCCGGTTGTTAGTCAGATTATTATTACTAATCACAGCTAATGCTGAAAGACTGGCGGCTAAAGCAATAGTTCTTAATACAATACTCGTAGTTCGGTATTTTTTAGCTTTCGTATAAAAAGCCAGTCCAAGTTCTGACATACTGAATTCTGACTGCAAAGCCGGAAAAACAAGCCGCTCTGTTCCTTTCATAAAAGAGCCGCCGTAGCGATAGATGGTTTGGTTGGTGTATTTATATTTCAGAGAGTCTGTGTTTTGTGCATGTATTATTGCAACAGCAAACAATAAAACACAAAGGATAATTAATTTTTTCATTTTCAGCATTCATTTAAGTTCGTTGGAATAAAGAATTGAGTCAACTATAGAATAAATATTTTCCATTATTGAATAAGAAAGATTGGTAAGATTAATTTCTTTACGTTTTGCCACATATATTCGGCTAAAATCAGGTGGCCATGGCATATTGACCCATGTTGATTTAAATATCATTAAGGAGTCGTCCTTCTCATGCAACTCCAATATCACAGATAGCCAATTTGAAACATACCTATGTTCTCTTCCCATTGCCCTTTTAATATCTTCTTCGCTATTCAGCTTTGCATCTTTTGTAAAAACTTTTTCGCCAACTCTTTTTCCCTCAGCCTCAAGTCGCAGTTTCATTTCATCCTTAGTTATCAATTTTATTTTATGTTGTACATAGGATTCTTGAAATTTTCTTTTGATAGAAGTGTCCCTTTCTATACCGCTAATAGTCAGATACACTGGCTGGACAAAAAATTTCTTATTCCCTGATTGTTTACTATTACCAGATGGTGAGCAAGCCGCAGTTATTAATACAGCAATTAAAAAAGGAAGAGTGAAATAAGCTGGCTTTTTCATTACCATCTAAAGATAGAATAACTGATACTTTATGTCAATACTACTTTACGGTAAACAAACATCCCGGCTCAATGGCCGGGATGTAGAATTAATGGGTACATTCTTCTTTGGTTTTTCCTTGTCCGCCAAGTCCCGAAGAATCGGAACAAAGGCAGATCGTCCTTTGCTTTTTTTGTTCCTCCTTTTAAAAAGAGGGACGGTGAGGCCCGCCGCCGCTAAGGCTATGGCGGGCAAGCTTAACTGCAACCACCCTGGTTGCCACAATTCAAACATTTATAGCAAGTGCCGCTGCGCATCATAATATGGCCGCAAACGTTACAGGCCGGTGCATCACTCTGCATGCTTTTAGTAGCAGCATTCATGGCATCTATGCCGCTTTCCATTTTTACTGTCCGCTGGCTCTGAGCTGGTCTAAGGGTTGCAGGCTGTGGTGCAATAGTACCTGATGAAGGTGTAACTCTTACACTTGATAATTCCTGTTCTTTAACATATTCCAAAGGATTAGATGGCACTTCATCCCACTCATCAGCACCGGTGTTCATCACTTCCGGCTTATCCAATACATGTACTAAATCAGTACGACCCAGGTATTCATAACCCAGTATCCGGAATATTAAATCTACAATAGAAGTGGTTGATTTAATATTCGGATGTTCAACAAACCCGGATGGTTCAAACCTGGTGAAAGCAAATTTGTCAACAAATTCTTCTAACGGCACACCATATTGCATACCGATGGAAATAGAAATGGCGAAACAGTTCATCATGCTGCGCATGGTAGCTCCTTCCTTCGCCATGTCAATGAAAATTTCTCCCAATGTTCCGTCACCATATTCACCGGTACGAAGGAAGATGGCCTGTCCGTTAATTTTTGCTTTTTGTGTAAAGCCACGGCGTTTGGCTGGTAAGGCACGGCGTTCAACAATGCTGGCCAGTTTTCTCTTCAGCTTGGTATCAGGTGAAGCCTGTACCCTTTTCTGAACTTCTTCCAGCAATTCTTCAACGGTCAATTTTCCTAAATCAACAATGTTGGATTCTGGTTGCTGGTTGCTGGTTACTTGTTGCTCTTCTTCCGCAACGATGGTTTCTTTTTTCTTCTTATCGCTTTTATTACTAAGCGGCTGCGATAATTTTGAACCATCACGGTACAGGGCATTTGCTTTCAAACCTAACTGCCAGCTCAGCAAATACGAATCAGCAATTTCTTCCACTTTAGCTTCATGGGGCAGGTTGATGGTTTTGGAGATAGCACCACTGATAAATGGTTGCGTAGCTCCCATCATGCGGATATGGCCGTGTGCATGGATATACCGTTGGCCTTTTACTCCACATCTGTTGGCACAGTCAAAAACGGGCAAATGTTCATCTTTCAATAAGGGAGCTCCTTCCAGCATCATAGTACCGCACACATAATCGTTAGCAGCTTCTATTTGCTCATCGCTGTAGCCTAATGCTTCCAGCAGGCTCCATTCAAGATCGTTATATTGTTCGGGTGTGAAGCCAAGACGTTGCAGACATTCTTCACCCAGTGTATATTTATTAAATACAAATCCAACTTCAAAAGCAGTAAGTGCTGCCGCATCAAGGCGTTTTATTTCATCAGCAATAAATCCTTTTTCACTTAATGACTGGTGATTGATAAAAGGAGCCCCTGCAAATGATGCAGAACCTGTTGCATATTTAATAATCGCTTCTGATTCTTTTTCAGAATAACCCAAATTTTTCAATGCCGCCGGTACAGACTGATTGATGATTTTGAAATAACCGCCACCAGATAATTTTTTAAATTTCACCAATGCAAAGTCTGGTTCTACTCCTGTTGTATCGCAATCCATTACCAAACCGATTGTTCCGGTTGGGGCAATTACGGTAGCCTGTGCATTTCTGTAACCATACTTCTCTCCCATTTCCACCGCATCATCCCATGCTTTGCAGGCAGCTTTCAATAAATAATCCGGGCAATGCTGTGCTTTTATACCCATTGGTTTAAGACTCAGTGTTTCAAACTCATCAGCATCATAAGCAGCAAGACGATGGTTACGCATTACCCTCATCATGTGGGCTTTGTTTTCTTCAAATCTTGGAAATGTACCCAGAGCTTTTGCCATCTCCGCTGATGTTTTATAAGAAATTCCCGTCATGATGGCTGTGATAGCACCGGCAATACCTCTAGCTTCTTCACTATCATAAGGAATACCACTAACCATTAACATGGTACCAAGATTAGCATAACCTAATCCGAGAGTTCTGTACTCATAGCTCAGTTGTGCCACTTCTTTTGAAGGGAACTGCGCCATCAATACAGATATTTCTAATACAACTGTCCACAAACGGCAATTGTATTGATATCCTGCAACGTCAAACTGGTTGGTTGATGTATCAAAGAATTTCATCAGGTTGGCTGATGCAAGGTTACAAGCTGTATTATCAAGGAACATATACTCAGAGCAAGGGTTAGATGCTCTTATCTCACCACCTTCCGGGCAAGTATGCCATTCGTTGATAGTAGTGTTGTACTGTGTTCCGGGGTCTGCACAACGCCATGCGGCATAAGAAATCTGGTTCCATAATTCTCTTGCTGGTATTTTCTTCATTACCCTTCCGTCCATTCTTCCTTTCAGTTCCCAATCGCCATCTTCTTCCAGCACTTTAAAGAATGAATTAGGGATACGAATAGAGTTATTGGAATTTTGTCCGCTTACTGTTCTGTATGCTTCATCTTCATAACCGGAAGGATAACCGGCAGCAATCAATGCACCCACTTTCTTTTCTTCTTCTACTTTCCACTTGATGAAGTCTATAATTTCAGGATGGTCTAAATCCAGGCAAACCATTTTAGCAGCACGGCGTGTAGTACCACCGCTTTTAATAGCACCAGCAGCTCTGTCACCAATTTTCAGGAAGCTCATTAAGCCGGATGATGTACCACCACCACTTAATTTTTCACCAGCACCACGAAGGTTGGAGTAGTTGGTACCTACACCCGAACCATATTTAAAAATTCTGGCTTCCCGAACCCACAGGTCCATAATGCCGCCTTCATTCACCAGGTCATCGTTCACACTCAGAATAAAACAGGCATGTGGTTGAGGACGTTCGTATGCATTCTGTGATTTTTTTAATTGCCCGTCAGTTTGGTCAACATAATAGTGACCTTGCGGCTTACCAGCAATGCCATAACTTTCATACAGACCTGTATTAAACCATTGTGGTGAATTAGGCACACACATCTGGTTCAGGATTGAATACACTAATTCTTCATAAAAAACCTGTGCATCATTTTCGGCAGTAAAATAACCATAACGTTCACCCCACACTTTCCAGCAGTTAGCCAAACGGTGAGCTACTTGTCTGGCAGATGTTTCTCTTCCCAAACTTCCATCGGGTTGTGGCACTCCTGCTTTTCTAAAATATTTTTGGGCAAGTATATCAGTTGCAATCTGGCTCCACTGTTTCGGTACTTCCACATTGTTCATCTCGAACACTACCTCACCACTCGGGTTTCGGATTACCGATGTCCGGTAATCATATTCAAACATATCAAATACACTCACATCGTCACGGGTAAAGCGACGGGAAAATTGCAAGCCGCCTTTTGCGGATGCTTTGGTTTTGGTTGCCATAACTAAAAAGAATTTCTAACGGGTTAAGTAACTAAGTAACGTACTCCGAAAATATTTTTAAGTATCTGTAATTCATAGTTAGAGATATTCACATTCTGTGGATAAGGCCATCCAGCAAACCCCTGATGCAAGCCTGTATTGCATCCCAGTATTTCTTAACAGTTGGTATTTCATTTTTGGAAAAAAAGTTTTGGAAAGTATGCCCCCGATTACTAAAAAAAAAACTACCTTTTTATATTCATCGCAAAAGCAAAACAGGCAAGGGTTTTTATGATTTTTTCGGTTGAAACCGTTGATACTGGCTGTTTTAAGAAAGCATATCGCCGCAAAGCCTTTACAGTAGGGCATTATCGTTTTGTTACTTATATTAAAAAATTGTTACCAAAAAAAAGATGTGTTTTTTCGTTTGTACGCAACGTAAGAAACCAATTGCTGATTCAAACCAAAAATCTGTTCGTACTATCAATTAGCTTTTCTGCCGCAACCAGGGTATTTGATTGTATCTGTCTTCAAAGAAACCCCGTAAGAATGTGTTTCCTTGCTCATACCATCATTACAATCCTTTTTAACAATGGTTAAATCCATCGTGGTATTGCCGTTAACAGAATTGTATTTTGTATTGATGCTGTCTGGCGATGTGACAGCAACGAATGGTACTTTTACATCCGGCCCATCAGCAGGATGAAAAGCAATCTTATTATTATTAACTATCTACACCGACCAGAACTGCACTGTAACAAAGCTGGTGAAAATGGTATCCTGCATAACCGCTATTCCGACATCTGTACAATCTGGCTATCCGTATCTTTTATGCCCCTCTTCTTTTCAGCAGAGTTATTCAGGTCATCATAAACAGGGCAACAAAAAGGGCTGATAGTAGTCGCATTTCATTGGTTTTAAAGGGAAATCTCAACTGTTTTTTACAAAAAAAACCTATTTGATTTTCAAGTGGGCAATGCCAAAAGTTTTTCGCATTTTTGCACTAATCAACCGATACCGGATGAAGTCAACTATTTATAACGCATTGGCCGATAAGAAGAAGCAGGGAAAGAAATCCTTTGCCGTACTCATTGACCCTGACAAGGTAAACACATCGGTGCTGGATGAGCTGATTGAGCTATCTACGGCTGCCCGGGTTGATTACCTGCTGGTTGGCGGCAGCCTGGTTATCTCCAATCATTTAGATGAATGTGTACAGCATATCAAAAAGAACTGCCATATACCTGTTATCCTTTTCCCCGGCAGCCCATCGCAGGTAAGTAAGTATGCTGATGCTTTGTTATACCTCTCCCTTATATCAGGCCGCAACCCGGAATTGCTGATTGGCCAGCATGTTGTGTCCGCTCCTTTTGTAAAACAAAGCGGATTAGAAATAATGCCCACCGGTTATATAGTTGTAGATGGTGGTGCGCCAACCACTGTTTCTTATATCAGTAATGCAGCCCCTGTGCCTGCTGATAAAAATGAAATAGCCATGTGTACAGCCATGGCGGGTGAAATGCTGGGCATGAAATTAATCTACATGGACTCTGGCAGTGGTGCTAAACGCCCCATTACTGAAAGCATGATTGAGGCTGTTGCCAAACATATAGAAGCCCCATTAATAGTTGGCGGCGGCATTATACAACCGGAGAAGGCTTATTTAAATTGCAAAGCAGGTGCTGATGTAATTGTTGTTGGCAATGCTATTGAAAAAGATGCATCGCTGATAAAAGAGATGAGTGATGCGGTACATTCGGTGCCGGTAAAAGTTTCCTGATAAAGTTTTTCTTTTGTTTTGCAACGAGTGCCACCAATCCTTGCACAAGGCTATCTGAATTTCGTTCTGGGAAGGAAGGTTGATTATTTGGAAGGGTATGTGAGGAGAGTTGCCACGGTTAATACCGATGGTTATTCCTATTCAATCCCGTTGGCACTGGGGAAGATGTCGAAGCATTTGAGTTACAAGATGTGAATGATGAGGAATGGCCTTAGTTTGGTTTGTGAAGACAAGAACCAAAGCGAAGAAAGTCACAAGGCAAATAACATGGAACAACTGAAAGTGAATATTAAAAATTATCCTCCGTTCTGAGTGAAGCCGGATAACGAAAATCTATTTTTGTGAACTTTAAATCACAGCATGGCAAAAGCAAAGAAATCAATCAGGGCAATAGCAGACGAGATAATTATCAATAAGATTTATTTTATCAGAGGTCAAAAGGTGATGCTTGACAGAGACCTGGCGGAAATGTAAAATGTATCTACGGGTAACCTGAACAAAGCAGTAAAGCGGAACCTGAAACGGTTCCCGGAAGATTTTATGTTCCAGGTTACAAAAGAGGAGTTTAAAAACTTGATATTCCAAAATGGAACATCAAGCTGGGGCGGTACAAGAAAAATGCCGTATGCTTTTACAGAGCAGGGTGTATCTATGTTATCCAGTGTATTGAATAGCGATACAGCTATTGAAGTGAATATCCGCATCATCAGAATATTTGCAAAGCTGCGGAAAATGTTACTCACCCATAAAGACATTTTACTAAAGCTTGAACAAATGGAAAAGCAAATGATAGAAAACAGCGGGGATATTCAAAACATATTTGCAGCCCTGAGGGAATTATTAAACCCACCACAAGAACCGAGACCAATAATCGGGTTTAAACTACAAGGCAAGAAAAAGAAATAAACCCACTGCAAAGCAAGGCTATGCCACGCAGAAGTCAGATTGCTTCCTGCTTCGTTGCACTCGAAGTCGCAATGGCGGGAAGCTTCTTCCTTGCCGAGTGTCCAATCATTAACCTTCATAGGCGATGTTTCAGATGGCTGTGTGAGCAGGGGCTGTGAAGCATTAAATTTGGGAGACTCGTATGGGAAGGAAATTTTCAATCATTTAAGTTTATATCTGTAAAGGGCACTTGAACTTTTCGTAAAGGGTAACTTTCCCGCCGTCCAATAAAGATATTCTTCCTTATCATCTATTGCGGTATTGGAAGTAAAGTCCGGAGTTTGAATATGCCCTAAAAGAACTCCCTTTGAAGAAATGAACCAGACGCCGCCAAATCCGCCTGCCAGTATAACTCCTTTCTTGGAAACGGCCATCCCATCCCAGCCAGGCAATGTTGAAGGTATGACGTGTTCCAGCATTTCTTCGAGATTAAAGAAATCAATTGATTTAACAATATCTCCTGCATTGTCCAATTCATAACATAATAACCTCCCCGTTTCTGAATCTGAAACATATAAAAACTTACCGTCGGGGGATAATCCAATTCCGTTAGGGCTTTTCAATGAATCAATTAATACCTTGACTTTATTATTTTCATATTTGTACACCCCGTTAAAAGACAATTCTTTCTCTTTATCAGCGTTCCCATTTATTAATCCATAAACCGGATCCGTAAAATAGAGAATGCCATTAGTACCTAAAGCAATATCATTCGGACTGTTGAATTTTTTTCCTTCATAATTTATCACGAAGTCTGTGATTTTTTTATTTGATTTAGGATTGACTATTTTACCAATCTGCCTCTTTGTTTCACTGGTTGAATGATGATTTCCCTGCATCAAAAGCAAATTTCCATTCGCATCAAGTGCCAGACCATTTGCGAATCCTGAAGGTTCCAGCCAAACCGAAAGCCCCTTCTGTTTGTTCCAGAAATAAATCTTGTTTTCCGGGATATCAGTAAACAAAAGACCGTTTAAAGTTTTCACCCAAACAGGGCCTTCCAGAAAATATTTGTCCGAAACTATTTTTTCGATTTTGTTTTTACTTGAAAAAAAGGTTTCAAATTCATCTGTAAAAACTGAAAGTTCAGGAAATGTAATGTTCTCTTTTTGCTTTTTTGCATTATTGTTTTGAGCTGAAGCAACAGTACCCATGGTAAAGAATACAAATAATAGTAAAAAATTCTTCATGATTGATTAAGTTTAAAGGATGTCTTCTCTTTTAATTCTAGTTTTGGGCTTATCT
>Ga0163150_10003541_pt1 | contig 21848 bp, 15 predicted proteins | sample OliLakLV19P2IB_FD_148628 | JGI IMG/M metagenome (GOLD analysis project Ga0163150, IMG submission 148628) | Freshwater microbial mat bacterial communities from Lake Vanda, McMurdo Dry Valleys, Antarctica - Oligotrophic Lake LV.19.P2.IB | ecosystem: Environmental > Aquatic > Freshwater > Lake >...
GTCGTTGTCGTCGCCAGCAATTGTGATTAATGCCCGACGGGAATTTTCGTCATAAGATCCATCAATAATCTGAACGCTGCGGTCGCATCTTGCAGCATTGAATTTACCCAAGTGGTGAAGTCTGGCCTCGCGGTTAGTCCGATCTTCCTGATGTTTCCCCAACTCCAGGACCATCGTTTCGTCGGCATCCGTGGGAGACATCCAGTGTACCGCCATGTTTCTCGTGACATCCACCAGCATCAGCGTGTTCGACTGACCATCCTTGAATTCTTGAAGTTGCCGGGGCCGGGTGGGATGTAAACTGCAATCTTCGCCAACTACGGCCAGATAGGTCGTAAAACCGGGTTCCAGATCTCTGACCGATGGGCACTGGAATACTTCAGGCAATTTCTTGTAGGCCCCGGCATTGGCCGGATCGTTCCAGGGCTTCGAAAAATCGATCGAATCAAACAAAGCCTGTTGCTCCACGTAAGGAAGTATCAAGGCCCGCCAACTGTGCAATGGCTTTCCGTCGGCATCGGTCGTAAATGCTGATGGCAATGTCTTGTGAACGGATTCATAAAGATGCAAAGCCAGTGCGAGCTGCTTGAGATTGTTCTGGCATTGGGACCTGCGGGCAGCTTCCGGCATCCCTCGCCGCATTCCGGGGAGCAACAAACCGGCAACAACTCCGGCGAAAACCAGGATCAGGAAACATCCGAGGCAACTGAACCAGCCCTTTTTCTGCGGAAGCGGTTTGTCGCCGGGGAATTCAGGACTCTCGTATGGGTTTTCTACCATCGATTGGACCTTTGGAATGGATTTGGAGTCGGCGCGTTGGCAACCCGGTCGTGAGCCCGGCTCTACAAGGGAACTCTCGGCGAAATGACTGCTGCACGCCCGAAAATTTCCAGGTATGATGCTGTTCATTCGCCTCAATTATACGCCTGAACTTCCACCGGGAAAATCCAATGACCAAACTGGACTTTACTTCCAACTCCAGTCCATCTGTCGGCATCGAGATTGAGTTGGGGCTGGTCGATATGGAAACGATGCTGCTCGCGAACCAGATCGAAGCGTTGTTGAACGCGCTGGGCGGGCCGGATCAGACTTCGTTCAAGCCCGAATTCATGCAAAGCTTTATCGAGGTGAACACCGACGTTTGCCAGACGATTGGACAGGCTGAGAGGGATCTTTCCGGAAAACTGGTTACGCTCGAATCGGCCTGCGACTCGTTGGGGCTGGGACTCTGGTGGGGAGCGACCCACCCGTTCTCGAGTTGGCGGGATCAAAAAGTCACCGAGAACAAACGCTATTTCGATCTGCTGAATTTGCTTCAGGAAATGGCCCGGCGAATGGTCACGTTTGGTCTGCACGTCCATGTCGGCGTCGACTCCGGGGACAAGGCGATCATGATTTGCGACCGGATCAACCAGCACCTGCCGCTGTTGCTTGCACTCAGCTGCAGCAGCCCATTTTGGGGCGGGCGGGATACAGGCCTGCAATCCAACCGGACCAAAGTCATCGAAGGCCTTCCTACGGCCGGTATGCCTCCCCACATGCGGAACTGGAGCGAGTTTACCTGGATCGTCAATCACATGATCGATACCAAATTCATCAATACCATTCGCGAGATCTGGTGGGATGTCCGCCCACATCATTCTTTTGGCACCGTCGAAGTCCGCGTTTGCGACATGCCGGGCAATTTGCATGACGTCCTCTCGCTGGGTGCCCTGATCCAGTGCCTGGTCTCTGCACTTTCCGACCTGATCGATTCGGGAACCTACCAGCTGGACAGCCACCCGATGCTGGTCCGGCAGAACAAGTGGCGTGGTTGCCGATTCGGCCACGAGGCGATCATGGTTGATTCCTACACGCTGAAAACCCGCACGGTCACCGAGGCGGCAGATGACCTGGTCGACCGGTTGTTGCCCAAAGCGGATGAACTGGACTGCACCAGTTACCTGACGGCGATTCGCGAAATGGTACGCGGCCCATCGTGGGCGGACCGGCAGATTTCTTTGCGAACGAAATACGGCAACCATCCCGAGATGGTCCGCGACCTGGTCAACCAGGCAAGAATCAGCGAGCCGGTCTCGCGCTAACTGGCGTACATTTGCAACCTTATGCCGATTTGATCTCCGATTTCGCAGCATGTGGCAAAGTCGGGATGGCGGAAGATGATCAGTCCGTCGGAGCGGAGCGTCTGTTTCCAGTTCCGCCTCTGCGCGCCGATCGGCAACAGGTCGACCACACTGATGTGCTGGCCATATTGGGCCATGATCCCTTCCAGGCCCGTCATCCCGTGGATCCGGCCTTCACCCTGGGCCCGTTTGAAAATAACCCCGGCGTTATACCTCCGCTGAATCGGCTGGGACCATCTGCCGTAAAGGACCGCTTCGGCCCAGCCCGAATACATGTCGGCGTCGTTCGAAAAATTCATCAAATCGACCAGACTGGCTCCTGGCGGCCGGGCACCAATCTCCCCAAATACGGCTTCTCCGTCCGGTTTGCGAAACCATTCCATGTGGGTAAATCCGTCCCGGAATCCGAGCGCACGAATGACCTGCTCCCCCATTCTGCAGCCCCCCTGCAATTCGGGAGCGTTAACATCTCGCAAAACAATCGTCTGGGGGCTGACCCATTGTTCCTGCCGTTGAATCAGCGGTCGGGGCCGGTACAGGGACAAACTGAAGAATTTGATCTCACCGTTCACACAGATCGTGTCGTAGGTAAACTCGTCCCCTTCGATAAACTCCTCAACACTCACCTCGGGAACATGCCGCAGCGCGGGGAGCACCGATTCCAGTTCCTGATCATTGTTGACCCGATAAGTATCCGCCGATCCTGCCCCGGCAATCGGCTTGACGCAAACCGGATAACCAATTTGCCGGATGGCATCGCGAATCCCTTTTTCCGACGTCGCGCTGGCGTGGCGCGGAGTCCGGATCCCGGCGGCGTCCAGTTTCTGTTTCATCACTTCCTTGTCGCGAAACGGAACCGTCTGCTCCAGGCTCATTCCTTTCAGCCCCAGGCTCTCGCGAATTTTGGCGGCAAGAATCATGTACGGTTCCCAGGTGCACTCAACCTGGTGCAGGCCAAACCGGTTGGCAAACTCCCTGACCTGGTGCAGCACTGCCCCTTCGTCACCGAATGACCCGACCTGCAGATAGGCCTTGATCGCCGATCGGGCGATTTCCGGCAGGTTCCCTTCGGGTTGGTCACCCAGCCCAACCACATTGGCTCCCTGCCGGGCCAGTCCACGGGTAAAAAACGATTGTTCCTGGGGGAACCCGGGGGAGATCATTAAAACGTTCATGGTTGTATTCCAATGTAGTCATCACGCTCCGCCGTGATGACCGGTTCTTGATTTTTCAACTCAATTGATTTGTTGAAAAGGCAATTGTTGAGGCGTGCGGGTCATCACGCGGAGCGTGATGACTACATTAATTCGACGCGGACGGTGTTGATAATTGCGGTGAGGGCCCGTTCCACGACTGACGTTTCGGGATGTCGCACGATAATGAATCCTTCCCCTTCGTAGGTTCCGGACGGTGACTGCCCCTGTTGCGGGATTTTTGCTTCAACGATTACCGAACCAAACTCCTTGCCAATCACATCCAGGCCCCGCACGTGTGCGATCTTTCCCTGCCCCATCCCGCGGAGGTAGGCGGCTCCACAAGCGTACTTTCGCTCAGGCGGCGCAAACCGTTCGTGGATCATCAGTTCCGCCCAGGCCTTGTAAAAATCCATGTCATGGGCGTAGCTCAACAGCGATGTGAACTGGGCTCCAGGGGGCCGGGCGCCGACTTCGGAAATCGCGATCGAATCGTCCGGGCGGCGGAACCACTCCAGGTGGCTCAGTCCCGTCTGCAGCCCAAGCGCCTGGATCGATGCCGGAGCCGCCTGTTTGATCCGCTGGTAACGGGGCGCATCGGTTTCTCGGGGAATGATCACGCACCACTGGATCCATGGTTCGCGAACAACTTCCAGCGGACCCGGGAAATAATGTGAGATCGACGACCAAACCATCTGGCCGCCAACAAAAATGCTGTCGAACGAGTGCTCCTGGCCGGTGATGAATTCTTCCAGCAGAATCGGGTTCCCTGCGGTTGGCCGACAGTTTTCCAGACACTGCCGAAGCCCTTGTTCGTCCTCACAACGATAGGTCCCTTGGGCACCGGCTCCGTCTGGTGGTTTGACAATCAACGGAAATCCAGTCTGACGGGCGAATGCCAGTCCGGTCCCCACATCGGTTACGAGTTGGTGACTTGCGCAGGGGAGTCCGGCAGCCCGCAACACATTTTTCATTTGCGACTTGTCGCGAAAATTGCGTGCCGTCGCGGCAGTCATGCCCCGAATCCCAAGCTGTTCCCGAATCGCACCGAGGGGTTCCTGGATTTGTTCCAGCATCCCAAGCATCACATCGCATCCACCCAGTTTTTCCCGAATCGCCTGGACGCCGTTTCGCAGGTCGGAAGTCGAAATGGAGGGAACTGAATAATGTGCAGCCAGCCGGCTACGGAGGACGGGCTTCAGTTTTTGGAGAGGATCACAACTGACCAGTCCGACTCGCGCATCGGGACAATCCACAGCCGCAGAAATAAACCGCTCGGTGGCATCCAGAAAATAGGGGGCGACAAAAACAACGTTTTTCATCGGTTCACGCCTGGTGAAATCGGGGGCAGATCCCGGAAAGGGCAGAGAAGGTCCCCTTTTTCAGATTTGGCCTCTGACAGCAAATAATCATCCCGACTACGATAGTCTGAGCCCCCGGCTTTTGGAATTAACCAGGCCAATACGTCGCAAGTTTTCGATCAGTTGCCGATTCTCCGGAAGCAGTAATGAATGTCATTTTTGTCGAACCGTTCTTTCCGAAAAACCAGCGTGAATTCGTCCGGGCCCTGAAGCAGGTCGGTGCCAACGTCGTGGCGATCGGGGAATCGCCCAAAGAAGCCCTCGATCCCCAGCTGAATGACTGGCTGTTTGATTACATACAGGTACCGTCCGTTTGCGATGAAGCGTCGATGGTTCGGGCGGTCAAGTTTGTCCAGAGCAAGCTTTGGGTCGACCGGCTGGAGGCGACGGTCGAGGCCCATATTATGCCGGCGGCAAAGGTGCGTGAGGCCTGCGGAATTCCGGGGCTGTCGGTTCAGGCTGCGTTCCTGTGCCGGGACAAACCGGCCATGAAGGAGGCCTTGCGGAAACACGATGTACCCTGTGCCCAGTCGGTTGGCAGCGGCAATGCGGGAGAAATCCTCGAGTTCGCGGGCCGGGTCGGATACCCGCTGATCGTCAAACCTCGCATGGGTGCTGGTGCCTCGGCCACCAGTCGCGTCAACAATGACGACGAGTTGCGACGGGCTTTGGCCGAGGCACACGTCGACCAGGGTGGTGAAGTTGCCGTCGAAGAATTTACCGAAGGGCACGAAGGTTTTTACGACACCCTCTCGATCGGCGGGACGATCGTCCACGATTTCATCACGCACTACTATCCGAATGTCCTCGAAGCGATGCGGACCCGCTGGATCTCACCGCAATTCATTACCACTAACCGGATTGATTCGGCCGACGACTATCGCCAGGTCCGGGAGCTCGGCCAGCGGGTCGTGGACGCCTTGCAGATTGGCACTGCGGCGACTCACATGGAATGGTTCTTTGGTCCCAAAGGGATCCGTTTCTCGGAAATCGGTGCCAGGCCGCCCGGTGTCCGGGCCTGGGACTTGTACAACTTCGCGAACGATCTGGACCTGTACGTCGAATGGGCTTCGGCAATTGTAAACGGCCAGGCCATCCGCAAGGCTTCTCGCCGGTTCAGTGCCGGAATCATCGCCTTGCGTCCGGAGAGGGACGGAACCATTTCCGGTTACGAAGGAGTGAACGCAATTCAACAACGCTATGGTCAGTGGATTATCGACTGCCATCTGCCGAATGCCGGGACGCCAACCCAGCCGGTCGAAGCGGGTTATATGGCCAACGCCTGGATTCGGATGAAGCATCCGGACTATGACGAACTGCGAAGAATGCTGGATGACGTCGGACGTACAGTTAAGATAAAGTGTTAGCAGCCTTTTGACTTGACATTCATTCACCTTCGCCATGCAACTCACCGATCCCAACCAGCGAAACCTGGTACTGCTGGGCCCACAACCCGGGTATGAGTCGTTGCGCGGTGCACTGAACCGGTTGCAAATCCATGGACGGGTTGCCCTGATTACAGCTGGATGGGAAGAGACCGAGGGGGAAGACGAGGCACTGGTCCACGCGATTCCTAACGAAGTGGTCAACCTTCGCCTCTTTCGCCGAACCGAATTTCTGTTTGCCCAGGATCCGCTGGTCATCCAGATGCTGCAGAAACGCCAGGACGTGCTTAGGCATTTGCGGGATATTTACCGGATGCGGGTAGGTTATTTCCTGCGTGCCACGGACAAGATCCTGAAGGCCTCGGCCAGTCTGGTTGATTTCCGGCCGGAACTGGAATCGTCGCTGAATATGCTGCGGCAGCTTGACCGGGAGTATTATCTCCGAACCTGTCAGGTTTGCGACAACTACGACCTGGAGATTGATTTTGACAACCGGCCGAGTGTTGTTGCCCAACGGAATGAGCTGAAAGAGATACTGGGCTCGGTCGATGCAATTCTGGTTGCTGGCGGGCATTCAGCGATCATCACCAACCGGTTGAAGATTTTTTCCATTCTGGAACTTCGCCCCGACTTGCCGGTTATTGCCTGGTCCGGCGGAGCGATGTCCCTGGCGGCCCAAATGGTTTTCTTTCACGACCGCCTGCCGCAGGGGGACTGCAATCCCGAGATCCTGCGGGCCGGCATGGCAATCACGGGTCGGGTTCTCCCTTTTCCCGACCCGGCCAACCGGCTGAAACTGGATGATTCCAAACGAATGTCGGTGCTGGCCAGACGGTTCGCTGATTTTTCCTGCGTCCTGCTGGATCCCACCGACTGGGTGGAACGGCGGAATGGAACCTGGACTGCGCCGATGGAAACCCGACAGCTGTCGGCCAACGGAACGACGGAGGCTTTCTCCGCATGAAACGGATACTCCTGAATCAGCTGGAGATCGACAAATCGGCCAACCCGGCCCGGTTGCTGGCAGCTCTGGCACGTCACGAAGTTCCGATCGTTGACGATACCAGTGTGACCTTTGTTTTTCAGGGTCAGGCCGACCGGGTTTTTGTCCGGCATTGGGTGTACGGATTGCCTCAGGCGATGGAGATGTACCGAATCGGCGGCACAGACCTGTGGTTTTACCGGTTGCAGTTTCCTGACGGTTCCCGGATCGAATACAAGTTTGGCGTTATTACGAACGGTAATGAACAGTGGGTGCACGATCCGGGCAATCGCAATACGGCCATGGATCCGTTTGGCGGAAACTCGGTTGTTCATTGTCCAGGCTATGTCACTCCCGAGTGGACGATTCGTGACGACGCGGTTCCGACCGGTTCGCTGGTCAACTTTGACCTTCACAGCCAGTCGTTTGGCGAGCACCGGACGATCCGCGTCTGGTTACCGCCGGGGTATCGGGATTACCGCCGTTACCGGTTGCTGGTGGTTCATGACGGCGACGACTACATGCGTTATTCGGCGCTGGGGGTCGTGCTGGAAAACCTGATGGCTTCGTTGGAAATTCCGCCGATGATCGTGGCGCTCAGCAATCCCCATGACCGCCTGAGGGAGTACGCCAACGACGCCAGGCACGCTGAGCACATAGTAGGAGAATTGGTCCCCGAACTGGAGAAACGGTACCCACTGATCCGCGAAGCGTCAGGGCGATGCCTGATGGGAGCCAGTTTCGGGGGGGTGGCTTCGCTGTCGACTGCGTGGCGGTACCCGGACAGTTTTGGATCGCTGATTCTGCAGTCCGGGTCGCTCGCTTTTACCGATATCGGCCAGCATTCCCGCAGCCCGGTATTTGACCAGGTGGTTGAGTTCACCAATGAATTCCGCCGGAATCCCGGCAAGCCGGCCGAGCGGATTTTCATGAGTTGTGGGACCTACGAATCGCTGATTTACGAAAACCGCTCGATGGCCCCGTTTCTCCAGAGCCACGGCATGGAAGTCAACTTCGTCGAATCCCGTGACGGTCATAACTGGGAGAACTGGCGGGACAGGTTGCGGGACGCATTGTCCTGGATTTTCCCGGGTCCACTTTGGGTAACTTACCTTTGATTTGCAGCCGCCGGGTGGCCCTATGCTGGTTCTCCAGGTTTTCCCTTTTTTCGCGAGTTGCAAAAAGCCGCTGACGTGTTTATCGTCTGGTTCCACCCCGAAACGATCATTTTCAGCGGATGTTACCCATGGCAAACGTTGTACGGCGCATTGGACTGTCACTCGGAGCGGATCTTTGCTGGCCGATCTGTTTCGAGGAGATTCTCAGGACCCTCAAGCTGAAAATCTCGCATGGTGGCGATTCGCTCAGTTTTGAAGTGGAGCGGGTTACGATCGAACCGTTCAGCATCCGCCAGCCTTGCAATTATGACCTCGTTATCGATCGTCTGACGCACTGGTACCACACCAGCCGCGAATGGATCAAAAAAGCGGTCATCATGGACGACCTGTACGTCTTCAATAATCCGTGGTCGATCCAGTCCATGGAAAAACAGTCGACCTACTGTGCAATGGCCCACTTGGGTTTTCCGATTCCCGAAACCTGGCTGATTCCACCCAAGGCTTATACCGAAGCGGCGGACCTGAATACCACGCTTCAGCGTTATGCCCAGATGTTCGACTTGGGTGAGATTGGCAGAAAAGTCGGCTATCCGATGTACATGAAACCGTACGATGGTGGCGCCTGGAAGGGTGTCAGCCGGCTGGAATCGGAAGAGAGCCTGCGTGCAGCCTACGAACAGAGCGGCACGCTGTTGATGCACCTTCAAAAGTCGGTCGAAGGTTTTGACAGTTTTGTCCGCTGCATTGGACTCGGTCCGCAGTTTCTGCTGGTCAGTTACGACCCCGGCGCACCGTTGCACGACCGCTACCAAATCCGCAAGGACTTCGTCAGCGCCGAAGACCAGTCGTTGCTGGAAGACATGACGATGACGATCAATTCGTTCTTTGGATGGAATTTCAATTCCTGTGAATCGTTGCGCCGGGATGGAGTCTGGTACCCGATCGATTTCGCCAACGCCTGTCCCGATTCGCAGGTCACGTCGCTGCATTACCATTTCCCATGGATGGTCAAAGCCAATCTGCGCTGGGCGATTTTCTGCGCGGCGGTCAAGCCCAAAATGCACCGGACCCTGGACTGGGAACCGTTCTACCAAATCAACAGGCAGGAAATTGGCTTCCGGGAGAAGCTTCGCCAGTACGCTGCGATCGGCCACAAACAGATGCGAACCAGCGAATTCCAGGAATTCTGCGGCCAGAATTTGTCCCATCTGGATGAAGTGGTTGACCGGTTTTTTACGACGGATTTGGCCAAAGACGCAGTTCGCCGAAAAGTAAAATCGCTTTTCCCCGAGCATGAAGTAGAATCGTTTACGGATCTATTCTGGCAACGCATCCAGCAGTGGCGCAACGACAACGGGTAATCGTGGATGGTGGAAATCAAATACACTGGCACCTGACCCAGGCAGCCGTAATCGTGTCGCCCGTCGAAAACTTCAATTCATCATACGCTCCATGTCCGGGAGTCCAGTAATCACAAAACGCCATGAGCCAACTCGAATACATCTCGCCATCGACCCAGCAGATCAAACAGGGAACGAAATGGCATTCCGAACGGCTGAATGAAGAAGTCAGCCTGGTCCGCTACGGCTATATGGGCCTTCCCCTGTTGCTCTATCCGACCGCCGGCGGCGACGCCGAGGAACCCGAACGGTTTTTCCTGATCAAAGTCCTCGAGCCGTTCATCGAAGAAGGACGTCTGAAGGTTTACTGTGTCGACAGCATCAACGGACGGACCTGGTTGACTGAAAAACGGGTTGCCCATGCCGTCTGGATGCAAAAGCAGTTTGACGCCTGTATCCGCCAGGAAGTAGTCCCGGCCATTCGCGCCGACTGCCAGAGCGACAGTATTGAGATCATGACCGCAGGGGCCTCGATCGGCGCTTTCAATGCACTCCTTTCGATTTGCCGTCACCCCGATGTGTTTTCTCGGGCTCTCTGTTTGAGCGGGACGTACGACCTGGACAAGTGGCTGAATGGTGAATGGTACGAAGACTACCACCACATGGCACCACTGCATTTCATGCCGACGTTGCCCGAAGGCCCGCAGTTGGAGAAGCTGCGGACGCGAAACGTGATCATTGCCACGGGAACCGGCAAAAACGAAGACCCTGCCGAGTCCTGGAAAGTGGCCCACGCCCTGGGTGCGCGCGGCGTGCCGAACAGAGTCGACCTGTGGGATGAAAGCTGGCCCCATGACTGGGTGACCTGGCGCAAGATGGCTCCCCAGTACGTCCAGGAAATGTTGGCTAGCCTGAATTGCTGACCGCAGGTGGCGGGTCCAGCTGAACCATCGGCACCGGCATCACATACTCGTGTGCGAACCGCAAGACCAGGTTCCGGCAGTATTCAATTTGAAACTGCCGGGGTTCCTCGCGGCTGAGGCAAAGTCCCAGTATCGCGGTTCCCCCTGAAAACCGGATCGGGCTGACAATCCGGCGGGACCATTTCCCCTTGCGGTCCCGGTATTCGAATTCCACCAACAGATCGTCCGAATGCTGCATCGCATAAGCCAGCATCCGCTTCCAGCGATTCAGTTCGCGGGCCTCTGGTCGTGAAATTTCCGGTTGGGGAATGGCAATCATGGTACGTCCCTGGCTTTCAAAGTCAGCTTTGCGTTCAAATTCCTGTACCCTGATTATCGGAGACGGTCCGGACACGTTAGGTCCAAAGTGGTGCCACGTAGCTTTTCACCACGTAGCTTTTCACTTCGCCACGTAGCTTTTCCCAGGGTTTGGAGCATTTTCACGGAGTGAAAAGCTACGTAGTCCCAGTTGCGGTATAACTGTGATCACCACTCCCCCCGATCCCAAACCGTCGCCAAAGGCACCCACGCATGCCCAATCCACGATTCATTATGGTTGGCGGTTTTCTCGGCGCTGGCAAAACCACCACCATGGCGCGGCTGGCAACCCATTACATGAAACAGGGTCAGCGGGTGGTGATCGTCACCAATGACCAGGCCACCGATCTGGTCGATACCAATTTGCTTCGGGCCCAGGGATTCGATGTCGGTGAAGTCGCCGGGTCCTGCTTTTGCTGCAACTTCAATGAACTGACTGCAACTGTCGAACGGCTTGGAATCAACTCAAGGCCGGATGTGGTTTTGGCAGAACCGGTCGGCAGCTGCACCGATCTGGTGGCAACAGTAATCCGGCCGCTGGAGCAGGTTTACTCCCAGCCCTTCGATATCGCCCCGTACGGCGTGATCGTCAAGCCAAGCCACGGGAAACGGATCCTGCAGGGAACCGAACGGGCCGGATTCTCTCCCCAGGCCGAATACATTTTTCGCAAACAGATCGAAGAAGCCGACTTTGTCATTGTCAACCGGATCGACCAGTTGTCCGAAGCTGAAGTGAACGAACTGGCTGAGTTGCTTGAACGCGAGTACCCCGGACGTCCTGTCGTTCGCATGTCAGCGAAAACCGGAGCCGGGACCGAAGCATTGTTTGAGTTTCTGGACCAAAAAGGTGATTTCGGCAAGCGGGTAATGGATGTTGATTACGACATCTATGCCCAGGGGGAAGCCGAATTGGGATGGCTGAACGCGCAGGTCCGCGTGACTGGCGAGTCCCCGTTCCATCTCGACCGGTTGCTAATGTCCCTGATCGAATCGCTGAAAAGTGCTTTCCGCGAATCCGGATCCGAGACTGCGCACCTGAAAGCCATTGGAATGCACGAGGGCTACTACGCAGTGGCGAATCTCGTCAGCAGTTTTGATCCGGTCCAGCTTTCCCTGGCCAGCAATTGTGAAACGGTCGCCGCCGAGATCGTAATCAACGCCCGGGTTGCGATCGATCCCGATGACCTGACCGTCCACGTCCGCCAGTCCATCGAAACGGTATCGGCATCCTGCGGCGCGACCGCAGAAATCACGTCACTACAAAGTTTCAAACCCGGCAGACCGGTACCAACCCACCGCTTGAACCCTGTTGAAGGTTAACCGACGGACGGCAAGGATGCGGTTTCCGAAACCTTCGTGTAGTAACAACGATGTCGATGCTGACAATTCGGCGATCAATCAGGAATCAAAGAAGACAAGTTGGTCTTTGGTCGCCTATTTGTGATACGACGATTCGCCGAATTTGCTGACCAGGTTGTAGTACATCCAGGCCTTGCGCTGGCACTTCTTCGGGTTGCGGGCGCATTCGCACTGGCAAAGCATGTTATGGAGAAACTGGCAGTCGCATTCTTCACGGGAAAATCCGCACTCGCCGGCGTAACACTGGTCGTGAACCCGGCAGGCCGGCCGCAGATCCGCCCCGCCGGCCCGTTGGGGAACCAGAATCCGGAAGGGGGCCGGTATGAAACTCGGACCGCATGGCCGCCGCTGCTGGGACTCGGCAGATCCTGTCGCCCAAAGCATGACCGCAGAAACAGCCAGTGCAGCGAGAACTTTTCGGTTGGAAAACATCTTGCGAAACTCCAGACAGATCGGGCAGGCGAATTCCCTGGCGGGTTATCATTGAATCGACCGGTCGCAAGGATTGTTTCAGCGGGACCTGGCAAAACCGTTGCAGTTTGACCCGGGCGTTCGACAAGCACCCGGCAACCCGGATTCCTGACCAGTCACAGACGGAACAACCGCTACCGGTCCATCAATCCGGACACCCCGTGGCTTTACCCTAATGGTCTGTCGTTCGAATTTCGGACCCTGGAGTTCAGATATTCCTGGATTGCCTGGGCGCCCACCAAGGGTGGCTCGCACGACTGGCTACGGCAAACATACAGTGTTGACTGATTGTCGATTGCCGTGCGGTCCCGAAACAGCTCGGCAAGATTCGGGCTTACCGCCTCACCGGAAATATGCGTCGCGATGAACAGGGCAGGGGCCTGGCTCGCACGAATGATACCGAGCGTGGCGTCGCGACTGGCCATATCGGGCGTGACCAGTGCATAGTGTGGCGGGTCGAGAACCAACTCGGCAATCACGCATCCAATCTGCCCGGCCGCAACAGGAGCCCGGGCCAGCAATCCTGCTGACGCCATGGCGATACTTCTGGCCCGGTCGATCCATGCCGTGTTGCCGGTCATCGTGCCCAGTCTCAACAGCGCCATTGCGGCCATCGAGTTTCCACTCGGGACGCTGCTGTCATGCTGGTCCTGCATCCGGGCAATCAACGGATCCACATCGTTGCCGCTGAAAAACATCGGGCCCTGCTCCTGGTCCGAAAACAGCGCGATCATTTCCCGGACCAGTTCCACGGCCCAATCGACCAGGGACTGTTCCTGGGTCGCCTGATAGAGATCGGTCAGCGCAACAGCCAGGTATCCATAATCGTCCAGAAAGGCCTGGTGTCCGGCACGTCCATTCCGCCACGAGTGCATCAGTCGACCGTCTTTGCGGACCATGTTGTCGCGAATAAAGCCGGCGATTCGCATCGCTGCTGCGGTGTACTCCGGCTCGTCCAGCGAAACTGCCGCGCGCGACAGAGCCGAGATGGCGAGTGCGTTCCAGCTGGCCAGAATCTTGTCGTCCTTCGCCGGTCGAATCCGTTTTGCCCGATGGGCCAGCAATTCAGCTTTCGACCGGGCAAGCTCTTCCTTCAGATCCGGCAGAAAAATGTGCAGGGCTCCGGCTGTATCGGCCAGAGATTGTTGAAGCAGGTTGGGGATGTTGTGTCCTTCAAAGTTCCCGCCCGTCGAAACATCAAACGCAGCGCAGAACCGCTGGGCCCGGTCCGCGCCCAAAACCGATTCGACTTCGGCCCTCGACCAGACGTAAAACTTGCCTTCTTCCCCTTCGCTGTCGGCGTCCTCGGCACTGTGGATCGCGCCGCCCGGGTCCAGCATGTCCCGCATCAGGTACCCAACCGTGTCGCGAACCACGTCGGCCCATCGCACGTTGCCGGTCTGCCGTGCCCCCGCCTGATAAACACCGGTCAACAACGCATTGTCGTAAAGCATCTTTTCAAAATGGGGCACCAGCCACATCGGATCCACGCTGTACCGCGCAAAGCCTCCCCCCAAATGATCATAAATGCCTCCGTTGGCCATTCCGTCCAAATTGCCGCGAACCATCTCCATCATGGAACTGCGTGGAACATTGCATTCAAATCCAGGATCGGTTGCCAACCGGAGCAGGAATTCCAGCACCATCGAATGGGGAAATTTGGGAGCCGATCCAAACCCGCCATTCTCGCCGTCGTATTCCGCGACCAGACGTTCCACGGCCTGACCCAACAGGGCCTGATCCAGCGCTGTTCCGTTATCCTGTGAATCCCCCTGACGTTGATGCTGTTCGATCCAGCCGGTGACCTGCCGCGACTGGGCAAGAATCTGTTCACGCCGGTTCACCCAGGCATCGTGAACCCGTTCCAGAACATGGGAAAAACCTGGTTGCCCCATCCGGGAGTCTGGCGGCCAGTAGGTTCCGCCATAAAAAACATGCTGGTCGGGAGTCAGAAACGCAGACAAGGGCCAACCACCATGCCCACCCAGCAACGCCATCACAGCCTGCATATAGACCTGGTCAATATCGGGGCGTTCTTCGCGATCGACCTTGATGCTGACAAACCGGGAATTCAAAATCTCAGCGATGCGGGTGTTTTCGAAACTCTCCCGTTCCATCACGTGGCACCAGTGACAGGCCGAATAGCCGATCGACAGAAATACCGGCAATTCAAGTTGCCGGGCCTGCTCAAACGCTTCTTCACACCACGGCCACCAGTGAACAGGATTGTGGGCATGTTGCAACAAATACGGGCTTGTCTCGTTGGCAAGTCGGTTTGACATGGAATAGAAATCTGAAAATTGCAGGTGGATTTTTGAAAGGATGCCGGAACCGAACGCCGCGATGCGGACTCGTCTGGTGGCATACTGTCTGTTCTACTTTATCCGGGCCAGATTGTCGCCAACCTGACGCGAAACCCGGACCACGAAAAAGCGTTTACAATGTCCGGGGCAAATACCCATCCAAATTTTGAATCGATCGCAGGGACCAGATGATTTCCGATAATGAAAAGCGCGGTTTGTCGACCGTTCAGTGGCTGATTTGCATTATGGCTGCGATCGGATTTGCATTCGACATTTATGAACTGTTGATGTTGCCGCTGATCGCCAGAAATGCCCTTCTCGAACTGGGCAACATCCGGCCCGGAACTCCTGAATTCACGACCTGGATCAGTTTGCTGTTTTACGTTCCGGCGCTGGCTGGGGGGATCTTTGGATTGCTCGGGGGCTATCTGACCGACCGCCTGGGCCGGCGTCGGGTTTTGACCTGGAGCATCCTTTTGTATGCGGTGTCCGCGTTCGTGGCGGGGTATTCCACCAGCCTGATGATGTTGCTGATCTGCCGGTGTTTCGTATTCGTTGGTGTCTGTGTCGAGTTCGTGGCCGCCGTTGCATGGCTGGCAGAGCTTTTCCCGGTCAAGGCCCAGCGCGAAAAGGTGCTTGGATTTACCCAGGCCTTTTCCTCGTTCGGCGGAATTATGGTTGCCATCGCCGCAGGACTGGCCACGGCATGGTCAGCTGGCCAGGCCGCTCCGTTGCTGTTCGGAATAACAGTCCCCGCTGTCCAGTTGCCAGCAATCCGGTTGCCCGAGTTCCTGTCGTTCCTCGGTGAAATCAAAAACCCGTATGCCGACTGGCGATACACGTTAATGTCGGGACTGATTCCGGCCATCCCGCTGATTCTGATTCGTCCGTTTTTGCCCGAGTCCCCAATGTGGCAGCAAAAACGGAAGGAGGGTTCGCTCAAACGACCATCCATCGCCGCTCTGTTTTCACCCGAACTTCGCCGCACCACCATCGTCACCACGTTGATGTTCATGTGCAGTTTTGGCGCCGCCTTTGGGGCCATCCAGCAGATGCCGCAAATTGTTCCCGGTCTGCCCGATGTTCGGGAAGAAATCGCCAGGGCGACGGCCGAAAAATTTCCCGCAGCGGCTCAGGAGGCCAAGCGAACTGAATTGGCGGCAGCTGGGAAAACCGAAGCCGAGATCAAGGCGGCGATCGGTATGGAACTCCGCAAGATCGCGGGACCTATCGAAATGGGCCGGGCCAGCGATGCAACCAAAACCCAGGAGATCGGCGGACTGATCGGACGTTTTATCCTGGCGTTTCTGGTAATCGTGATCGTCAGCCGACGGCAATTGCTGCGGATTTTTCTGGTACCGGGACTGGTTGTCATGCCGCTGGTTTTCGCCTGGGCCGGGACAACCAACCTGACAAATCTGGAAATCGGAATGTTCTTTGCCGGCCTGCTGACTGTTGCCCAATTCAGTTTTTGGGGCAACTACCTGCCGGGTGCCTATCCGTTGCATCTGCGCGGTACCGGCGAAAGTTTTGCAGCCAATATCGGCGGGCGAATGCTGGGTACCTGCTTCGCCGCTGTAACTCACTGGCTGGCACTGTGGCTCCCGTTCGAAGGGACCCCCGCAACCAAAGTCGCGTACACGGCCGCTGGAGTCGCGTTCGTACTGTACCTCCTGAACTTCGTGTTGACGTTCTGGCTGCCCGAACCAAAGTACGAACCCGATTCCGATGATTAGTGATTGTCCGAATGACGAGATCCTGACTGGCAAAGTCGGCGACAACGTATCGGTAGAGGATGCCCAGGCAGCGGCCTGTGCTTCGGCGGTGGGAATGCTTTCCTCCCTGAAAAATCAACTGGGAACTTTGAACAGGATCAAACGGCTGGTAAAAACGACCGGGATGGTCAATTGCACTGCGGATTTCATCCAGCAGCCAGAAGTCATCAACGGCTGCAGCCAGTTGTTTGTCGATGTTTTTGGCAAAGAAGCCGGAATTGGCGCCCGTTCTGCAGTAGGAATGAGCTCCCTCCCACGGGGTGCCATCGTGGAAATAGAAGCGATCATTGAGTTGAAGGATGGGGGCCAATGACTTGTTGGTCCGCCAGGGCAGAATATACTGGTGGGCAGTTCTGCGGTGGAGCGATTCTCTTCAAACTACTCACGAAAGCTGCCATGGGCCCGGTCATTCGTGCGATTGCACTGATTGGTTTCTGTTTCTTCAGCCAGCAACTCTGCATCGCGCAAGAGAAAACTGCTGAAACCGCCAACGCCCAAAAAGCGGATCCGGAAGTACCCGATTCAGAGGTTGCAACCACTGGACCGGCCGGTGAATCATCTACTGATGAAGCTGTTGACGGTGACGCAGAAGGACCGCTGGCCGGGCACTCGTTTCACAGCGAAGTATTCAACGAAGGCCCGAGGCAGATGGCCTTGCTGCTGCCCGGAATGGGGACGGTCGATTTCCCGGTCACAACTTCCAATCCGGAAGCGCAGTCGTTCTTTAATCAGGGTGTCGCCCAGCTGCATGGTTTCTGGTATTTCGAGTCCGAACGGACTTTCCGCCGGGTCTCGCAACTGGATCCGCAATGCGCCATGGCTTATTGGGGCATGGCGATGTCCAACATCGAAAACGACAAACGGGCAAAGGGCTTTATTGAAGAGGCCTTCAAGTTGCGGGAGCCTGCCAGCCCCCGCGAAAAACGGTATATCGAATCGCTGAACTCGTATCTCGCAGCTGATGAAAAGAAAGACAAGAAGCAGCGGGCGACCCAACTGGCTGAAGATTTCGAAATGCTGGTAACCGATTTTCCGGACGACATCGAAGCCAAGGCATTTCTGGCAATTCAATACTGGCACAACCTGAAAGCCGGACAGTCGATTCAGAGCCATGTGGCGATCGACGCTCTGCTCCAGGACATTTTTGATGCCAACCCCGCTCATCCGGCGCATCACTACCAAATCCATCTTTGGGACAGTAAAAAGCCGGCGAAGGCCCTTGCCTCGGCTGCCGCCTGCGGACCGGCGGCTCCTGGCATTGCCCATATGTGGCACATGCCCGGCCATATTTATTCGCGACTGAACCGGTACGTGGACAGTGCCCGGCAACAGGAAGCTTCGGCACGGGTCGATCATCAACACATGATGGAGTACCAGGTTCTGCCCGACCAGATCCACAATTTTGCCCACAACAACGAATGGCTGGTCCGCAATCTGATTAACATCGGGAGGGTCAGTGACGGCATGGATCTGGCGAAAAACATGATCGAATTGCCCCAACACCCGGCCTATAACCAGACCAGCCGTGGTGGCAGCAGCGCCGCATTCGGACGCTCGCGACTGTTGGGTGTATTGAACAGCTATGAAATGTGGGAAGAACTCCTTTGCCTGGCGGACTCCCCCTATTTCCAGGCTGTCGAAGACCGGGACGACCAGGTCCGGCTGCTGCGGTCGATCGGAATCGCCCAGTTCCAGTTGGGAAATATTGCGGAAGGCCAGGCCCGGATCGAAGAACTGACAGCACTTTCAACCCAGTGGATCGCCAGCAAACAGACGGCCATCAAGACAGCGACCGACGCTGCGACTGCCGAGGGGAAAGAAGCCAAGGACGTCAAGGAAGCCGGAACCCGGGCCGGGCGATCCGCAGAACGGGGAATCAAGGAAGCCCGCGCAGCGATCGACGTGCTCGAGGGATTTGCGCTGGTCGCAGAAGGTGACATTGCGGACGGTTACGAAAAACTGAAAGACGCGAGATCGGTCGATACCGTATTGCGAAGCCGGATTCTGTTCCAGGCCGAAAAGAAAGACGAAGCCATTGAGATGGCAAAAAAACATGCCGACAGCCACCCCAACGAAGTTCTGCCACTGGCTGGACTGGTCGAACTACTCTGGAAGGCCGAACGGAAAGACGAGACGGTCGAGGCGTTTGGGAAACTCCGGGCTATTTCTTCCGAAATTGACCTGACTGCTCCCATTTTCGTCCGCTTGACCGAAGTTGCCAAATCGCTCGAAATGGGTGACGACTGGCGATTGCCCGCGAGCCTCGCAAATGACGTTGCAGTATTCCCCGATTTGGATTCGCTGGGACCGTTTCGCTGGCAACCGTCGCAAGCCCCTTCGTTTGAGTTGCCCGACTCCCTGGGACTGGCCCATTCACTGAAACAGTACGAAGGTCGTCCGGTTGTCGTGGTGTTCTACCTCGGACACGGCTGCCTGCATTGCGCCGAGCAGCTGAAGGCGATTGGTCCAATGGCTGCGGAGTTTGAAAATGAGGGAATCTCCCTGCTCGCAATCAGTTCCGACGATTACGACGGCCTGAAACAGTCGATCGAAAGTTTTGGAGATGTGCCGTTTTCGTTTCCATTGGTCGCTGACCCCGGTCTGGAAACCTTTCGCAAGTATCGGGCGTATGACGATTTCGAGCAGCAGCCGCTGCATGGAACTTTTGCGATCGACGAGGCGGGGCGGGTAATTTGGCAAGACATCAGTTTCGAGCCATTTATGAACATCCGGTTTGTACTGGACGAAATCCTTCGCCAGCGGCAGATCCGCGCCTTTCAGGGCAAACAGGACCTGCAAAACAGCAAGCCGTTAATGACCGATGCAAGCACGGCAACCCATTAATGCGAGATGAGCCAGGGCATTCCAGGTTTTGGGTGTTGCTGGTTTCAGCCGGAACCTGGGCCTTGCCCGCTGCATCGTTTGGATAGCCGTCGGACCATATATACCCTATTCCCCTCCAAAATCCCCAGCCCGGATGATGACGAGGTTTTTCGGGTTGATGTGCTTTTTGAACGCGGCCTGGATGTCGGCGGCGGTCAACGAAGCGATCCGTTGTTCGCGCTCGCTGGTGAACTCAAAGGTCCGGTCCAGATGCAGGTTGCTCCGGATCTGACCAGCGATCGATCCGTCCGAGGACCGGCTGACCTTTTGGCTTTCCAGCCACGCAATCTGTGCGTCAGATACTTCCTGTGCCGATGGACCGTCGTCGATAAAACGGGTCAACTCTTCCGTCGCTGCCTTTTCGACTGCGTCCATGTTCATCGGATTTGTGATCGCATTGATCGTAAACCGGGCGTCATTGCCTCGCGACGGTATGGACACCGAAGAGGTCACGCCATATGACAAGCCTTCCTTTTGCCGGATTCGATCCCCCAACCGGGACGACAACGTGCCTCCACCAAGGATGAAATTCCCCAACTGAAGGGCTTCCACATCGGCGTCCGAATCGTTCATGGGAAAAGCCAGCCCGGCCGTGAAAACGGCGTTGGCCTTGTCCGGAGTATTGATGTTCTTCTTCGATCCCGACAGGCCAGTCGCCGCCTCGCGATCGATCGAACGAAACTCCACGTCTGTATCCCAGCCACCCAGTACTTCGGCCAGAGCAGGGAGCACTTCCTGCGGCTCGAACTCTCCCACGATCGAAACTTCGCCAATCGCAGCAGATGTCTGGTTTTTGAAAATCGACTTGATGTCGTCCAGCGTCATAGTCTCGATCCGTTCCATGGTCTCTTCCAAAGTTGGAGCGTACCGAATGTCGTCTTTGGAATAGGTGGATAGGGCCCGTGACAGTTCATTGCCGGCCAGCGTCTGGGGCTCGGTTCCGGCCTGCTTCAGCATCGTTACCATGCGGGTTTTCATCTGGTCAAAGTCTTCCTGCGGGAATGCAGGGTCGCGCATGATTTCGCCCATTAGCCGGATCGCCGGCACGAGCGAACTCCGCTTGGCCTCGATCGAAAACGACAGGTCGCCAGGCGTTCCGCCTCCCATACCTCCGCCACCGCCGCGACGCCCGCCACGACCGCCGCCGCCGCCGGTAGAAACCCGGACACCTAGTTCAGCCATCCTGGCGGCCAATTGCTGGCGATCCATGGTCGATGTTCCAGCCATCAGCATTTGGGAGACCATCCCGGCCGCTGTCGTCTGGCCATTCAGCGATTCTTCGTTGCCGTAGTGCAGGGTCACCGTCAGGTTGACGGTTTCGCCACGGTTCTTTTTCTGCAACATCCCGACCTCGATACCGTTCATTTCGACGGTCACGGTCCGGGCGTCCAGGTTCGCAGGACTTGGATCAAACGCTTCACCCGGTTCGATTGCCAACCCTCCGGTATAGTCGCCGACCAGCGCCTTGATCGATGCGACAGCAGGAATCACCATCCGTTGAGGTGCGTCGGTTGGAATGAACACGCCAACGGTCCGGTTGTGTGCCGGGAAATAGGTTTTGGCAACTCGCTGAACGTCTTCCGGTGTAACTTTGGCGATCCGGTCACGCTGGATAAACAGCAAACGCCAATCCCCCAGCGACGAGGCACCGCTAAGTGCCTGGGAGACCCGGCCAGCGTCGAACATCAGGTCCTCGGAACTCCGTTGGGACCGGGTTTTGGCCAGATCAATGGCTGCCGGATCAAAGGTCTTGCTCCCTAGCGCATCCATGGTTTGCAACAGGACTTTTCGGGCTTTTTCCAGGTTCCCTTCGGTCGGCTGGACAGAAACAAAAAACAATCCCGGATCGTGCGAGCTGTCCGAACGGGCCGATGCACTGGTTGCGATCCCCGGTTCAATCAAAACCCTTTCGAGTAACCCGACTTTGTCTTCGGACATCACGCTGGCCAAAATCGAAAGTGGGGCCCAGTCCTCATGCGACGCGGCCGGCATATGGTACGCAGCGGTCACTGAACCAATACTGCCGACCCGGCCAAGCGTCACAAACCGCTCTCCGTCCTGGGGTGGTTCTTCGGTGTACGTCCCTTTCAGCTCCCGTTTCGGCTTGGGAATCGAGCCGAGATATTTGCCGACCAGTTCCAGGGCCCGGGCTTCTTCAAAACGGCCCGTGATAATCAGCACCACATTGTCGGGCTGGTAATATTTCTGGTAGAAGGCCCGCAGACTGTCGATCGGCACCCGCTCGATGTCCGTCCGGTTTCCGATCGTCGATTTT
>Ga0163150_10003544_pt1 | contig 21838 bp, 19 predicted proteins | sample OliLakLV19P2IB_FD_148628 | JGI IMG/M metagenome (GOLD analysis project Ga0163150, IMG submission 148628) | Freshwater microbial mat bacterial communities from Lake Vanda, McMurdo Dry Valleys, Antarctica - Oligotrophic Lake LV.19.P2.IB | ecosystem: Environmental > Aquatic > Freshwater > Lake >...
CTGACCGCCCGCGCCCTTCCCCGCCGTCGTCGCCAGCATCGGAGTGACGGCGTGATACGCCTCATCCGGCACCTCCGCCGCCTCGTCGACAATCAGCAAATTCACCGCCGACACCCCCCGCACCTTCGCCCCGGCCGGAAGCCCGACAATCCGCGAACCATTGGGAAAACAAGCCGAAATCGCGTTATGCCCATCCCCAACCACCCTCACGTCGAGCCGGGTCATCAGCATCCGCACTTTTTCAAAGAACTCGCCCGCCTGCCGAGCCGTCGGACACAACACCGCGACAACTGTGTCCGGCAGCAGAAACGCCAGGTGGACGGCCTTGATCGCCATCGCCAGCGTCTTACCCGCCTGGCGCGAGCAGTTCAGCAGCCCCTGAACCACCCGCGGGTCCAGCGCCTTCACCTGAAATGGCATCAGGGTCAGGCCGAGTACTTCCAGTGCAAACGACACCGGATCAAGCAAATACAAGCCCGAACAGCGCGGGTCAGTCTTTCCTGGGAACAAATGCATCGGAGTTTCCTCCTCCGGCGCGATATCGCGCATATTCCATCACGGCCTCATAGGCTTCGGGCCAGCGGGGCAGGACCTTCAGAACAGCCTCTTCCACCACCGTCAGCAACCCACCCGGCAACGCCGGGCCAGGGACACACGTCGCACTGAGCAGCACCCTGGCCTCGTCGGCCGTCCCCCCGGGTTGTAATTCCTGCGGAACCGCAAAGCGTTCCGACAACAACGTCACCACGAGCAAAACGATACACCACGCCACCGCGATTCCAGCCCACAGAAATTTACAGGTCATTGAAAACAAACAAAATAGAGATCAAAATTAGATAAAATGATATGAGTTTTGAGAACGCGTTTCATTATTGTCGGCGCGGCTGGCGGTATCGGCGCGGCCCTGTCACGGAGGCTAAAGCGGGTCGGTGCAGAACCTGTCTGAATAGGCCGTACGGCGGATAAATTGGCGGAGCTCAGTAAGGAACACGACGCGGCGACGCAGAGTGTCGACGCCTCTAATGCCGCCGAGTTCGAGGCAGCTGTTGCCGCCTGCGATCCGATTCAGGTAATCGTCAACTGCGTAGGCAGCGTGATGCTGAAGCGGACCCATTTGACCAGCGACTCCGACTGGTCTGAAACTCTGCAAATGAATCTGACAACCGCTTTTCATGTGGTGCGATCTGGTTCACGGCTCATGATGCATACCGGTGGGTCTGTCGTACTTTGCTCGAAGGCGTCGCCCCCGGCCTGGTAGAGACACCGGTGGGAAGCGTTCGTGCGACCGGCAGATAGCTTAGGCTGTCTGAATGGGCCTTGAACTCACGATTCACGCCGCTGCCACCTGGTACATGGTCGGTTTGATCTGGCTGATCCAACTCGTTCACTATCCGATGTTTCAATTTCTGGACCGCGCTGGCTTCAGGAGCAGCCACACCTTTCACGCAACGCGCATCACCTTCGTTGTGATGCCTGCCATGTTGCTTGAACTCGTGCTCTCTGCCGTTATCGTTTGGAAACGCGGTCCGCTGAACGTACCAGCCCTGATCGGATTCGGATTGGTAGTACTTATTTGGATGACTACATTCTTAGTCGTGGTGCCGCTTCATGAACGCCTTCAAACCGAAGGCTTTCAGCCGGACGTTCACGCAGCCCTGTGCCGATGGAACTGGCTGCGGACACTTGCCTGGTCAACCCGCGGAGTGATCGTCGCCCTTTGGCTTTCGGCCAGTTAATGGTGCCACTTTGAAGAATCGAACCTTCCCCATTCTGCAGGAAGCACAGAAGCTCATGCTTTCGTTCATCATGCCCGAAGATCAGCCCACCCTGGTATGTGGTCCGCGATTCCAGGCAATGCGACTCCAGGGACGAAAGCGCCTGCAATGGGCGTGGGAGGCTCATGCTCAGAACAGCTGTTCCTGGGGTGGGTGAGCGCACGTTTCAGTGCAGTGCACCATGAAAAGCGAGTTCAAACGATTTGGCCTTGAACGGCTCGCCATAATAACGGGGTCGACGTCCGATCGACCAGGACAGAAACCGCGCCCCGGTTTACAGTACCGAGGACCGGTTGTAAGGTAGAGCGTATGGACCGCCGCCTCTTCCTTGTCTCCGCCTCAGCAGCAGCAGCCACCAGCCAGGCCTGGGCCGGAGCCAACGACCGCGTCCGGCTCGCCATTATCGGCGTTGGCTCCCGAGGCACGGCACACATCGGCGAAATCCTCCCCGGCAACAACGTCGAGATCGCCACTTTGGTCGACCCTGACGGGCGCCGTACCGAAGAGGCCGCCGGCGTAATCGCAAAGAAAACGGGCAAGCGACCCAAGCTCGAAAGCGACATGCGCCGGGTCTTCGACGACAAAAACATCGACGCTGTCACAATCGCCACCACCAACCACTGGCACACGCTTACCGCGATCTGGGCCATGCAGGCGGGCAAAGACGTCTACGTCGAAAAGCCCGTCTCCCATAACGTCTGGGAGGGAACAAAGCTCGTTGAGGCGGCCCGCAAACACAACCGCATCGCTGCCGGAGGTACCCAGCGCCGCTGGTGGGGACGCTTCCGCAAAGCGATCGAACTGGTCCACGCCGGTACCATCGGCGACATCTACCAGGCCAACTTCGTGTTCCCCGGCAGCCGCGATTCCATCGGCTTCAAAGAAACCAAAGCTCCGCCCGCGTGGCTCAACTGGGACCTGTGGGTGGGACCCGCGCCCATGCAGCCGTATCACGAAAATCTGGTCCACTACAACTGGCACTGGTTTTGGGACTTTGGCAACGGCGAGCTCGGCAACAACGGCATCCACTTCATCGACGTTCTGCGCTGGGGCATGAAGAAGACCTGGCCCGTGCGCGTGCACTCCACTGGCGGCCGATTCGGCTACAAGGACCAGGCTGAAACGCCCAACACACAGAACGTCACGTGGACCTACGCCGACGGCTCCATGATCGTCGGCCAGCTCCGCGGACTCTATACCGCCGAGCCCGCGTCGTGGGACTTCTGGGGTTCCAAAGGACACATGCACATCATGGCCGACGGCCGGTTCCAGGTCCGCCTTGGCCGCAACAAGCAGCCCGAACCAGAGGCCGAGTATCCGCCCAACATCGACCACTTCGCCAAATTCGCCGACGCCGTGCGGCTGCGCGACCCGAAGCTGCTCGAATCCGAGATTGAAGAGACCGCAATCTCCACCGGTCTCTGCCATCTCGGCAACATCTCGTACCGCGTGAAGAGTGAGCTGCAGTTTGATCCGGCGCGGCTGCGCTTCACGGGCCACGACGCAGCAAACAAGCTCCTCACGCGCAATTACCGCGACCCTTACACAGTGCCCGACAAAGTCTGAGCGTCTTTAAACGTTCAGAGTTTTCAGAAAATCGATGCTGTCTTTCATCAGATCGGGTTCGACTTCGACAAAGTAATTCTTCACGCCCGCTTTCTTCGCGGCCGTGAAAAGCGCCTTCCAGTCGACTACGCCTTTGCCGATCGCCACCATTTTCCTGTCCCCTGCCGACCAGTCCTGCAGGTGCAGGGACAGGAACCGGCCGGGATACTTCCGGAACACAGTGGGCGCGTCGAACCCGAGCCTGCCCACCGCCACCTGATACTGCATCTTCACCACCTTCGGATCCAGAACGCTCGTCAGCTTGTCGTAGATCAGCGTCCCATCGCGCTCAGTGAACTCCGTATCGTGGTTGTGGAATCCGACCTGCAGCCCCGCCTTTTTGGCTTCAGCTCCCGCCTTGTTCAGTTCGTCCGCGGCGCGAGCCCACTCGTCCAGCGTCGCACCCTTGCGCAGGCCGAAACTGGCCAGAATTATCTGTTTCAGCCCGAGCTCTTTTGCGAAGTCGATGCTCTGCGGCAGAGTTTCCTTCAACTCGCGGAACCCGTAGTGGCTGCTCTCGCATGTCAGTCCCGCGCTACGGATCTTCTGGCGAAGCTCGGAAGCCTTCAGCCCGACAAGAGGCGCGAAGTCCCCTTTATATCCCTGCGGGGAGCACATCTCGATCGTGCGATATCCCATGCTCGCCAAATTGCGCAGCGTGCCTTCAAAGTCGTTGCTAATCGCCTTCCTCACCGGGTAGACCTGAGTGCCGATGGGCATGTTCAGCGGCGCAGCATCCATCTGCCCGAGCCCGGCCCCAACCGCCATACCACCAGCTAAAAAGTCTCTTCTCGATGTGTGCACAAATCGTTCCTCCAGCCGCTCATTGATTCTGGCATGAGCGCCGGGCAGGCGGTGTATCTGGCTGCCAGAAACTCGCTGAGCCGGGCTACTCATAACGGCAATCGTGCGGCACTTTGTCCAGCGGAGCTATGTAACCGTGGGTCTCGGGAGCAGAGAGTCGAGTAACGATGAGATCGGAATTGTTGCGGTTCGACGGGTCGGTCGAGAGGGATCCCGCCATCGACGCGTGGCTGGATGAGCGTGCTGGTGAACTGGGAGCCATCGCCCGAGAGTGGTTTGAGGTGATGCGAAGTTGCGGCGACGAAGTTCGGGAGCTTGTGCATGACGGTTGTCCGGTTGCGTGTCTGGGCGATGCGCCGTTCGGCTGCGTCAATGTATTCACTTCGTACGTAAACGCAGGGTTCTTTCACGGCGCATCGCTGCCCGATCCGGCCCGATTGTTGCAAGGCACCGGCAGATTTATGCGTCATGTACAGCTGAGACCCGCAACGTTCACAAACGCCGCCGCGCTAAGCAGGCTCATTGATGCAGCTTACTCAGATATCAGGGCACACGTCGAGAACGCCTGGCCTGGAGAGAACCCCACGCTCAGACAGCAACTTTCAACAGGCGTAAGATGTCTCCACAACCCCTGGGACCATTATGCCGACCTTCCGCCTGCTCCTAACCGCCGCCATCGCCATCGCGCTCGCCCAAGCCCAGAACACCCTGCCCGGCACCCAACCGCTCACCATGCAGGGCGACCTCGCAGCCCAGATGGTAGACGGCATTAACACGTGGCTGGACCGGGAAACCAGCGCCGCCCCAAACCGCCGGGCCACATACTGGAAACGCGACTACACCTCCGCAGCCGCATATGAAAAATCCATAGCCCCGAACCGGGACCGCCTCCGCCGCATCATCGGAGCCACGGACCAACGCGCCACGCGTCCTCAAATGATCCTTGACGCCACCACGGCCCAGGACTCCGTTGTAGGCAAAGGGCCGGGCTACAAAATCCACGCCGTTCGCTGGCCAGTCCTCGAAGGCGGCGCCGTCTTCGCCGAAGGCCTCCTCCTCATCCCCGACCGCAGCCCGGTAGCCCGCATTGTCGCCATCCCCGACGCGGACACCACCCCAGAAGCCCTCACCGGCCTGCAGCCTGGCATCGAGCCCCAGGCTCAGTTCGCCCGCCGCCTCGCCGAACGTGGCTGCCTCGTGCTTGTCCCAACCCTCATCGACCGCAAAGACACCTGGTCCGGCATCCCCGGTATTCGCATGACCAACCAGCCGCATCGCGAATGGATCTACCGCATGGCATACCAGACCGGCCGTCACATCATTGGTTACGAAGTCCAGACCGTGCTCGCGGCAATCGACTGGTTCACCGCCGAAAACACCCGCCAGTCCGCCCCGATCGCCGTCGCTGGTTACGGAGAAGGCGGACTGATCGCGCTCTACAGCGCCGCTCTGGACCCGCGCATCACAACCACCCTGGTCAGCGGCTACTTCCAGCCCCGCGAGCAACTCTGGTCTGAGCCCGTCTACCGCGACGTCTGGTCTCTCGTCCGCGAGTTCGGCGACGCCGAAATCGCCAGCCTCATCGCCCCCCGAGCCCTCGTCATTGAAGCGGCCCGGGCACCCGAAGTCACCGGCCCGCCGCCCACTACCACCGACCGCCGCGGCGCCACTCCCAACGGCTCCATCAAAACTCCTCCCCTCGACGCCGTCCGCGCAGAAACGGAACGTGCCCGAGCCTACTACACCAGCCTCAATTCCGACAAACTCCAGCTCATCGAAACCGAAGCAGGCCGGGGTTTGCCCGGATCGGACAAGGCACTGACCGCATTTCTCCGATCCGCACCAGCGGCAGCCGTTACCGCCACAGCCCCGCAAAACCTCCGCCCCGATTACGACATCGGCGCCCGCCAGAAGCGCCAGTTCGACACATGGGTCGAGCACACACAGCGCCTCGTTCGTCAGTCCCCCGCACGCCGCCAGGAGTTCTGGGGGCGCATCGACACAACCACGCCCGCGCGCTGGAAAGAGACCTCCGAGCCTTACCGCAACCACATCTGGAATGAAGTCATCGGTCGCATGCCGGACCCGACAATACCCGCCAGTCCGCGCAGCCGCCTCATCCTGGATGAGCCCAAATACAGGGGCTACGAAGTCGTGCTCGACGTCTGGCCAGGGGTCTTCGCCCAGGGCATCATCCTCGTCCCCAAGAACATCGCGGCGGGCGAACGTCGCCCCGTTGTGGTTTGCCAGCACGGACTCGAAGGCCGCCCCGTCGAACTGGCCGATCCCAAAATCGACAGCCACTACTACCACCGCATGGCCGTCAAACTCGCCGAAGAAGGCTTCGTCACCTTCTCACCGCAGAACCCGTACATCGGCCAGGACCGCTTCCGCATCATCCAGCGCCGTGGCCATCCCCTGAAACTCGCGCTATTCTCGTTCGTCCTCGGCCAGCATCAGCGCATCCTCGAATGGCTTGCCCAGCAGCCCTTCACGGACCCCCAGCGCATCGGCTTCTACGGCCTTTCCTACGGCGGCAAGACCGCAATGCGCGTACCCCCGCTGCTGCCGCAGTACGCCCTCTCCATCTGTTCAGCCGACTTTAACGAGTGGGTCTGGAAGACCACCAGCGTCGACTCGAAGTACAGCTACATGGTGACCAACGAGTACGACATGATTGAGTTCGATTTCGCCAGCGTCGTCAACTACTCCGATCTTGGCAACCTGATGGCGCCAAGGCCATTCATGGTCGAGCGCGGTCACAACGACAATGTCGCCCCCGACGAATGGGTAGCCCACGAGTTCGCAAAAACCCGCCGCTTCTACACCACCCAGATGAACCTGGCGGATCGCACGGAAATCGAGTTCTTCAATGGTCCCCACACCATCAACGGGCAGGGCACATTCCAATTTCTGAGGCGCCATCTCCGCTGGCCGCCCCAGTGATTCTCAACCGGTCAATATTTGTTTTTGGGTTGCCTGTGTCGGTACGGCTCGTCCATTACTCCGCAATTTCCCGAATTACCCGGCACGGATTCCCGGCCGCAAACACCCTGTCCGGAATATCGCGCGTCACCACACTTCCGGCGCCGATCACGGACCTGGACCCAATCCGAACGCCGGGCAGAATCAGCGCCCCGCCACCAACCCAGACATCGGACCCAATCTCAACAGGCTTGCCGTACTCCTGCTTCCGCCGCAGTTCGGCATTCAGCGGATGCATGGGAGTCAAAATCTGTACCGCCGGCCCAAATAACGTAAAATCCCCAATCGAAACACGGCAAACATCCAGCACGACGCAGTTAAAGTTAAAGAAAACCCGCTCGCCAAGCTCGATATTGCTTCCGTAGTCGCAGAAAAAGGGAGGTTGCACCCAGACCGTATCGCCACCCTTTCCAAATATCTGCGAGGTCAGGAACCGCCGCACCTCCGTATCGCCCTCCCGGGAGGCATTCAGCGTCTGACACAAATCCCGCGCCCGGTTCCGCGCCAACGCTAAATCCGCATCCAGAGCATCGTAAAGCTCCCCGGCCAGCATCTTTTCCCGCTCAGTCCGCATACGTCCCACATTATCGCGGTTAGCGCCGACCTGGGGCAAGTTCAGCCCCCGTACCGGTAAGTGCTGGATACCCGCCAGGCCGCAATCGGCTCGGTGAAGCACGGGTAGAGTCTGGCAGTTCAACGTTACGTGAATGCCGTTTTTCAGCCGGAATTAGTCTGGACATTTGCCAGCCACGGCCAGGTCGGCCACGCGGATATCGTCGCACTACGCTTAGAGTGTCCGAGTGATGGAAATTCGAGATGAGCGGAGGGTGAGCTTTCCCCCCCCAAACTGGAACCGCGTCTCCGGCCCTCGAAGGTAATACGATAAGCGGAGCATGTCCACCGGTCTTCTCCTCGACCCTCTCTACAAACAGCACGCCCCAGGCGAGGCGCACCCGGAGCGCCCGGAACGTCTGGACGCTGTCACCGCTGCGCTCGAGCGCGGAGGGCATCGCAAGCAGATGACGCGCATTGAGCCGCGTCCGGCGTCGATTGAAGAACTGGCCGCGGTGCACTCGCGCGAGTACATCGACCTCGCGCATCGCGAGATTCGGCGCGGAGTGCGCCAACTGTCCACCGGCGACACTGATGTGATGCCTCGGTCGCTCGATGTCGCTCTTCAGGCCGCGGGCGGCGTCATGAACGCCGTGGATGCGGTCTTCAGTGGCCGTGTGAAGAATGCATTCTGCGCCGTTCGACCGCCGGGCCATCACGCGACGCCCACCAAAGGCATGGGCTTCTGCATCTTCAACAACGTGGCGGTGGCGGCTCGATATGCGCAGCGCAAGCATGGCGCCGAGCGCGTGCTGATTGTCGACTGGGATGTCCATCACGGCAACGGGACGCAGGATACGTTCTGGCGCGACGGCTCGGTGCTGTTCTTCTCCACGCATCAGTACCCGTGGTATCCGGGCACCGGTGCGGCGGACGAGCGTGGGGAAGGAAACGGCAAGGACAAGATTCTGAACCGACCGTTCGACGCGGGCGCCGGACGCGAGGAAATCTACGGCGTATTCCGCGAGGATTTGGTCCCGGCAGCGAAGCATTTCAAGCCGGATTTCGTGCTGATTTCTGCTGGATTCGATTCGCGCGTCGGGGATCCGCTGGGGCGTTTCCGCCTTACGGATGATGATTTCCGCGACCTGACGCGGCTGATGATGGATATCGCGGAAGACCACTGCGAGGGCCGTCTGGTGTCGGTGCTGGAAGGCGGCTACAGTCTGGAGGGGCTCGGCGCGGGAGTGGCCGCGCATGTCGGCACACTCCGCAACGCCTGAGCATTCTCACCGGATAATTGCTTTGAATTCCTCGCCGTTCATTACCTGGTTGGCCAGTTCTTCGTTGAATTGATAGTTGTCAATGAAGTACTGGCGCTCGTCGGGAGTGTTGTCCCGCTGGCGGAATACGGCACCCAGCAGGAACGCAGTGAGTCTGGGTCCAATTCGCTGGTAGTATTCCTGCGCGTGCAGGAAGTTATAAGCAACGGTGGTCCGGGACAAAGTCGAGAGTGTGGCCACGTGGCCGGATACTTCCGACTCTGTGGCTTCCCTCAGCAGAACGTAGCGGTACAGAAGCCGGATGAACTCCGAATCTGACGGTGTGCCCCATCTGGCTTTGTACTCGGCTGACTTCAGGAACGCGTCGACGATGGTGACGCCGTTGACTATACCGGCGCGCATGGCGTCACGCTGGAATCGCCAGCCTTCCACTTCCGGGTCACGGTCCAGCAGTCCGATGTACAGGCCGGCACAGAAGCGGGCCGTTTCGTGGAATTCCTCCGAATACTGGAAATTCCAGTAATAGTAAGCGCGTTTCCAGTTGTTGGTGAGAGCGTCGACAAAAAAAGCGCCTCCGGCGTAGTCGGCAACATAGTACGCGAGTTCTGCCGCCGACGGATGGCGCCCGAAGAGGTTAATGAACAGCAGCCGGAAGGAGCGTTCCGTGAGTGTTTCCGAGCTGGCTGGTTGTGCGACTGGCACCAGCCCGCCTGCGATGTCGAGGTTTCCTGTCCGGATCGTGGTGGTGAAGTTCGGCATCACCGTCACTCGCAACGCCGTGGTTCCGGTGCCACTCTCCGGTGAGATGTTTGCCCATGGCACTCTCGGGAAAACGTACCAGCTACAGGTGGGGGCTGACGCGGTCAGGGTGAAGCTGGAAGCGCCGCCGTTGACAGCGGAGGCGAGGGTGGTGGGCGTCACGCTGAAGGTGCAGCCTGTCGATGCGGCCTGGGTGACGGTGAGCGTCTGGCCCGCTGCCGTCAGTGTGGCGATGCGCGGCGCGTTGGTCTGATTCGTGGACACGCGGTACAGCACTGCGCTTCCGCGCACGATCGGCACCAGCCAACTGGCACTGCTGGTCGCGGTCGCCTGACAGCTGGAGATGGAGGAGGTCAGGTCCATGCTCTCGATGCCGCCGGCGGCTGCGATGGCCTGCGCGTTCTTGTTCAACGTGAGATGTGAGGATTGTCCGACGAATCCAGCACCAGGTTCGACTGCGCGAGGTACACCGGTCCCACGTACGTCGCTGCCTCTTTGATTCCGGCGGCGGAGAGGCGCGCTATGAACGCCGCCCTCGAGAAGAAGGAACTTGTAAGCTGGACCAAAGCACAGTACCTGAGGGAGAGAGTTTGGCGACAAAGGCGTCGGTTGGGCCGCCTCCGTTCGCAGCCTGGAATGGCGTCGTCAACGCGAGGTTGGTGGACGACGTACTGCCGGTGACGGCGACGTTGCCGTTTGCGTCGACGGCGATACCTCTGCCGAAGTCGGAGCCATTTCCGTTGATGTAGGTGGTGTACAGAACGGCGGATCCGTTGGCGCTCAGTTTTGACACGTACGCTGCGCCAGCTGTGTTGGTGCCGGAGATGGCATCCGGAGTGGTGCTGTAACCCGTAACGAAGATCTCGCCGGCGGCGTTGACTGCCAGATCCTCGATGGTGTCGTTCCCGATGCCACCCACGAAGGTGCGGAAGCCGGGGACTCCGAGCACCAGCGGGTCGATGGTCAGCGGCAGTCCGCGGTCATACCGGCCGAGTTGGAACGCGACCTCTTTACCGCGCACGCGGTAGCGCACAAGCACGTCGATACGGAGTCCGTCGACGAACTGCCACGCTTCGGGCTTCTTCAGTCGAACGCCAAGGGCGATCAGGTCGTCGCCGTCGCGCGCGGGCTCTACCGGCAGCGTCCAGCCGATTTGCTTCGGATCCGCTCCGGCGGCCACCTCGAAATCGTACTCGAACTGCCGGGCGTCGCCGTGCAGGCGAATATCAATTCCTGGATAAAGGGAAATTCCGCGAAGTTCGCGGAACTGGGGAACACCGGTGACCGCTTTACTGCCGCTGTAATAGTGGCTTACTCCGGGAAGTCGCCCCGACGGCCCAGGCTGCCACGTGGGCTGAGTTGGTCCACTGAAAACCCACCGGCGTAGTCTGGCCTTTTGGCGTCACCCGCAGCCCGCCGTCTTCGATCCACACAGCGGATTCCGGAGTTCGGGCGAAATATTGGACGGACGGTGCCGCCTGTCCTAAATTCGGTTCAAACGGGAGTGGAAGTTCCCGAATTGGGGAGTGGTTGCAAAGCAGTAAACAACGCCTAGCAGACCCGGAAGGAGCTTCTTCATGAATTCTGGTGTCCGCGGTAGAAGCGGACACCAGGAGTTTACCAGAAGCTGCGGAAAAAAAAAGACTTAGCCCCGGAACTTGCGGAAAATCAGCGAGCCGTTTGTCCCGCCGAATCCAAACGAATTCGAGAGCGCGTACTCAATTTCCACGTCGCGGGCTTTATTCGGCACATAATCCAGATCGCATTCCGGATCCGGCGTGTCGTAATTGATGGTCGGCGGCGCGATGCTGTCCCGGATCGCCATCACCGTGATGCCTGCCTCGAGCCCCCCTGCGCCGCCCAGCAGGTGGCCCGTCATGCTCTTGGTGGAACTCACCATCAGTTTCCTCGCATGGTCGCCGAACGCCCGCTTAATCGCCAGCGTCTCCAGCTTGTCGCCCAGCGGCGTCGACGTGCCATGCGCGTTGACATAGGCGATCTGCGACGCCTCAATTTTGGCGTCGCGAAGCGCATTGCGCATCACACGGAACGCACCCTCACCGTCCTCAGAAGGCGAGGTGATGTGGTACGCATCCGCGCTCATCCCGTAGCCCACGATCTCGGCCAGAATCGGAGCGTCGCGCTTCTTCGCGAACTCCAGTTCCTCCAGGATCAGGATGCCGGCGCCTTCGCCCACAACGAACCCGTCGCGATCCGCGTCCCAGGGACGGCTGGCTCGCTGCGGTTCATCGTTACGCGTCGACAGAGCCCGCATTGCTGCGAATCCGCCTACGCCCATGGGTGTAATGGCTGCCTCGGTGCCGCCACAGATCATCGCATCGGCGTCGCCGCGCTCGATGATTCGGTACGAATCGCCGATTGCATGAGCGCCGGTGGTGCACGCCGTGGCAACGGCCGAGTTCGGTCCCTTCGCACCCGTCCGGATCGACACCTGTCCCGAGGCCAGGTTCACAATCGTCGCCGGGATAAAGAACGGGGAAATGCGCCCCGGTCCCTTCTCCAGCAGATTCTTGTGCTCGCGCTCAATCACTTCAAACCCGCCGATGCCGCTGCCGATGTAAACGCCCACCCGCTCAGCGTTTTCTTCATCCACCTTCAGGCCCGACGCGGCCATCGCCTGGTCCGCTGTGGCAATCGCGAACTGGATGAACCGCCCGACCTTCTTCTGTTCTTTCTTCTCGATCCATTTCGAGGGATCGAAATTCTTAACTTCGCTCGCAATTCGGCACGAGAACGCGGTCGGATCGAACAGCGCGATCGTTCCCACGCCACTTTGGCCTTCTTTCAGGGCCTGCCAGCAATGGTCGGTATCGGACCCCACTGAACAGAGGAGACCGATACCGGTGACAACTACTCGTCGAGACAAATCGAAAGGCTCCGGGAATGCTTCGCTTACTTCTTACTGGCCGTCTTGATGTCAATGTACGCCACAGCGTCTTTGACGGTGGTGATCTTCTCGGCATCCTCATCCGGAATGTCGATGTCGAACGCCTCTTCAAATGCCATGACGAGTTCCACGATGTCCAGCGAATCGGCACCGAGGTCGTCTACAAACGACGCGGTGTCGTCAACCTGGGCTTCGTCAACGCCAAGCTGTTCGACAATGATCTGCTTCACCTTCTGTGCAACGGACATGAATCCTCCAAACTGGTCCTCAAAGTTATTGATTCTAACATTGCGCCAACACGCTTCCGTCACGGATACATGTTTGCGTGCTGCCGGCTCCCTGTACACTCTGTTAAGGAATGCGTGTTTTGGGTCTCGCGTTGGTTCTGCTGAGTCCGGCTCTCCTGGGGCAATCTCCAGTTGACCACAAAAAGGTCATCGCGCGCCTGAGTTCCGAAGCGGATGCCTTCGAACGTTCAGCGTATCGCATCATGGGACGCGAGAAACTGGTTCAGATTGTGCCTGACGGCGTGCGCGTCGGACGCAGCCTGCGCGGCACCATGGTGCGTCTCCCCGGCTACTCACGGGAAATCGTCTCCGAGTACGGATTCGTCAGTATCGACGCGCGCGGCGGCTCCCTGCGCGAGATTCGCCGAATCCTCACCATCGACGGCCAGAGGTGGAACAAGGAAAGCCGCTCGCTGAAAACGCTGGCGCGCGAGATGATGGCGGCCGACGACAAGACGAAAATCCGCAGCCTCGAGAAAATGGAGGACTTCGGCCTGACCGGATTTGTCTCCGATCTCGGGCAGCTCATCCTGCTCTTCTCCCGCGGCGGTACCGCTCGCTACGAAATCCTCTACGAACGCCCTGACGCCGACGGAACCCTCATCTTCACCTACCAGCAGATCGACGGTGCGGAGGGCGTCACGGTTTATGGAGAGACCGACGTCCCGGTGCGTCAGCGGATGCGAGGCCGGATCTGGGTTCAACAGGACACGCTTTCGCCGATGCGCATCAGCTTCGATTCCACCCGCGAATACGAACGCGAGACTGTCATCGACCGGTCCACCATCGAATACGCACCCAGTAAGTTCGGCACGCTGTTGCCCTTGCGCGTGAAACATGAGCAGTTTCTTAACGGCATTCTTCTGGTAACCGACAATTACGATTACACTGGCTGGTCGCAAATTCTGCCCTCGTCCAGCCGCACGAAATGAAATACATTTATCTGCACGGCTTTGCCTCCGGCCCAAAGTCGGGGAAAGCAACTTTTTTCCGGTCGCGGCTCGCAACTGCCGGAATCGAGCTCCACATCCCGGATCTGGCTGAGGAGAGTTTTGAGAACCTAACCATCTCCGGCCAACTTCGCGTGATCGAACGCGAAGCCGCTTCGGAGCACCAGGCGGTCCTGATTGGGTCCAGCCTCGGCGGCTATCTTGCGGCGATTTACGCGTCGCTGCACCCCGACAGCGTGGCGAAAGTGATCCTTCTCGCCCCGGCATTCTGGTTCGCTCACCGCTGGCCCGAAAAGCTTGGAGCCCAGGCTGTCGCCGACTGGGAGCAGACGGGATTCCGCGAGTTCTTCCACTACGGCTTCCTCCGTACCATGAAAGTCCGTTGGGACCTGATGGCCGACGGCCGCCTCCACCCCGGAGCCCCCGACTTTCATCAGCGCGCCCTGATCTTCCACGGCACCTCAGACGATGTGGTGCCAGCCGCGTTCTCCCAGGAATTTGCCTCCGGCCGACCCAACGTCACCCTCCGCCTCCTCCCGTCCGACCACCAGCTCAGCGATCAGGTGGAGCTCATCTGGTCCGAAAGCCGCGCGTTCCTTGGAGTGTGAGTAATTGCCCGCGAGGCCACACGGATCCGCGCTGCGTCTACCAGCCCAGCGGTCGAGTGCTGCTCCCTGTGCTGGCTTAAAAAGACCTGCGCGAACACCTCAGCGGACGCGAATGAGCGCCTCCGTCCACTGCTTCAACTCACGGCCGGCGAACGACAGGTCCGCCGTCACCACATGCAGCCCTGGCACGGCCGCTCGTACACGAGCCCGCAGCACGCCTTCCTTCCTCGGCGCGATCGCAAGGTCCCTGTCCGCCCGAATCAACTCGAGGCCCGGCGGCAAGTTCCATGCAGCCCTGTAATTCAAAGGCTGCGGAGCGTGGTTCGTGATGCGTAGCTCCAGGTCCACAGTCTCGCCCGCACGAACCTCGGAGCCGTATGGGAACACGCGCGCCCACGACTCGTCCACCATGTAGTTGATGTCTGGCCAGGGCGATAACTGTGCGAGCGCCGTGGATCGCTCCGCCAGTTCGGCCCGCATGCGCTTCACCTGGGCGGCGCTGTAACGGAACATTGGCTCTACGTGCTGATTGAGCAGCCACGCGTTCTCCGGCAGAGACGCGATTCTTCGAAGGCAGAATTCATACCCCTCTCCCTCACGCAGAACAACCCGGTTTTGCATACAATAATCATCCATGCCCGACGGTGTGAACGAGTCTCCGGTGAACAGGTACGTCTGCCCGTCCCGCTCTGCCACCAGCCCGCCGTGGTAGAGCGTCTGCCCCGGAAAGTACCAGAAAGTAAACTTCCACTCATGCCAGTCCAGCCTCTCGCCGTCGCGCTTCGCTCCTGAGACCGGTACCCCTTTTGTCGTGAGGCACGGCAGACGAAAGGCGCCCGGTCTGCCCATCACTTCTGACATCCGGTCAGTAAAATAAACGGGCGCGTTGAACTCCTGCGAAACGTCGCTGATGTAATCCGTATGATCGTCGTGATAATGCGTGATCCAGATACCTTCCACAGTCCGAAGCCTTCCGGCATCGCGAAGCTTGCGCAACTCCGCCAGCAGATTCCGGTAGCCCGCATCCACGACAAACGCGTTGCCGCTCTTTGACAGGATCACTCGCGAGTTGCCGATCGCCACAATGTCGCCCGGGAGTTTCGACTGCTCGGCCATGGGCAGAATGTCCATTGGGCGCTCGACGGCGCGAGAGCGGATGCGGTGATTGTCATCGCCCCAGTACCAGCGCAGCGCGTCGGTTTCGAAGTGGCTCTGGAGAAATGTCTGCAGGCGCTCGATCAGTTTGGCGATGGAGGCCTGTGGGTCTGTGATGGCAGGACCACGAACAGGCAGAATGATGTCCGGCTTCGTTTTCGCTACGGCACGCAAACTCCGGATGAGGTCTCCGGCCCGGGCCGCGTATCCGTGGTATCCGCGAGCCTTCGCTTCCGGAACTGCGTCCTGCAGGCTGTACAAATCGAAGAACTGACCATCGCCGTAGATGAGATCACCGGTACACGCAATCCGTTTGCCCCCCGTTTCGAGCAGATAGGAAACTGCTCCGCGTGTGTACCCAGGCGTGGCGAGGACGCGGACCGGGACCCCGCCGGCATCGAATGTGTCGCCGTCCGCCACGGTGCGCTCTACACGCAGCGGCGCCACCGGAACCATGGTCGATTGCTGCGCGTAGTCGTGAAACCGCGCGGTCTCCAGCTTTTCCCAGAAGGCCCCCGGATCGGCAAACAGGTCCTTTTCCGCCGCCGGGACAACTACGTGATTTGCGGAACCAGGTGAGATCGCGTCACGCCTTGCGTGGGTCAGGAGTAAGCGGGTGACTTTGCCAGAAGTCGCGCCGTACACCGCCGTCGTTTCCCCGATAAGGACCGTATTCGAGGAGGCGCCCTTCTGGAACCGGATACCCTTGGGCAGCGTTTGTGCTCCGGCGAGAAGCGCAGTTAAAACAACCATCGTGGCAAGTCGCATGTCGCTGTCCTCCCGCACCCGTCAGCCGAGCGTCGGTACCTTAAGTTGCTCCCCATCCCGCAGCGCCGACTGATGCGCGATGATGCCCGGCACCGTGTACGCGATGGCTTCGTGGATGTCGACTGCCGGCTTTCGTCCGCGCACTACAGCATCCACAAACTCATGTGTGAGGAACGTGTGCGAGCCCTCATGCCCGCTGCTGTGCCGAAGTGGCGCAGGGAGCATGTCCGTCGCCCACCACTTTGGTGTTTCGTATTTCTCGAGCACGGCCCGCTGTCGGGCGAAGCCGCCACTGTCCTTCTCCTGATCCACCGTCCAGCGGACCACCGCGGGGCCGAGCCCGTTCGGATGGTCGTAGAAGAAGCTCATTTTGTCGCCGTAGAGCTGTGCCCGTTCGCCGCCGCGATGAGCGCCCTTCCACCACACCTCTACTCGAAAAGCGGTTCCCTTGCTGGTCCGGAACAGCGCCGTCTCATTCCAGAACGGATTGCGATAGACGTTGTCTTTCAGGATGGGATCGCCGTCACCCCATCCAATGCAGCTCACATTGCTGATCCTCTCTCCCGTCACGCTGAGCAGATGCGCCGTGCAGTGGGTGGGGTAGTGCATCGGAGGAAACCCATATCGCCACGTGCGCTCCCCTCGATCGAAGAACAGCGATTCGAGGCCCGCATGGTGATACTCGCTTTCGCACGCGTAGATACGCCCAAACGCGCCATCCTGCTGGAACTTTCGAGCCGAGATCGTGAGCTGCTGATAGTAACTCGTCTCGGCCATCATGTAAGTCAGACCGGACCTCTTCACCGCGTCGATCATCTGGCTGCATTCCTCGACGCTCATTGCCGCCGGGACCGCGCTCAACACATGCTTGCCCGCGGCAAGCACCTCGATGACATGCCGTGCATGATCCGGTGCCGGCGTGAACAGCCCGACCGCTTCCACCTGTTTGTCCTTCAGCAGCTCGGTTAATGAGTTGTATGCCGTGGCGCAGGAATACGTTTTCTGCAGCGCGGCCCGACGGTCTGCGCGCAGATCGGCGACCGCTTCCACCACAGCGTTCGGATGCTGGTGAAAGTAGAACTGTGTTCCAAAGCCGCCGCCCACGACGCCGACGCGCAGCCTTCTGGTAGTCCCCTGCGCCGCTGCCGCCGCAATGCTCGCAGCGCCCACAAATTCCCGCCTCGTCCCGAATCTCATGACGTCATCATAGTCCGGGCACTCCCCGGACGCCGCTCCCGACAAAGATGTACCTGATCGACGTCGCTAATATCGGCAGCGCCGCCTGACCGCTGCATTACCAGAGCACCCCGTGGACAGGTTTGACTGGCTCGGGCAGACTGCTTTCGCCCAGCATGTGCATGAGATTGATCTCGATCGTCCGGCTGATGGAAGACAGGGGTACGTCGAAGATCGTGTTGTCGAAGGGGTCTTCCAGATCTCGGCCAATCTTCTCGAGCGCAAGGAACATAAAGCCGACCAGCGTCGAGCCAAGCGGCGTATACCACCCGAGCTGCTCCACCATGCCGCAGGGCAACAGAATGCAGTAGGCGCGCACGAAGACCATCGGAAAGAAGTCGTATTGTTTGGGAAGCGGCGTGTTCTTGATGCGCTCGGAGCCACCCTGCGCGTCGGCCAGATCATTCAGGCTTTGGTCCATGCTCTGCCATTCCTGTGCATTGATCCAGTTGTGGTCCCGTGCCTCGCGCAGCATGCCGGCGATTCGGAGCTGGATGGCGACCGGGACATTGGGCGCACCCCGGAGCGCCTCGATTTCGGCCGGCGTGAGCACGGACGCCAGTTCGCCGAGCGGATCCAGACCGCGCAGCTGTTGGCGAAGTGCGTGGACCCACGCGATCTGGTGGTACACCAGGCGCCGCCTGAGTTCGCCGGCGGCGCTGCTGTCGGCTGGCGCGGCGTTGCGCGCAGCATCGATCATGGTGGAGATCTGGCGACCGATACTGCGGCTGTTATTCACGATGCTGCCCCACAGGGTGCGGCCTTCCCACCAGCGCGCGTAAGCGGAATTATTGCGGAATCCGACGACAATTCCGATAACGGAGCCGTACAGACCAAGCGGAATCTGGCTGAAGCCGATCCATTTCCACCCGAGCAGGTTGTACGCAAGAACGATGCCGATGTCCCATGCGATGAGCATGTAGAGGGGCTGCCCAATGTAGTTGAGCATCCGGCCGATGTGCAGCTCTTTTGGAACGATCACCGCGAGCCTGCGTCTCCCTGAAGGACGCTCGCGGGAATTGCGCCGGGCCGGATGGTTTCGAACGCATCGGGGTTGTCGCCGCCCTCCCAGATCTTCACGTTCCCGCAACCGATGTCATAGACCCATCCGGAGATGGTGAGTGCCTTGCGGGCCAGCGCTCCGGCAATGTGCGGGTGGGTCCGCAGGTGGGCGAGTTGCATCAGCACGTTCTGCTCGGTAAGGACCGAGAGGAGATCGCGCCCGGTTTGCTGGTGGATTGCCTGGGCAATTCGCAGCGCTGCAAGTCCATGCGTGAGCCAGCGGGCGACGTAGGGCATGGATTCGGCGGGAGACGGCTGAAGCAGCGCCTTCATGGCCCCGCAGTCCAGGTGGCCGCAGACCACCACATGGCGAACCTTCAGGGCATCGAGCGCGTACTCGATGACGGCTCCGACGCCCCCGGGTGTTTCGCCATACGCGGGCACCATGTTTCCCACATTCCGTGTGATGAAGACCTCGCCGGGGCCGGAGCTGGTGAGGGTCGATACGTCGACGCGGGAGTCCGCGCAGCCAACGATCAGGGTGTGCGGGCGCTGAGGCTCCGTGGCCGCCTTGTGGTAAGCGTCGGCTCGTACGCCATAGATGTCAGTGTGGAACTTGCGAATCCCGGCTTTCAGGATATCGAGGGGCTGATTCATGGATGCTCCTTCAGGGACTGACCCGTTTGAGTGCGCGTAGTATTCATCGGCTGAGAGTGGCTCCAGTCACTCGGCCCGCAAAACCGGCAGCGATGCGCAGCCGCACTGACTGTACTCACAATATTATCGACGGCTGTCGTGCATCCTGGCAGGTGACCCGTCGTTTGCCCAAAGGCATGTAGTTCATGCGGCATCAGAAGGTTTGCAAACGCTCCGAGGTCATGCTGGGACACAAATGGGTTAAAGCTAACTAATGCCGGGAGAACGAAATGGTTGAGTAGTTACCCGAATTATGGAGCGGTAAAACTTCAATTCGATACGCAATCGTCATCTCGCTGAAACAAAGGCCGAAATTGCCGCCTCGGCGTGGTCGCAATGCCGCCCACTGTTGCGCATCGGCCAGGCCAGGGTATTTACAAGTTAGTCGTTCATCTCTCATCGTTCCGTAATGAAATAAACCTAAACTAGTTACTTTGACGGACTGGCCTGCCTCCCCACCAGCCACCAGAGCATTCCCATTTTTCAGGAGTATTGATGCGAGTTTTTTCAGTCTTTGTGTGCTTCGTGTGCTGCGCCTCGCTGCAGGCACAGATCGCGTTTACGAATCTCTCCAGCGGCCGAACCGCTCCAGGAGTGACCGCCGGACACTATGTCACCGCTTACGGCAACTTTGCCGGTGTCTCGGCGACTCAGGCCTCCGCTGTTCCGTTCCCGGCCACCCTTGGCGGCGTGACAGTCTCGGTCGACGGCACCAGTGCTCCGCTCCAGTTCGTGGGTCCCACGCAGATCAACTTCCTCGTTCCTGCCCGCACCACCACGGGACTGAAGGAAGTTCGTGTCACCACACCGACTGCCACTGTCAGCGGCAGCGTGCGGGTTGTCACGGCGGCGCCAGGCATCATCGTGCAGGATCAGGCTACTCCGCCTAAGGGAGCCATTCGCAACCAGGACAACGCGCTGAACGCGGAATCCTCCCCGGCAAGACGCGGCGAAGTCATCCAGATCTTTGGCACCGGCCCAGGAGCGCTCAACACCAGCATCGCCGATGGCGCAGCCGCCCCAGCCAGTCCTTTGGCCAGAACGGTATCCACTCCGCAGGTCTTCATAGCCGGTACGGAAGCCGTGGTTCAGTTTTCCGGCATGACGCCCGGACTGGTCGGTCTCTGGCAGGTGAACGCGGAAGTGCCAAACCGCCCAGGCATCAGCGGCCGCGTGCCGGTGGTGGTGTTCATCGACGGAGTGGATGCCAATGAGGTGGCGGCGTTTGTTGCTCAGTAGACTCGCCGCACTGGGCTGCCTGACGGCCTCGCTGATCCTCGCGCAGGCCCAGACCGGAACAGTCAGCGGAGGCATCTTCGACGGGCAGACAGGGCGTGGTGTCGTCGCCGCGTCCGTTGCCGTGAATGGTCAGACGTCGGACCAGCAGGTGAGCGATTCCGCAGGCAAATTCGTAATCACTCTGTCGCCGGGCACTTACACGCTCACCATCTCAGCGAAAAACTACAGCGTCGCCACGCTGACAGGCGTTCTCATCAAAGCCGGCGAAAACACCGAGGCCAGTACCGTCCTGTCGAGTAGCTCGCTGGTCACGACAATCGATGTCGTGGAGCGCGCCACTTCAGTCGCCGCTACATCCGAGGCCATGCTGCAGGAACGGAAACTCGCATCGACGATCAGCGACAACCTCAGCCACCAGGAACTGATGTCCGGCACGTCCTCCGACGCGGCAGGCGCTCTGGAGAAGGTCACCGGCGTCAGTGTCGTGGGAGATGGCTTCGTCTTCGTCCGCGGTCTCGGAGAGCGATACAGCTCCACGCAGCTCAACGGCGCCCTGATCCCAACCACCGAGCCGGAACGGCGCGTGGTGCCGCTGGATCTCTTCCCCGCCGGGCTCATCGAGAACATCAAAATCCTCAAAACCTATTCGGCCGATCTGCCGGCCGAGTTCTCCGGCGGCATGGTGCAACTGCAAACGGTCGATTTCCCGACTCAGAAGATCTTCAGCGTCTCGATGAAGAGTGGCTTCAACACCGCCACCACATTCAACAACTTCAAATCATACCCGGGCGGAAGCTACGACTTCTTCGGCTTCGACAACGGCACGCGAGCCCTGCCCTCCAACATTCCCTCCGACAAGAGGTTGTTCCCGGGCCAGTTCACTCAGGGCCAGTTGCAGGAATTTGGCCGGAGTTTCTCGAATAACTGGGAGCCCGCCACCAACGATTCCATGCGGCCAGCCGTAGACTGGAGTGCGGTAGGCGGTGGCACATGGGGCCGCTTCGGCCTCGTTGGAGCGCTGACCGTCAGCAACAAACCGCAGAATCAGCGGGAAATGCAGCGCTATATCCGGCAAGGCGACGGCAAGCCGTTTATCTTCACCGACTACCCGGATTTTCGCGACTACACGCAGCAGGCCCGCCTCGGCGGCATCTTCAACGCAAGTGTCCGCCTCACTCCCAACAGCAAAATCATGGTGCGGAACACCTTCACGCACGATACAGAGA
>Ga0163150_10003545_pt1 | contig 21830 bp, 13 predicted proteins | sample OliLakLV19P2IB_FD_148628 | JGI IMG/M metagenome (GOLD analysis project Ga0163150, IMG submission 148628) | Freshwater microbial mat bacterial communities from Lake Vanda, McMurdo Dry Valleys, Antarctica - Oligotrophic Lake LV.19.P2.IB | ecosystem: Environmental > Aquatic > Freshwater > Lake >...
ACAAAATATGAGACAACGGATCGGCTGAACGAAGTTTGGCACGCATCCACCACGGGCGCCGAAGTGCGCCAGTGGAACGAGGTAAATTTTCCATCGGCTGAATACTTTGGTTCCGACCTGCTCGCCGGCCCTTCGTTGGACTTTGCGCGATTCTCGTCAAACGCGCTAATGGGCTATCACAAGCGCCAGGCCGACCTGATCCGGGAGTATTGTCCTGAACACAAAATCACATCCAATCTTCCCCGCAACGCAGACGATGTCGATATGGGCCAGTTCCGGGATCAAGTCGATAGCGTGGGCGGAACGAATACCATCGAAGGGCGCGCTACCGGTTACGATGTGTTTAACCTATCCCGCCTCCGCGGCGCGCAAGGCCCGTTCTGGCTCATGGAACAAACGATTGGAAATTGCGACAGTTTTGCCGTGCCTGAACCGGGGGACATTCGCAGGGGAATGTGGCAAGCCATCGCGCACGGCGCTGAAATGGTCCTGCTTCATCCCTTTCGTTCGTCACTCGCTGTCGTCGACCCGGAACGCCTGGGGGTGCTCGATTGGGATGGGATTCCGAGGCGGCGATTCAAAGAGGCTGTCCTTGCCGGCGACGAACTGCGCAAGCTCGGACCAGAAATTGAAAGCGCCATAATCGACGCTAAAGTCGCGGTGATGTTTAGCCCGGACGCGAACTGGAGCCAACAAGATTCCGCCGTGCCCGGTCCGGGGTACGTCGATCAGGCGGAATCAGTTTTCGCGATCGTTCGGCAAACCGGCAACGCCTGTGATGTTATCAGTCCGGGTGCGCCCCTCGATCGGTATTCCATTGTGATCGCGCCCAGCCTGTCCATCGTGGACGACGCCCTCGCGCATCGGTTTGAGGAGTTCGCAAAAGCGGGCGGTACTCTGTTCTTTACGCCGCTGTCCGGCTCGCGCGAAATTACGAACGCGCGCATAGCCACTCCATTGCCCGGCCTGCTGGCGCCGCTCGCCGGTATTACGATCGAAGACTTCGCCGCCGCCGGGACCGTAAACTTCGCGCGGGGAGCGCTCATCGCGCAGACATGCGAAGTCGGCGCCGGGTGCGAGGTGCTGGAGCTTGTCAGCGCGGAATCCCTTGCCGAATATCTCGATGGACGCCTGAAGGGCAAAATTGCCATTTCCCGTCGAAGTGTTGGCAAAGGCCAAGTGATCTATTGTGGCGTGCACCTCCCCGCGAACATGCTGGCATTGTTTCTCGCGGAATACCTTCCGGAATTTCCCATCAAAGAAATTCCACCCGGCGTGGAGGTCATCCAGCGAAAGGGAAACGGCCGACGAATCGTTTTTGTCATTAATCACGCGAAAGAACGAAGGAAACTCAAGCTTCCCGGCCAATTCCCCGATCTGCTCACCGGTGAAACGGTCGGGCCGAATCTCACCATCAGCGCCAACGGCATCCTCATCCTGAAGGCATAGCGCTACGGACATTTCGGCGTCCCGTCGTGCTAGAATGCGCGTGGCATGAATGTCACTTTCGTCATTCCAGTATTCAACGAGCGCGAAACGCTCGAACCGCTTGCTGCGGGCATTGCGGAACACGTGGCTCCATATCCTTACCGGCTGATTTTCGTGGACGACGGGAGCACGGATGGGTCTGATGCGACACTGCGCGCATTGCGGGATGCCGACTCCTCGGTGGAAGTAATCCGGCTGCGGGGAAACTTCGGAAAGTCCGCGGCGTTGGCCGCGGGGTTCGCGAGAGCGGGCGGCGACGTGGTATTCACCATGGATTCTGACCTTCAAGATGACCCCCGCGAAATCCCGCGGTTCATCGAAAAACTGTACGAAGGCTACGACGTCGTTTGCGGCTGGAAAGCCAAGCGCCACGATCCCGCGCACAAGACGGTCCCATCGAGGATCTATAACTGGTTCGTCGCGTGGTTGTTTTCAGTTCCGCTCCATGACGTAAACTGCGGCTTCAAACTGATGCGCACCGAAGTCGTAAAAAAAATCCAGGTTTACGGTGAGATGCACAGGCTCATCCCCGTGCTCGCGCACAATCTGAACTATCGCATAACGGAAATACCCGTCGAACACCACCGCCGCCGCTACGGCAAATCGAAATATGGCATGGAGCGCTTTACCCGCGGCGCGATGGACGTGTTGACCATGTGGTTTCTCACGAAATACCGGCATGCTCCCGGACATTTTTTCGGCAAGCTTGGTGTGCTCCAAAAACTGTTCGGGTTGATAATATTGATTGCCGGCATTTACGTCTGGCGCACGACGCATCCCGCCGTGGGCGCCGCCCTGTTCACCGCCGGGCTCATTCTCGCGTCAACCGGCGCAATTACAATCTGCATCGGCCTTTTCGCAGAACTGATGCTGCGCCATTTTGTCCGCATCGATCCCGCGCTCTACGTAGCCGAGGACAGCGCGCAGGACGCGCCCTGACTTCGCACGCCGCGCCAATGGAGTCCGCTAACGAACAACCGATACCGGAGCCGTCGCGCAGAACTTCCTATGCGCTGCTCGCGGTCGTGGCTGCACTCACCTTCCTCGTATACGCGCAAACCGTCCAGTTCGACTTCGTCACGTACGACGACGGCGTATACGTCACCGAAAGCAGCCGGGTAAAAGGCGGCATTTCCACGGAAGGCATCAGATACGCCTTCACCACTGGTGAGACCGGCACATGGCAGCCACTTACGCTGATCTCGCACATGATCGACTGCACCGTGTTTGGCATGCGGCCCGGCGGACACCACCTCACTAATGTCCTTTTACATGCCGCGAACACGTTTCTCCTGGGGTTCGTGCTGTTACGCATGACGGGGTGTGCAGGCGCAAGTGTGTTTGTGGCCGCGGTCTTCGGACTACACCCCGCGCACGTCGAGAGCGTGGCCTGGATTTCTGAACGCAAGGACGTTCTCAGCACATTTTTTTTCATGGCCACATTGCTCGCGTATGCGCGCTGGGCGGAAACCCTTCACATGAGGTGGCTGGGCATTACCAGTTTGTGCATGGCGGCCGGTCTCCTCGCCAAACCCATGCTCGTGACATTGCCGTTCGTGTTGTTGCTTCTCGATTACTGGCCGTTGAACCGCGTCTGGTGCGAACGCCGAATCCGGTGCCTAACATTGCTTTTGCTTGAAAAAATACCGCTGTTCATTCTCGCCGCGTGCGCGTCCCTTGCCACCCTTGTCGTCCAGCGCAACGCGCAGGCGATGAGTTCGTGGGAGGCGCTGCCGTTGGGGATGCGCCTGGAAAATGCGGTGATGGCCAACGTCCGGTACATCGGAAAAACGCTGTGGCCAGTAGACTTCGCGATGTTCTATCCGCATCCGCTGGGAACAACCGACGCATGGCAACTTGCGATTGCACTGGGAATTCTGATTGCAATCACGGTTTTTGCGATAGTTGTGCGCAATCGCGCGCCGTTCGTCTTGGTCGGGTGGCTGTGGTATCTCGGCGCCTTATTGCCGGTCATCGGTATCGTTCAAGTTGGAATACACGCCATCGCGGATCGATATACCTACATACCCATGATCGGCCTGTCAATCATGGTTGCATTCGCCGGGAGGGCGCGCGTCCTCCCGCGCTCTGAGTCAGCAGCCTATTGCGGCGATGGAACCGAACGCGTCCCCGAGGGTCTTGAGTCAGACGGCGGCATTGAAGTATCCAAGCGCGCGGGGACGCGCGCCCTCCCGCTTGCTTGCGTTGTCGTCATTTGTCTGCTGGCCGTCCTGACCTGGCGGCAGGTGGGCGTTTGGCGCAACTCTGAAACCCTCTACCGGCACACCCTGGAAATCATGCCCAACAACCCCGTCGCAAACATGGGACTTGGCCTGTATCTCGTCGATGTTTCACGGGATGCGGAAGCGATCCCCCATCTTGAACTTGCCGTCGCCGCAAAACACCGCCTATCAGACGCGCATTATCATCTCGGTCTGGCCTATCAACACCTGGGCGAATTTGAGCGCGCGCGCGAGCACTATGAAACCGCTCTCGCGGCCGATGCATCGAGCAGCCGCGCCTGGAACAATCTTGGGGTGACGCTCGACGCGCTGCAGCGATACGGCAAAGCGGAACAAGCGTTTCAACACGCAATCGAAAGGGACCTCTTCAACCACGAGGCGAACTACAATCTGGGCGCGCTTCGTATCAAGCTGCGCCGCCCGGTCGAGGCTGAAGCGCTGGCGCGCGACGTGATTGTTCGCAGTCCGAACGTCGCAAGGTACCATCTGCTGCTCGCGCTCGCGCTTTTCGCGCAGGGCAACAATGCCGGGGCCCTCGATTCGCTCCAGGAAACACTGCGCATCGATCCCGCAAATACAGTCGCGCGGCAGTTGCGGGCTACGCTGCTTAGAACCGTGACCAAATCACCTTAGCCCCACGGATTGCAGTAAACTGGAAAAGCATGGGGTATCGAATAGTATGATTACCCGGGCGCGAAATGAAATCATCAATTCGGAGCACGCAACGCGTGCGTGAGGAGATTCAGGAAATGGCGAAGAGGGACGATGTAACCCGTAGGGACTTTATCCGCGGGGCCGCGCATGCCGCGGCGGGCGTGACCGCGGCGTCGGCAGTTACACAGACAGCCAAGGCAGACGTCTACAAACGCATCCTGCCGCAGACCATCATCGGCGCGAACGAAAAAATACTCACCGGGCACATTGGCCTGGGCGGCATGGGCACGCGCAACATGCAAATCGTGATGTCGCGCGACGATATTCAGCCTATCGCCCTCTGCGATCTGTTTCCAAACTATACGAACCGCATGATTGGGCTGGTCGAATCCAAGTACCCGAAACCCACGCTCGTGACGACCAAGTTCGAGGAAGTTATTGCCAACAAGGACGTGGATGCAGTCGTAATCGTGACGCCGGACCATTGGCACTCCGTGCCAACTTTGATGGCCATCGACGCAGGCAAGGACGTTTACTGCGAGAAGCCGCTTTGCGCGACGATTGAAGAAGCTATTGTCGTGCGCGACAAGATAAAGGGTTCAAAGCAGGTCTATCAGTCCGGCACGATCCAGCGCAGCGGAAAGTATTTTCAGGAAGCCGTAGACATGATCCAGAACGGCTACATCGGCAAGGTTGGCCGCGTCGAGTGCTGGAACAACGACGAGAGCACCATCGAAGGCATCGGAAACCCCACCGATCCAAAACCCGAATGGCTGGATTGGGACCGGTACGTCGGTTGGACGCCAAAAGTCGATTACAATAAAAACCGGTACATCTACAATTTCCGCTGGTTCACGGATTATTCCGGCGGCAAGATTACGGATTGGGGCACACACCTGCTCGATATCGCAATCTGGGCAATGGGCCAGGAAAAGGCCCCGAAAAAAATCACGGCGTCCGGCGGCAACCTGATCCTCACCGACAACCGCACGACACCCGATACTATCGACGTTTTCTGGGAGTTTGACGACTACGTGCTCAGCTTCTCGAACCGCGCGTGGAACCCTGATTGGTGGACGGAAGAAGCCGGAGAGAAGGTCGGAGAAAAGGTGCTCCCAAGTCCCGGTCACGGCATTATGTTCCACGGCACACTTGGCAGCATGCGCGTCGACCGTAAAGGCTACATTGTCTATCCCTTCGGAGCGAACAGCAAGATTGGCAAGGCCGAACCCGTGGTAAAGCGCGATGCGCTCGAAGGCGACATGAACGCCGCGCACTGGCAAAATTTTGTGGATTGCGTTCACTCGCGCCAAGCGCCCATTTGCAATGTTGATGTCGCGTTTCAGACAGCGCTGATATGCCTTACCGGCAAGTGTACGTACCTCGCAGACGCAAAGCTCGGCTGGGATGCTGCCTCCCTGAAATTCACGGGCAAGGACGCGGACGCCGTGAAGATTGCAAACGAATGGGCGTATCGCCCGTATGAGAACGGTTGGTCGTTGAAGGCACCGTATTATGAAGGTTGGACGGCCTAATCCGCCGAACGAGAAACTGCGGCTAACATGCTTATGCGGAGAACAATGATGAAAACTATTACGATACTACTCGCGTCGATTGCGGCGTTCGCTGTTGTCGCCGAATCACCTGCGCCCGCAGATGCTACGGGCAAATTGTCCGCCGCGGAACAGGCAGAAGGTTTCAAGGCGTTATTCAACGAAAAAGACCTTGATGGCTGGTGGATTCGCGGCGAGAACAAGAAAGCCTATGTCGTGAACGACGGCGCTATCCTCGTCACCGGCGAAAAAGATGGCGATTGGCTCTTCACCAACGGCGAGTACGACGACTTCGTGCTGCGCTACGAATACCGTTGCGTTGCGGGTGAAGGAAATTCCGGCGTCGGCATTCGCGCGACGAAAGACGGCAACCCGGCGTTTCAGGGCATGGAGATTCAGGTCCTGCGACCCGGTTGGGAAACGCCATATCAGCGATCGGGTTCGCTGTACCATACCGTCGCGCCCACTGTCGAAGCCGACAAGAAATTCGGCGAGTGGAACAGCGTCGAAGTGCTGGCCCACGGCCCGCATATCCGCACGACGATGAATGGCAAAGTGATCTACGACATCCAGATGACCGACTTCACGAAAGAGAAAATAGAGAAGGAAAAAGTGCCGGACGATTGGCGTAAACCGCTTGATGATCGTCCCGCGAAGGGCCATATTGGACTTCAGAACCACGAAGACCAAGTCGCATTCCGCAACATTCGTATCAAACTATTGCCCGGTGCGGATGCCGCATCCACGAAGAAGGCGGGAAAGTAAAACCGCTATGAACCGCCGCGTTTTTATATCCAGAATCGGCATCGCTTTTGGCGCGTTTGCAATTCCGCAAGGGGTGCTCGCTCGGCCGATAGACGACCGCTGGCGCGCAGCGCGTGATCTCATAACCTCCGGCGTGGTCGGCAGTGTTCGATCCGCGAGCGCGATTCTTTCGGTTTCTGGCGCGCCACGAATCATGCGCGCCTTGCCCGGAAACTCGGAATCAGCGCCTGCCGAAGTATGCGAAATCTTGCAAGCATTTATGTATGCCGTAGGTGATAACCACGTGGCCCGGCTCACTACGGACTTCTCGACGGGCAACTTCACGATGACCTGCCGTCTCCACAGTGGAGCACATATCGCAATAGCGCGTGTGAGCCGCCCGAGCACAACGCCCCCATCCATCCGGTGCGCGAAGGGGACCGTTCATATCCACCCAGATCGCATGGATTTGGAAGTCGATGGCCGTTGGTATGCTCCGCGCGATCTCAATACTGGCACAGCGCGTTCTTGATGAATTATCCGAACGCTTCCGTCCCCGATACACGACGGTTTCCGGATGAACCTTCGGGAAGTTATTCGTGACGGTTCCAATCCAACTGGACATGCTCCCGCAACCGGATGAAATTACCTGCGGGGCTACCTGTCTGCATGCCCTGTACAATTTCTACGGGGATCTCGTTCCACTCTCGCGGGTAATCGACGAAGTGCCATCGCTGGACGAGGGCGGCACACTCGGAGCCTACCTCGGCGCGCACGCGCTTAAGCGCGGGTACGCCGCGACAATCTACACCTATAATCTCCGTGTATTCGATCCCACCTGGTTCGAATCAAAAATAATAGACATTGCGGAAAAACTCGACGCGCGCATGGATTACAAGCGCACCGCCACCAAACTCCAGCGGGCGTGTCAGGCGTACATCGATTTTCTAAAGCTCGGGGGCGAGATTCGTTTTGAAGACCTCACCGGCGATCTCATCGGCGCGCATTTGCGCAACGCATTGCCAATCATCACCGGCTTGAGCTCCACGTATCTGTACCGGTGCGCGCGGGAAATGCCGGACGCCGAATACGACGACGTACGTGGCGATTCCCAGGGCCATTTCGTTGTGCTCTGCGGATACAACCCGGAATCGCGCGACGTCGTCATCACTGACCCGTTGCAACCCAATCCGATAAACGAGGGAATGGTCTACTCTGTCGATATCGATCGCGCGATTTGCTCGATTCTTCTCGGTGTGCTTACATATGATGCGAACCTCTTAATCATCGAACCCAGAAAGAAGCGCGGACGCTGACCCAATGTCAGTCCTTATCGTTGTCAACCGGCCACAACATTGGCCGCTGGATGTTAAAGTGGGGGAGGTGGTCGCGGCCCGCGACTACCTGACTAACCCAAAGTATTATCGCTTGCGCGGCGCACGCGTGTTCAATCTGTGCCGCTCGTACCGATACCAAAGCACGGGCTACTACGTTTCGCTTCTCGCCACCGCTCGGGGTCACAAACCCCTCCCCAGCATAGAAACCATCCAGGACCTCAAGTCCGCCGCGATCATCCGTCTCGCATCGGACGAACTCGAGGAATTAATCGAGGCGAGCCTGAAACCGATCCACTCGCACGAATTTACCCTGAGCGTATACTTTGGCCGAAACATGGCCCGCCGCTACGACAAGCTCTGCGCGTATATCTTCCGCTTATTCCAATCGCCATTCATGCGCGCGCGCTTCGTCAATGATCCCGAAGACGGCTGGCAACTTGCCAGTCTTCGGACAATTTCGGCAAATGAAATACCAGAAGACCACCATGAATTCGTCGTGGAAGTCACACAAGATTACTTCGGTACTGCGCGCACAAAAACGCCAGGCCGCACATCGGCCCGCTACGACATCGCAATTCTGCACAACCCCGCCGAGTCCGATCCACCCTCGAACGAGCGCGCACTGGAAAAATTCATCAAGGCCGCCAAGAAACTGGATATGGACGCCGAACTGGTGGAGAAGGACGACTACGGCAGCCTGCCGCAGTACGATGGCCTGTTCATCCGCGAAACAACGAGCGTAGACCATCACACCTACCGTTGGTCGCGGCGCGCAATGGCCGAAGGCATGGTCGTTATCGATGATCCGAATTCAATCGTTAAATGCGGCAACAAGGTCTACCTCGCCGAACTGCTGGACCTGCACCGCGTGCGCGTTCCAAAAACGTTGATCGTACACAAGGCCAATCAGGAAGAGGTCCTGCACTCTATCGGACTGCCCTGCATTCTCAAACAACCTGACAGCTCGTTTTCGCAAGGCGTACACAAGGCCACAACCGATACCGAATTGCACGAGATTCTCGAAAACCTGCTCGACGAATCCGATTTGGTTATCGCACAGGAGTTCCTTCCAACCGACTACGATTGGCGCATCGGCGTGCTTGATGGCAAACCCCTCCATGCCTGCCGCTACTACATGGCCGAAAAACATTGGCAGATTCAGCGGAAAGATCACCACGGCAAAACGCATTACGGCAAGGTCGACACTATTCCCGTGGAAGACGCGCCTGAATCCGTCGTGGCTACCGCATTGCGCGCGTGCAAACTGATCGGCGATGGGTTCTACGGAGTGGACCTCAAGGAAAGCGGACGCCGCACCTACGTTATCGAAGTGAACGACAATCCCAGCATCGAGGCCGGCTTCGAGGACCGAATTCTTAAAGACGACCTCTACCTCCGGCTTATGGAAGTTTTCCTGAAGCGCATCGAAGTGCGCAAGGAAGCGCGCGACGACAAATGACCACGCCGGTTTCCTACCATCTGTTCGAGCGATACGGAATCGAACTCGAATACATGATCGTCGACGCGGATACGCTCGACGTCCTGCCTGTGACGGACGATGTGCTCAAATCCGTCGCCGGAGAATACACGAATGAAGTCGAGCGCGGCCCTGTGACGTGGTCGAACGAGTTGGTGCTGCACGTTATCGAACTGAAAGCGACAACACCGCTGGAAACCATCCACGGCGTTCATCATGCCTATCAGGAAAACGTGCGCGCACTGAATGCGCTACTTGCTCAGCGCGGCGCGCGGTTGATGCCGACCGCCATGCACCCGTGGATGGACCCGTTCACTGAAACGCGGTTGTGGCCGCATGATAACAATGAAATTTACGATGCGTTTAACGCGGTCTTCGATTGTCGCGGGCATGGTTGGTCGAACCTGCAAAGCGTTCATCTCAACCTCCCGTTTGCAAACGACGATGAGTTTGCGCGCTTGCACGCAGCCATTCGCATTTTAATGCCGATTATGCCGGCGCTGGCGGCAAGCTCGCCGATTATCTCGCTGCGCGCAACCGGCCTTCTCGATAACCGCATGGAAGTTTATCGCACCAACAGCACCCGTATTCCGTCTGTCGCGGGATACATCATTCCAGAACAGGTGTTCAGCGCGGAGGCTTATCGTTGCGATGTCCTCGATCGTATTTACGCCGACCTGGCGCCCTACGATTCCCGCGGGATTCTTCAGGAAGAATGGGTGAATGCGCGCGGAGCAATTGCGCGCTTCGATCGCAACACGATCGAGGTGCGTGTGCTCGACGTGCAAGAGTGCCCCGCTGCCGATTTAGCGATTGTGAACGCAATAACAGCCGTGTTGCAGAGACTTTGTGAAGAACGATGGATGTCCTTCGATCAGCAGAAGCAATGGTCTACCAGCATGTTGCACCAAATTCTTTTGGATGTCATCCGCGGCGGCGAAAATACCGTCATCGCAAACGAAGAATACGCGCGCGCGTTCGGGCTAAAAGGCAACCCGGCCGCCGGAGAAATTTGGCGCGCACTGGCAACGGATTGTGAAGACTCGATGGCCCAATCCCCGCTGGTCGTGCAACATGCATTCGCAACGATCCTGGCGCATGGCTCCCTCTCGACGCGTATCCTGCGCGCGCTGGCCGGCGACACTTCTCACGCCAACGTGAAGGGTGTGTACGCGCGGCTCTGCGACTGTCTCAACGAAGGCCGAATGTTCACCGCTTGGGGATGATTCTGCAAAAGGGGGCAGCCACGCGTAAAGGCGACATCCACCGCCAGCCGTAAAGGCAGGCACCCGCAATGGAAAGGGGACAGCCACCGCCAGCCAAAACGCGCTGCCGGTGACAGTCCCCAGGCCGGACAGTCCCCAGCGCGCTGCTCCTTCAGACCAACTAGGTCCGCTTCCTTCTTAAGTCCCCGTCCTTCTTAAGTCCCCCTTTGAAGGGGGATTCAGGGGGATGTAGTTCTCCGGCTACTTCTTCACCAATTTCCGATACCGGCTCCGGCGATTCTCAAACAATTTCGATCCCAATTCCTTCATCCGCCATTCCTCATACTCCTTAAAATTTCCCGTGAACCAGCGCACGACACCCGCGCCTTCAAACGCGATGATATGCGTGCATACACGGTCCAGGAAGAAACGGTCATGACTTGTGACAAGGACGCAACCGCGAAAGTTCTGAATAGCTTCCTCGAGTAACCGAAGGGTATTCACGTCCAAATCGTTGGTCGGTTCATCAAGCAGCAGCACGTTTCCGCCTTCCTTCAGGAGCTTCGCAAGATGACAACGGTTGCGCTCGCCGCCCGAAAGTTGATCGACAGTTTTTTGTTGGTCGGAGCCTTTGAAACCAAATCGCGACAAGTATTGGCGGATGGGCACTTTCTGCTTACCGATGATCACGTCCGTCGCGCCGCCACCCACTTCATCCAGCAAACTTTTGCCACCTTCAAACGAAGAATGCTCCTGGTCGACATACGACACATTCACGGTCGAACCGATTTTAACTTCGCCCGCGTCCAGTTGCTCTTTGCCTACAATCATGCGCATCATCGTCGTCTTCCCGGTACCGTTTGGACCAACAATGCCGACGACCGCCGCCTTGGGCACAATGAACGAAGCATCCTTAAACAACATGGTGTCGCCATACTGTTTTGCGACATTCTTGAATTCGATCACGTCATCGCCGAGTTCCGGCCCAGGAGCAATGGTGATTACCGCGCTTTCCTGTTTGCCCGCGGCAGCCTCGCGCGCCACGAGCTGCTCGTAATGCGCAAGCCGGGACCGGCTCAACTCCTGCCGGTCTTTGTTGCTCATGCGTATCCACGCCAGCTCGTGTTCGAGCGCGCGCCCGCGCGTATTGTCCTTCTTTTCCTCACCCGTGAGTTTGAGCAGTTTTTGTTCGAGCCACGTGGTGTAATTGCCTTCCCAGGGAATCCCACGCCCGCCCTCGAGTTCGAGAATCCACTTGGTCACATTATCCAGAAAGTAGCGATCGTGCGTCACGATAATTACGGTGCCGGGGTACTCGCGCAATTGCATTTCCAGCCAATCAACCGTCTCCGCATCAAGATGGTTGGTAGGTTCATCCAGCAGCAGCAAGTCCGGTTTGTCCAACAGCGCCTTGCAAAGCGCAACGCGCCGCCGTTCGCCACCGCTCAAGGTGCCAATGACGCGGTCATCGTCCGGCAAACACAGCGCTTCACTTGCGTGGGCGAGATGCGTGTCGAGGTTCCACGCATCCGCGGCGTCAAGCTTGTCCTGGAGCACGCCCATTCGATCAATGGCCTTCTCCATCTCATCCTCAGACATTTCCTCGCCCATTTTCGCCGTCAGGGCTTCATACTCGCGAAGCAAAGCCGTCGTCGCCGCAAACGCAGACTCCAATACATCGCGTACTAACTGTTCCTCGTCAAAGATCGGCTCTTGCGGGACGATGCCCGCGCGAAATCCTTTTGTAATGTCTGCGCGTCCGAGAAACTCGTCGTCCATCCCCGCCATGATCTTCAACACGGTGGATTTGCCAGACCCGTTCTCGCCCACAATCCCGATCTTCGCGCCCGGATAAAAACTCAGGTACACGTCTTTCAAGACATGTTTCTGTCCATAATGCTTGTTCAAGCCCATCATCGTAAAAATAAACTGCTCTGCCATAATTTCCTAAAACATCCTTTCCGTTCGGGAGGGCCCGCGTCCTCGCGGGCTACTGCGTTGTTCGTATTCAACCAGGTCCGCAGGTACGCGGACCCGTCCGCGTCGCGCAATGATCCGGTTCGGGAGGGCCCGCGTCCGCGCGGGCTATTGTGTTGTTCGTATTCACCAAGTCCGCGGGGACGCGGGCCCTCCCGTGTCGCGATTGCATTTACCAATGAATCCCACGCATCAATGCGGCGAACACCATGGCCTCAGCCGAAGGCGTTTCATCCGCGGGTTCCGTGTCGCCTTTCGCCTTGGCGGAATCGGGAAACAATTTGTACGCGGTGTTCAACACCACATCCGACACGCCAGGCAACAACGTCGTCATGACCTGCGCGAAAATGCCGAGGCGCGTGGCCACGCGTTTCGGCTGATAGATGATCGCCTGGCACAACATATCCGCGGCTTCTTCCTCCGTCAGCGCAGGCACATGTTCGTACATGCGCGTGGGATCAATCATCGGCGTGCGTACCAGGGGCATGTTGATTGTCGTAAATTTGACGTTTCGGTCCAGGAACTCCGGTTGCACGCAACGGGAGAACGCGTCGAGCGCGGCTTTTGACGCCACGTAACCCGAGAATCGCGGTGAATTCGCCAACACTCCCATTGACGACACATTGATAATGTGCCCCTGCTGCCGCTCGGACATCTGCGGCAGCACCCCCACGATCAAACGGATCGCGGAAAAATAATTCACCTGCATTAGCCGCTCGAAATCGTGAAACCGGTCGTAGGACTGTTTAATTGAACGCCGGATTGACTTGCCTGCATTGTTGACGAGCACATCAATCTGGCCGTGGTCCTTCATGATCAGCTCGAGCGTTTCGTCGCAATGTTTCATCACGCTGAGATCGGCGGGATAGGTAAATGCGCGGCCCCCGTTGGATTTGATCAGTTCTTTCGCTTCGTCCAACAGTTCCCGGCGCCGCGCGACGAGGCACACGATGGCGCCGGCGGCGCCGACCTTTATTGCCGTTGCGCGGCCTATGCCAGAAGATGCGCCGGTGATGACCACGACCTTGTCCCGCACCGCGCCGGCCAGCGAACGGTCGCGATGCAAATCGGGATCAAGATTGCGTTCCCAATAGTCCCAAATGACGGGAGCGTAGGTATCCAGTCGCGGACAGGTAATCCCCGATCCTTCCAGTGCGCGCTGTGTGTCGCGAGAATCAAATCGCGTCGGGTAATTGATGTATTGAAGTGTCTCGCGCGGCAGATGAAGATCGCGTAACACCGAGTCGATAATCCGCTTTACTGGCGGGACCTGGAGGATCATTTCACGCATGCTTTTGGGAATGATGTCGAGCATGCGAGCATCGATACGCATCGCAAACTGCGGCGCCCGCGATGCTTTCGCGAAGACGTTCAAAGCCTCGCCCGAGCGATAGGGTTGCGGATCGGTGAGATGGAACGTGCGGCCGTTCAATCCCGCCTTGTGCGCAAGGTAGTCGGTCGCTTCCGCCACATAATCGACAGGGACGATGTTGATGCGACCGCCCTCGATGCCCACCAGCGGCACCCAAGACGGAATAGCATTGCGCACGCGCTGCAAAAATTTGAAGAGGTAATAAGGCCCATCAATTTTGTGGATTTCGCCCGTCTTCGAATGTCCGACGACAATCCCGGGGCGGTATATGCGAAACGGAATCTTGCATTCAGTGCGCACCACGGCTTCCGCAAACCGTTTGGATTTGAAGTATGGCTGGTCAAAATTCTCGGCCTCTTCAAACATGTCCTCCTGCCAGTACCCATGAAATAAACCCGCGATTGCGACACTGCTCATGTGATGAAAACATTTCGCTTTCAGCAACTCCGCGAATTGCACCGCTTCCCGTGTGCCTTCGACATTGATCCGCATCTGCAACACTTCATCGTCGCTCATCATGTCGTAATGCGCGGCAATGTGAAAAAAATGACGGACCTTGCCCTGCATTTTCTCGATCACGTCTTTGCGCAACCCGAAATGCGGCTTTGTCAGATCCCCCCGAACAGCGACCAGGCGGTCAGCTTTCAAGCCCAGCTTCCTGCGCAATGCATCCAACTTGTGCTCGGAATCGTGACGAACGAGGGCGTAGATCGTGCCCTTGCGTTTTACAAGCCGTTCGACAAGATTTCCGCCGATGAAACCCGTCGCGCCGGTAATGAAGTAACTCATGAAACACCCCTTCAAAACACAGGATTGATAAGAATGGGACGGACCGCGCCGCATAGTGTACCCGCCACCGCAACACCCAGACAAACGCCGTTCAGGGCGCGATTCAACCCGTCATTGATTTATCTTGTCCAGAAATGGCGGGTTGGAAAACTTGCCCTCCGCGGTTACACTGCGGAGAGATATTCAAATCCCGGTTCTGTTTCCATAGGAACCATCAACACAGACGCGAAATTTGCGCGTGTCGAGGCATGGCAATGAAACGGCGCACCTTTCTTCAAACGGCAACGCTCGGAGCAGCAGTTACCGCGCTCGGTGAATCCACCGGAAAAAAATCGCCGAATCTCGTGTTTGTCTTCGCCGACCAATGGCGCGCGCAGGCGACTGGCTACTCAGGGGATACCAATGTGCGTACGCCGCATATTGACCGTCTCGCGAGCGAGAGCATCAACTGCCGCAACACGGTTTCCGGCTGCCCCGTGTGCTCGCCGTATCGTGGCACATTACTTACAGGGCAGTATCCGCATACCCACGGCGTGTTCGTGAATGACGTTCCCCTGAGCAATCGCGCCGTTTCGTTCGCCCAGGCGTTGAAAACTACGGGATACGACACCGGCTACATCGGCAAATGGCACGTTGATGGTCATGGCCGCTCCAATTTCATTCCGCGCGAACGCCAACAGGGCTTTGATTACTGGCGCGTGCTCGAATGCACCCATGATTACAACAAGAGCTATTACTACGCCGACGCGGATCCCGAAAAGAGGTTCTGGGAAGGTTACGACGCCATTGCGCAAACTCGCGACGCACAACAGTACATCCGCGATCACGCCAACGCCGAAAAGCCGTTTGCGCTGTTCTTGTCCTGGGGTCCGCCGCACGATCCCTATGAAAGCGCACCGGAAGAATATCGCGCGCTCTACGATCCAAATGCGCTGAAGCTCCGCGGCAATGTCCCCACCGAACACGAAGCATGGGCGCGCCGCATGACCGCGGGCTACTATGCGCATTGCTCTGTGCTGGACAAGTGCACAGGAGACTTGCTGAAAACGCTCGATGAATGCGGCATCGCCGACGATACCGTATTCGTATTCACATCCGACCACGGCGACATGCTCGGCTCTCAATGGCATACTCATAAACAAAAGCCGTGGGACGAATCGATCCGCGTGCCGTTCCTGTTGCGCTATCCCCGGGACTTTGGACGTACCGCCCGCATCAGCGACATGATGTTAACTTCGGTTGACCTCATGCCCACGTTGCTCAGTCTATGCGGCGTGCCGATTCCGGTTACCGTGGAAGGCGCGGACCGATCTGGCGATCTGACGCGCTCCGGAACCGATGACGACGATGCCGCGCTCCTGTCGTGCTACGTGCCGTTCGGCCAATGGATTCCCGCGCGAGGCGGCCGCGAGTTCCGCGGCATCCGCACGCCGCGCTTCACCTACACACGCTCGCTTAACGGCCCGTGGCAGCTCTACCACAACGAAAAAGATCCGTTTCAACAACAAAATCTCTGCAACATCCCCGGCCACGAAAAACTGCAACGCAGACTAGAAGAAATCCTCGTGCGCAAACTCGACGAAGCGAACGATTCACTACAGCCCGCAAGTCACTATATTTCAAAATGGGGATACAAAACCGACGAAAACGGCACTGTGGGGTATGCGCCGTAGTGCGCCATGGCACGATGCCATGAGACGGAATTTATATGATATCGGCGAAAGAAGAAATGAAGCGGCTGATTGATGCGCAACCAGACGATATTTCATACGAAGAGTTGGCTCGTGAAATCATCTTTAGCGCGATGGTGAAAAATGGTTTACGCGATTCCGATTCGCGAAAGACTTACTCAGAAGAGGAAATGGAGGGACGAATTCAGTCTTGGGCGCGAAAGGACGGAATCTGATTCACTTCGAGAACTCAATCGCCCGGCCTCCCCATCTTGGCGCGAATTCGTTGGAGCTCAATAACTTTTTCCCCGAACTTGGATCCCAAACCTCGGCTTGGTCATCGGTGACTTGCGCCAGCGTAACGACATGGTTGTCGATTTCGTCTCCTATGTTCACAAATAGAATCGCGGGCGGATTCAGTCGCATTATGTCATTGTCTGCGGCTTTCGCTTTCGTACACCGAAAGCCCAGCTTCTGCATCGCGCGAATGATTTGGCCAGGACTTGTACCGGCTTCCGTGGTACCCAATAGCGTCGCCATTTCGCGTTCTGTAATGGTCACGCCAAGCAATCGCGCCACGTTTGCGCACGCCGCGGCCCCGCACGTTGCTCCCGAAGTCTGAAGAATGACCCCGTCCGCGGTTTCGCGGTGGATACTCAATTCCGGAGCCGTCGCGAGCGGACTTGTTCGAAAACGGTGTTCAGTCAGTAAGAGGACGCCAACGCAAAGTAAGGGCAACATCCACCCCAGGGATGGCTTTGACATAATTGCCAGGGTAGATAAAGCAGAAAATGCGAACACCATGATTGCAACATTCAGCATCCACAAGGCGGGCGTTGCGTAATACTCGACAAGCAGGGGGAGATACCACGAAAGCGGGGGGTAATTGCGAATAGAAAGAATGAGGACGTTCGAGAAGAAGAAAACCGTAAACAAAATGACCAACAAACGTACCGTGCGCAATTTCACCGCACCGCGGAGCGATACTCCGCGTTTTCGCAATGATTGTCCGTGGATAATGCCCGGCGCGATCAATCCCAGTGCAATTAGAATATCGAATGCGATATGCGGCGCGTTCATATCCGCGAATCAAAAATCGTATTGACCAATATTCTCTTTCGTAAACACAATCGGATCGCCCAGTATCACTTCGTCTCCATTTAATATGCTCCGCTCGCCGAGACGTCCTGCATTGAATGTGCTTGCGCCCGGCGCGAGGTCGCCCTTCGCGGACGCGACTGCCACCTGCACGGCGAGATACCCAAGGTCCACGGGGTTCCACAGCACAAACTTTTTCACGGTACCATCCGCGATGTATTGCTTCATGTCGTTCGGTGTCGTGAGGCCGGTCAAAAACACTTTATCCGCTACGCCTGCCTTGCGTATGGCCTCCGCCGCGCCGGGTAGCGCAACGGAAGTAATCGCAAAGATACCCTGAAGATCGGGATAGGCTTTCAACGAATCCGCGGTCACCTGTGTCGCCAATTCCGCCGATTCTTCCGATACCTTTGGCGTCTCAGACAGATTCGTCATGTTCGGATACTTTATCTGACGGTATTTCTCCATCTCCGCCATCCAGATATTCTGATTTGCGGCGGTGAGTGAGCCCGTCATAATGATGTACTTCGCTTCCTGTCCCGCGCCTTCGGCCATGACGTCCATCAGCGCCTGCGCAACGCTTGTGGACGTGCATTGGTTCACAAAAAAATCGCGCGCGCCTTGTTGCGCATCCGCGTCCCACGCGATGACTTTTATCCCACGTTTACGCGCCTTCTCCAACACCGGCGCAATCGCATCGGGATCGTTTGGCGCGACTGCAATAGCATCAAATCCCTTCGCTATCCATGTCTCAATCATCTGCGCCTGAAGCTGCACATCGTTCTTCGTAGGCCCGTCATACACCACTTCTACGCCCAACTCCGCGCCCGCTTCTTTCGCGCCTTTCTCCGTGGCATTGAAAAATGGGATACCCACGAGCTTGGGCATGACGCCAATAGTCATTTTTGTATCTGGTGCCGGTGCCGCAGGCAGTGTACGGGTTTCAGTTCCAGTCGACTCAGAAATTACAGTGGATTCCGGCTGGCTGGGCTGACAACCGACGATTGCGAACGCGACAAATACCGCACTGAACGTTGCGAGTTGTTTCTTGCAATCCAAAATCCAAAATCTAAAATCCAAATTCGCCTTCATCTCGTTCCCCTTGCGCCGATCCATTCGTTGAACACCGCCGTAACTATCAACAACACGCCCACCAGGATAATGATGAACTGCGAGCGCACGCCCGCCATTTCCAGCCCGTACCGTAGGATACCGAGGATTATAAGGCCGAGCAAAGTCCCCAACACGGAGCCGCTCCCGCCGCTGATGCGCGTGCCACCGACGACCACGCACGCAATTACTTCCAGTTCGAGTCCCTGCGCGGTGTCCGCTTTCGCCGTTGCGTACAGCGCGGTATGAAACATTGCGGCAAGCCCGCAGACGGCGCCGCACGCCGTGTAAATGCCAAACGTCAGCCATTGCACATTGATCGCCGCAAATCGCGCTGCAACAGGATTTTCGCCAATGTATTCGGTGAACCGGCCAACCCATGTGCGCCGCAACAGCAATCCGCCGGCAACCACTATTGCGATCAGCGCGACGACTGGCACCGGCACATATGCGGGCGCGCGCAACGGCAGCGCAAACAGATCGCCCTGACTGATCCATTCAAACCCATCTGGAAACCCGCCTAACGACGCGCCTTTGGTGAATCCCATCGCCAGCCCTCGGAACAACGCCATCGTCGCGAGTGTGACCACGAGCGGAGGGACGCCGATAAAGCTGATAATCGAGCCGTTAAACGCGCCCGCACACGCGCCCGCGGCCACCGCGCCCAAACACGCAAGCGCTATAGGCAGGTGCGCATCGTTAAACAGAATCCCAAGGGTGATTCCCGAGAGCGCAACAATCGAAGCCACGGACAGATCGATGCCAGCCGTCGCGATGATAAACGTCATCGGTACAGCGATCATCCCCGGAACAACCCAATACCGCGCGCGGTTCAGAATGTTGAACCAGTCGAAGAATCCTTCGACGCCGATGCTAAATGCGACAAACATCACCACAAGAACGGCGAACAGCGCCATCTCGCGTCGCAAAAGCGAGCGCATCATGCCTCCCGCCTTCCGCGCTGCATGACCGCGTCCACAATAACTGCGCCGAGGATCAGCGCGCCAATGAAGGCGTTTTGCCAATACGAGCTGATCGCCAACAGCGTTAGCGCGTTGTACAACAGCGCCACCAGGAACGCCCCAAGCAACGTGCCAACTGCGGAGCCGCGTCCGCCCAGGATATTCGTTCCGCCAATCACGGCTGCCGCGATTGCCTTCAGTTCCATGCCATCGCCCGTGTTAGATTGGACTTTGCCGTAATACGCCGCGTGCAACACAGCAACCAGCCCGACGATGACCCCGGAATATGCGAAGACAAACATCGTGAGGCGTGCCTTGGACAATCCGGCCTGCCGCGCCGCACTCTCGCTGTTTCCAAGCGCAAGCGCGCGGCGTCCCGCCAGCCGGTACCGCAGCACAGCATGGGTAATCACCGTCAACACCAAAACGTAGTAACACAGCTTGGGAACGCCGAACAGGTGTCCGTCCGCCAACGCGCGATACCCCTGCGGAAGGTTCACCACTTCACGCCCGCCCGTTGAAAGGATCATGATGCCGCGATAAATGCTGATGCCCGCAAGAGTGATGATAATCGGATGAATTCGCGCCATCAGTGCGATCCCCGCGTTGATCATGCTGCTTGCGCAACCCAACGCGCACGCAAGCAACACGCACAGCCCGGGCGACGCCCCATTCACCGCTGCCATGCCCGCCACCGCGGCGACAAGTCCCATCATCGCGCCGACGGATATGTCAATGCCGCCCGCGCAAATGATCATCATCGCGCCCTGCGCCATCATTGCCGGCAATGCGGCGTTCGACAGCACATCAAGCAAGTTCCCCGCATTCGCGAATTCGCTGGGCCGCAACACCGCCATCGCGGCGCAGAGGGCAAGCGTGGTCACAATCAGACCCGACTCGCGCACGTTCAAAAAGCGCGAGAACTTGTTTAGGCTAACACCTGCCTTTGACTCTGGAGCGGCGCTACGCGGCACCGCCGCGCTCGCGATTGCGTGTTCGCCGTCCACTTTCGGATCAAATTCCCCGGTAACCTTACCCGCGGACAACGTCACCACGCGATCGCTCATGGCCATGATCTCGGGCAGTTCCGAGCTGATCAACAACACCGCCGCGCCGCGATTGGCGAGATCATTGATGAGACTGTGAATCTCCGCCTTTGCCCCAACATCCACGCCGCGCGTGGGCTCATCCAGTATCAGAACGCGCGGCGACGCAGCCTGCCAGCGCCCGAACACTACTTTCTGCTGGTTGCCGCCGCTCAGCGTGCCGATGGGCAGTTCGATGGACTGCGCGCGCACGCGCATGTCGCGGACGATGCCGCCGGCCATTGCGCGTTCCGCGCTTTGATTGATCCACGTCATCCTCGACAGGCGCCGAAGAATCCCGGCGCTCGCGTTCGCGCGAAGCGAGTGACCACGAAATAATCCCTGAACAAGCCTGTCCTCCGGCAAATACGCGATGCCTTTTCGCAACGCGTCTCGCGGCGACGCGATATGTACGTTATTGCCATCAAGTGAGATCGTCCCGGCTTCGGCTTTACGCATACCGAACAATGTCTGGCCCAACTCGCTCCGGCCCGCGCCCACAAAGCCGTACAATCCCACGATCTCGCCCGCCCGCACTGAAAGCGAAACATCACCAAACGCTCCGTGCGCATCCGTCAATCCCGAGACATCCAGTCCGCGGTTGGTATCCGCGGGCTTGGTGCTTCTCTCTCGCGCGTAGAGCGCGATGGATTCCCGCCCAATCATCGCCGCAACGATGCTATCCATGCTGAGTTCCGCTGCGGGCTGCGTGGTGATTGTCTCGCCGTCGCGCATCACCGTCACGCGATCGCACAGAGTCAACACTTCGTCCAATCGATGGCTGACGTACACAATACCCACGCCCGCCCCGCGCAACTCGCGGATAATCGAAAACAGCCGGTGGATTTCCTTCGCGGTCAGCGAGGCCGTGGGTTCATCGAGAAACAACACCCGCGCATGCTGCGACACCGCCGCCGCTATTTCCGTCATCATCCGCTGCGCAACGGACAACGCGCTTGCCCGTTGCCGCACGTCATACGATTCGCCCATGCGCGCGATCTTGGCTTCCGCGGCGAGATTGGTTTTGGTCCAATCGATGAACCCGCCCGGACCACGCACGAGTCCC
>Ga0163150_10003546_pt1 | contig 21817 bp, 17 predicted proteins | sample OliLakLV19P2IB_FD_148628 | JGI IMG/M metagenome (GOLD analysis project Ga0163150, IMG submission 148628) | Freshwater microbial mat bacterial communities from Lake Vanda, McMurdo Dry Valleys, Antarctica - Oligotrophic Lake LV.19.P2.IB | ecosystem: Environmental > Aquatic > Freshwater > Lake >...
ACCCCAGGCGGAGACAACGCCGGCGCGGTCTGCGGAAGGGCCAGAACCAGGAGAAGGGCGGAGATCATCGGCGCTGAATGGGTCGTCGGCAGGGTCCGGGCATGGGAGCGAAGCATCCTACCCGCGCCCCGCCGGCGTTGTCTCCGCCTGGGGTCGGCCCACTACGGCCCACGACGGCCCGCTGCGCCGGGCGCGCGCCGCGCGCGGTTCCGCGCGGCGGCACCAAGGTCTTGAGAGGCCGTACGATCGATTCCTCTCGGCCTCTTCGCTCAGGAAGCGTACCGGTCGTCGAACCAGGGCTCGGCGCTGTTCGAGTACCCGCGCACTTCCCAGAACCCCGGCCGGTCCTTCTCGAGGAACTCGATCCGGCGGATCCACTTGGCGCCCTTCCAGGCGTACAGCCGCGGCGTGATCATGCGGCACGGGCCGCCGTGCTCGACCGGCAGCGGCGCGCCGTCCCACGCGTGCACGAGCAGCACGTCCGGGTCGAGCGCGCGCTCGAGCGGCAGGTTCGTCGTGTACGGGATCGACGTGCCCGGCATGCGGTCGTAGCCCGTGCACTCGACGAAGCGCGCGGTCGCGAGCGGCACGGCCATCTCCGCGATGGCCTGGAAGCGCACGCCGCGCCAGCGGTTGTCGAGCCGGCTCCACGTCGTGACGCAGTGGAAGTCGCTGACGTCGTCGATCTGCGGGAGCGCCAGGAACTGCGCCCAATCGAGGCGGAACGGGTTCTCGCACGCGCCGCCGACCTCGAGCCGCCACTCGTCGAGCGGGACGATCGGCTCGTCGCCCAGGTCGAGCACGGGCCAGTTCTTCACCTCGCGCTGGCCGGGCGGAATGCGCGGCATGCCGTGGCGGTTCGGCGCGCCCGCGCCGGCCGGCGCGCGGCCCTCGAAGCGCACGTCCACGGTGCCGGGCTTCAGGCGCTTCATGCGCTCGATGTAGGCCTGGCGCTTGGCGACGAGGTCGTCGGGAGGGCGGCTCATGGTGCGCAACCTATCCCAGTTTGACGCCCAGGATGCGCGCGTAGAGCACGAAGAGCACGCCCAGGAGCGCCGCGTGCAAGAGCAGCGTCGGCAGGAAAACGGGCATCCCCTGCGCCACGTGGTGCGTCTTCCACATGCCGCGCACGGCCATGCGCCGCACGATCAGGAACAGGCCGCCGAAGAGCCCGATCGTCGTGATCATCGACAGCGCCACCTTGCCCCACCCCGGCAGCGTCGAGGCCATGACCTGACGCCAGATCCAGTCCTTCGCCACGCCCAGCACGAGCACGGCCTCGGCCCCGATCAACGCGCGGTGCAGCACGTGCCGCAGGCTCGTGCGCTGCGCCGTCCCGCGCGAACTCTTCTTGGCCGGGCTCAACGCGGCACCACCGCGGTCCTTCGGAGCTCGTGCATGCGGGCGCGAAGGTAGGGTGGCCGGGGGCGCGCAACCAGGGCGCTGCCGTACCGGCCCCTTGAACGGGCCGGCACGATTCTCCTGGCTCCGCTCGCAAGCTCGCTGCGCTCGTACCGGCCCCTTGAACGGGCCGGCACGATTCTTCTGGCTCCGCTCGCAAGCTCGCTGCGCTCGTACCGGCCCCTTGAACGGGCCGGCACGATTCTCCTGGCTCCGCTCGCAAGCTCGCTGCGCTCGTGCCGGCCCCTTGAACGGGCCGGCACGATTCTCCTGGCTCCGCTCGCAAGCTCGCTGCGCTCGTGCCGGCCCCTTGAACGGGCCGGCACGATTCTTCTGGCTCCGCTCGCAAGCTCGCTGCGCTCGTGCCGGCCCCTTGAACGGGCCGGCACGATTCTTCTGGCTCCGCTCGCAAGCTCGCTGCGCTCGTACCGGCCCCTAGAACGGGCCGGCACGATTCTCCTGGCTCCGCTCGCAAGCTCGCTGCGCTCGTACCGGCCCCTTGAACGGGCCGGCACGATTCTCCTGGCTCCGCTCGCAAGCTCGCTGCGCTGTCTGGACCGTGTCGCGCCGGGAGTGCACGATCATGGGGATCCATGGATGCGACGACGCCCGCCACGACACCGCCACGCGCGCGGCGATCGCCTCTGCGCAAGCTGGGCTGCGCGCTCTTCGCGACGCTGGCGCTCGTGGTCCTGGCGCTCGAGATCGTGTCGCGCGGGGCGGACGGCGTTCTCGAACGGCGCGCGAGCACTGCGGGGTACGTGGCGCCAGAGGAGCCGGCTCAATTCGACGTGTGGGATCGGCTCTCGTACCTGACGCTCGAGTACGGCTCGCCGAAACGCGGTCTCGAGCAGGGCTCTCCGCGGATGGGTCCTCACCCCTACCTCGGCTACGCGCTCGTGCCGGGCTGGAAGACGCCGCCCGACGCGCCCAAGCAGGCCTCGCACAACGCGCTGGGTTTCCGCGGCAAGGAGACGACGTGGGAGAAGCCTCCCGGCGTCTACCGCATCGTGACGACCGGCGGGTCGAGCGTGTACGGACAGAGCGAATCGGGCGACGCCGCGATCTGGTCGCAGATCCTCGAGGAGCGCTTGAACTCCGCCGGGTTGGGGCGCCGCGTCGAGGTCGTGAACCTGGGCGCATCGGGCTGGACCAGCACGGAGATGCTGATCAACCTCGGGATCCGCGGCCTCGACCTGCAGCCGGATCTCGTGATCGTGTACGAGGCGATCAACGACATGCGCGCGGCGCTCTACACGCTGGGCGGCGAGGTGAAGCACGACAACACGCACTGGCGCGCCACGTGGCCGGTCGACCGCCCGTCGCGCCTGGAGCGGCTGCTCGGGAAGAGTCGGACCTACCTGCTCTGGCGACGCTATGCGACGCCGTACGCGATCGAGCGCGTGGACCTCGGGTTCTACGCGATGACGAATTACAAGCGGTACCTCGAGGACAGGTCGATCCGCCTGTACCTGCACGCACCGGAGGCTCCGCCCGAATTGGGCTTCGAGATCTACCGCCGCAACCTGGAGCAGATGGTCGCGATCAGCCGCGCACGTGGCGCCCAGGTCCTGTTCGCGACGCAGGCGCTGCCGCGCTGGCACTTGGCCGGCCATCCCGACGAAGCCGACCAGCTCTCAGGCTTCGAGCGGATCAAGGCGATCCAGCTCGAGGTCGCGTCCAGGCTTGACGTACCCGTTTGCGATTCGGCCGCCGTCGTGGAACGGGAGCTCGAGGCCGAGGTGCAGGCCCGCATCGCGGCCGAGGTCGGCGCGCACCCGGATCGCCCGCGCGCGGAGATCGTGGCCGACTTGCGCCGCCCCCGTCGCGCGGACCTGCTGTTCTTCGGCGAGGTCCACCCGAACGACGCCGGATCGGACCTGATCGCACGCGCGGTCGCCGAGTGCCTGCTGTCGTCGTCGTTGTTGCCGCGTTAGGGCACCTTCCGCGCCCGCTGAAGGCAGCCATCATTGCGATCCTGAGCTTCGCCAACACTTCCTGCCAACCTGACCCGAGAGCTCGAGGAACTCGTCCAGCGCAAGGTCGCGTCGGGTCTCTACAACAACCAGAGCGAGGTCGTGCGCGAAGCGCTGCGGTTGCTGGCCGAGCAGGATCGTCTTCGCGAAGCCCACCTCACGAAGCTCCGCGGGGCCCTTGCCGCAGGCCTCGATCAAGCGGATCGCGGCGAACTCTTGGACGGCCCCGGAGTGGTCGCGGAGATGCGGCAGTCCTTGCGGCGTCGCAGGAAGTCCGACAAGAAGCGCGGGTGACCGTCGCCTACCGACTCACTCCCAGGGCCCGCGAGGGTTTCCATCGCATCCTCATCTACGTCGAAGAGACCTTCGGCCTCGAGGTCGCGGATCGAGTCGTCACGGAGCTGGAAGGGGCCTTCGAGTTGCTCGCAGCGAACCCAGAGGTGGGTCACCAGCGCGAAGATCTCACGCGCGACGAGCACGTGCGATTCTAGTCGGTCGGCCCGACGCTGATCGCCTATCGCTCCAGCCCGGAGTGGGTCGATGTCCTCTTCGTCGAGCGCGGAGAGCTCGACTGGGAGAGAATGCTGACGAAACACTTGGAGTCGTGACCTCGGCTGAGCCTGGGCCTGTCCCCAGCGTTGGTCCCACGCGAACGAGGGGCTCCGACGAGCTGCACCCGACTTCCTCAGCGGGACTTGCCGCCCCTGCGCTGCGGCTCCGCGCCGATCGCGAATCCGGGCGGCAGCTTCCCGCCGTCCTCGGCGCTGGCGCGCAGGCCGAACGCCGAGGCGCCCAGCACGTCGGACACGAGCACGACGATTTCGTGCTCGCCCGGCGCGACGTCGAACGCATCCGTGCCGACCTCGTCGATCGCGCTCTGCACGCGCTCGTCGCGGCCGACCTCGCGGCCGTCGAGGAACGCGCGCCAGCCGTCCTCGGCCTGGATCCACAAGCGCACGCGCGTCGCCTCGGCGCCGTCCCACGTCGCGCGCGCGGCGAGCACCCACAGCTGGCGGTCGTTGCGCTCGACGGCAAAGTCCTCGAGCTCCGTCCAGCCGTCGCGTTTCAGCGCCACGCGGCGCAGCGGCTCGTCGCCGACCTTCGCGCGCTCGCGCGCCTGCACGCGCGCGGGATCGAACGACGGCTTCCACAGCGCTGGCGCGCCGCGCGCGTCGCGCAGCGGACCGGCCAGCAGCCAGTCGACCGTGCGCGGCACGTCGGGTGCGCAAATGAGCGTCGGACGGGCGGTTTCGGCCGCTTTTTCGGCGTCCAGACGCTTGTACAGCGCGCGCAGGTCCTGCCATCCCGTGACGGTGGCGCGGCGCAGCACGAGCAGTGCGAAGCACGTCTCCTCGGTCGTCGTGCCGAACGATCCGTCCGACTTCTGGCGCGCGACGATCTCCGCGGCTGCCTCGCGGTACCAGTCGTGCTCGCCGACGCGCTCGCGGTCCGTGAAGCCGCACCAGCGTTCGATCGCCCACAAGTACGCCAGGTGGAACGAGGTGGTCCAGGCGCGCTCGCCGTAGGGATTGCGCGCGGCCGCGAAGCGCGCGGCGAGCCACGCCTCGGCGCGCTCGAGGTCCTTGCGCTTCTTGACGATCACCTCGCGCACGCGCGAGTTCGTCGCTCCGAACTCGGCCAGCACCGCAAAGCCGCCCAGCGCCGCGGCCGTCATGCCGCCCGTCGGCTCGAGCTCGCGCCGGTACGCGAAGCCGCCGCTCGCATCCTGCCAGCGCACGAGCGCGCGCGCAGCCTGCTCGACGGTCGCGTCCGGCACGTCGAGGCCGAGCCGGTGCGCCGCGCGCAGGCCGAGCAGCGCGAACTGCGTGTTCGACAGGTCGATCGGGTCCGCGGGATAGCCCCACAGGCCCTCGCGCTGGTTCGCCACGAGGAAGTCGAGCGCCGCGCGCGCGCCCGGCGGCGCGACCTCGGTGCCCGAGCGCGACGCGCGCAGCGCCTCCTGGAAGAGCAGGCCGACGGAAGCCGCGTACGTGCTCGTCCAGGTTTGGTCGGCCAGCGCGCGCGCCGCGGCGTCGACGGCGACGTCGCCGGCCGGAACGCCGGCTTTCAGGAGCGTCAGACCGGCCAGCGCGGTCTCGCCGCCCGGGTGCGCCGCCTCGTGACCCGGGAACGTGCCGAGCTGGCTCTGCTGCCGCCGCAGCCAGCCGACGCCGCGCGCAATCGCGCGCTCGACGCGCAGCTCGAGCGACACCGGCGGGTCCTGCGCGGCCGGGACGAGCGCGAGGAGGGCCGCGGCGAGCACGGCCGGAGGATACACGCCGTGCGGCCGCGCACGCTTTCGCACGGTGCCGGCGCGTCCCGCTCGCGCACCGCCCCGCGCCGGACGCTTGCACGGGGGCGCTCCGGCGGGCACGTTTCTCGCTCGTCCCTGCAAGTTCCCCGCGCGCGGCGTGGAGGATGGAACATCCCCGGCCGACATTGGACCCCTTGCGCACCTCACTCCTCCCCCGTTGGACGCTCCTGGCGGGCGCGGCCTGCCTGCTGCTCCTCCCCGCGTGCGACCGGACGTCGGCCTCGGCCACCGCGCCGCAGGGCTTCGTCTACGTGAACGCCGACGCGCCGCGGCCCTACTTCCACGACTTCGGCGAGCGCTTCTGGGGCCAGACGATCGAGCACACCTTCCAGCTCGTGAACCGCGAGGGCCGCGCGATCGTCGTGCAGGACCTGCTGCCCGACTGCGGCTGCACGATCCCGCGCACCTCCTGGGTCGGCCAGGACGGCGTGCGCGTCGAGGGTCCCATGCTGCCGCAGAACATGGACCTGCACGTGCCGGACGGCGCGATGCTCGAGGTGTCGATCACGATCGACACGACGCGCGTCGAGCGGCCGAACCAGCACAAGCTGGCCCAGGTGCGGCTGCGCTGCGACTCGGCCGAGACGCCGTACCTGACGTTCGAGCTGCACGTGCTCGTGAAGCGCGCCTTCCGCGCCATGCCCGCCGAAGCGATCCTGTCGGACATCCCGCACACGGCCGGCAAGTCGGTGCGCGTGAACGTCTCGACCGAGATCGCCGGCGCGAAGGCGCGCATCCGCAGCGTCGAGGAGGTCACCGGGCCGTTCACGGCGACGCTCAGCGAGAGCCAGGTCAACGGCGAGACGCTGTGGGTGCTCGTCGTCGAAGCGCCGCCGGGCCTGACGCACGGCCCGCACACCGGGAAGGTGCAGCTCGGGACGACGCTCGACGACGGGACCGGGATGGGGCACTCGTTCGAGGTCACGATCCGCGGGCAGGTCGTCGACGACTGCATCATCGAGCCGCGCGTGCTGGCCATCCCGCGCACCGGAGCGGCGGTCCAGGCGATGCTGATCGCGCTGGCGCCGGGCGCCAAGGTGGGCGTGAAGAACGTGCGCCTGGAGGGTGGCGCGACGGACTCCCTGCGCGCGACCTTCTCGCCGATCGATGCCGACGCCGAGGGCCGCGCGGCGCGCTGGAAGATCGAGGTCGAGCCGCTGCCCAACGTGCCGCCGCAGGCCTTCTCCGGGCGGCTGATCGCGGAGCTCGACGATCCGCTGCTGCCACGGATCGAAGTGCCCTACGCCGCTCCGCCGCGCTGACACCCGCGGAGAGGCGCCCCCGGGTTCTGAGCGCCCGTACGTTCGAGGGCTTCACGAGCACTCAGCCCGGATGATTCACGAAAGCTGGGTCACGGAGCGATCGATTCGGCGGACCCTCGTGCCAACGTATGCGGGCAAGGCTCGCGAATCTCTGCCGAATCAAGTTCTGTCGTGAGACCCGGCAGCAGCGCGAACGTCTTTCATCCCAGCGCCGACTCGGCGCACGGCGAGGGTGATGCCCCGAAGCTGGCCGGCGGTCGCTTCGATTGGCAGCGGCAGCCGCCAGCACGCCCAGCCAAGGGCTTCGTGAATCATCCGGGCTCAGAGGGTGAGAAGAATTCGAACCCTCTGCGCGCCGCGCGCGGTTCCGCGCGGCGCCAACAGGATCAGAGAGGCCGTAGGATCGATTCTCTCGGCCTCTCAGCGGGTTCGCGATGCCTGAACGCAGCCCGAGAAACTCTGCCGATTCAAGTTGCCCGCAACGGCACGGAGGCGGCCTCGACGTCGAACGTCGGAGCCAGGCAGAACGTCGGAGCCAGGCAAGATTCTGCGGGATTCACGTCCGAACAGGGCCCGCAGGTACCGTCCGCGCTGGCCAATCACGAAGAATCGAGCCAGGCACCGAAGCCGTTGACGCGCCTATGCGGCGCCCCCCCCCACAGCCTCCCGGTCTTGCGACGCCATTCGAAACGCGCGCGTCCCGCGATGACGAGTCCGTGTCAGACCTTGTCGAGCAGAGCGAGCAGCCCGCTCTCCTCGAGCCTCATCGTGATGGCGAAATCCCCCGCGCTCGAGCGGAAAACCGCGTTCTCGCCGAAGAGCTGGGAGAGATTCCGCATGCCGCCCGCGGGGATCGTGCGCGGCAGGCGGATCTCGTACATGCCGTTCTCCTGCGTCGCGTACGAGCGGCGCTGAACGAGTTCGCCGAGCACGGTCTCGTCCCACGGGATGTAGCGGAACGCCGTGATCTCGCCCTGCTCGACGACCCAGTCGTAGAATCCAGTCCAGTAGTCGGGATCAACTCGGTACCTGACGTTTTCGAACGACACGCCGTCGACCACGATCGTCGGCACGTCGATTTCCGGGATCTCGACGAACCGGACATCGCGGCTCAACACGATCGCGACGAGCGGCCAGCGGCTCGCCTCGGCATCCTCGGTCACCGGACGATCTTCGCGAACCGTGCTTTTCCCGTCTGCACGAGCAGCGGCAAGTCCGCTTCGGAGTACGGCGCCACCGGATCGGCGACGACGGTGCCATTCACCTTCACCGCGTTCTGCTGCACGAGGCGACGCGCATCCGAGTTCGTGTTCGCGAGCTTCACCGCCGCCAGCAGGTTGGCGAGCGGCAGCGACTTGCCGGCGTGCTCGCTGGGCCACCGACGCTCCTCGACGTCACCCGGACCCTCACCGCGCGCGCGCCGCTCGTACTCCTCGCGCGCGGACTTCGCCGCGCTCGCGTCGTGGAAGAAGCCCGTGATCTCGCTCGCGAGCCGCAGCTGCGCCGTGCGGTGATCCCCCGTCATCAGCGCATCGACCTCGGCCTCCGGCACGCGCGTCAACAGGAGGAACCAGTCGCGCAGCGCCGTGTCCGGCACGGTCTTCACGACCTTCTGGAACATGTCGAACGGCGGATCGAGGAACGAGATCGCGTTGCCGTAGCTCTTGCTCATCTTGCGGCCGTCGGAGCCGTTGACGAGCGGCATCGTGAAGCAGATCTGACCCTTCTGGCCCTCGGTCCCCTGCAGGTCGCGCCCGCGCAGCAGGTTGAAGAGCTGGTCCGTGCCCCCGAGCTCCAGGTCGCAGCGGATCATCACACTGTCCCAGCCCTGCATGAGCGGATAGAGCAGCTCGTGCACGCCGATCGGTTCCTTCTCGGCCATGCGCTTCTCGAACGTGTCGCGCTCGAGCATGCGCGCGACGGTCGCGCGGCCCAGCAGGCGCAAGACGTCCTCGAAGCGCATCGCGTCGAACCACTCCGAGTTGCGCCGCACCTCGGTGCGCGACATGTCGAGCACCTTGCCAGCCTGGTCGACGTACGTCTCCAGGTTCGCGTCGATGTCCTGGCGCGACAGCGGCGGCCGCAGCTTGTTGCGCCCCGACGGGTCGCCGACCATCGCGGTCGCGTCACCGACGATGAGGACGATCTGGTGGCCCAGTTCCTGGATGCTGCGCAGCTTCATCAACTGCACCGCGTGCCCGACGTGCAGGTCGGCGCTGGTCGGGTCCATCCCGAACTTGACGCGCAGCGGGACTCCGGTGCGCAGGCTCTCGCCGACGCGCGATTCGAGCTCGGTCGTCTCGATGAGGTCGACGACGCCGCGCCGGAATACGGCCATCTGCGCGGCGACGCGCGGGTCGGTGAGCTGCGGCATGGCGGACGAGTCTCGCGCGCCGGGACCGCCGATCAAGACAGATTCATCATGGGCCCGCGAGCCGGGGTCGCGGCGCGCGCGGCAGGACGGGCTCGCCGCGCGAGCGCTCCGCGGAGAGCCGCCCGGCCCGCTCGGCCAGCCAATCGCCCCAGGTGCCCGGGTCGGCGCCGCCGCGCACGTCGGGGGCCAGCCACCGCAGTGCCGGCGCCAGGAGCTCCGCGCGGGCGGGGTCGATCGCCGGTTCGGCCAGGCCGTCGAGCACGGCCTCGCGGTCCTCGCGGCGTACGCGCAGAGCGACGTCGAGCAGGTCCGCGCCGCTCGCGTTGCTCTCCGAAGCGCGCCGCGCGAGCTCGTCGCGCGCCGCCGGGCCCAACGCCAGCAGGCGTCCGTCGAGCAGCACCAGCTCGCCCGCGCCGACGTCCGCGTTCATCGCGGGCAGCGCGCGGCCGTGCTGGTGCACGCTGCCGGCGCGCAGTTCGATCTGCGCCGTGAGGCGCAGCGCCAGCGCTCCGGCGGGCAGCTCGAGCGGAACGCGCGCCAGCTCGACCGACGCACCGCCCTCGGCCGGGATGTCCAGTCGCGCCAGTTCGTCGAACGAACGCGCTTCGGACGCCTCCGACAGGTGTCCGCGCCGATCGACGGTGATCGCGGTCACGAGGAGCGTCGCCGGGCCGGGCTCGAGCGTACGCGGCACGCCGTCGCGCGCGCTGGCGGTGAAGCGCAGGCTGCACGTGCCGCCGCGCCCCGCCGTCGGACCCGGCATCCAGACGCATTCGGCGCGCAGGTCGAGCCCCGTGAGCGCGGTGCGACCGTCGACGATCCGCTCGAACGCCTCGACGAGCTCGAGCGCGGATCCGGTCGGGCCCATGAGGCGCATGCGGCGGATGATCGAGCGCGCGACCTCGTCGTCGCCGCTGCGCAGCGCGACGCGCAGAGCCTCGAGCGCGGGCTGCATGCGCGGCTCGACGCGTGCGGCGACCAGGCGCTCGGCCTCCGCCGCGAAGGCCAGCTCGCGCTCGCCGGCGCCCAGCTCGCGGAGCTTCTGGGCCGCGGCGCGCGCGGCTCCGTCGTCGCCTCCGCTCAGCGCGGCCTCGAGCGCGTCGAGCTGCGCGGCGATGGCCGCATCCCGGACCGGGTCGCTGGCGGGGCTGCTCGTCGAGCAGCCCGCGCCCAGCGCAACGAGGATCAGGAACCGAGAGGCCGAGAGAGAACCGATCATACGGCCTCTCGGTTCCTGATCCTGTTGGCACCGCGCGGAACCGCGCGCGGCGCGCAGAGGATCGGCGCGGCGCGCAGGCCCCGCCACGCGGTCGTCCGCGGTGCGGCCCAGGCCGTGCGCGCCGCGCGGGCGCGCCCGACCCGATCGCCGCTCCCGGTCAGACGGCCTCCTCCTCGGGCTTCTCTTCGAGCTTCTCCTCAGCCTTCTCTTCGGTCTTCCCTTCGACCTTCGGCTTCTTCTCCTTCTTGGGCTTCGGCTCGGCCGAAGCCTGCGACTCCTCGGTCGCCACGGCGGGCGGAGCCTCGGCCGCCTCCTTGATGATCCGCTCGTTCTCCTCGAAGTCGGAGTGCACGAACGACAGGCCGATCTTGCGCTCTTCGACGTCGACGCGGATCACGCGTACCTCGACCCTCATGCCGATCGTCAGGACGTCCTCGACATTCGTGATCTTCGAGTCGGAGAGCTCGGAGATGTGCAGCAGGCCCTCGAGGTCGTCCTCGAGCTTCACGAACGCGCCGAAGTTCGTGATCTTCGTGACGTAGCCGGACAAGAGGTCGCCGACGTGGTAGTTGGCCGGGATCGTCTCGAGCCACGGGTCGGCGTGGAGCTGCTTCTTGCCCAGCGCGATCCGCTTCTTCTCGCGGTCGACCGACAGGACGACGCACTGGAGCTTGTCGCCCTTCTTCACCATCTCGCTCGGGTGCGTGACCTTCTTGGTCCAGCTCATGTCCGAGACGTGCAGGAGGCCGTCGATGCCCTCCTCGATCTCGACGAACGCGCCGTAGCTCGTCAGGTTCCGGACCGTGCCCTCGATGATCGTGCCGATCGGGTAGTGCTGCTCGACCAGATCCCAGGGGTTCATCTCGGCTTGCTTCATGCCGAGGCTGATCTCCTGCTTCGTGTGGTTGAACTCGAGCACCACGACGTTGGCTTTGTCGCCGACCTTCACGAGCTCGCTCGGATGGTTGATGCGCTTGGTCCAGGACATCTCGGAGATGTGCACCAGGCCCTCGACGCCGTCTTCCAGCTTCACGAAGGCGCCGTACGACATGATGTTGACGACTTCGCCGGTGTGCTTGCTGTTCACCGGGTAGCGCGCCTCGATGCCGTCCCACGGGCTGGCCGTGCGCTGCTTGAGGCCCAGCGCGATGCGCTCGCGGTCCTGGTCGACGCGCAGCACCACGACCTCGATTTCCTGGTCGATCTTGACCATCTCGCTGGGGTGGTTGATGCGACCCCACGACATGTCGGTGATGTGCAAGAGGCCGTCGATCCCGCCCAGGTCGACGAACACGCCGAAGTCGGCGATGTTCTTGACGATGCCCTTGCGCACCTGGCCGTCCTGGATGTCGTTGAGCAGGAACTCCTTCTGCTTCTGGCGCTCTTCCTCCAGGAGCTTCCTGCGCGACACGACGATGTTCATGCGCTCCGTGTCGATCTTGATGATGCGCGCGCGCACCGGCTCACCCAGGAAGTCGCCGATGTCGTGCTGGCGGCGCAGGTTGACCTGGCTCGCGGGCAGGAACACGTTGACGCCCTCGACGTCGACGAGCAGGCCGCCCTTGATCTTGCGCGTGCAGATCCCCTGGATCTCGTCACCCTCGTTGTACTTGCTGGAGACTCGCTCCCAAGCGCGCAGCCGGTCGGCGCGACGCTTCGAGATCATCGCCGTGTCGGAGTCGTCGAGGCCCTCGTAGTAGACCTCGTAGCTCTCGCCCATCTTGGGCAGGATCTCGCCGAACTCGGCGATCGGGACCTGGCCCTCGGACTTGCCGCCGACGTCCATGACGACCGTGCCGGTGCGCTCGTCGACCGAGTCGACGGTGGCCATCACGATCGAACCCGGCTTGATGTCCTTGATCGAGGAGTTCAGCCGCTCCTCGAAGTGCGCGGGGGTGATCCCACCCAGCGCGGCGAGGATCTGCTGCTCCAGCTCGGCGGGATCGATCTCGAATTGCTTGATGCGGCTCCAGGCGGGGGCCATGAACGATGAATCTTTTCAAGAGGTCAGTGGGTTCTGCGGGGCCCGAAATGGGCACCCGAGGCTCGTCGGGACGGCGAGCGAAGCGCGACAAGGTAGCGGGCGACCCCAGGCGCGCGCAAGCGATGGCGGCATGGACCCGGCGGAGCTCCACCTCTCGACACCGCGTGGAGATCGGCCCCGCGACACCGGAGGGCGCATCTTCCGCAGTCCAGCGGCCCCACCCGCTCAGCATGAGGCCGTGGCCCCGTCTCGCGCCGCGGATCCCGCCGGCTGGCCCGTCGTCCTCGTCACGCAGGCGAGCAGCGGCCTGGGCCTCGCGATCGCGCGCTGTCTCGCGGCCGGCCCGTGGCGGCTCGTGCTGACGGCGCGCCGCAGGTCGCTCGAGCGGTTCGCGCGCGCCGGCGTCGTCGAGAGCGAGCGGCGCCTCGTTCGCGCGCTCGACGTGATCTCGGCCGGAGAGCGCCGTGCGGTCGTCAGCGAGACGGAACGTCGCTTTGGCCGCGTCGACGCGCTGGTCAACAACGCCGGCGTCGCGTTCCGCTCCGTGCTCGAGCACGTACACGACGAGGTGATCGAGGTCAGTGGCCTTCGCCGGACCGCCCGAGGAGACTCGGGCAAATTGATTCGGCGGACGTTCGTCCCGCGGGGTCATGCCGCGCGAAGGCGCAGGGTCAGGGTTCGCGCGGTGGACGCGGTCCCACGTTTCCCCAAGTGCCCCATCCGTCGCAGTAGCCATCGTGCGGATCTGCCAGGGCGTTCAGCTCCAACTGAGCCGCGGTCACGCTCTCGTAGGTGGCGAGCATTGCCCGCGTGCACACGCAGTCCCAGGCATGGCCGTCCGGGAGGACCCGCGTCGCGTAGCCCGCGGCTCGCGCGCTGGTTGCGAATCCCTCGGCGCCAGGCTTGTGCAGAAGCCCGACCGTGAAGTCGATCACCATGGGCTTGGACATGTCCGAACCGTCGAGCACGACCCTGCGGAGCGCGTCGCCGTCGGCATCGTTGGGGTAGTCCGTGTTCACGCGACGAACTCGGCGTACTGGCCGCGCCGCGCGATCACGAGGGCACCGCGAGCGTCCCACGGACCGATTCGGCGGACATGCGCGAACGGGCCCCCACGCCGCGGCCCGAGCCCGTTTTGCACGAGGGTCGAAGATGATCTGGCGTTACGCAGCGTGCACTCCCGTTCTTGCAGACGAAGTACCCGTGAGGACGTATCCAGGACGGAGGCGCGCCGCGTATGTTCTCGCCGCGGCCCGGGTCCATCGCGGTGTCCGCGAGCCCACCAGGAGCACTCCGAATGACGCGTCCGATCCTCGCCCTCCCCTTCCTCGTCGCCATGCTCTCCTGCCATTCCACGGACACGGCTCCGGCCCCGCAGACTCCCGCCAATCCGCTCCTGGCTCCGTGGTCCGGACCGTTCGGCGGCGTGCCGCCGCTCGACAGCGTGCGCATCGAGCATTTCAAGCCGGCGCTCGAAGCCGCGATGGCCCAGAACCTGGCCGAGGTCGAGGCGATCGCGAACGACCCGGCCAAGCCGACCTTCGAGAACACGATCGCCGCGCTCGAGCGCGCCGGCCGCACGTTCCAGCGCGTGCAGACCGTATACGAGATCTTCAGCTCGACGATGAACACGCCCGAGTTCCAGGCGGTCGAGAACGAGATGGAGCCGAAGGTCGCCGCGCACTTCGACCGGATCGTGCAGAACGGGAAGCTCTTCGCGCGCATCGCGGCCGTGTACGAGGCGCGCGAGCGCTCCGGCCTGACGCCCGAGCAGAAGCGGCTCGTGTGGCTCGACCACACGAACTTCGTGCACGCCGGCGCGCAGCTCGACGAGGCCGCCAAGGCGCGCATGTCGCAGATCAACCAGCGCCTCGCCAGCCTGTTCGCGAACTTCCGGCAGGACGTGATGGCGGACGAGGCCGGGCACATGCTGCTCCTCGAAAAGGAGAGCGACCTGGCCGGCCTGCCCGACTCGCTGAAGCAGGCGGCGGCGGGAGCGGCCGAGGAGCGCGGTCAACAGCGGAGCGAGCCTGCGAGCGCAGCCGACGGAGTGGGCGAGCCCGTTCAAGGGGCTCGCCGGGGCCCGTGGGCGATCCTGAACACGCGCTCCAGCATGGAGCCGTTCCTGACGTACAGCGACCGGCGCGACCTGCGCGAGAAGGTTTGGCGGACCTACTTCGCGCGCGGCAACAACGGCGACGAGCACGACACGAAGGCGCTGATCCCCGAGATCCTGAAGCTGCGCGCCGAGCGGGCCAAGATCCTGGGCTTCAAGACGCACGCGCACTGGCGGCTCGACGACACGATGGCCAAGACGCCCGAGCGCACGATCGAGCTGATGGAGTCGGTGTGGACGCCGGCTGTCGCGCGCGTGCGCGAGGAGGTCGCCGACATGCAGGCGATCGCCGACCAGGAGGGCGCGAAGATCACGATCGAGGGCTGGGACTACCGCTACTACGCCGAGAAGGTGCGCAAGGCCAAGTTCGACCTCGACCAGAACCTGGTGACGCCTTATCTGCAGCTCGACAAGCTGCGCGAGGCGATGTTCTACACGTCCGGCGAGCTGTTCGGCCTGAAGTACAAGAAGGTGTCCGGCATCCCGGTGGTCGTGCCCGAGGAGGAGGTCTACGAGGTCACCGACTCGGCCGGCAAGCACGTAGGCCTGTGGTACTTCGACGCGTACGCGCGGCCCGGCAAGCGCTCGGGCGCGTGGATGAACGCGTACCGCAACCAGGAACGCTTCGATGTCGCGATCTCGACGATCGTGTCGAACAACACGAACTTCGTGAAGGGCCAGGCGGGCGAGCCCGTGCTGATCAGCTGGGACGACGCCACGACGCTGTTCCACGAGTTCGGGCACGCGCTGCACGGCCTGCTGTCGAACGTGAACTACCCCTCGGTGTCGGGCACGTCGGTTTTCCGCGACTACGTCGAGTTCCCGTCGCAGATCCTGGAACGCTGGCTCGAGACGCCCGAAGTGCTGAATCGCTTCGCAACGCACTACCAGACCGGCAAGCCGATCCCGAAGGAGCTCGTCGAGAAGATCCAGCGCGCGTCGAAGTTCAACCAGGGCTTCGCGACGGTCGAGTACCTCTCGGCGGCGCTCGTCGACATGAAGCTGCACCTGGCGGCGACGGTGGACACGGCGATCGACCCGGCCGCCTTCGAGCGCGACACGCTGGCGCAGCTCGGGATGCCGAAGGAGATCGTCATGCGCCACCGCACGACGCAGTTCAGCCACATCTTCGCGAGCGACGGCTATTCGGCCGGCTACTACAGCTACCTGTGGTCCGACACGCTGGCGGCCGACGCCTGGGAGGCGTTCCAGGAGACGAGCCCCTGGGACAAGGCCACCGCGAAGCGCCTGCGCGACCACGTCTTCTCGGTCGGCAACACGATCGACCCGGCCGACGGCTACCGCGCGTTCCGCGGCCGCGATCCGGGCACGGCGGCGCTGATGCGCAAGCGCGGATTCCCGGTGCAGTGACCAGGAGGGCCACGCTCCTCCAGCGCCCGGTTCCGGGCGCCGAAGAGGTCCCCGTGCACCCCGTTCCCCGCCACGCCTCGCGCCGACAACGGGACCTCGTGTGGCGCGCCCTGTGCGCGCGCCAGCTCGCGCCCGTGCGCCGCGGCATGTCGCGCGATTTCCTGGACGGCATGGAGCGCGCCGGCCTCGACACGACGCGCCTGCCGCGCCACCGCTCGCTCTCGCGCAAGCTCCACGACCTGTGCGGATGGCGCATCGAGACGGTGCCGGGCCTGATCCCCGTGCCCGACTTCTTCGCGCTGCTGCGCGAGCGTCGTTTCCCGTCGCCCGACTGGATCCGCCACCCGGAGCAGCTCGAGTACACGCCCGAGCCGGACGCGTTCCACGACCTGTTCGGGCACGTACCGCAGCTGGCGTCGCCGCACTGCACGGCGGTACTCGAGACGCTGGCCGACGCGGCGCGCGGTGCATCGCGCGCGCGCCTCGCCCAGATCGAGCGCGTGTACTGGTTCACGATCGAGTTCGGGCTCGTGCGCCAGCGCGGTGCGGTGCGCGCGCTGGGCGCCGGACTCGCGTCGTCCATCGCGGAGCTGGAGCGCGCGCTGCACGCGCGCGACGTGCGGCGCCGCGTGTTCGCGCTGGCCGAGGCGCGCTCACTGCGGTTCGTCACGGACCGGCCGCAGGAGCTGTACCTCGTGTCTCCCCCGCCGGCCGAGCTGGCCGAGCTCCTGACGCCCCTGCAGTGGTCCCGGGCCCGCGCGCCGCGACGCCGGGCGGGCTGAGAGAGAGAAAAAGGAGTATTGGTGGGCGGCTGCGCAAGCGCATCCGCCGATGGAGACGAAATGGACGGTCTCTCCCTGCCCCGCGATCGCATCGACGGGCTCGACCGCGAGCTCGTGCGTCTCCTGGCCGAGCGCCTCGACGCCGCGCGCGAGATCGGCAGCGCGCGCGGCCGCGATCCCTCAGCGCCGCTGCGCGACGAGGAACGCGAGCGCTCGTTGTTCGCGGCCTGGGCGCGCGCGGCCGAGGCGCGCGGCGTCTCGTCGTACTTCGCCGGCCGCGTGCTGCGCGAGATCCTGAACTGGTCGCGGCGCGACCAGGAGCGTTTTCTCGAGCCGCGCCAGGAGAACGGTGCACGCGCCGTGCGCGTCGGCTACCAGGGCGTGCCGGCGTCGTACAGCGATCTGGCAACGGGGAAGCTCTTCGCGACGCGCACGGTCGCGCGGCTCGAGCGGGTGGGGTTCCGCGGCTTCGCGGCCGTGGCCGACGCGCTGGAAGCGGGCGAGGTCGACTACGCGCTGCTGCCGATCGAGAACACGATCGCGGGCAGCATCAACGAGGTGTACGACCTGCTCGGCGCGCGGCGCATGACGATCGTCGGCGAGGAAGTGTGGGCCGTCGAGCACTGCTTGCTGGCGCTGCCCGGCGTGCGCGCCGAGGAGCTGCGCACCGTGCGCAGCCATCCGGTCGCGCTGCAGCAGTGCTCGAAGTTCCTCGACGGGCTCGTCGGCGTGCGCGCGGAAGCGTTCCACGACACCGCCGGCGCAGCCGAAGCCGTGGCGCGCGACGGCGACCACCACGCGGCGGCGATCGCGTCGGAGGAAGCGGGGAGCGAGTACGGCCTCGCGGTCGTGCGGCGCGACATCTCGAACCAGCCTGTCAACCTGACGCGCTTCCTGCTCCTGGCGCGCGGCGCGGAACCGTGTGATCCGCGGCGCGCGGCCAAGACGTCGCTGCTTCTGTCGCTGAACCACCGTCACGGGGCTCTGCTCGAGTGCCTCAAGGTGTTCGAGGCGCACGGACTCAACCTGACGAAGCTCGAGAGCCGGCCGCGACCCGAAGCAGCCTGGGAGTACCTCTTCTACGTCGACTTCGAGGGGCACGCGAACGAGCCGCGCGCGGCCTCGGCGCTCGAGGCGCTGCGCGCGCACACGAACCACCTGCAGATCCTGGGCAGCTACCCGCGGCGCGTCGAGGAAGGCCTGGAGCTCGCCGGCCTGGGCCGCGTGCCGCTCGAGGCGGCCGCACCGGCCGACGCTCCGGCGCAGGCGCTGCCCGTGCCGGCCTGTCCCGCGCCTTCGAACGCCGCGCTCAAGCTGACGTCGTTGCGTGCGGGACAGGCGCGCACGATCGTCGACGTCAGCGGCGTGCACTTCGGCGGCGAGCGTTTCGTGCTGATCCTGGGCCCATGCGCCGTCGAGACGCGGGCGCAGATGATGGCCACGGCCGAGATGGCCAAGCGCGGCGGCGCCTCGGTCCTGCGCGGCGGCGCGTTCAAGCCGCGCACGTCGCCCTACGCGTTCCAGGGGCTCGGTTTCGAGGGCCTCGAGCTCCTGCGCGAGGCCGGACGCGCCTTCGAGCTGCCGATCGTGACCGAGGTGCTGCACCCCGAGGACGTCGACCGCGTGGCCGAGAAGGCCGACATCCTGCAGATCGGCGCGCGCAACATGCAGAACTTCGCGCTGCTCAAGGAAGTCGGCCGCGCGCGCCGGCCCGTGCTGCTCAAGCGCGGCATGAGCGCGACGATCGAGGAGCTCCTGCTGGCGTCGGAGTACGTGCTGGCGGGCGGCAACCAGCGCGTGATCCTGTGCGAGCGCGGCATCCGCACGTTCGAGACCGCGACGCGCAACACGCTCGACATCTCCGCCATCCCGGTGCTGAAGTCGCGCACGCACCTGCCCGTGATCGTCGACCCCTCGCACGCCGCGGGCCGTCGCGACCTGATCGTGCCGCTGTCGCTGGCCGCCGCCGCCGCCGGCGCCGACGGCCTGATCGTCGAGTGCCACCCGAATCCGGCCGAGGCGCTGTGCGACAAGGACCAGGCGCTGACCGCGGACGATGTCGCCCGTCTCCTGGCAGCGCTGCGGCCGATCGTCGCGGCCGTCGGGCGCAAGCTCTAGCGAGCGGCTCAGCCGCTCGGCGGGTCGTCCGCCGCAGACTTCCTCGCCGGCGCATACGTGAATAGCTGGTTCGAGACGTACGCGCTCTCCGCGCGGCGGTTCAGCGCTCGCACGACCTTGCCCATCGTGTTGGCGGTCAGGCGCCGCCCCTGGACGGCGCGTGCGACCATCTTGTGCGTGAGCTGCTCGTCCGACGCGCGGACGAGATCGGTGGCGGAGAGCCCGTGCTTGGCGAGGATTCCCAGGAGGGGCTGGGGACCGAGATCGCGCCCTGACTCCATGCTTGTCCCCAGGCTAGGACAAGGCGAGTCGGAACTCACTGTGGTGATCACGAAGCTCCTTCCGTTTCGAAGGCCGAGACGAGGCGGCCGCGTCGAGCAGCGCGGTGAGCGCGACGCGGTCCGCGTCGCTGCGCACCTCGCGGTTGCTCGGGTTGACGACCCTGAAGTTGGGGGGGAAGTGACGCGCGAGCTCAGAATAACGGGCGCGGCGCGTCGAGCACGATCTCGCGCCGGGCACGCGTGCCCAGCACGAGCGCGACGAGCGTCAGCGCCACGATCGTGCCCAGCGCGGCGAGCGAGCGCACGAGTCGCCGCATCCCACGCTCAATCGGCGTCACCGGGCGCGCAATGACCGGCCGGAACTCGAGGAACGCGCGCAGGTCCGCCTCGAACGCCGCGGCCGAGGCGTAGCGGCGCGCCGGGTTCCTGTGCATCCCGCGGTCGAGCACGGCCTGCAGGTCGCGCGGCAAGCCCGGGCGCAGCTGGGCGGGCTGCCTGCCTACCTGACCGCGGTGGAAGACTCCGGTCGAGGAGCGGAGGGACCTGGATGTCGCTGGCGTCGGCGCACGTCCGGGACCCCGTCCGGCTGGGATCGGGAAGCGTCCGTCTGCCCGTTGCGCACGCTCCTGGTGAAGTGCCTCAACAGCTCCATGACCGCAAGGACGGTCGAGCAGCCGAGAGCGACGAAGAACAACGCTCCGGTGTGAACCTTGCCCGACATCAGCGCGATCAGGCCGAGGCCGAGCGCGGCGAACCACAGGGCGTAGCCGATCCAGACGAGGAATTCAGGCGTCGGTCGTGCTCGCACGCGCGCATGGTAGTCCGCTCGCGCGAGAGTGGAAACGGCGCGATGGCTCGGCTGGATGCGGACGCATGCCTGCGCAAGGAGGCCACTTCGCAGTCCCCACGCATGCCTGCCACCGGGTGCGATCGCTCACCGCGCTGCGGGCACCTCGTGCAAGTAGAGCTTGCCGTGTCGGCGCCAGGCGACGCGCAGGAGGTAGGAGCGCGGAGGGCTGCACGGGAGGCGGCCGCGGATGTCCGCCGAATCGATCCCCAAGCAAGGCTGGTCGATCCAGCCGTCGAACCAATCGCCCGAGGAGTACGGATCGCAGTGGCCGATCGCGTGCACGCCGTGGCGGCGCGCGTTGTTGAGGACATAGAGCAGGGCGTTGCGGACCTGGCGTGGAGTCTCCAGCGGTTCGGCGTGGAACCGGTCGCAGTACAGCGGCCCCTTGCGGTTCCACAGGCTGTTCAGCCGACGCGTCATCCGGACGCCGAGCCCCTTCATCCCGCGGCCCATCGCATGCTCGTCGCGCGCTTCGACGATCAGATGCACGTGGTTGCTCTGCACGGAGAAGTGCACGATCCGGAAATCGAAGCGATCGGTTGCGCTCGCGAGGGCTGCTCTCACGATGGCGAACGGTTCCTTCGACCTGAGGGTCGGAAGCCCGTCGACCAGGCGCATTGTCACGTGCGCAGGAACATGTCGGGTGAGCGGCTCGCGCTTGGCATGTTTGACCATCGCGCGCTCGCCCTTCGGCTTGCGCCCTGCGCCAGGGCGCGCGCCTCCGCGCGGAAAGATCGTCCGTTGCACCATGCGCGGAGCGCGCTTCGTTCGAGCTGCATGCGTCTTCGTCGCCATCGTCTCTCCTCTGATGGATAGACGAACGGCGAGCGCGTAATGGCCACGGATTCTCGCGTTTTTCGCGCGTCGTCTCGATTGCGGGTCAGGCCGCGGATCGATTCGGCGGACATTCGCATGTTGCGACGCGGCGCACACGGAGACGCTGCTCGGATCGGAACGAAGCCTCGTCCGTTCGATGGTCGAGCTCCGCCGCATGCGCCGTCCACAGGGAATCGATTCGGCGGCATTCGCGCGATGGCTCGCACAGCGAACAGCTCCCGCAGCGGCCGAGAACGAGTTCGATGCCACGCCTGCGCGACCGCCAGGTTCACGTGTGCACTCCGGATCCGATGCCCTGTCCACGCGCAGGCCTGCGTCGGCGGCCGCGGGAATCGATTCGGCGAACATTCGCGCGAGGGCCTGCACGGCGAACTGTTCTCGCAGCGGCCGAGAACGAGGTCGATGCCGCACCTGCGCGATCGCTAGAGCCGCGAGTGCACTCGGATTCCGAGTCCCTTTCCACGCGCAGACGTGCGCCGGGCACGGCGAGGATCGATTCGGCGGACATTCCCGTGAGGGCCTGCACGGCGAACTGTTCTCGCAGCGGCCGAGAACGAGGTCGATGCCGCACCTGCGCGATCGCTAGAGCCGCGAGTGCACTCGGATTCCGAGGCCCTTTCCACGCGCAGACGTGCGCCGGGCACGGCGAGGATCGATTCGGCGGACATTCGCGCGAGGGCCTGCACGGCGAACTGTTCTCGCAGCGGCCGAGAACGAGGTCGATGCCGCACCTGCGCGATCGCTAGAGCCGCGAGGGCACTCGGATTCCGGGGCCCTTTCCACGCGCAGGCGTGCGCCGGGCACGGCGAGGATCGATTCGGCGGACATTCCCGTGAGGGCCTGCACGGCGAACTGTTCTCGCAGCGGCCGAGAACGAGGTCGATGCCGCGGCCGCGCGATCGCTAGAGCCGCGAGTGCACTCGGATTCCGAG
>Ga0163150_10003547_pt1 | contig 21814 bp, 13 predicted proteins | sample OliLakLV19P2IB_FD_148628 | JGI IMG/M metagenome (GOLD analysis project Ga0163150, IMG submission 148628) | Freshwater microbial mat bacterial communities from Lake Vanda, McMurdo Dry Valleys, Antarctica - Oligotrophic Lake LV.19.P2.IB | ecosystem: Environmental > Aquatic > Freshwater > Lake >...
TTCCGGACGTTACGCGGGCTGGGACGTGGTCGATCGCGACGTGGCCGTTCTCACCGATATCAACGCGGTGACACCGGCAGTCGGCTACGCAGAACGCCTCATGAATATTTGCATGTCCGTTGCGGTGAATCCAGCGACAGGGGCTATCACTGTAGTTGGCACAGACGGCACAAACGAAGTGCGGTTCGAGCCGGTGGTTAATGGAACATTTCTGCGGGTGAATCTCGGCATCGTTGACGATGCGGACCTGGGCAATACAAACGTCATCGATTTGAACGCGGCGCATCTCGCGCTGGCGCAACCCGGCGGCGTCGATCCGTATGAAACGCCGGACGTGGCACAGGCCGAGCGCGACAAATCCATCGGCGATCCGCGTGGAATCGTGTGGAACAACGCGGGAACACGCGGCTATATCTCGGGCATGGGTTCAAATAATCTCGTTGTCGTCGAACAATCGGGAAACCGGGTTACGCTCGGCGCCACGACGGAACTGCGAGAAGGCCCGACGGGAATTGTGTTGAGCGATGATGAGTCGCGGCTGTTCGTGCAGAACCGTTTTGACGGATCAATATCTGTCGTCGATACAACGTCGCTCATTGAAATTGCGAACGTGCCATATTTCGATCCGACTCCGGTGGCGATCAAAACTGGCCGTAAGCATCTCTACGACACACACAAGAACTCCGGCCTCGGGCAGATCGCGTGCGGGTCGTGCCACGTGGACGGCCGCATGGACAGGCTTGCGTGGGACCTCGGCGATCCCTCCGGCGCGGTAAAACTTCTGTCGGGGGGAGGCAGTCCGCCGCAACACAATCTGGGCGCGGGCATTCCCGGTTTGTTGGCGGGCGGCACATCGCCGGCGTTCACGAATTTTCACCCGATGAAGGGGCCAATGACGACACAAACCTTGCAGGACATTATCGGCAAGGAGCCGTTCCATTGGCGCGGTGATCGCGATGGCTTGGAGGAATTTAATCCCGCGTTCGAAGGGTTGCAGGGCGACGACACAATGTTGACCGCGCCGGAAATGCAGGAGTTCGAAGATTTCCTGGCGTCGATCCATTTTCCGCCCAATCCGTTTCGCAACGTCGATAACTCCCTGCCCGATGATCTTCCGTTGCCGGGCCAATTCGCAAATGGCCGGTTTGCGCTGGCCGATGGCGCGCCGCTTCCGAACGGCGATGCCGTGCGCGGACTTCAACTGTATCGAAGCCAAAGCGCGCCGTTGGATAGCGGCAATTTTTCGTGCGTGATCTGTCATACGTTGCCGATGGGCGATGGCACGGACTCGCGTTGGAATGGATCGGCGTTTGTCCCGATTCCCACTGGACTCAACGGCGAACACCACGTCGCGCTAGTGTCGGTGGATGGTTCGACCAATCGCGCGATCAAAATTCCGCAGTTGCGCAATCAGTATGACAAGGCCGGTTTTGAATTGTCGCCGGGGAATCCCAGCTTGAGCGGTTTCGGTTTGTTGCACGACGGCAGTGTCGACAGCATTGCGCGGTTCGTGAGCGAGCCGGTGTTCGAGGTGGTAAGCGATCAGGACGTCGCCGACCTAACCGCCCTCATCCTCGCGTTTTCCGGCGGGTTTGACGATGCGCCTACGAATCCCGGCCCGAACCCGGAAGCGCCCGGGAACCCGTCGAATGATTCACCCGCCGCCGTCGGCAGGCAAGTAACCATCGACAATCCTCTCGACGATCTTACGCTGCTCAGCCAGTTCATTGCGCTTGCGGAATCCGGCGACGTAGACCTCGTCGCGAAAGGCGACGTCGCGGGATTCCCGCGTGGATGGAGTTATGCCGGAAGCAATCTGTTCACGGCAGATGCCGCGGCAGACCCGGCCATCACCACTGCAAACCTGGTCGCGTTGGCCGCGACAGGCAGTGAGATCACGTTCGTGGTCGTCCAATCCGGATTGACGTCGACCCTTGGCATTGATCGGGACGACGATGCGACATTGGACTTCGACGAATTCGTGCTGGAGGACAACGACGGCGACGGCATCGCGAACGGAATCGAAACTGGCGCAGACACGGACAGCGATGGCCTCAAGAACTATCTCGATCTCGATAGCGATAGCGACAGCCTTTCGGATGAGGACGAGTTCTCGCTACATGGAACGAATCCGTTAAGCGCGAATTCGGACGGGGATGGGTTGCCGGATGCATGGGAAATCGCGAACGGCCTTGATCCGAACGATGATGGAAGTGTCAATCCTGACAATGGTGCGCTCGGCGATCCGGATAATGATGGGTTTACGAACATGGAGGAATTTATCGGGGGAAGCGACCCGCAGGACAATAGCAGCACGCCGCCGAGTGTTCCCGCAGCGAGCGCGTGGGCGCTGCTGGTTCTGTGCGCGGTAATTGCAATAGTTGGGCGGCGGCGGTTTGCATAGGGGTTTTTCCGCGCGGCAGAAGTCGCCGGGTGCCGTGTGTCCACGGAGTCATCGCCCCTAAACAGCCAAAGCGGTGTCTGCGCTACCCGCTCCGCTACCGCAGCCCAAATAGTCCTTTTCCCAGAACGACATTTTAGGAAGAGGCCTATTTGGATTGCGGCGGCCCCAAAGGCGCCGCTTTGGCTGTTTTTCACAGATGGCCTAACCCTTGCGCTACCGCACTCCAAGGCGGGTCAACGACTATTTTTGCGCGGCGCGTAATTCGCTGATAGCGAGGAGGTAGAACACGTTGTGTACGAGCCAGGGTTCGCTGGTGCGGTAAGAAGGATATTCGCGCCCGCCTGTCGACAGATCAAAGCCGGGGCGGTCTTGCCCCATCATGTCGCGGACGAACCCGTTGGGAATTGCGCCGGGCACCTTGCCGGTTTCGCGTCCTGGTATTTTGTTGTAGCGGTGGTGATACCGCGGGGGGTTCACCGCGCCGACGCCTTCCATCATGCACAGATCGTAGGGGTTTGCGCCAAGCACGAAATTGAAATGATCCAAGGCGTATGCGAGCGCGCGTTTGTCTTCCAGTACGCGATAAACTTTCAGCGCGGACCACGCGCGGCACAGATATTCAAAATTGTGTCCGTATGCCGACGATGGTTCGAAAAAGAATCCGTCCGCGCCCATTTGTTGTTGTGACACGCCGAAGGCATTGCGCGGTTCTGCGACGAACGCATCAAGGTGCAAAGCAAGCCGATCCTTGATGCGCGATTTGAGCGGGTCTCCCGGCATCTCGAGCACAAAGTGCGCCAGCGCCGCCGCGGGAACGTCTCCGCTCTTCGCATACCCGCCACCCAACACACCGTCCGCGGGCGCGCCTTCGAGGATTGCCATTGCCGCAGCCTGGGCATGCTCGCGAAACCGGGCTTCCTTGGTTGCGACAAATAAATCCACCGTGCTGATGAGCAGCAACGGATCGGCTGCGCGCGCGGGGTTCGCGGCCAGCGCTTCCCAAGCCTTTATCGCGCGTTCTAGGTAATCACTCTCATTTTCGCGCGTTGAGAGTTGGTTGGCCAGGCGCGCCCACGCGCCAATCGCAAGCGGTGCGTTGCCTTCGCCTTCGAGCACGACTGGATCATCGGGCGTGCCGCGCACGTTGTCCGTGTGGTCTTCCGGCGCGGCCCACCGCATCCATGTTGTGCGGTCGGGGCCTTGCTGCACATGCTGGTAAAACGTGCCGGAATCGGTTTGAAGTTTCGACAGATACTGCGCGCCCCAAACTGCTTCGTCGAATGCATCCTCATACCGATCTTCATCGCGATTGAACCGCGCGCAGAACACCGGGTCCGCCTGCATGACAGCAGTAAGCGCGTAGGTCACGCCGCTATCTCCATACTCCCACGAGAGCTTGTTGTAATCTCCCGCGCTGTGCCAGCCGCCGGTGAGGTCGCGGTGCGTGCCGTCCGGAAGTTTGGCGTCGTCCATGTGACAGGGCTTGTGCCAACCGGGCACGTCGCCGCCGCAGCGTTGCACGAAAAAGAAATCGATGCAGGCTGGAACGGTGGCGCGGAACAGTTGCTGATGGCCGATCCCGAAGGGATGCGAAATTCCGTGTGTTTCTCCGAGCGATGCGCGGGCATGGTACGTGTCCGGTTTTTTCACCGCGCTAAAATCCGCGCGCCAGAAATACCAGCCCCAGTCCGCGCCGCCCTGGCCGACGACCCGGCCCGCGTACTCGAGTTCGCCTTTGTGTTCGCGTTGATCGGCGTCCGTCAACCCGAATGCGTTCGCGGTTTCAGAAGGCGGAGCGTTCGTCATGAGGACGGCGTGTTTTGGTCCGATGGTTTCGTATCCCGCCTGATTCACGAGCACGCGGACGACCGGCGCGACGGGTAATTCGGAAATCAGCTCCGCATCGTCCCATACAACTTCTCCGCCACGCACAATAAGCGACATACGTAGCGTGCGCGCATCGTGCGGTGGAGAAACACTCGGCGAGGAAAGGCGTGTCCACTCCGTACTCGAGGTTGGTTCGCCCACGTCCACGCGTAGCACATCCTGCGCAGAATCGCCGGACCACACGAGCGCAACCGCGGCCGATGCCGATGGCCGGCATTGCGCCCAGGCCTCCGCGTGGAACCGATCGGTCCACACGGGAATCGGGTAACTAATAGAACTAAGGGTAAACCAATCGCCCGTCGCGGTAAGGACCACCGAACCGGGCGCGCTATGCCCAAGCGTGGAATCGAGCTGCCGTGTGCCGGCGCGGTTGCCGGGAAATATTTCGGATAGTTCTTCATCCCACAAGGTGACCCGGCCTTTGCGGTCAAGCGGAAGCGCGAATGCGGTGTTCCCCAACACGCCGGGTGATGTGGGAATGACGCGCAATTCCGAGAAGGTGGCGTCTTCGTCGCTTCCGCCAATTACACGGAGTCCGGTCGCAGCATCATGCAGAGGTGTTTGAAAGGTAATAAAACGCTTGTCGCCGCCTGGCATCGGGCCGAGCGCGGGTAATTCAAGCAGAAGCGTGCCCTGGGCGTCTATGAGTTGGGCTTTTAGCCAGGGCGAGCCGCGTTTGGCGGTGCAGATGCACTCAACAATGAATGAGCGGCCGGGCTCGATGGCGCCGGCGTCAAAAGACCATTCAGCCGCGCCGGACGAGGGAGAAACGTTCCATTCGTCCGGGAAGGTGCGCGCAACGCGGAGGTCTTGCGCCGCGACCGTGCAGACACAAAAAAATGTTATGGCGAAGGTAATGCGCACCAACATGGGCAGTGGTCCCCTCTCGCAAACGCCGGCGCGGATTTGGTGGCCCCAGCCGATTACCGCGTTGAACGGGCAGTATAGCAAATGCGGGGGTGATGAAAGCCTCGCAACGCTTGGCCACATGACGTCCAGAATCCGCGCGGAGCGCCTTGGAGTGCGGCAGCGGGTAGCTGCCGCTTTTCCTTCAAGAGACCAACAGCGCCACGTACCGCTCCCACACCAATTCGAATCGAAAGCGGTAGCTGCGTCCGAAGCGGACTTCGCTACCGAGTCCGAAGCAGACTGCGGTAGCGGAGCTACCGCTTTCACTTCGTCTGGCGTGCAATTACCGGCATCGCTCACAACGGCCAAAAATAGCGGTACCGGGCAGCGCGCGCGCATTCGCGCACTGCCCGGCATCGTGAGCCTTGACGGAGGCGAAACCGAACTTACTTTTTTTCCGCGGGAGGCGCCGCCTGTACTTTTACAATATCACCTGCTGGCAAAACTTTTGCAAGATTGGGTTCAGCGTTCGCGGGGCCGTCGCCCATGACCCATTTTGCGGCGTCCACAACGCTTTGCTGAAATGCTTCCGCATCCCAGACATCTTCGCGGTGGCCCATTGCGTTGTAAAACACGCGGCCTTTGCCCAGTTCACTGCACCAAATAATTGGGTAGTTTGGAATGTTGTACATTTCCTGCTTCAGGCGCTCCGGCCCCGAATCCAACGTGGCGAGTACGTGAATGCTGTCGGCGTTGAGGTTCTTGAAGAGGTACCACTCATCCTTGATGGTCCATTCCGTTGGCACGTGCGCCATCGCCGGGTGTGTTTTGTCCACCACGCGCACGATGCCGTCGAACTGCGCGCCGTGGCCGCGAAACTCACCGCCAACCATCTTGATGTACGGCGTGACTTCCGCGCCTTCAGGCGTGTGAAACGTGTCGGACGCGCAATGGAAACCCATAAACCCGCCGCCATTGTTGATCCATTCGATGAGTTCCGCCTGCCCGGAAGGTTTCATTGGCGGGTTCTTGTCGCTGCCTTCTTCGTCTAGGTCCAAGGTCGTAAAGAAAATGACCAGTTTGTACTTCTTGAGATTGTCCGCGTTAATGAGGCTGGCGTCCTTCGTACAGAGCACCGCCGTGCCGAACTGCGGGGCAAGCTTTTTGAGCACGCGATCAACGTGGCTTTCTTTCGTGTCGTCCCATTTGATGCAGCTATGCTCGAAGCCCGACGATTTGCTCAGAAACACGGCCTCGCCCTCCGCGACGGCGCAAAGCGTCCAGCAGTATGCCGCCAGCGCAACGATTACAATGCGTTTCATTCGAAGATTCCTTGCTTGGTTAGGACCGGAATGCACCCGGAGATAGCGTATAATCGAATGCGCAAGCAGTCAAGTCCGCACATTGACAACGTAGTTGCTTCGGGGTAGGCTCTGATTTCGAGCACGTGTAGCAGTTATCCGAATGGGGCATACGACGTGACCATCTCCGCAGAATTCCGCGCTGTATGAATGCCAAATCCGATCTCGCCCGCATGCGCGTGCTTACGTTTTCGGCTATCGGCGTCGCCTGCGGGCTGCGGTTCGCAGGCTTACTACTCGCCGAGGTGATGCCAGACAAAAACTGGGTCCCCATCGTACTCGGAATGGCGGGGCTCACGATGCTTGCGTTAGCGACGCTATACGCGCTGGTGAGGTACAAATCCTTTCCCCGCTTCGGCTACGCGATTGTCTTCGCAATTGCGTGCCTGAGCGCGGCGCAAGTCATCAGTGGAAGCGGAGCAACGCCGCAGATACATACTCCCCCGCCAGATGGCATCCTGACGCCACTTGAATTCATTCGCATAGTGTTGCTTTCCGCGGGTCTCGCGCTTGGCATTATTGGGTTCTACCTTTCAATATTCGAGTTATTGAAGGCCCGCGAGCAACAGCACGCCGAACAGGAAAAGCTAGGCGAGGCGCTTCGAGAGCGAGAGCACGCCGAAGAGAAATGGAGGGTCGCGGAATCGCGCCTGCGCACCTTATTTGACGGCATGGAAGACGCGCTGTTTGTCCATGACATGGAAGGGCGGATACTCGAGTGCAATACCGCGGCGAGCGCGCGCATGGGGTACACGCGCGAGGAGCTGCTTTCGATGCGCACGCAGGACTTCGACGCGCCGGAATTTGCCAGCGGATTCGGCGAGCGGCTTCAGGAACAATTGCGGCACAAGCGATTTCGATGCGAAGGCGTTCAATTGACCAAGGATCAGCGGCCGATGGCGGTGGACATCCACACTGTGCTTATAGACTTCCGCGGGCAGCAAGCAATACTTGCGGTGAATCGCGACATCACCGAGCGCAAAATCGCGGACAAGGAACGAGAGGTCTTGCAGGCCCGCGTGGCGCAGGCCGAAAAACTCGAGAGCCTCGGCGTCATGGCGGGGGGCATCGCGCACGATTTCAACAATTTGTTAATGGGCGTGCTCGGCAACGCCAGCCTCGCCCGGTTAGACCTGCCCGCGGGCTCGCCGATCCACGGTTGCCTCGAACAGATAGAGTCCGCTGCCCAGCGCGCCACCAGTTTGTCACAACAGATGCTTGCTTACTCCGGTCGCGCGACCTTTACAAAAACGGCGGTGGATTTGTGCGCCGTCGTCCGGGAAGCGCAATCCGCCGCCGGCCACGCGGTTCCCGCGCACACGCGCGTGGATTATCAACTCGACGAGAACTCGCCTTTGCTCGAAGGCGACGCGGCGCAACTGCGCCAGGTGCTGTTGAACCTTATTGTAAACGCGGCGGAGGCGTATGGTGAGCGCGCGGGCGCGGTAGCCGTTTCTGTCCGGCCGGAATCATTTACGCGAAACACGCCGCGTCCTCCGCGCTTGACCGACGCCATTCCGGACGGTAGCTACGTGGTGCTCGAAGTCGTAGACGGCGGCGCCGGTATCGAAGACCAAACGGCAGACCGCATGTTCGATCCGTTTTTCACGACGAAATTCACGGGACGCGGCCTGGGTCTGGCGGCCGCGGTTGGAATCGTGCGCGGGCACCGGGGCGCGATTTCGGTCGTTTCGTCGCCGGGGCACGGAAGTACGTTTCGCGTCTACCTTCCGGTTTCGGTCGCGCATGCCGATGGATTCCGCCACGAACCCGCTCGCGGTGCAGCCGAGACGGCGAAGGGCATTTTGGTTGTCGACGATGAAGAGACCGTTCTCAGCGTAACGGAACGCGCGCTCCGGCGCGCGGGCTACACCGTGTTCTCCGCGCACAACGGTCATGACGCGGTGGAATTGTTTCGCACCAACGCCGATGCGATTGGCTTGGTCGTGCTGGATATGACCATGCCGCGCATGAGCGGCGAAGAGGCATGCCGCGCGCTTCGCGCGCTTCGTGAAAACGTGCGAGTGCTGGTATCGAGCGGGTACTCCGAGGCGGAGGCCGCCATGCGGTTCGACGGGGATTCCGTGGATGGTTTCTTACAAAAACCGTACCGCGCGGGAGAATTGGTCGCCGTCGTAGCCGACATTATTGGATCGCCGGCTGAATCCACACCGGTACGGCAGAACGACTTCAACATCTGAAGTTTGGTAATTTGGCCGAATGGAAGGTTAACCACTCCCTGACCCGAAAAGTCTCCAATATTTTATGGAACGTGCGGGCATCTCAAGGGATAAGTATAATTGAAAGTTATGGGTGGAAAACGCGCACACGTTCCGTCGAAGGCCAGTGAAAGAGCGGCATGGTTGCGCGGAGAGATAGATCGGCATAACCGGCTTTACTATGTTGAAGCGGAACCGGAGATAGACGATCCGGCGTTCGACGCGCTGCTCAAGGAACTCGAGTCGCTCGAAGCCGAGCATCCTGACCTGATAACGCCGGACAGTCCGACGCAACGCGTGGGCGGGGAACCGCTCGCGGGTTTCCAGACCGTCGCGCATGACATTCCCATGTTGTCGATAGACAACACGTACAATCCTCAAGAATTGCGCGCGTTCGACGAACGCGTGCGCAGGGGGCTTGGTGGCGACCAGCCAAACTACGTTACGGAGCTCAAAATTGATGGCGTCGCCATTTCCCTCCGGTACGAAAACGGCAGGTTGGTGCGCGCCGCGACGCGCGGAGACGGCGAGCGCGGCGACGACGTTACCGCGAACATCAAGACGGTTCGCGCGGTACCGCTGCGTCTCGAGGGAAACTTTCCGGAATCGCTCGAAGTGCGCGGCGAAGTGTACATGCGCCGCAAGGAACTCGCGCGCTTGAATGCGTTGCGCGAAGCCGCGGGAGAACCGATGCTGGCGAATCCACGCAATACGACCGCGGGCGCGCTGAAACTGCTCGATCCGAAAATCGCCGCCCAGAGAAAGATGGACATTGTGTTTTACGATGTAGCGGCCCGCGAAAACGATGTTTTCGTTTCACACTGGGAAACGCTTGCGCTATTGCGCATGTTTGGCCTGCCCACGAGCAAGGAAAGCAAACGCTGCAAGGACATTGACGCGGTCTTGCAGGTCATCGAGGACTGGGACAAAAAGCGCGAAACGCTGGATTTCGAGATTGACGGACTCGTCATCAAAGTGGACGCCGCAACGCACCGCCGCAGACTGGGCGCGACCTCAAAGTCGCCCCGCTGGGCCATTGCGTATAAATATCCCGCGCAAGTCGCGCGCACGGTACTAAAAAATATCTCGGTGCAGGTGGGCAAGACGGGCACGCTTACGCCCGTGGCGGAGATGGAACCCGTGCCGCTTGCGGGCACGGTGGTCAAGCGCTCGACGCTACACAATTTCGAGGAGCTCGCCCGAAAGGACGTGCGGGTAGGCGATACGGTCGAAATCCAAAAGGCTGGCGAGATCATCCCGCAGGTGCTTCGTTTCATTCCGGAGTTGCGCCCTGCGGGCGCGCGGCCGTTCAAAATCCCATCGAAATGCCCGGAATGCGGCGGCGAAGTGCATAAAGACCCCGAAGGCGTCTACCTGCGCTGCCTAAACCTGTCGTGCCCCGCGCAAGTCAAAGAGAGGCTACGCCATTTTGCGTCGCGGTCTGCGATGGACATCGAAGGCATGGGCCCGGCGGTTTTGGACCAGTTGGTGGAAACAGGTCTGGTGCGCGGACCGGCAGACCTGTATGGGCTTACACAGAGCCAATTGGAAAACCTCGAACGGATGGGCAAGAAATCGGCGCAGAATCTTGGCGCGGCGATCGAGGCCAGCAAAGAGCGCCCATTAAGCCGCTTGCTCAACGGGCTGGGTATTCGCCACGTAGGCGGCCATACAAGCGATGTGTTGGCGTCGCATTATGGGTCGATGGAGACATTGATGGAGGCGCCATCCGGCGAGCTGACGGCGATTCACGAAATCGGAGACGTTGTGGCGGCAAGTGTGCATGATTTTTTCGAGACCCACGAGAACCGCGCGATGATCGCGCGGTTGCGCGAACATGGCTTGACGATGGTCGATACGCCGCCATCATCGGCAGACGGTCCCCGTTTGTTTGAAGGAAAGTCCTTTGTGGTTACCGGCACGCTGCAACACTATTCGCGCGACAGCATCCATGATCGAATCAAGACGCTCGGCGGTCGCGCGTCGTCCAGCGTCAGCGCGGCGACCGACTACCTCGTCGCGGGTGAAAAAGCCGGAACCAAATTGAACAAAGCGCGTGAACTCGGCGTCAACGTCCTTACCGAAGACGAATTCGATGCGATGGCCGGCTCCGCGTAAATGACAACACACCGGATAGCGTGTCCGCCCACGCTCAACCAGGAAACCGGCCGCGCGCTGCTGGACGACGCGAAGAAAGAACCCGTCGCGCGGGGCGAGGCAATCCTTCTCGATTTTGCGCAGACCCGGAAAATGGATGCGCGCGGAGGGGCGTGGGTCGTTGCGCTGGCGGATTACGCATACGCGAACAGTGCGGAATTCCGCTGGGAAGGCGAGCAAGGCGATGTCGCCGACTTTGTCGCATTAATCGAACCGGGACTGCACCCGGAAACCCGCAAGCAGCGCGAAGCCGAAGGATTCACGACGCACGTTGGCGCCAGCGCGCTGGCGATTGCCGCGGAGGTCCGCGAATTTGCAGGGCTGGTAGTCGATGCGACGTACTGGACCTTGATCGGGCCTTTGGAGGGCCGGGGTTTCCGATGGGGATTGTGGACCGACGAATTGTACGAGATGGGCGTTCGCGCGATTCGCATCAACTTTCTCATGAACTTCTTGCTCGGCCTGACGATTGCCATGATGTCCGCCGCGCAATTGCGCGAGTTTGGACTCGGTATTTACGTCGCCAACCTGGTGATGATCGGGTTCGCGCGGGAGCTTGCCGCCATTATGACCGCTGTCGTGGTGTCCGCGCGCACGGGCGCTGCCATTGCGGCGGAACTGGCGACGATGAAAGTGCAGGAAGAAATCGACGCGCTACAGGGGATGGGTCTGAACGTCTCGCAGTTCCTGGTCGCGCCCAAGCTGCTCGCGCTGTTGGTCGTCATGCCGTGCCTGACTGCCCTTGGCATGCTCGCGGGCATTGCCGGCGGATCGGTGTGGGGCGTGCTGGTGCTGGAGATCCGTTTGGATGCGTGGTTGAACCAAACCCTGAGCGCGGCGACGCTGGACGACATTTGGCAGGGAATGGCAAAAAGCTTGGCATTCGCGGTTGTCATCGTGTTGATTGGTTGTCACAACGGGTTGCGCGTGCGCGGCGGATCGCGCGGCGTCGGCCTCATGACAACCCGCGCGGTCGTGATGGACATTTTCGCTATTGTAGTCATCGACATGATGTTCGCAACGTTGTTCTACTACGTGCTCGAGTGATGAACATGGACAAAGACATTATCATCGAAGTGAAGAACCTTACCGCGCATTACGGCGAAACCCTCGTGCTCGAGGGCATTTCGTTCAATGTTGCGCGCGGCGAAATTTTTGTCATTATCGGCGGCAGCGGTTGCGGCAAGACGACCCTGCTCAAACATATGACGGCGCTGTTGCATCCAACAACCGGCAGTGTGGTCTACGACGGCGTCGATATCACACTGATGGACGAGGACCAGCGGTCCACTATCCAGCGGAATCTGGGGATCGCATTTCAATCCGGCGGGCTGTTCAACTCGATGACCGTCGGTGACAACGTCGCGCTTCCCTTGCGCGAATACGGAAACGCGGACGAACACCTGATTCAGGCCATCGTGCGGCTCAAGCTCAGCATGGTCGGCCTTGGGGCCGCGGAACACCTCATGCCCGGCGAACTATCCGGAGGCATGCGCAAACGCGCCGGGCTTGCGCGCGCCATTGCGCTGGACCCGCCGGTAATCTATTTCGACGAACCCTCCGCGGGCCTTGATCCAATCATGGCTTCCGGGCTGGACGACCTGATACTGAACCTTAACCGGCTCTCGGGGATTACATTTATCATCGTCACCCACGAATTGGAGTCGATACGGAAGATTGCGCATCGCATTTTGATGCTGGACCAGGGCAAAGCCATTTTTTTAGGAACAGTCGAAGAAGCGTTGCGATCCGATGTGCCGCGCGTCCGCCAGTTTTTCGAGCGGCGCGCGGACGATTTCATCGTGCAACGGGGCGCATAAGGGGCAACTTGATTGGCAACGCGAGCGCAAAAAGCGAAGGTTGGCGCCTTTCTATTGATTAGCGCCGTAATGATCATCGGTGCCTTGCTGCTGGTCTCCGGTTACCGTCAAGGCAACAGCCAAGGCTATAAGATTATTTTCGACAAGACCGTGCTCGGGTTATACAAAGGCGGTATGGTGCAGTATCTTGGCGTGCCTGTCGGCGTGGTCGACGATATCTTTGTGGGTGACGATGGGCAGGCGCATATCGATGCATTGATCGATCCCCGACAAGGTCACGCTGCACGTTGGCGTTGAAGCCAAGCTTGAGTTCTACAGCTTTGCAACGGGAACCATGTGCATCGCGCTTGCGGGGGGCGATCCGGCCGGCGACGTGCTGCCTCCAGGCTCTATTATTCCTACGGGCCAGTCGCAGCTCGAATCGGTCAGCACCCAGGCAGCGGACCTGATGGCTGCGTTCACAAAGATCGCCGAAAAACTCGAAACGGGCATGACTGGAATGGAAGAAGGCGAGATCACGGAAATCGTCGATCAAATCAAACCGTTCATCGATGACACGCGAAAGTTTATCGAAGACGCCCGCAACACCCTTAAAACACTCGAAAGCGATCTCCACTCGACCATCGACGAAGTTAAACCGGGAATCAAAAAATTCGGCGAACTCGCCGATAGCGCGAAGGAATTGAGCAAAACCGCCAACGACACTTTGACGGAAATGCGGGCCGAGATCGAGCCGCTCGATCTCGGAAAAATACAAACTGAACTGTTCTCCTTGTCCGAGCAGATCAAGGCCACCACGAAAGGGCTTGACGGAATGACGGGATCGCTCCCGCACACGGTGGACAACATGCAATATGCGTTGATCGATACAACGCGAAAACTTAACGAGACGTTGGACGCCTTCCGCGAGTTGGCCGACACGCTGAACCAGAACCCGTATATACGGGGCACTGCGCCCCCGGAAGGAACGCGATGACGCGATACTTGATTGCGGCAGCAACCGCCGCTGCGTTGTTCACGGGGTGCATCGGATTAAATAAACCGGCATCCGTGCTGCGCTATGTCATCGATCCCGCGGTGAATGTCACCACACAAGAAAACTCGGGGCGATCCCTTGCAGTGCGTCCGCTGGAATCGGCGCGGCCCTACAAACAAAATGTCGTTTACCGGCAAAACGACGAGATGGGCGTGTATAGCGCCGTTGAATGGTCGGAGTTGCCGGCGGACGCCGCGACCCGCGCGTTGACGGACGCTTTGGAAGCGACCCACCGATTTTCGGATATCGGAAGCGCGATCGATTTGTCGATACCGGATCAGATTCTTACGGGGCAGCTGCGCCGCTTCGATCTGGTGAGGGACACTGAACCCTGGACGGCGGTATGCGAGATACGGCTTGAGCTGCGCAAGAGCCTGGGCCGGACCCATGTCTGGTCCAAGACGCTGACCACGTCCGAACCGTTGGCCACGCCCAATCATGTTTCCTTGCCGCAGGCGATGAACACCGCGTTGGGCAGACTTATCGAGGAGGCGGTGACAGAAATTGTCACCAAGTAACATTACTGCTCCTTGATGTGTACTTATTTATGAGAACAGATTGGCGAACTGCTTGATATAGTTTGTCGCGCAAGACTAACTAATCGTCAACAGCACGCTATATTTTTGCAGTTTTGATTCCTTCGACAAACCGATCCCGGCATTGGCGCTGCGGCCATTGAGGGTTTGGTGATATGGCACGGACATTGCTCCCTGTCTCATCGGCAACACAAAGCGTGTGTTGCCTGTTGGAGCAAAGTGCAGTATTGTTCTAGTGACGGGGGCTGCAACCCCCCGATCTAACCAGCGGCGGTCAATTCGCCGAATGAGGTGCATCCATGGCAGTCCAGACGCTGGCCCCGGCCCCTTCATCGTTAAAGAAAGAATTCGATGAGCGCGGGTATGTCGTCTTGCGTGGATTCTTTTCGCCGGAAGAAATGGAAGTGCTTCTGGCCGAGGTCAAGAAGGCAGGATCGCAACAGGGCCGCGAACATTGTCTGAACAAGGACAACATGGTCTTCTTCGGGAACATCGCGCGGGAATCGCAGGTTTTGAAAGACTTCGTCACGCAGCAGCGCATCATCGACGCCATGCGGCAACTTGCGGGCGATGACATTTGGATACGGTGGGACCAGGCCGTGGGCAAGTACCCCGGCGGCGCGGATTTTCCGTGGCACCAGGACAACGCCTACAATAAGCTCAAAGACATGCACTTTCAGTTCTGGATCGGCCTCACTCCGATGAACAAACAGAATGGCGGCGTGTGGTTGCAACCCGGAAGCCACAAGTTTGGCCTGCTTCCGCACAGCAAAGTCGAAAACCATCTTTCATGCGACGTGAAGCCGTGCAAGGAAGAATTCATTGAATCTCAGCCGGGCGACGTGCTCATTTTTTCGTCGCTCACGCTGCATTACACGACACGGAATTACTCCGAGAACGAACGCTGGGCATGGGTCATCGAATACATGTCCTGCGACTTTTACGATCCGCACATGCGGCCGCCTTACTTCATCGCGAGTGAAAACGGAAAGGCTGTGCAAAAATTCGCGGACAGCTATAAAGCTTGCCATGATCCCCGCGCGCGCATGAAATATCTCGGAGCGCGGACGCGCGAGAACGTGCGCGTGAAAGCCGAAACCGTGCTCGCGAAAGCCGGCCGGATATTGGGACATAAGTAAAACAAACGCGCAAAATTTTTGAATAGACAGGCCCCGTCCGCATTGGATTGCGGATGGGGCCTGTGTTTTTATTGCGCTTTCGCCAACCGCTATTTGAACTATTCTTCCTAAACGCCGTTTTGGAAAGCGCGCTATTTGGACTGCAGTGGCGGAGCGGGTAGCGCAGACACCGCTTTGGCTGTTTATGGGCGAGGACTTCGTGCACGCACGGTTAGGGTAAGACCATCTGTGATAAACAGCCAAAGCGGCGCCTTAAGGGCCGCCGCAGTCCAAATAGGCTTCTTGTTAAAACGTGGTGTTTGGTGAAGCACGCGAGCGCCACTATGTGCTTCACTCTACGCCGACGGTGTCACGTCGAGGATAATGTCAAAGGTTGCCGCGAGGTCATGTGTTGGGCTTTCGGGAAGTGGCGCGAAATCTACTGTGACGAGTTCCCGGAGTTTTGGATCACGGATGCTTTTTAGCACTGAATCGTTCTCATTCAATGGCTCGCCTTTGACATAGCACTGGGTAGTGAAGCGTTCGCGGCCCTTCGTGTGTACGGCGTAGTGGATATGACGCGTGCGGAGAAACGACGCATCGCCGTAAGGGACAGGTTTGATGGTTCGGAAATAGTATTCGCCGCTTGACCCAGTCAAAAAGCGGCCGAATCCCTGAAAATTGGCGTCGCGTTTTCCGCTGTTCACGCTGCCTTCGTGGATGTACACGCCGTTGTTGTCCACTTGCCAGATTTCGACGAGCGCATTGCGAACCGGATTGCCGCGCGCATCAAGAATACGCCCGCCGAGATGCGTGATTTCGCCGACGGCTGGCGTGATGTCACTGTTGATGACCAGCAAATCGTTGTCAGTGTCCAACGGCAGCTTGTTTGGATAAAACGGCCCGGCGGTCTGCGGCGGCGTACGCAGCAATTCTTCCGCGAACGCCCCGGGCACGGTGAACAACGCGGTTGCCCCGGCGATACCATTCAAAAACCTGCGCCTTGATATGTGCATACCAGGACCTCCGGGAGTTGCCGCAGTTACATCTTCTGCATCATCGCGAGGAAGTCTGCGTTGGTCTTTGTCTTCTTGAGCTTTTCGACCAGAAGTTCGGTGGCTTCCGTCACGCTGAGCGGGCTGAGCACCTTGAGCAAAAGCCAGATGCGCTGCAATTCGTCTTCGGGCACCAGGAGTTCTTCCTTGCGTGTGCGGGATTTGAGCACGTCGAGCGCCGGGAACACGCGCTTCTCCATCAGGCGGCGGTCAAGGTGGATTTCCATGTTGCCGGTGCCTTTGAACTCTTCGAAGATTACGTCATCCATACGGCTGCCGGTTTCGACGAGCGCGGTTGCGAGAATCGTGAGACTGCCGCCTTCCTCGATGTTGCGCGCCGCGCCGAAGAAACGTTTCGGGCGTTGCAACGCGTTCGCATCGACACCGCCGGACAGCACCTTGCCGCTCGCCGGCACGATGACGTTGTACGCGCGCGCGAGCCGGGTAATCGAGTCGAGCAGGATGACGACGTCTTTCTTGTGTTCGACAAGACGCCGCGCTTTCTCCAATACCATCTCCGCGACCTGCACGTGACGTTCGGGCGCTTCGTCGAATGTCGATGCAATCACCTCGCCCTTGACAGAGCGCGCCATGTCCGTCACTTCTTCGGGGCGTTCGTCGATCAGCAGCACGATAACGTGGGCTTCGGGATGGTTCGTGGTGATGCTGTTCGCGATTTTCTGCAACAACACCGTTTTACCCGTGAACGGCGCGGCGACGATCAAGCCACGCTGGCCCTTGCCGATCGGCGAGATGAGGTCCATGATGCGCATGGCAATTTCTTTGGGTTCGGTCTCGAGCTTGAGGCGCTCGTTCGGGTGTAGCGGCGTCAGGTTGTCGAACAGCACGCGTTCACGCGCGATCTCCGGGCTCTCATAGTTGACAGCCTCGACCTTGAGCAGCGCGAAGTAACGTTCGCCCTCTTTCGGCGGCCGCACGTGTCCCTGGATAGTGTCACCCGTGCGCAATGCGAATTTACGAATTTGCGACGGCGAAACGTAAATATCGTCTGGCCCCGGAAGGTACGAATAATCGCCCGAACGCAGGAATCCGAAGCCGTCCGGGAGGATTTCGAGCGTGCCTTCCCCATAGAGCGAACCTGCATTGACGATGCGGGTTTGCAGTATCTTGAAAATGAGGTCCTGTTTTTTCAGCCCGCCATAGTTTTCGATCTCGAGCGTGCGCGCCATGTCCATCAGTTCTTCGACGGGCATGCGTTTCATTTCGCCGATGGAAATCTCCGGACCGCCCGCCTGCGCGAGATCGCCGTTCTCCGTTTCGTCGTTGGCAACGTCGACGATATTCGGGTTGTGGCGCGGCCGGTGATGGTCACGGTCTCCGCGCATTGGCGGGCGGCGATCTCCACGTCCCGGTCCGCCGCCCATGCGTTTGCCTCCGCCGCCTCCGCCGCCCATTTTTCCGCCCCGATTGCGTGATTTGTCGTTCATGTGGTCTCTCACGGTTTGTACATTTCCGTTGGTTGATAGTTTGCGTTATGCCGAATCGTCCGGCGAATTTGAAACGAACGCGGCATCAAGCCGCCGTCCGGCTATTGTCCTAATGAATTTCTGCCCAGTGGTTGCCTATTGCTACGTCCACCTTCATGGGCACGCTCAGTGCGAATGCCTCCTCCATAATCGTTCTCATCACCACCGCCGTTTGCTCCGCCTTGTCCGCGGGCGTTTCGACGACCAACTCGTCGTGTACCTGCAAAATCAGCCACGCGCCGGTGCCGCGCAACGCTTCGTCCAGCCGCACCATCGCCAGCTTGATGATGTCCGCCGCGCTGCCTTGCACGGGCGTGTTCATCGCGACGCGCTCGGCGGCTTTGCGCACGGTCTGGTTGCTCGTCGTGAGATCAGACACGTACCGTCGCCGGTTCAAGAGCGTGGTCACGTAACCGTCCTTCGCGGCCTGGGTCAATGTTTGGTCTATCCAGCGCCTCACTCCCTGATACTTCTGGAAGTAATTCTCGATGAACTTCGCTGCCTCCGAAGGCGGTATGCCGAGGGCGCGCGAAAGCCCAAAAGCGCTGATGCCATAGACCACGCCAAAATTCACCGCCTTTGCGTGGCGGCGCATCTCGGGAGTGACGAAACCTGGCATGACGCCAAAGACACGCGCGGCCGTTTCTTCGTGGATGTCCGCATCGTTCATGAAAGCTTCGCGCAGGTGATCATCACCGGAGAGGTGCGCCAGGATGCGTAATTCAATTTGTGAGTAATCGGCGGATATGAGCTTGTCGCCGGCCTTGCCCGGCACGAACCCCTCCCGGATGCGCCGGCCGATTTCGGTGCGAACGGGAATGTTTTGCAAATTTGGATCGCTGCTCGACAGGCGGCCCGTCGCAGCGACGGCTTGATTGAATGATGTATGAATCCGGCCCGTTTCCGGGTGTACCAGCTTGGGGAGCGCTTCAATATAAGTGCCGCGCAGTTTCTCGAGCCCACGGTATTCCAGGACTTTCCTGGGCAGTGGGTGTGCGTCAGCCAACTCCTCGAGCACGTCCACATCGGTCGAATACCCGGTCTTCGTTTTCCGGACCGGTTTCAGTTTCAGCTTCCCAAACAGGACCTCCTGGAGCTGCTTGGGCGAATTGATCTGGAATAGTTCCCCTGCCGTTTCGTGTATGTCTTTTTCAAGGACGCGAAGCCGTTCCTCGACCTCCGACTGCAACCCCTTGAACACCCGTTCGTCAATCGCTACGCCAGCCTGCTCCATGCGTGCCAGTACGCGTATCAGCGGAAGTTCGACGTCGTCGTAGAGGGCGGTAAGGCCCCTTTCCCGCAGGAGTGGCTGGAAGAGTTCCGCCAGCCGCCACGTAACGTCTGCATCTTCACTCGCGTATATGCAGGCGCTGTCAACGGGAACGGTGTCGAAGGTTACCGCTTTCGACCCCTTTCCAATCATCTCGGAGATGGGGATCAATTTGCGGCTGAGGTAGTGCAGGCTAACTTCATCCAGATTATGCCGCATACGCGAGGGGTCTGTCAAATAGGACGCCACCATGGTATCCAGGGATATTCCCTGGAGGGAAATGCCGGCCCGTTCGAGCACGATCAGGTCATATTTGATGTTATGGCCTATCTTGGCCACCGCGGGGTCTTCGAGCAGGGGGCGCATCAGATCGAGGGCCTCCGCGCGGGTGAGTATGTCGCTCGACCCTTCGATGCCCATCACGGACATGGCCATCGCCGTGTGCCCCACGGGGATGTAATAACCCGTATTGGGACGGCAGCTCATCGATACCCCAACCAGTTCTGCGCGCATGGGGTCGGTCGAAGTCGTTTCGGTATCGACCGCCATCGCGCCATTGCCGCGCATCTCGGCGATCACAGCGTTCAGCTTCTCCGCCGTAAGCACGAGCTGGTAATCGTTGACTTCGACTTCCGCCGCGTTCGGCGTGTGTTCTTCGAGCAGGCTCTGGAACTCGAGTTTCGCAAACACGTCCGCCATCTTCGCGCGATCAAACTCGACGCGCAGACAATCGTCCACGGTACACGGCAGTTCCAGGCTGGTGTGAATCGTACACAAGGTGCGGCTAAGGAACGCGAGCTCTTTGCTCTCGATCAGTCGTTCGCGCTGTTTGCCGCTCAACTCGTCAATGTGCGCGTATAGATTCTCGAGGCTCTGGTATTTTTCAAGCAGCGACTTGGCGGTCTTCGGGCCGATTCCACGCACGCCCGGCACATTGTCCGAGGAATCGCCAATGAGCCCCATCGCATCGATCACATTGGCGGGCCCGACGCCGAACCGTTCGCGCACGTCCGCATCCGTTATCCATTGCCCCTGATCGCCTTTGCCGGGGTCGTAAACGCGCACGTGCTCGGAAACGAGCTGGAGCATGTCCTTGTCGCCCGTAACCAATACCGCTTCCATGCCGCGCGCTGCCGCCTGGTGCGCGAGTGTGCCCATGACGTCGTCCGCTTCCACGCCAGGATGCACGATGAGACGAACATTGAACGCATGAACCAGTTCGTGCATGAGCGGAAACTGGGAACGTAAATCGTCCGGCGTGGCTTCGCGCGTGGCTTTGTACTCCGCGTACAAGTCGTCGCGGAAAGTCTTGCCGGGCGCGTCAAATATGACCGCGATGTGTGACGGCTCGTGCTCGCGCAAGAGCTTGAGCAGCACCCGCGCGAACCCGTAGACCGCGTTGGTCGGTTGGCCCTTTGAATTGGTGAGGCCGCGAATTGCGAAATACGCGCGGTATGCGAATGCGCTACCATCTATCAGAAACAGGCGGTCAGGCATGGGCGCCTCCTCGCATCACACCAAGGATGGCTTCCGCGGCGCGCGCGCTGGCGCCCGGCCCGCCCAGGGCATCGCGCACGGCGCGCAGGTCCGCCAGCATTTGATCGCGGCGCGAACCTTCGGCAATAAGCGCCAATGCTTCCGGAAGCATGCGCTCGGTGGTCGCCTCATGTTGCAAATATTCCGGCACGATGCGCTTGCCCGCGAGCAAATTGACCATGCCGAAGTGCGGCACCTTCACCAGCAGCCGCGCAAGCAGGTACGTCAGCGGCGCCACCTTATACATCACGATCATGGGCACATCGAAGAGCGTGGTCTCGACTGTGGCCGTGCCCGAAGCCACCAAACAAAACCGCGCCACGCTCAATAGTTCGTACGTGTTGCCGATGGTAGTCTCGATTGGAAACTCTCCCGCAAGAGCGCGCACCTGGGCCTCGCGTTCGGCGTCCACGCACGGAATGATAAAGCGCGCGTCGGGATATTTGACGCGAATGCCGCGCGCAACCTCGAGCATGACGGCGAGGTGCCGCTCTATTTCTTGCGCGCGGCTGCCTGGCATGAGTGCGATCACCGTGCCGCCCGCGAATGTTCCCCGAAGCGCTGTGCGATCGATTTGATCGAGCAGCGGATGCCCCACGTAGGTGCAATCGACACCCAGATGCTGATAGATGCGCTCTTCAAATGGAAGGATTACGAGCACCTTCTGCGCATTTCGGGCAATGACATAAATGCGGCCTTTTTTCCACGCCCACACCTGCGGGCTGATGTACCAGACCACGGGGATGCCGAGCAGCGCGGCCCGCTTCATGATCTGCATATTGAAACCCGGATAGTCGATTACGACGAGGCAATCCGGGCGTTCGTATTCGAAGGACTCGACCGTTGCCCGGTACAGATTGCGGAAGAAACCCAGGTGCCGCACAACTTCCGCGAAGCCCATGATCGCGCGGCTCGCGAGGTCATACCGCAGTTCCATGCCGGCTTCGGCCATGCGCGTGCCGCCATAGCCCACGCATTCGATCGCAGGGTCCGCCGCTCGAATCGCGCGAATAAGGTTCGCGCCGTGGATATCGCCCGAAGTTTCGCCCGCGGAAAAGAAAACGCGGCTCACAGGAACA
>Ga0163150_10003548_pt1 | contig 21813 bp, 16 predicted proteins | sample OliLakLV19P2IB_FD_148628 | JGI IMG/M metagenome (GOLD analysis project Ga0163150, IMG submission 148628) | Freshwater microbial mat bacterial communities from Lake Vanda, McMurdo Dry Valleys, Antarctica - Oligotrophic Lake LV.19.P2.IB | ecosystem: Environmental > Aquatic > Freshwater > Lake >...
TGCCAAGTCCGAGTGCGCGGCACACCGAGCGTGCGATCATCCGCTCTTCGTCCGTGGGAATGACGCGGACCGTCGTCCGGCTGGCAGCCACGGAAATCACGCCCTCGTTTGCCGCGTTCCGCTGTTCTTCGAGTTCGATTCCAAGGAATCCCAGCCCATCGCAAATCCGGGCGCGGACGGTGGGCACGTTCTCTCCGATGCCGCCAGCGAACACCAGCGTGTCCAGTCCGCCCAGCGCCGCCGCGAATGCGCCGATCCATTTCTTGACCTGGTAGCAAAACAGCGCGACCGCTTCGGCCGCCCGAACGTCGTGCTCTTCACGATCGAGCAAGTCACGCATGTCGGAACTGGTTTCCGACACGCCGAGCAGCCCGGACTGGAAATTGACCATCTCATTGAATCCTTTTGCATCAAGGCCCTCAGTGCATGCCAGATACCAGGCGAGTCCGGGATCGAGATCGCCGGAGCGGGTGCTCATGGGCACTCCGGCTGTCGGAGTAAAACTCATGCTCGTGTCGACGGGTTTGCCGTCACTCACCGCCGCCAGGCTCGCACCGCTGCCGAGGTGCGCGAGGATGACCCGGCCCTGTGCCGCTTCCAATCCAGCCAGGCGGGCCAGTTCTCCCATGAGAAACTCATACGACAACCCGTGGAACCCGTACCGCCGCACACCCTGCTCCTCGTAGCGGCGCGGGATCGGCAAGAGCTGCGCCACGCGTGGCAGATCATGGTGAAACGCCGTGTCGAAACACGCCACTTGAGTCAGGTCAGGAAAGCGCCGATGAAATGACTCGGTCAACAGGATCTCCTCCGGCAGGTGCCTGGGATCAAACGCACTGAGCTGATGCAACTCCGCAATCATCTCCAGCGTGATTCGCTGCGGCTTGTAATACTTCGGTCCGCCGTGCACGATGCGATGCCCAACCGCGGTCAATCCATCGCGCCCGCCGCCTTCCTCGATCCAGTCCATAAGAACGCCCACCGCCGCGGTATGATCCGGCGCTTTCACTGACCGCGAAGAGTTGTCCGCCTGGTTCAAGCCTTTCACGCGCAAGGTGGCCGCCGGCGATCCAATCCGCTCAATCCAGCCCTCCAGAATCTGTCGGAGCGAGTCACCGGCCTCGAACACCGCGAACTTGATGCTCGACGAGCCGCCATTGATGGTCAGGATGCGTGGGTTAGCCGGTTTCATGGATAACTTCTTCGTCATGCTGCAATCCGAACGAAGCCAGTTTCTCGCACGTGGATCTGTAGTCCGTGAGAAGAATGCTGCGAATCCCCAAACCCTCCGCGATCTGGATGAACATCGGGGTGTTTTCGATATTGCTGAGTTGGTGCCTGGGCGATGTCCATTCGAGCGATCGCAGGCATTTGAAGTCAAAAATCACGAAGCGTCTTCCTGGGAGCAACGCCCAACGCACCGTTCCGGGACGACCTCATCGTCCGGCGGCGAGCCGAAATACACAGTCTCCATGAAATGTTCGGTCCCCGACCACAGTGCGCACATGCCTTCGCCATGCGCGCCTGTGATCTGTCGGCCTTACATCTCCCCCAGGTGCCGGGAGCTGATTGTTCCGTGGCAACAGCCTCCCTCGTCCACAACGGGCAGACTGGTTGCCTGATGTTTGTCGAGTTTGCGCCGGGCTTCATCAAGGGGTTCATTCATGCCGCAGCATGCGGACACGGGACTCATGACCTCTTCAACCGGAACCTCCGAAGGCCGTCGGTTCTCGGCTACCACGCGATGACTCAAGTCGCGTTCGGTCACGACCCCCACCAGGCGACGGCTCTGTTTGTCTTCCACGACGGGCACGCACCCGCATCCCGTTTTGTGCATCGTCAGCGCGGCACCCTGTGATGTCTCGCGCGGCGTGCAGCACGAATCTGCCGAAACCGGTTCCATCTTGTCTTTACAACAGCTCATTTGACTTCTCCTTAATCCTGTCAGGTGACCCTGGCGCCAAAGCCAGAGTCTCGTTTACGATCGCCTGCGCTTCTTCCACGATGCGCCGCAGATGATCCGTGCCCTGGAAGCTCCCCGCGTAAATCTTGTAGATATGCTCGGTTCCTGACGGACGCGCCGCTAACCATCCGCTCTTCGCTGCAACCTTAAGGCCGCCAATGGGCGCGCCGTTGCCTGGGGCGTTTGTGAGGATCGTCTCGATCTTCTCGCCAGCCAGATCCTTGGACCGGACCTGCTGCGGTGAGAGCCTTTCAAGAGTCGCTTTTTGCTCCGGGGTAGCCGGCGGGCACGCACGCCCCCTCTGAAATCACCCTTGTCCTGAGTGAGGCAGTTCCTCCGCCCAATACCCCTCGCGGTCGCAGTGCCGATGCAGCCTCGTTTCGTAATCGCGTGTGATGAGAGCTTCTTCCGTATATTCGGGCCCCTGCTTGATGGTTTCGCGAGTCAGGTTGATAAAGACTTTCGATTCTTCCCAACTAATTCGCTCAATCCATCGCGTTGAAATCAGGACCTTTTTGCCCGGCCACCAGTTTCCCGTATCAACGATTAAGTAACGAATGGCCCACGTCTCGTCATCAACGACAAAATCTTCGACGTCGCCGATCACTCCGTCCTGTGCCTGGATAGTCCGGCCAGTGACATCCTGCGTGCTGCGAAGGTGAGGATCGTCATTTTCTTTGTGACGGGTGGTTTCGGACCATCCACCTTGTCCGCGAACAGGATAGCCTGCGGATCCCCACATGTACGGGCCGCCCCAGTATCCCGGCCAGCCGTAATAGGGGTAGTACTGCATTTCGTACTGGCGGGAAACTGGTTTGTCGGCATCGAGGGATGGACTGTTCTCGATCTGCTTTCTGGTCAGGTCCACCGGGATGATCTTGTCATCCGTGCGGGCCGGGTCCAGTGCGTAAGGCGAAATGAGAACCTGCCGACCGCTCAGCCAGCCGCCTGTGTCAGCAACGAGGTATCGAACCGCCCAACTCTGGTCATCGAAGTAAAACTCTTTGACCTTGCCGATCTCCCCATCGCTGGCGCTCAGCTTGTATCCTTTTAGATCTTTGGTTTGTCGTAGCATAAGATGTGTTCTCCTTTAAGCTCCTTTCGTCGCGTGCGACGAGCCCACCGCTGGACAATCCAGATCGTGCGTGGAGGCAGCGGTGTCATTTGAAGTAGTCGCCACAGGACCGAAGCGACTCTTCGTGGGATATCGTGGCGCGCGACAAGCATTCTGTCCTGCTTAATGGTCCTTGTGGGCGCCCGCCGAGTCTTCGTTCATGCCCTTCATGCCCTTCATCATCGGGCATTGCGCCATGGACTCCTGCATCGCGGGGTTGCCGGATTGCGCCATGTGCTGGGCCATGTGCGCCATCTTCTGATCCTGCATCCCCGACATCTTCGCCATCGTCTGCGTTCGCTGGGTTGCCATCTCGTTGATGACTACGGCCATCGCATCGACCTTCGCGTTGCCTTTCGCAGCGTTCATGGCCGTCACCTTCTGATCGAGGCTCGCGCCCATGGTTTTCATGTCAGCCATCATTTGGCTGTGCATGGCCATCATCTGCCTGCAGTGATCGCCCATATTCCCGCTCATCATGCCGCTCTTGCCGCCGGCCGCCTTTTTCCCGGCTTTGGGCGTACTCTGCTGCGCCAGAACACCGCTCGCCGTGAGCGCCGCCGCGAGCGCAAGTACCGGTAGTATCCGTGAAGTTGTCTTGACTAGTGATCGCATAAATGTACTCTCCTGCATTAGGGGGCGTAGCCCTGGGCGTAGCCCCTCTAACGGTTTGCTGTCGCCAATCACTTCTCGCGAGGCACGTGGTGTGCCATTTTGTATTTCCCGCCGTTTGTAAGATCCCCGAGGAATCCAGACGCTCCCGCACCCGCTCCTTGTTACGGGTGATGGTAAGCATTACGCGGTTCCTCACCGAGCAGCTCAAGCTCAAGGTGAATCAGCTGAAGAGCGCGGTGGCGCGGTTCGAATGACCAGGACGAATCAGGTCCTCGATACGTTAGGGCCGAAGATCCTGATCTGTTTGTGTGGTCGGCCTGTGAAGCCGCGGCTGGCTGGCGCGTACACGTATGGGGGCGACATGCGCCTGAGCTCGATTGGTTTCTCAGGGCATTGGGCGGGGCCAGTGAGTACCTGGATGAAGAACATGGGATCCGGGCAGTGGTTGTGGATCTGTTGAGGGAGTATCGGGAAAAGAACGTCGTTGAGAGGTTAGGGAGAAGGTATTGGGGGTGGAAGGGTCTGTGTATCGTATTCTTTGCCGCCGCGCCCCCGGAAGCGGGTTGACAGAAAGCCGGTGGGCGGACGCGATCAGATCGCAGTCGACCTGCAGAATACCGGGTTCACGTTCCGGATGGCGCGGAAGACTGTCGACACCGTTCTTGCTGTCTGCGTGGAAGGGCTTTAGAAGGACGGGAAGGCAGAGACGCCGCTGGGGACGTTTGTCGTTGTTCACGGGACGACCTGACTCACATCCGGCGGTCGGCACGCTGCTCCAGTCGCCGGCGGGTAACACCGCGGCGATCTTCGGAACGGCTCCTGTGGGTACCGCAATCGCTGGCACCATCGGGTACAACCCCCCGGCGGCCCAAACCCGTCACGTGATCACGGATCTGACTCCGTCTTCCGGTTCTCTCATTCAGCGTCACGTCAGCCGGCGTGGTGCAACCCTAAGCGGCAGGAACGGCTTTCAGGCGCATCCCGCAGTGCCGATCCGTTCTTCGATTGCGTAGAGCAGGTTGCTGAGGAAGGCTGCGTTGGCCAGCAGTATGGACAGGTCGAACCGCATGCCCTCGCCCAGCATCACATCGGCGACGCTCTCTGCCTGCACCAGCTCCCATCGCAGTTCCGGATCCGCGGTAGAGAAGCGAAGGTTCTGCGCCCGCTGCCGCAGCAACATCAGGCGGGAACCAATATCCACAACTTCCTTTGAAGAGTCCATCAGCCGTCGAAATGAGACGCCAGAATCGTACGTTTTGTAGCAGTCGTTAGTGCTGAAATAAAATAGCGAGCTATGCCCGTTCGTCTCCTGTCGCTCTTCTTCGTCGTCCTCACCGTTGCTCCGGCTCAGGAGTGGCGATTCTACGGCGGCGACGCGGCGGGCAACAAGTTCTCCCCGCTCTCCCAGATCAACAAAAAGAACGTCAAAGACCTGAAAGTCGCCTGGATCTTCGACACGAAGGACATGTCCGACGGCAGCGTGTTCCCTGGCCGCTCGGCCTTTGAAACCACGCCACTGGTCGTCGATGGCGTGATGTACGTACCGTCCTCCTTCCACCGGCTGTTCGCCCTCGACCCCGACACCGGCAAAATCCTCTGGCAGTTCGACTCGAAATTCGACCGGTACTCACGCGTGACGCTGCACTTCAATCGCGGCGTGACGTACTGGACGGACGGCACCCGCAAGCGGCTGTTCCTCGGCACCCAGGAAGGGAAGCTGTTCTCCGTCGACGCGAAGACTGGCAAGCCCGATCCCGGCTTCGGCAATGAAGGCGTGCTCGACCTGCGCAAGGGCGTCGCGGACGACTTCCCCACCACGCCCTACGGCCTCACCTCCCCGGTCACCGTCTGCCGCGACACCGTCGTCACCGGAGCCTGGATCGCAGACGGCGAGCCCCAGGGCCCCTCCGGAGACATACGCGGCTGGGACCCCCGAACCGGAGCCTTGAAGTGGACCTTCCACACAGTCCCGCGACCCGGCGAGTTCGGCCACGAGACGTGGGAGGGCGACTCCTGGAAGAAGCGCGGCGGAGCCAACGCGTGGTCCATCATGAGCGCCGATGAGAAGCTCGGCCTGGTCTACGTGCCGCTGACCTCGCCCGCCACTGACATGTTCGGAGCCGACCGCAGGGGCGACAACCTGTTCGGCGACTCGCTGGTAGCGCTCGACTGCAACACCGGACAGCGCCGCTGGCACTTCCAGACCGTGCATCACAATCTGTGGGATTACGACCTGCCCGCGCAGCCGCTCCTCTACACCGCCACCAAAGACGGTCGCCCTGTCGACGCCGTCGCGCAGATCACCAAGACCGGCTTCGTCTTCACATTCAATCGAGCCACGGGTGAGCCCATCCACCCGATCGAGGAACGGCCCATTCCGAAGAGCGCAATCCCGGGCGAAGCGACGTCGCCCACGCAGCCCGCGCCGGTGAAGCCGCCGCCCTTCGCGCGCCAGTCCTTCCGCATGAGCGAACTCACCAGCGTGACGCCGGAGAGTCGCGCCGAGTGCGTCGAAAAACTGAAGGGTGCCGAGGCGGAGGGCGACCTGTTCCGCCCCATCACCGAAAAACCGACCGTCTTCTTCCCCGGCACCAACGGCGGCGCCAACTGGGGAGGCGGCTCGTTCGATCCCGCTACCGGAACGCTCTACGTGAACTCGATGGACGTGGGCGGATTCACGCGCCTGATGAAACGGCCCGACGATGCGCGGATGCCGTATCGCAGCCAGGGCTTCGGCCGGTTCTGGGATTCGAACCTGTACTCGTGCCAGCAGCCGCCGTGGGGCTCGCTCACGGCCATCGATTTGAACAAGGGAGAGTTCCGTTGGCGCACGGTGCTCGGCGAATACGACGAACTTAAGGCGCGAGGCGTGCCAAAGACCGGAACCCCAAACCTGGGCGGCTCCATCGTCACAGCGGGCGGTCTCGTCTTCATCGCCGCCACTAACGATCTGAAGTTCCGCGCGTTCGACAAGGACACTGGAGACGAGCTGTGGATGACGCGACTCCCCGCCAGCGGGCATGCCACGCCAATCACCTGGCGCAGTCCGAAAACCGGCAGGCAGTACGTGGCCATCGCAGCCGGAGGCGGCAACAAGTACAACAAGGTCTGGGACAGCAAGCTGATAGTCTTCGCGCTGCCGCGCAAGGGCGATTCGTCCGACCCGCTGGTCACGTCAGCCGCACCGATCCCCGCCGTCGCCCGGAATCGTGCCAACTACGCCGGGGCGAAGGAGAAGCTGCCCGTCGAAGTGGCGCCGCAGCCCGTCCCCTTCAGCCACAAGCTGCATCGCGACGCGCCGTGCAACACGTGCCATAAGACCGCGCTCACCGCTCAGCGCGCCAGCCTCCCCGCAGCCGCCGACTGCATGACCTGCCACAGAGCCGTAAAGCGCGACAGCCGGCAGGTGGCGCAGATCCGCACGTTCCTCGACGCGAAGATGCCGGTGCCCTGGGTGCGTGTCTATCGCAATCCGGATTTCGTGTTCTTCAGCCACGAGAAGCATGCCAAAGGGAAGGTCGCCTGCACCGAATGTCATGGGCCTGTGTCCACGCGCGACGTGCTCGCGAAAGAGGTGTCTACATCCATGGATGCCTGCATCGCATGCCACCGCCAGCGCAAAGCGTCGACCGAATGCAACGTCTGTCATGAGCTGGGGCAGTAGTTCGATACGATAGTGCTCGCAATCATGCGAGCTGCATTCTACGAAGGACACGAAACTATCACCACCGGTCTGTGCTCGCCGGTGGAACCCGGGCCGGGTCAGGTCCGCATACGGGTGTCGCACTGCGGCATCTGCGGCACGGACCTGCACATCTTCCACGGCAAAATGGACCACCGCGTGAAGATGCCGCAGATCATCGGGCATGAGATGTCAGGCACGGTGGAATCGGTTGGCCCCGATATCGGCGACTGGAAAGCGGGCGACCGCGTCACCGTTCGGCCGCTGGACCACTGCGGCAACTGCCCCGCCTGCAAGGCCGGACACAGCCACATCTGCATGAACCTGAAGTTCATCGGCATCGATTCACCGGGAGCCATGCAGGCCCTCTGGACCGTGCCCGCCCACACGCTGCACCGCCTCCCGGACCACCTCAGCTTCGAACAGTCCGCGCTCATCGAACCCATCGCCGTAGCCTGCCACGACGTCCGCATGGGCGAACTGCAGGCGGGCGAGCAGGCCGTCGTCCTCGGCGGCGGACCCATCGGGCTGCTGATCGGCCTGGTGGCGAAAACCTCCGGCGCACACGTGCTGATCTCGGAGGTCAATTCGGCGCGCATTGAGTTGGCGAAGAAGCTCGGCCTCGACGCCGTAGATCCCACCTCGACGGATCTGGTAGCCACGGTGATGGAACGCACTGACGGCGCCGGCTGCGACGTGGTGTTCGAAGTTGCGGGCGCGCAGCCAACAGTCGACATGATGACGAAGCTGCCCCGCACGCGCGGCCGCATCGTGATGGTGGCCATCCACGCGCAGCCGAAGCCCGTCGACCTGTTCCGCTTCTTCTGGCGCGAACTTCGCCTCATCGGCGCGCGGGTCTATGAGCCGCAGGACTTCGAGCGCGCCATCGAACTGGCCGCCTCGGGCAAGATGCCTCTGGATCCGGTGATCTCGAAGATTGTGCCGCTGGAAGGGCTCGGCGACGCGTTCCGTGAGTTGGACGGCGGCGGCGAAGTGATGAAGATCCTGGTTCGGTGCTCCGAATGAAGATCCTCGAGCTGTTCCGTCTCGACGGCAAGACTGCGCTGGTTACCGGAGCAAAACGAGGCATCGGGCGAGCCATGGCTGTTGGCCTCGCCGAAGCCGGTGCCGATATCGTCGGTGTCAGCCGTACGCTGGAACCTGACAGCGAGGTGGAGAAAGAAGTCCGCGCCGAAGGCCGCAACTTCACGGGCTACGCGTGCGATTTCGCCAATCTCGATTCCGTCCGCGAGTTCGCCGCCACCGTGCTGGCGAAGCACTCGCAGATCGACATCCTTGTGAACAATGCAGGCACCATCATGCGCAAGCCCGCAGCCGAGCACCCCGACGAATACTGGACTGAGGTCATCAACACCAACCTCAATGCGCAGTGGATTCTGAGCCGCGAAATCGGGCGCTCCATGATCGAACGCGGGTCGGGCAAGGTCATCTTCACCGCCTCGCTGCTGACGTTCCAGGGCGGCATCACGGTGCCCGGATACGCGGCCAGCAAGGGCGCCATCGGCCAGCTCACCAAAGCGCTGTCCAACGAATGGGCAGGCAAGGGCGTGCAGGTGAACGCCATCGCGCCCGGCTACGTCGCGACAGACAACACCGCCGCCCTGCGTGCCGATCCGGTGCGCAACGCCTCGATTCTGGCGCGCATTCCCGCAGGCCGTTATGGTGAGCCCGAGGACTTCAAGGGCGCCATCGTGTACCTCGCCTCTGCCGCATCGAATTACGTGAACGGCGAGATTTTGGTGATCGACGGCGGATGGATGGGGCGCTGACCGCGCACCTGGTGGAACGCAATGACTGACTTAGGTATCTATTACCTTGTGTATACCAGCCTGGCGACTCGGCCCATGACGGACCGGGATCTCACGGCCCTGCTGGTTCAGGCACGGAACGATAACGAACGTCTTGCAGTCACGGGCATGCTTCTCTACAGGAGCGCTACCTTCCTGCAGGTCCTGGAGGGCGATGAGAATATTGTGGACGCCCTGTTCGAGAAGATCGCGCGCGATTCACGCCACAACCCTCCAAAGGTGATATTAACCGGCCATCGAGCAACGCGGCAGTTCCCGAACTGGTCCATGGGATTCACCAACCTCTCCGGTTTCACCGAACAAAACCTCCCCGGCTTCAGCGAGTTCCTCAGCGAGGGTTTCAACACTGAGGAAATGTCCCGCCAGCCGCAGCGAGCTTACCAGCTCTTGCTCCGATTTCGCGAGGCCGACTGAAAAGCTGCCGGTAGCGACGTAGCGACCGTGCAGCTTCAGCCATTCCGCATCGCTTCTACTGAATTTTGTCAACCTGCGCCCGCGCGCTGTCCAGAACGGGCAACGGCAGGATGTTGTACTCCAGCGCAAGCGCCGACTTCTGGCCTGCATCCTTGTCGTAGACCCATCCCAGAAACTTCTTCATGGCATCGCGCTTCGTGCTGTCGGCGATCTTTGTCGGCACGATGAGATAGGTAAAGTTGGCCAGCGGATAAGCCTTCTTCTCCGGGCCGTTCGTCGCCATTGCGCGAAGGTCGGCAGGCATGGTTTTCACCGAATCGGTGGCAGCGCCGAGGCTCTCAAACGTGGCCTTCACGAAATCGCCCGCCTCGTTCTTCACAGCTCCAAACGCCAGCTTGTTGCGCACGGCGTAATTCAGTTCGACGTATCCGAATGAGCCGGGAGTTTTGGCTACGGCCTCAGCCACGGCCTCGTTGCTGGCGGCCTCGTCGCCCACCGGCCACTTCATCGTCGGACCCTCGCCCATCTTGCTCTTCCATGCGGGGCTGCTCTTCACCAGGAAATCCGTGAGCACGTACGTGGTGCCACTCCCAGGCGCTCGATGAACCACTCGAATCGCTGTCGACGGCAGTTCGACCTTGCTGTTGATGTGCTTGATTGCCGGATCGGACCAGCTCCTGATCTTGCCGAGCAGAATTCCAGCCAGCACGTCGGCGGTGAAGTTCACGTCGCCTTTCACGTCGGGCAGGTTGTAGATGGGAACTACCGCGCCCACCAGCGTGGGGAAATGCAGGACCTTGCCGGGATGCTTCGCCATTTCGGCATCGCTCAGCGGCACATCGGTGGCGGCGAAATCCACCTTGCCCTCGGCAAGCTGCTGGACCCCGGCAGTCGACCCCACCGGAGCATAACTGATATTCATCGTCGGATGCTCGTGCTTATAGTCGGAGATCCACTTCGAGTAAGCGAGTTCAGGGAAAGTGGCGCCAGCACCCTTCAGTTCGGTGGACTTTGCCGCGTTCACCCCTCCATCGCTGCCGCAACCGGTCAGCAGGAGTGCACACACCGAGCCCGCAAAGAGTAAAACAAGACGGGAGGATAGCATTTTTCTTCATCATACCTGGCGTGATGAAGTGCTCTGATTTTTCAGCTCAACAGCCCGCGAACCACGTTGCCCTTCACGTCGGTCAGCCGGAAGTGTCGACCCTGATATTTGTACGTAAGCTTCAGATGATCCACGCCCAGATTGTGCAAAATGGTCGCGTGCAGATCATGCACGTCGACAGGGTCCTGCACCACGTTGTAGCTGAAATCGTCGGTCTCGCCGTACACCGTGCCGCCCTTGATTCCGCCGCCCGCGGCCCACATGCTGAAGCACCGCGGATGATGGTCTCGACCGTAATTCGTCTCGGTCAGCGTGCCCTGCGAATACACCGTGCGCCCAAACTCGCCACCCCACACCACCAGCGTGTCGTCGAGCATCCCCCGCTGCTTCAAATCCTGGATCAGCGCCGCCGAGGGCTGGTCCGTCTGCTGGCACTGCTGCCTGATCTCGCGTGGCAGATTCCCATGCTGATCCCAGCCACGATGGAACAACTGAATGAACCGCACGCCGCGCTCGGCCAGCCGCCGAGCCAGAATGCAATTCGCCGCATACGACCCCGGCTTGCGCGAATCCGGCCCATACATCTCAAACGTCGACGCTGGCTCTGACGACAAATCCGCCAGCTCCGGTACAGACGACTGCATCCGGTACGCCATCTCATACTGAGCGATTCGCGCCGAGATGTCGGGGTCCTGCACCTGCTTCTCTTCAATCGCGTTCAGCTTCGCCAGGTCGTCCAGAAAGCGTCGCCGAGCCTCGCCCGAATAGCCCTTCGGGTTCGACAGATACAGCACCGGATCGGCGCCGGAGCGGAACTTCACGCCCTGGAATCGGGTCGGCAAAAAGCCGCTTCCCCACGCCCGGTCGGCCAGCGCCTGCGCATTGCCCGTCCCCTGCGACACCATCACCACAAACGCTGGCAGATCCTTGTTCTCCGTGCCGAGCCCGTAGGAGATCCACGACCCAATGCTGGGCCGCCCGGCAAGCTGAAAGCCCGTCTGAAAGAACGTCACCGCGGGGTCATGGTTGATGGCTTCGGTCTGCATCGACCGGATCACCGCGATGTCATCGGCGACCTTCGCCGTATGCGGCAGCAGCTCACTCAGCCACATGCCCGACTTGCCATGCTGCGCAAACTGAAACACAGTCGGCGCGGTTGGGAACTTGTCCTGGAACGCCGTCATGCCCGTCAGCCGCTGGCCCTGACGCACGGAGTCGGGGAGTTCGACACCACGCTGCGTCTTCAGCCGCGGCTTGTAGTCGAACAGATCCAGCTGCGAAGGCGCGCCGTGCTGGAAGAGATAGATCACCCGCTTCGCCTTCGGTGCATGATGCGGCAGCGGGGATTCCTGCGCCATCAGCGAGCCCAGAGCAGCCGCCCCGATCCCCGTCGCTGTACGTCCAAAGAAGTGCCGCCGCGTCAGCAACAAGCGGCGATGTTCGACAGGGTTCATGGTTTGCTAACTACCTCGTCCATATTCAGCATCAGGCTCGCGACGGAGGCATAGGCCGCCAGTTCTTTCGCGTCCAGCGCGGGGTCGGCGGGCGAGTCGCCATGCTTCAGCAAATCGTTCGCACGGGCCGCATCGCTGCTGAAGTAATCGCGGTGATACTGAAGATTCCCGCGCAACACATCCATCTCCACAGGCTTCGGCGCGCGAGCCGTCAGCAGCCGAAATCCATACCGCAGCCGCGAGTCCATGTCCGCGCCGCCTTCCTTCATCATGCGCTGTCCAATGAACCTGGCCGCCTCAAGGAACGTGACATCGTTCATCAGATTCAGCGCCTGCAGCGGGGTGTTCGTGCGCGACTCACGCACCACGCAGGCCTCACGATTCGCCGCGTCGAAGTTCATCATCATGGGCGGCGGAATGGTGCGCTTCCAGAACGTGTACATGCTGCGACGGTAAAGATCCGGCCCCTTGCTCTGCACGTAATCCATGTCCTGCATCGACTGTTCTTTCCACAGACCCGCGGGCTGATACGGCTTCACGGACGGTCCGCCGATCTTGTTCGTCAGCAGCCCGGCGGCGGCCAGCGCCTGATCCCGCACCATCTCTGGAGGCAGCCGGTGCCGAGGCCCGCGAGCCAGCATCCGGTTGTCCGGATCGCGCTGCATCATCTCAGGCGACGCGTCGGAAGCCTGCCGGTACGTGTCGCTGGTGACCATCAGCTTCACAAGACCCTTCACATCCCAGCCGGTGCGCACGAACTCGGCGGCAACCCAGTCCAGCAGATCGGGGTTCGACGGGTACTCGCCCTGCACACCGAAATCTTCGGTCGTCTTCACCAGGCCGATGCCGTAGAACATCTGCCAAAATCGATTCACGGTCACGCGCGCGGTGAGCGGATTCGCCGGATCCACAACCCATTTCGCCAGCGCCAGCCGGTCGTTCTTCATGCCCTGTGGCAGCGGATTCAGGACACCCGGAACACTCCGCTCCACCACCGGGCCGGGCTTGTCATAAGCGCCACGAAGCAGCAGATGCGTCGGTTCCGGTACCGGCTTTTCGGCCATCACCATCACGCTCGGGAACGTGCGCTCCAGCGCCTCCCGCTGGCGTTGAAGCTCGGTTAGCTTCGCCCACGACGGACGTACATCCGGTTCAGCCGCTTTCTCCAGATAAAACCAGCGCAGCGCGTTGCGTTCCGCCTGGGACCGCTTCGACTCGGGCTTTGCGGCGATCTCCGCAATCGTCGATTCCAGCGACATAGCCTCAACCTCGGCCGTATTCAGCACGCGGTTGTACAGCAGCACGTCGTCGATGTGGCCTCGGAATCGCCGCTCCTTGCCCCAGCCCGCCCCGATACGGAACGGCTCCTTGAACTGCTTGCCGGCATTGCGGAACGGACGGTACAGGGTGTCCATCAGCACCTTGACCTCCGCGGGTTTGCCGTCGATGTAGACCTTCACGCCGGCGGCTGACACCGTGCCGTCGTACGTCATCGCGACGTGATACCAGCGCTTCGGAGCCAGAGTCTGCACGGTCTCCACGCGGATCGCGTCGCTCTCCCACGTGCTGGTGAGGTTCACATGAATCTTGCCTTTGTCCATGTGCACCCCGTAACCCTTACCCTTAGGCGTGTCCGTCATCCGCGACATCACACTGCCGTCGGGCACCACGTCGGAATACACACGCGCCGCCAGCGTGAACGGCTCGTCGATGTCGAAATCGCCCGCCTTGGCGCCGTCAATCTGCTTCACGCCGTCGAACACTGTCTCGCGGCCTGGGTAGAAGGACTTCACCAGCCCGCTCTCCGGGTGCCACCACGCCTTTGGTGCAGTGGCTTCCCACTTCCGCTGGGCCTCCTCAATGTCCCTTGCCCGAGCCTTTATGTACTGCTCTCGACCCCGAATCCCGGTCTCCAGTACCTGCAACGCCGACTGTTGATCGGCCGTCGGAGCCGGTACCAGCGGCGGCGAATTTCCGTATTTCATCGCGCGCCCCGATTCCGGCACGTTGTTGAAATACGCAAACATCGAATAGAAATCCTTCTGCGTCAGGGAATCGTATTTGTGGTTGTGGCATCGTGCGCAACCCATGGTCAGGCCAATGAAAACAGTGGACGCCGTCTCCACGCGATCCACCACATACTCCACCGCGTACTCTTCGGCCACAATGCCGTCTTCCGTATTTGCCCGGTGATTTCGGCTAAAACCCGTGGCGATTTTCTGTGCGAGCGTGGCATTCGGCAACAAATCGCCCGCCAGCTGCTCCACTGCGAACTGATCGAATGGCTGATTGCGGTTAAATGCCTCGATCACCCAGTCGCGCCAGCGCCACATCACCCGCTCGCCGTCGAACTGATACCCGTTTGTGTCGGCATAGCGCGCAGCGTCGAGCCACCGAACCGCCATCCGCTCCCCATAGCTCGGAGAGGCCAGCAGCCGGTCGACCACCTTCTCATAAGCATTCGGCGACTTGTCCGCGACGAACGCGTCGATCTCCCCCGGAGTCGGCGGCAGACCCGTAATGTCGAGCGTCACCCGACGAATCAGCGTCTCCCGCGACGCAGCAGGCGACGGCTTCAGCCCTTTGCCGTCCAACGCCGCCAGCACAAACGCGTCGATGGGATTGCGAGCGGGGCGGGGAAGCGCCTTCCGCTCCGGCGGGATAAAAGACCAGTGCTTCTGCCACTTGCCGCCTTCGTCGACCCAGGCCTTCAGCGTCGCGATTTCCGCATCGCTGAGCTTCATCCCGGAGTAAACCGGAGGCATCTTCAGCGATGCTTTCGACGCCGTGATCCGCTCCGCCACCGCCGGCAGCTTCGCCCGAGCGTCCGCCTCCCGGTCGAGCCGGAACGGAATCTTCTTCGCCGCCGCGTCCGGCCCGTGACATGCAAAGCACTTGTCAGACAGGATCGGACGCACGTCGCGATTGAACTCAACCGCAGTCAAACAAGCGATTCCGGCAAGGGTGAGAAATGTCAGCTTACAGAGCACACGACTCCACTCGTCCCGCATGGACGCTGCTTAGAATTCTATCGCTCCTGACCCGCGTGTGCGCGAATGCGCTTTCCCGGCCCACGTGCGCTACGCTGAACAGCGGTGACGCGGCTTTCTGTTGTATCGTGCCTGCTCCTCACCGCCTGCGGTGGTGGCGGCCCGAAACTCACACTGCAACTCAGCCAGTCGACGCTGCCGGCCGATGGCTTCAGCTTCGCCACCATCAACACCAACCGGCCCGATGCCCGCCTCGCCGTAGTCGAAGGCCCCCACTCGGCCCATCTGGACGGCCCGCGCCTGGTTGCGGGAATCGTGCCTGGCAAAGCGATCCTCGAAGCTACCGTCCCTAACCAGCGACCCGTGAGAGCCACCATCGAAACGAAGCCAGTCTGGACCGACCGCTTCGGAGACGGCACGCCCGATTTCCTGCGCCTCAACGATCCCCTGGACGTCGCCGCCTTCGTCGACAACTTCACCGCCATCGCGCTCGCGGTCGAGGCCGCGCCCGCCGGCATCACCGACTGCTCCGCATTCGTCCGCCACTGCTACCGCGAAGCACTCCGAGGCTACGAAGGCCGCACGGTGACCAAATACCAGTTCCCCTTCACGCCGCTCGGCCCGAAGATCTTCCGCACACCGTCCGACTACGCGGAGTTCGCTGACGCCGAGACGCTCGCCCGCTTCAACACCCACCCCATCAGCCGCGACGTGCGCCGCGCCACTAAAGGCGACCTTCTGTTCTTCCGCCAGTCCGACCAGAAATCGCCATGGCACGTCATGATCGTGTGCGACAAAGACCGCGTCTGCTACCACACCGGACCCGACGGCGAATGGAAAGGCGAGATCCGCCGCCCCACCGTCGACGAATTACAGCGGCATGAATTGCCAAAATGGCGGCCATTCCCTGGAAATTCCAATTTCCTCGGCGTGTACCGCTGGAATATATTGAGACAGGACATCTGACATCATGCGACGCCTCGCCGTACCGGCCGTTCTCTTCCTCGCGCTCATCGTCGCGCCCGCGATTGCGCAACGCGATGAGGCAGGGACGTTCTTCACCCTCAGCACGGACCGCACGTACGGCAGCGGCGAAAAGCCAAAGGTCCGACTCAGCGGGACGGGCTTCCGGAAGCTGCAGTTCCGCGTCTACAAGGTCCGCGACCCGCTCCGCTTCTTCCGCGAGCTCGAAGACCCCAACCAGTTCGGCGGCCAGTCCCACCGTCCGCCCCAGGCGCTCACCGTCCTCGAGAAATGGCATGGCTGGAAGCACCAGTCGCGCACCGCGCTGCGAAACATCGTGCGTCGCCAGTACACGCAGCCGAACCGCATCGCCATCCGCGACTCGCTGCTGCGCACCTCTGAGCCCGCGCCTGTGGCCAAAGGCACCACCCCGGCGGTCACCGAATACGCCGCCGTCCCGGTGTTGAATCAGCAGCAGCTCGTCTCTACCTGGGAGCAGCCCCACCAGGTCGCGAACCCGTGGGAATCGAGCCAGGTGCCGGTCGACGTCAAAGAGCCGGGCGTCTACCTCGTCGAAGCCACCGACGGCAAACTGCAGGCCTACACCATCGTCTGCGTGTCGGATCTGATCCTGATCACCAAGACCGGCGAGGGCGAGATCATGGCCCGCGTGGTCGACCGCAAGACCGGCCAGCCGCGACCCGACGTGGAGGTGGTCGGGTGGATGAACCGCCAGGAAGTTGTCCGCTCGAAATCCGACGCCAGCGGCTTCGCAGCCGTGAAACTGACTGCCGCGCCCAACACTACGCCCACGCCCGAAGGAGTCGACCGCAGCCTGATGCTGCTGGCCCACAAGGGTCCGGACATCGCGCCCATCGCCATCAACGAATGGCAGCTGCGTCAGTCCGATGCCGCCCAGTCCGTCACCGCCTACGCCTACACGGACCGGCCCGTCTACCGCCCCGGCCACGACGTCCACTTCCGAGCCGTCCTTCGCCGACAGCGCTCCCTCAGCTGGGAGCTGCCTCCCAACACGCCCGTCAATGTGGTGGTGGAAGACCCCGAGGGCAAGACGGTGGTCAACAAGTCCCTCACGCCCAACGCCGCCGGGACCATCCACAGCGACCTGACGCTCTCGCCGACCGCCCCTCTCGGCTACTACAGCCTGAGCGTCCGAAGCGGCGAGAACTACATCGGAAACACTGGCTTTCACGTCGAGGAGTACCGCAAGCCCGAGTACGAAGTCCGCGTCACCACGTCGACCCCGCGCGTCCTGCAGGGCGACATCGTAAAGGCCACCATCAACGCTCGCTACTACTTCGGCGAGCCCGTGCCCGGCGCGAAGCTGAAGTACGTGGTGCATCGATCCAGGTACTGGCTGCCCTGGTACGAAGAAGAGGGCGCGGACGAACAGCCGTCCGAAGAGGGTGAGCAGTACATGGGCAATGAGCAGGTGCTTGAGGAATCCGGCCAGCTCGACGCCAACGGCAACCTGAACATCGAGTTCCCTGCCGAGAAGGCAAAGCACGATCTGCGCTACCGCATCGAAGCCCGCGTCACCGACGAAGCCGGTCGCGAGATCTCCGGCGCCGGATGGGCCATCGCCACACGTGCCCGCTTCTACGTTCACGCCGAGCCCGACAAGTACGTCTACGATTCCGGCGAACAGGCGCGTATCAAGGTCGAAACGAAAGACTACGACGGCAACCCCGTCGGCAATCTCCCCTTCACGGTCGAGCTGCAGCGCAAGGATCAGACGGTCGCAACAGCGTCAGGACGCACCGACGCCTCCGGCAACGGCTCGGCGACGGTCAAGGTGACCGGCGGCTCGCTCCACGCAGAGGTGACCGCAAAAGACAACGACGGCCGCGAAGCATCGGACACTGCGTACCTGTGGGTCGGCGGCGGTGGATGGGACTGGGGCCGGCAGCAGCGTGTCGACATCATCCCCGACAAGAAGTCGTACAAAGCGGGCGAGACCGCGAAGCTCCTCATCGTCACCGGAGTCCCGCAAGCCTCGCTCTGGATCACTGCGGAGAGCAAGGGCATCGTGTTCACCAAACTGATCGATGCGAAGTCGCCGACCGTCACCATGGAGCTCCCTATTGAGGCCGGTTACGTCCCCAACATCTATGTGAACGCGACGTTCGTGCGCGACGGCCAGAGCTTCCAGGGCTCAAAGAGCCTGCGCGTGCCGCCCGTGGAGCAGAAGCTCGACGTGTCGGTGAAGCCGTCCAAATCACAATTCAAACCCGGTGAAAAGGGGCAGTACACCATTGAGGCCAAAGACTCCACCGGACGGCCCGTCGCCGCCGAGTTCAGCCTCGGCGTGGTAGACGAGGCGATCTACGCGATCCACCGCGAATCGACACAGGACATGACGCAGTTCTTCTATGGACGTCGCTATTCGTCCGTGCAGACCACTACGTCGATCAACTACAACTTCTACGGCTCCTCCGGCAAACGCCGCATGCAGCTGACCGCGCTGCGCACCGACCGCCGAGCCCAGATCAAACCCGAAAAGTTCGTCGACCCGCGAGTACGCAAGGCATTCCCGGACACCATCCAGTGGATCGCCGACGTGCGCACCAACGCGCAGGGCCGCGCCGAAGTGCCGGTGGAGTACCCCGATTCCCTCACCACCTGGCGAGCCACCGCCCGCGGCATCACCGCCGACACACGCGTCGGCAGCGCCGTCGAGCGCACCATCGTCCGCAAGAACCTGATCCTCCGCCTCACCGCCCCACGCTTCTTCATGCAGGGTGACGAAATGACCGTAGCCGCCATCGTGCAGAACTACCTGGCCACCGAGAAAACAGTGCGCGTCTCGCTCGAAGCCAAAGGCGTGGAGCTGATCGACGGCGGCACGCGCGACATCACCGTCCCGTCTCGAGGCGTCCAGCAGGTGCTCTACCGCCTGAAGGCCACCGCGCCCGGACAGGCTGTCCTGCTCAGCAAAGCCCTGACCGACGAAGAGTCCGACGCCATGGAGCTCACCATTCCCGTGAATCCATACGGCGTGAAGCAGAGCCAGTCCCGCTCCGGCGTCATCGATTCCGGCGATGCGGCGGAAGCGCAACTCGCGTTTCCCACCGAATCGAACCCGGCCAGCCGCATCGTCGAGATCACCGTCAGCCCGTCGGTCGCCGGCACCCTGTTCTCCGCGCTCGACTACCTGATCACGTTCCCCTACGGCTGTACGGAGCAGACCATGTCGAGCTTCCTGCCCAACGTGATCGTCTCCCAGGCCACCAAAGCCCTGAACATCAAAGCCAACATCGACGAGGCCGACCTGGTGCGCAAGACGCGTGCCGGAATCGAGCGCCTTTACAGCTACCAGCACGAAGACGGCGGATGGGGATGGTGGCAGGCCGACGACAGCTCGCCATTCATGACCGCCTACGTGGTAGCAGGTCTGGGGCAGGCAAAGGCCGCCGGGTATCAGATCAAAGACGACGCCCTGTCCAAAGCCATCGAGTGGCTGAAAGCCGAGCTGCCCAAACAGAAGAAGCAGCCTGCGCCCGATCTCCGCGCCTACGTCGCCTACGCGCTGGCAACCGCCGGTCAGCCCGACCCCGTCCTGACCGACGCGGTATGGGAAAAACGAGACAAATTGTCGCCATATGGTGTGGCACTTCTCGGTTTGGCAGTAAGCGATCCAACACGGAAAACCGAATTGGCGAGCCGCCTGCAGAGCGACGCCAAAACATCCGATGTGGAAGTGTACTGGGAAATGAAAGACGACCCGCTGCTGGAAATCGGCGTCAATACGAACGCTGAAGCCACGGCATTTGCGCTGAAATTTCTTAGCGCCCAGGCTCCGGATTCGCCGCTTCTGCCCAAAGCGGCGTTTTACCTCATGTCGCACCGGAACCAGGGCTATTACTGGTCGTCGACCAAGCAGACCGCCATGGTCATCTTCGGCCTCACCGACTACCTGAAGGTCAGCAAGGAACTCCAGCCCGACTTCACGTCGACCGTTACGCTGAACGGCACTCCGCTCGGCTCGAAACAGTTCAACTCGCCCGAGCCCTGGACGCTGAAAGTCCCCGGCGATCAGGCCGCCAACGTGCGCGTCACCAAATCGGGTAAGGGCCGCCTCTACTGGAGCGCGCAGACCAACTACTACAACACCGCCGACAAGATCTCCAGCACCGGCAGCGGCTCGCTCGCCATCACGCGCGAGTACTTCCGCCTGGTGCCGGAGAAGAAGGGCGACAAGGTGGTACATACCCTGACCCCGCTCGGCGATACGGTGCAGAAGGGCGATATTATCGCCGTCCGGCTGGTGGTGAAGGGCAGCGACTGGAACTACGTCATCACCGAAGACCCCATCCCGGCGGGCACCGAGTTCATCCCGCGCGACGACCTGTACGAATTAACCGAGAAGCCCAAATGGTGGGCACGTTGGTTCTCCCGCCGCGAGTTCCATGACGACCGGATGGCGCTGTTCCAGCACTGGTTCCCGAAAGGCGAAAGCGAGCAGAGCTACCTGCTGAAGGTAGTAAATGCGGGCCGGTTCCGCATCCCGCCCGCGCGGGTCGAGCCAATGTATCAGCCCGGCATCTTCGCCACGTCCGACAGTCGTACCCTGGAGGTCCGGTAGATGAAACGCTGGCTGCGATGGCTGATTCTGCTGGCCGGATACCCGTTCGTAATGTGGCTTGTGTGGATCTGGCTCGGGGTCTCGGAGCGCGATCCGGGTGACCTGATCCTGTCCTTCCTGCTGGCGCTCGGCATTGTGGCCGGGCTCACCGGGCTGGTGTGGATCGTTTTCGGCGGGAGCGTCTGGCGGGCGCTTGGGTTCGTTCTGAGCATCATGACACTAACGATCCTGATGTCCCTGCTGCCGTCCTGGTCGGTGCCTCTGAACCACTGGGCCGCACAGTACCGATGGATCTATCCGTGGCTGCTGCGGGCCGTCACGCTCGCGCTCATGGCCACGACGCTGCCCATCGTGCTCATGGGTTCGTCGGTGCTGCTGCGCACGTGGCAGTATTGGTGCGCCTGGGCTGTTCTCACCCTGGGCGTGTACGTGATCCCGGCGTGGCTGGTGCGCTGGGTACCCGAGCTTTCCTCCATGGCCGCGCAGACCGCGAGCATGGTTGTCCGATTCGGACTCGCCTACCTGATCGCGCTCGCGACCCTTACCGCGTTCGCCCGCTTTGTGCGGCAGCTTGCGGAAGGCCAGTCCTCAGCCATCCCAGGAGCACAGCAGCCCCATACCGCCGCGCCAGCGCCGTAACCCGCGGCGAGCGCGTCGAGCCCCCCAGGTGCTGCGCCAGACCCTCGCGAAACCACACCGGGATATCGGGCCGGGCGTTGGCTTCGATCAGCACATGCAGCATCTCATGCAGCAGCGTCGAGTGCAGCGCCCCGCGCGACCGCAGCGCACTCAGCGGCTGGAGCCGGATCAGCAGACCAGACGTAGTGCCCGCCACCGATCCGCCGTCGCCCGTCGCATCGCGGTACACCGGCAGCGTGGGATACGCCCGAACCCTCGGCCGCGCGGCGACTCGCAGTCCCGTCAGCCGCTCCGCCTCGCCAATCGCCCGGTCCGCCACCGGCGACAACTCGCGCAACTCGGCGTCGGTGGACGCGAACAGGTCCACCCGCTCCCCGCGACCCCGCCTCCAGCGCAGCCCGCTGGCCGCGATTCCCGCCGTCGTGCCAGGGTAGTACGC
>Ga0163150_10003557_pt1 | contig 21760 bp, 15 predicted proteins | sample OliLakLV19P2IB_FD_148628 | JGI IMG/M metagenome (GOLD analysis project Ga0163150, IMG submission 148628) | Freshwater microbial mat bacterial communities from Lake Vanda, McMurdo Dry Valleys, Antarctica - Oligotrophic Lake LV.19.P2.IB | ecosystem: Environmental > Aquatic > Freshwater > Lake >...
ACATCGCCTCGACGCGCGTCCTGTACTCGCGGGGTTTCGCCTCGATCTACGGAGAGTGGGAGACGACCCCTGAGAGACGTACGGCGTCCCGGCGGTTCCACGAGTCGCTGCGGTTCCCCTGGCCTGGCGCTGCTGTGCGCGTGACGATCAGGAAGCGAGATGCGCAGAATGCGTTTCGCGATCTCTGGAAGACGGACATCGATCCCCGAGCGGTCCGCGGGGCGGCCCCGGCACCGGCCGGCCGCGTGTCCGCGCTCCTCGAGGGGGGACCGCCGGGCTCGAAGGTGGACGTGCTGTTGATCAGCGATGGGTACACGGCGGCGGAGCTTCCGACATTCCGCGCCGATGCCGCGCGTCTCGTCGAGGCGTTGTTCGCGCTCGAACCCTTCAAGGCGCGGCGCTCGGATTTCAATGTGCGCCTGCTGGAGCTCGCCGGCACACCGGCGTCTGTCGAATTCAACATCTTCGGCATCGAGCGGTACGCGCTCACGTATGACAACCGGGCGCTCCGCGATCTCGCCGCCTCGGCGCCCTACGACGTCATCGAAATTCTCGTGAATGACCAGCGCTACGGCGGCGGGGGGATCTTCAACCAGCAATCGACGGTCGCCGCCGCGAACGGTGCTGCGGAGTACGTCTTCATTCATGAGTTCGCACACAACCTTGCGGGGCTGGCCGACGAGTACGTCGGCAACGTCACGTATGAGACCGGCGGTCCACACAGGGTCGAGCCGTGGGAGCCGAATCTCACGGCGCTGCTCGATCGATCGACGCTCAAATGGCGCGATCTCGTCGAACCCGGGACGCTCATCCCGACACCGCTCGCGCAGGCCGGGAAGGTCGGTGCGTTCGAAGGCGGCGGCTACGAGGCGCGCGGCGTGTATCGACCCGAGGCTGAGTGCCTTATGGGCTCGCGCAAGACCGTCCCCTTCTGCCGCGTCTGCCAGCGCGCCATTTCCCGGATCATCGATCTCCACACCAGGTAGCTGGTAGCCGGTAGCTACCATGGCTCAAATCTTGCGAGATTAAGCTCTAACGCTCTGATGATGACCAGAAACCGGACAGTTATCGATCTATTTTCCGCCCTCGGCACCGAGCTCATGGTGCTCCTCCTGCTGGTCCTCGGCGTGGGCCTCGCAATTTCGAAATCCCTCTCTCTCTCTCGGGACCGGATGCATCACGTCGAAGTCAAACTCCGGAGGCGCGCTGCTCGACGTATTGCGGCATGAACGACGTCACGGGCTCGGACCTGCTCACTCTCCTCGTTATCGCCCTGCCCGTGGCGGCCATCTCGTGGTCGGTCACCCACGAAGAGCTCTTCCGCGAGATTCAAGAGTACTGTGGGGAGCGGTGCAAGGACACGCGTTCGGTGCTCGTCCGCAAGTTCTTTTACCTCCTCACCTGCGAGTACTGCTTCAGCCACTACGTGGCTGCCGCCATGCTCGTGCTCACGCGCTTCACGCTGCTGTTCGATGACTGGCGCGGATACTTCATCTCGTGGCTGGCGCTCGTCTGGGTGGCGAACCACATGATCAGCCTCTACGGACGTCTCCGCCTCGGCATCCGCAGCGAGCGCCTGGAAATCGGCATCAAGGAGGCCGTCAGCGAGCGGGCCGGGGTGGTGACGCGGGAAGAGCACCCGGTGGAGCCGGACCGCAAGCCCGGCTAATCCCCATTTCCCATTCCCCAATCCCTATTCCTCAGTCCATGTGATAGAGTCTCGCCAATTTCCATTGCGAGCTAACTGCTTCTACTGAGGGATATATGTGGCAACACAACTATGAGCCCGTGGGCGGGAGTCTGGGTCTGTCGGCGCTTGCGGCCGCGATTCCCATCTTTGTGCTGTTCATCATGCTGGGCATCGTGCGGAAACCAGCATGGATGGCGGCATCCACCGCGCTCGTATCAGCGCTGATCGTCTCGCTGTTCGTCTACGGCATGCCCGCGCAGATGGCGATCATGTCGACGCTCTACGGCGCCGCGTTCGGCCTGTTTCCGATTGCGTGGATCGTCTTCAGCTCGATCCTGTTGTACCGCCTCGCGGTCGATACGGGAAAGTTCGAGATCATCAAGGACTCGGTGGGCGGTCTGACCAACGACCGGCGGCTGCAGGCGATGTTCATCGCCTTCTCGTTCGGCGCGTTCATCGAGGGCGCCGCCGGGTTCGGTGCGCCGGTCGCCGTGTCGGGCGCGATGCTGGCGGGCCTCGGGTTCTCTCCGTTCTACGCGGCCGGCATCTGCCTGCTCGCCAACACGGCGCCGGTGGCATTCGGATCCATCGGCATTCCGGTGACGACCCTGGCGAACGTGACGGGGCTCGGCCTCATGCCGCTCAGTGCGATGATCGGGCGGCTCTGCGCGATGATCTCCATCATCATCCCGGGCTATCTCGTGGTGGTCATGGCGGGGCCGAAGCGCGCGCTCGAAGTCTGGCCGGCCATCGTCGTCTGCGGTGTGTCGTTCGCGGGCGCCCAGTTTTACGTGTCGAATTACATGGGGCCCGAGCTGACCGACATCATCAGCTCGCTGACCTGCATCGCCGCGATGGTGCTGGTGCTCAAGTTCTGGAAGCCGAAGAGCATCATGCGCCTCGAGGGCGATAAGGAATCGACCGTCGCGCTGAAGAAGCATTCCGGCAAGGAAGTCTTCATGGCGTGGTCGCCGTACCTGCTGCTGGTGATCTTCGTGCTGATCTGGGGCGAAGCGGACATTAAGGCAGCGATCGACCGGGTGACGACGATGATCTTCCAGGTGCCGGGGCTCCACAACCAGGTGGTCCGCGTGCCGCCTGTTACCCCCGCCCCTGCGCCGTACGCGGCCAACTACGCGTTCAACTGGTTGAGCGCGGCAGGCACCGCGTGCTTCCTGGCGAGCGTGGCGACCGCATTGGTTCTGCGTGTCTCGCCGGCGAAGTTCGCGGGTGCGTTCTCGGCCACCTTCAAGCAGCTGCGGCTTTCGATGGTGACGATCGCCTCCATGCTCGGCCTCGCCTACCTCATGAATTACTCGGGGATGACGTCGACGCTCGGCCTCGCGCTGGCGGCGACCGGCGGCCTGTTCCCGTTCTTCAGCGCCGTGCTGGGCTGGCTTGGCGTGTTCCTGACGGGCAGCGACACGTCGGCGAACGCGCTGTTCGGCAACCTGCAGGTGGTCACGGCAAACGCCCTGGGCCTCAATCCCGTGCTGACCGCGTCGGTCAACTCGGCCGCGGGCGTCATGGGCAAGATGATCTCGCTGCAGAGCATCGCGGTCGCGGTGGCGGCGACGGGCATGACGACCGCCGACGAGAGCAAGCTGTTCCGGTTCACGATCAAGCACAGCATCCTGTTGATGATCGTCATGGGCATCATCTCGATGATGTACGCGTACGTGTTCCCGCAGTACGTGCCGGTGGCGATACCGAAGTAGGAAGTAGAAAGTCGGGCGGGTCCTGGACGTGGGACCCGCCTTTTTCATCCCGGAAAGAACTGCAGCGCGGTGATCACCGACGCGGCGATCGACAGCACCACGGCGACCAGGCAGAGCAGGGCGATCACGATGTGATCGATCCGCTCGGGTCGGAGCGGGTCGAGCGCGCGCGACACCAGATACCCGCCGAAGAACCCGCCGGCGTGGGCAAAGTTGTCGATGCCCGGCATGATCAACCCGAAGACCCCCAGAATCACCGCATAGCGCACGGCCTGACCGCGCACGAGTGAGCTGCCCGTGCGCCGGCCGTAATAGACGAGCGCGCCGAGCAGCCCGAAGATCGCGGCCGAGGCGCCGAGCGTCAGCTGGGCGCCGCGTAACAACGGAAGCGGCGGGAGATACACCGCCGCCACCGAGCTGAGCAGAAACCCGCAGGCCCCGGCCACGGTGTAGATGATGACCATGCGGCCCGCGCCGAACACATCGGCGACCGCGGGGCCGAGGTCGCGCACCCACATCATGTTGAACACGATGTGGAGGAGGCTGCCGTGCAGCCATCCTGCGCTGATGATGGTCCACCAGCGCCCGTACCCGAACACCGGCAGCCCGCCGCTTGCGCCCAGCAGGAACACGCTCTGGCTGCTCGGCGCGAGAATGTTGAGCAGGCTGCCGCCTCCCATCCCGAGGCTTTCGCCCGACAGCAGCAGCGAGATGACATACAGCGCGCCGCAGCCCCAGATGACGAACTGGACGAAGCCGAGGTCGTGGCCGAGGCTTCTCAGCAGCGGCGCGAAGCCCCACATGCCGGGGTTTCGCCGCCCGCAACTGAAGCATTTGTCTTCGCGCACGCCGACGAGAGATCCGCACGATGTACAGACCACAGAGCCGGTGGTTTGACGCTTGAACATTGGAGATTGGGTGATCGGTGACTGCGCGATATGGGATTGCGTGATTAGGTGATCAGTGATTGGCGATCTGGAGGGATGTTCCAATCGCCCCATCTCCAATCGCCCAACCTACTATACTAATGGGATGCCTTCGTCGCGAAATTCGAACACGATCGCCAACCCGAACCGCCGGAACGTCGCCATCATCGCGCACGTCGATCACGGCAAAACCACCCTGGTCGATGCGATGCTGCATCAAAGCGGGGCCTTCCGCGCCAACGAGCGCGTCGCCGAGCGGGCCATGGACAGCAACGAGCTGGAGCGCGAGCGCGGCATCACGATTCTGGCCAAGAACACCGCCGTTCATTACCACGACCTGCTGATCAACATCGTCGATACGCCGGGGCACGCCGACTTCGGCGGGGAAGTGGAGCGCACGCTGTCGATGGTGGACGGGGTGGTCCTGCTCGTGGATGCGTCCGAAGGCCCGCTCCCGCAGACGCGGTTCGTGCTCGGCAAGGCGTTCTCGCGCGGCCTGCCGCCGCTCGTGGTCATCAACAAGATCGACCGGCCCGACGCGCGGGCGTCGGAAGTGCTGAACGAGATCTTCGATCTGTTCATCGACCTCGACGCGTCGGAGGCGCAGCTCGATTTTCCGGTCATCTACACCAACGGCAAGAAAGGCACCGCGACGCTGGATCTGGACACCCCCGGGGAAAACCTCCGGCCGCTCTTCGACGCCATCGTCACGCACGTGCCGCCGCCGATGGGATCGCTCGACGCGCCGCTGCAGATTCTGGTGGCGAATCTCGACTCCAGCGATTATCTGGGCCGCATCGCGATCGGCCGGATCTTCAACGGCAAGGTGAAGATCGGCGATGAGGTGGCGATCTGCTCTCCGTCGACGCCCGAAGCGCGGAAGGCGAAAATCACGAAACTGTACTCGTTCGACGGGCTGAAGCGCATCGAGATCGACAACGCCGCGGCCGGCGATATCGTGTGCCTGGCCGGCATGCCCGACATCACCATCGGCGAGACGGTCACCGAGGTCGAGCGTCAGTCGATCGTGCCGGTCGTCGCCGTGGATGAGCCGACGGTGTCGATTGTGTTTGGCGTCAATACGTCGCCCCTGGCCGGGCGCGAAGGGCAGTACGTGACCTCGCGGCAGGTACGCGACCGCCTCGAGCGCGAGCTGATCGGCAACGTCTCGATTCGGCTGGAAGACACCGATAGCCCGGAAGCGATCAAAGTCGTCGGCCGCGGCGAGCTGCAGTTGTCGATCCTGATCGAGATGATGCGGCGCGAGGGCTTCGAGCTTCAGGCGTCCCGGCCCGAGATCGTCACCAAGGACATCAACGGCAAGAAGATGGAGCCGGTCGAAGACCTGGTCATCGACGTACCCGAGGATTTTCAGGGGGTGGTCATTGCGCAGGCCGGCGGCCGGAAAGGGACGATGACCAAGATGGTCAACCACGGCAGCGGGCGGGTGCGGATGGAGTTCCGCATTCCAGCGCGGGGGCTCATCGGGTTCCGTTCACAGTTTCTGACCGACACCCGAGGCACCGGCATCATGAACCATCTCTTCGCGGGATGGGAGCCCTGGCACGGGGCCATCGCCTCGCGGGCGGCTGGCGCGCTGGTGTCGGATCGCGTGGGAGTGGCGACGGCCTATGCCCTCGCGAATCTCCAGGAGCGCGGGGAGATCTTCATTTCGCCGGCGTTGGCGGTGTATGAGGGCATGATCATCGGCGAGAACGCCCGGATGAGCGACATGGACGTCAACGTGTGCCGCGAGAAGAAGCAGACGAACATGCGCGCGTCGAGCGCCGACGAGGCGATCCGGCTGATTCCGCCGCGGATTCTGGGACTCGAGCAGGCCATCGAATTCATCAACGACGACGAACTGGTCGAGATCACGCCCAAGAGCATTCGGTTGCGAAAACGCATCCTCGCCGCGAACCAGCGTCCGAAGCGTTCTGAGAAGGAAGAGTAATTCCGACCATTCTTGTCGCCTTTCCGGCCGCTCGACGGCCAAAAAATTCTTGTATCCTGCCTCCCGGCTTTTGATAGGATATGGGCGCTCACGCTGCCAAAAGGGATTATGTTTTCGGTGCGCTGCGACCCCTTGCGGGTTTCATGACGAGGTGATCGCTCTATGACTGCTCCAATTCAGATTCAGCAAGACCAGCCCACAGGCGTCACCCGGCGTGCGTTCATCAAGGGCGTGATCGCGGCGGGCGCCGCGGTGTCCGCCTCCAGCTACCTGTTCCGCGGACCTGAAAAGGTCTTCGGCCAGGGCTCGCTGCCCGGCTCCGTCGAGCGGCTGATGACGTTGAACGTCAACGGCCAGATGCGCCGCGTGGACGTGATGAAGCAGGAAACGCTGGCGAACACGTTGCGCTACAAGCTCGGTCTCACGGGGACCAAGCTGGGCTGCGATCGCTCCGAGTGCGGCGCCTGCACGGTGCTGATCGACGACGTGCCGCATTACTCGTGCTCGATCCTCACGCACACGGTGCGCGGCAGGAAAGTGGTGAGCATCGAAGGCCTCGAGGCCGCCGACGGCACGCTGCACCCGGTGCAGCAGGCGGTCGTCGACGAACAGGGCTTCCAGTGCGCCTTCTGCATGCCGGGCTTCGTGATGTCGACGGTCGGCTACCTCAAGAAGAACCCGAACCCGACGCGCGAACAGCTCGCGCACGGCATCTCCGGCAATCTTTGCCGCTGCGCCGACTACAACAAGATCCTGAACGCGATGATGCGCGGCGCCGAAAACATGCGGAGGACCTAGGGCGTGCCCGACAATCCCGCCAAACCCAAATACAAACTGGTCGGGCAGAACTACACGCTTCCCGACCTGGTGGCGAAGGTCACCGGCCGCGCGAAGTACTCCGAGGACTTCCGCGCCGACGGGATGCTCTTCGCGAAGCTGCTCCTCAGCCCCTTGCCGCACGCGCGCATCCGGCGGATCGACGCCAGCGCCGCGCTGGCCATGCCCGGCGTCGTCGCGATTCTCACCGGCGAAGACATGGTGAGGCCGGCGCAGCCGCTGCAGCTCGGTGAAGCGGCCGCGGCCCGCGCGAACACGCTGCCCGAAGTCGGGTTGGCATCGGAGCCGATGTACCAGGGGGAGCCGATCCTCGCGGTTGCGGCCATCGACGAAGTCACCGCGGCAGACGCGATCGAGAAGATCAAAGTCGATTACGAGCCGCTGCCGTGGGTCGTGGATCCGCTGGTGACGCTCCGTCCGGGGGGGCCGAACCCACGCAACGAGGGCAACGTCTGGCGTCCGCCACAAGTCGCGACGTTCAAGATTCCGGAATCGGCCGTAGCCGAGCTCGACGCGGGCCGTATCCCGTTCCTCGACGACACACCCCTCCGCTGGCAGATCGGTGATGTGGACGCGGGCTTCAAGAACGCGGATCTGGTGATCGACGAGTCGATCGTCCATCAGTCCACCGGCCACCAGCCGATGGAGCCGCGCACGGCCATGGCGTACTGGCAGAACGGCAAGCTCTACCTGCACGGCTCAACGCAGTCGGTCGCGCGCACGGTCGCGAACGTCTCCGGCTGGGTCGGCATCCCGCAGAGCGACGTGGTCGTCATCAGCGAGTATTGCGGCGGCGGGTTCGGCGGCAAGATTCCGGGCGCGCAGACGATGGCCATTCCTGCGCTGCTGTCGAAGAAGACCGGCCGCGCGGTGATGATGCGCATCACGCGCGAGGAAGAGAACTACATCGGCCGCGCGCGCGCGGGCATTCATCTGCGGGTCAAGATCGGCTTCCGCAAGGACGGCCGCATCACCGCGATGGACCTGTGCGCGATTGGCGACTGCGGCCCGTATTCGAATCAGGGCGACGTCGGCACACTCGGCTCGACGGCGACGGCGCTCTACAATCCGGAATCGATTCGCTTCCGCGGGGTCGCGGTGCTCACCAACACGCCGCCGCGCGTGTCGCAGCGCGCACCCGGCGGCGAGCAGGCGTCCACGATGCTCGAGCCGATGATCAGCAAAGCGGCGCGGCAGCTGGGCATCGATCAGGTCGAAATCCGCAAGATCAATGCGCCCGTCACGGGGTCGGAGTTCGGCGCGCCTCCACCGCCGGCCGCCGCCGGTGCGGCTGCCGCCGCCTCCGCCGCGACCGGTGCGCGCGCGGGAGCGCCTGCCGGTCCTCCGGCGGTTGCCCAGCCGCAGGCACTCGAGCAGGGCCGGGCGACCGGAACGGGCCAGAATGCGGCCGGTCAGGTGCCGGGTCAGCAGCCTGTGGCGGCTGCCGCAGCGCCTGCGGCGCCGCGGCGCGGGTTCTTCACCAGCTGTTATCTGCGCGAAGCCCTCGATCTGGGCGCGCAGATCTTCAAGTGGGAAGAGCGAAAGGCGCGCAACGGACAGCGCATCGGCACCAAGGTGACGGGCATCGGCGTCGGGCTCGGCACCTATACGGCCGGCTCGATCGCGATGGATGGACTGCTCCTTGTGCGCCCGGACGGCAAGGTCTACGTGCATTCGGGTATCGGCAACCTGGGCACCGGGTCGGTGATGGACTGCTCCCGCATCGTCGCGGAAGAGCTGGGCCTGGCGTGGGATCAGATCGAGACGGTCTGGGGCAACACGTCGAAGCATCTGGCGTGGAGCTCGCCGCAGGCGGGCAGCCAGACCATTCACGCGCACACCCGGGCGAACCTCGCGGCGGCGCAGGACCTGAAGAAGAAGCTTCAGGAGATCGCTTCCGTCGAGCTCGGCGGGCGGCCAGAAAGCTACACGGTCGCCGACGGCCGCGTGGGACGCATGACCTTCGCGCAGGCGGCCGAAGCCGCCATCAAGCACGGCGGAAAGTTCGCCGGCTACGAGATGCCGCAGGACATCAACGACATGACCAAGGCGTCGGTGAAGGGCCTGGCGGGGCAGGGGCTCATCGGCGTGGCGCGCGACAACTTCGGGCGCAAGGGCAACACCCAGGCGTGGGTCGCGGCATTCGCCGAGGTCGAAGTGGATGTCGAAACGGGCGAATACAGACTGGTGGATTACTGCGCGGCGACCGACTGCGGGGTCGTCGTCAACCCGCGTGGTCTGGCGGGACAGCTGCACGGCGGCGGCGTGCAGGGCTTCGGGCAGATTAAGAGTCAGAAATGGGTCTACGACCAGCGCTATGGCGTGTCGTTGGCCAACCGGTTCCACTACAACAAGCCGCCGACGATTCTCGACATCCCGCTCACCGAGATGCAGTGGGGCGCGGTCGGGATTCCGGACCCGCAATCGCCGATTGGCGCCAAGGGTATCGGCGAGCCGGCGATCTGCGCCGGCTCAGCGGCTGCGATTTGCGCGCTCAACGCGGCGATTGGCGATGACTACCTTCGCCGCACGCCGGCAACGCCGAGCATGATTCTGGCTTCGCTCGATGCGGGTAAACGTGTCGATGAAGGCCTCGTGACCCACGTGTAGAGGAGGCTGAGAGATGGCAACGATTCACGATGTAATGCCCGCCTTCGAGCTGTTTCAGCCTGCGAGCATCGAAGATGCGCTGTCGCTGCTCGAGCGGCACCGCCGCAGTGTCTGGGTGCTGGCCGGCGGTCTCGATACGTTCGACTGGCTGAAGGATCGCAACAAGCGCCCGCAGGTGGTCATCGACCTCAGCGGCGTGGAAGCGCTGCGCGGCATCAAGGCGACGTCGGACGGCGGCCTCGAGATCGGCGCGACAACCACGCTCACCGAGATCGCGAACCACGCGGTGGTCAAGGACAAGTTCAAGCTGCTGGCCGACTCGGCCGAACTGGTCGCGTCGCCGCAGATTCGCAACCAGGGCACGCTCGGCGGCAACGTCTCGCAGGACACGCGCTGCTGGTACTACCGCAGCGGCTGGACCTGCTATCGCGCGGGCGGCAACATCTGCTACGCCGATACGCCGACCGCGATCAACCGCGAGCACGCGCTGTTCGACGCCAACCGCTGCGTGGCGGTCAACCCGTCTGACACGGCGCCGGCTCTCGTGGCCCTCGACGCGCAGATGGTCATCCGCAACTCGAGCGGCGAGCGTGTGGTGTCCGCGGAGGAATTCTTCATCGGACCGTCGATCGACATCACCCGCATGACCGTGATGGAGCCGGGCGACCTGCTCACGTCGATTCGCATACCCGGCACGTGGGCGGGCGCGAAGTTCTACTTCGAGAAGGTCCGCGATCGCCAGGTGTGGGACTTCCCGCTGGTGAACGTCGCGTCGGCCATCAAGATATCGGGCGGCAACATCCAGCAGGCGCGCATCGTCGTCAACGGTGTGGCCGCGCACCCGATGCGGCTGACTGCGGTGGAAAACCAGGTGGCCGGCAAGGCGCAGAGCGAAGAGACCGCCACGGCGGCGGGCGAGCTGGCTGTCGCCGGCGCGCAGCCGCTGGCGCACAACGCGTACAAAATCCCCCTGATGCGTAACCTGGTGAGACGAGCCCTGCGGGCAGAGGCGACATCATGAACTGGTTTGTTCAGCGAGGTCTCAACCCCTGGAACGAAGAGATTCTGACGCACGCGCAATGGAATCTCCTCTACGCGGCCATCGCGTTCGGGGTGCTGTTCATGCTGGCGCACACGCTGTACGTGATGTTCTGGCCGAAGCCGGCCGGCGGACATACCGCGCCGGTCAATCCGGAAGCGGCCGCGCGGGTGCCCGAGCGCGTCAAGCGGCATTCCTTCGCCGCGCGCGCCTTCCACTGGATTATGGCGGCGTCGATGTTGACGCTGCTGGTGACCTCGTTCGCGCCCATCCTCGGCTGGAGGTTCGACTGGGTGCAGCTGCATTGGTTGGCGGGCATCGCGCTGACGATCTCGATCCTCTACCACATCATTCACGCCAGCTTCTGGCTCGACTTCTGGTCGATCTGGCTGAACCGCGAAGACGTCGGCGAGGCGACGACCCGGCTCAAGCGTGCGCTCGGCGGCAACGCCCCCGCGCCGCGCAAGTCTGGCAAGTACCCGTGGGACAACAAGATGTATCACACGGCCATCGTGCTGTCGGCGCTGGCCGTCGTGCCGACCGGCCTGTTCATGATGGTGCGCGTGCGGAATCCGTTGTTCGCGCGCAACCCGTACATGTTCACCGACGGGACCTGGGGCTGGATGTACGTGCTCCACGGCCTGTCCGGCATCGGCCTCGTCGGGCTGACGATTGCCCACATCTACTTCGCCATCCGCCCAGAGAAGATCTGGATTACGAAGAGCATGGTCTTCGGCGACATCAGCAAGCAGGAATTTCTGGAGCATCACGATCCGCAGCGGTGGGTCGTTGAGGGTCAGTCGGCGCCCCGTCCTTAATGCGGGGCGAACTGAAAGATCGGTGCGAGCGCATCGAAGAATCCTACGAGTTCATGCTCGCCTTCGCGGCGCAGGGACTTCGGACCGAGCCGGGCGGCGGCTCCGGATCGCAGATCCGCACGACGCTCGGCGTGTGTGACAAGGCTCTGACGGGTCTGGCCAGCCTGTTCACGGAAATTGTCCAGACCGACAACCTGCAGCCGGCCTCTGCCTACCACAGTTTCATCGGGGTGCTCGAGCGCGACGCGACCGATGCGCAGGCGAGCATCCAGTTGGTGCTCGCGCAATCCTCGATCAGCTCCCAGATGATCGACAATCTCAATGCGTCGATTCATCTGCGCGCGCTGCTGACCGACCTGTTCCTGATCGACGAGATCGTGCGACCCGAAGCCGCCAGCGCGCCGTCCGCGAACGCCCCTACTGAATAACCCCTAGATCCGTCCGGGTGCTTTTCACCTCAACCGATCGCACGACCGGCGATGCGCCTGCGTACACGGTCAGGTTGTAGCGCCCCGGTCTGACGTTGGTCATCGTGAAGCTGCCGTCTTCGCCGGTGGTGGCGGTGTACGGTGTCGCGGTGACGAGGATGCTCGCCCGCATGGTGGGGTGGATGTCGCAGGCGATGTTGTAGAGCCCGGGTTCCGTGAACTTGTGCTCGTAGGAGCCGAACGGCACCGTCGCGACATTGAAGATGGACTTCTGCTGAGACGACTCGGAGACGCGGATGTTGTGGAGCACGTCCTCGCTGTTGCGGAAATGCACGACCTGACCGGTCTGGGCGAGAAGAAACCCGGGCAGAAACTCGTAGCCCGACTGGTCCATGATGGCGGGTTCGGCTTTCACCGGCACTGCGACGCCGCTCTGCGGCGCCAGCACGACCAGGGCCGACGGGGGTGCGATGGCTGGCGCCAGCGTGCCGGCCACCTCGACGCCTGCGCCGGTCGTTGCGGCCTGCGGCGGCGCCACAGCGGTCGCGGGCACGGATTCTGGTGTGCCGCCGCAGCTGAGCGCTGCCAACAGGAGAGCCGCGATCGCGGAGATTCGCAAATTAGGTCGCATTACCTCGTCGTGCCGGCCTTCAGGCCGGCTTCGTGAAGTTTATAATACGCGCGACGTGATGAGATGTCTGTGCTTTGCCGCCGCGACGCTTCTCTTGCTGACGCCGGTGTCTCTCGGTGCCGATCAACGCGGTAGCAAGCCCACGGCGAAGCGGCCTGCGGGCCCCCTGTTCTTCATCACGCCCCTCACCCTCGATCAGATGAAGGGCAAGCAGGCCGTTCTCGAGACGGACCTTGGCACGGTCATCATCGATCTCTTGCCAGAGGCGGCGCCCAATCACGTGGGGTACTTCATCAAGAACGCGCAGGACGGCACGTATGCCGGCACGATCTTCCATCGCGTCATCCGGCAGGGGATCGTCCAGGGCGGCGATCCGCTCACGAAGGATCCCGCCAGGATCGAGTCGTACGGCACCGGCGGCCTCGGCGTCCTGCGCGCGGAGCGGAGCGCCGAGAAGAATACGCGCGGCGCCGTCTCGGCTGTCGTGGGTGGCGGCAATCCCGATAGCGGCGGCACGCAGTTCTTCATCTGTATTGCGGATCAGCCGGGCCTTGACGGGGTGCATGACGTGTTCGGGCGGGTCAGCGAAGGGATTCTCGTCGCGCAGAAAATTTCAGAAGTCGCCACCGACGAGCGTGGGAGGCCGAAGGAGCGCGTGGCGATCCGGTCGGTGACGATTCGTGACACGCCGGCGGCGAGCCCCGAGCCGTTTTCAACCGAGACCGCGGCCGATCTCGGCGTGTATCGTGCGGTGATCGAAACGAACCTGGGCACGGTGACGCTCGAGTTCATGCCGGACAAGGCGCCCGATCACGTTCGCAATTTCCTGCGACTGGCGCAGGCCGGCGTGTACAACGGCATGGCGTTTCATCGCGTGGCCAAGGGCTTCGTGATTCAGACGGGCTATTTGCCGTCGAGGATTGGGCCGCTGTCCGAGACCCAGCAGCGGCTGGTGCGCAACCTGCAGCCCGAGTTCAACGATACGTCCCACGTGAAGGGGACCGTGTCGATGGCGCGCGGCGACAATCCCGCCAGCGCCGACACGTCGTTCTTCATCGTCCTCGGCCCCAGCCCCGTGCTTGACGGCAAGTACACCGCCTTCGCCCGCGTCGTCGACGGGTTGTCTGTGGTCGAGGCGATCGAGCAGGTCCCGGTCAACGGCGAAGCCCCGCAGACGCGGATCGATGTGAAGCAGATCCGTGTGGAGAAGCGTCCCTAGAATTTTCGGCTATCATTAAGGGTTCATGCCGCAATTTATCTACACGATGAAAGGCCTGGGCAAGGTGTATCCACCCGACGCCCAGGTGCTGAAAGATATCTGGCTGTCGTTCCTTCCAGGCGCGAAGATCGGCGTCCTCGGGTTGAACGGATCCGGCAAGAGCACGCTGTTGAAGATCATGGCGGGCGTGGATCACGACTTCGTCGGAGAAGCGTTTCCGGCGGAGGGCATCACCGTCGGTTACCTGCAGCAGGAGCCTCAGCTCGATCAGACCAAGACCGTGCGCGACATCGTCGAAGAAGGCGTGGCGGACACCCGCGCCCTGCTGCAGCGGTTCGACGAGATCAACGAGAAGTTCGCGCAGGATCTTTCGCCGGAAGAGATGGATAAGGTCCTCGCCGAGCAGGCCCGCGTGCAGGATCGGATCGACGCGGCCGGCGCGTGGGAGCTGGACTCGAAGCTCGATCTGGCGATGGAGGCGCTCCGCCTTCCGCCGCCCGACGTCGCGGTCAACACGCTGTCCGGCGGCGAGCGGCGGCGCGTGGCTCTCTGCCGGCTGCTGCTGCAGTCACCCGATCTGCTGCTGCTCGACGAGCCCACCAACCACCTCGATGCGGAGTCGGTCGCCTGGCTCGAACGGTTTCTGAAAGACTATCAAGGGACCGTCGTCGCTGTGACCCACGACCGCTACTTTCTCGACAACGTGGCGGGCTGGATTCTGGAGCTCGATCGCGGGTCGGGCATCCCGTGGGAAGGCAATTACTCCTCGTGGCTCGAGCAGAAGCAGAAGCGGCTGCAGCTCGAAGAGAAAACCGAATCAAAGCGCCAGCGTACCCTCGCCCGCGAGCTGGAATGGGTGCGGATGGCGCCGAGGGCGCGCCAGGCAAAAGGGAAAGCGCGCCTCAAGGCCTACGAAGATCTGCTCGAACAGGACACGGCGAAGCAGATCGACAGCGTCGAAATTTACATTCAGCCCGGCCCTCGGCTTGGCGATGTTGTCGTCGAAGCGCGCGATGTCCGCAAGGCGTACGGCGACAAGCTGCTCATCGACGGCCTGTCGTTCACCCTTCCACGCGGCGGCGTCGTCGGTGTGATCGGCCCGAACGGGGCCGGGAAGACCACGCTGTTCAGGATGATCACGGGTGAGGACAAGCCGGATGACGGATCGCTGCGTCTCGGCGAAACGGTCAAGCTGGGCCATGTCGATCAGAGCCGCGACTCGCTGAACGCCAACAAGACCGTTCACGACGAAATCAGCGGGGGCGACGAGGAGATCGTGCTCGGCAAGCGAACGGTCGCGTCGCGCGCCTACGTCTCGTGGTTCAACTTCAGGGGACGCGACCAGCAGCGGCTGGTCGGCGAGCTGTCTGGCGGCGAGCGCAATCGCCTGCACCTGGCGAAGCTGCTGAAAGCGGGCAGCAACGTCCTGCTGCTCGACGAGCCCACCAACGATCTCGACGTGGACACCCTGCGGGCCCTGGAAGAGGCCATTCTGGGCTTTGCAGGCTGCGTGGTGGTCATCAGCCACGATCGGTGGTTTCTGGACCGCATTGCCACCCACATGCTGGCGTTTGAGGGGGAGAGCCAGGTGGTGTGGTTTGAGGGAAATTACCAGGATTACGAGGCGGATCGGCACCGACGGCTGGGAACGGCGGCCGATCAGCCGCATCGCATCAAATACCGGAAACTCACCCGCTAGGATGTGCGTCTAAGTAGACGTCACGCAGTGGCTGAACCTACCAAGAAGAAGACAAATATCGCGAACGCCTGGGCCGAGGCCCGGGAGCTGGTCTGGGCCCATCGGTCGCGGCTGGCTCTTGGCCTGGCCCTGATGCTCGTCAACCGCCTCGCCGGCCTCGTCCTTCCGGCCAGCTCCAAATTCCTGATTGACGATGTCATCGGGCAGGGGAGGGCAGAGTTGCTGCTGCCGCTCGCGTTGGCCGCCGGGGCCGCGACGGTCGTGGATGCCGTCACGGCATTTTCGCTGTCGCAGGTGCTTGGCGTTGCGGCGCAGCGCGCGATTGCCGACATGCGCATCAGCATGCAGCGGCACATCACGCGCCTGCCGACGAGCTACTTCGATTCGACGCAGACGGGCGTGCTGATCTCGCGGGTGATGAACGACGCGGACGGCATCCGGAATCTCGTCGGATCGGGCCTGGTGCAGTTGGTCGGCGGCCTCGTGACGGCCGTCATCGCACTGGGCGTGCTGTTTTACCTGAACTGGCAGCTCACCGTCATCAGCATCTTCGTGCTGGCGGCCTTCGCGGCCGGGATGATCGTCGCCTTTGGAAAGCTCCGCCCGCTGTTCCGCGATCGCGGAAAGATCACCGCCGAGATCTCCGGGCGCCTGGCCGAATCGTTTGGCGGCATCCGCATCGTCAAGGCGTACATCGCCGAGGAGCGCGAGGATCGGGTCTTCGCGGCCGGCATTCAGGGGTTGTTCGACAACGTCCGCAAGACGCTTACCGGCATCTCGGCCGTGACCTCGTTCGGAGGGGTCGTCATCGGCGCGATCGGGGTCGTCATGATGGTCGTCGGCGGCCGCGCGATTCTCGCCGGCACGATGACGCTGGGCGATTTCGTGATGTACATCTTCTTTGTCGGCATGCTGGCGGCTCCACTGATCCAGATGTCGTCGATCGGCACGCAGCTGTCCGAAGCGCTCGCCGGCCTCGACCGCATCCGCGAGATCAAGGCGATGGCGACCGAAGACGACGAAGACGCGTCGCGTGAGCCTCTGGGGGTGCTGGACGGCGAAGTCGCATTCGAGAACGTGTCGTTCGGGTACGACGCGGGCGTCACGGTCCTGAAGAACGTGTCATTTACCGCATCGGCGGGAACGACGACCGCGCTGGTGGGGTCGAGCGGCTCCGGCAAAAGCACGTTGATCAGCCTGGTGATGGCCTTCAACCGTCCGGGCGCGGGCCGCGTGCTGGTCGATCGTCGTGACCTGTGCACGGTGCGGCTGCACGACTATCGAGCGCAGCTCGGCGTCGTGCTGCAGGACAATTTCATGTTCGACGGAACGGTGGCGGAGAATATCCGGTTTTCGCGCCCGAACGCGACCATGGAAGAGGTGCTCGCCGTCAGCCACATCGCGCACTGCGACGAGTTCGTCGAAACGTTTCCCAATAAATACGAGACGATTGTGGGCGAGCGCGGCGTCAAGCTGTCGGGTGGCCAGCGGCAGCGTGTCGCGATCGCTCGAGCGATCCTCGCCGATCCCCGCGTGCTGATCCTCGATGAGGCGACATCGAGCCTCGACAGCGAGAGCGAGGCGCTCATTCAGGACGGCCTGCAGGCTCTCCGGAAGGGCAGAACGACCTTCGTCATCGCGCACCGGCTATCAACGATCCGTAGCGCCGATCAGATCCTGGTGCTCGAGGGCGGGGAGATTGTGGAGCGGGGGACGCACGAGCAGCTGCTGGCGGTCAACGGGCGGTATAGGCACCTGCACGACAAGCAATATAAGATCGAGAAAGATCGCTTCGTGAATCCGGGTGAAGACTTCACCCCGGATCTCCCGAAGGCGATGACCGCAGCGACCGGAGCGGGCCGGCGCTCGGCCCTCTGAGAATGTTATGAATACGAAAGCCCTACTGGGGATTCTGTCCGTCGTGGCGCTGGGCGTGGGCGGCTTCATGGCGGCGCGCTACACCCAGCGAGTCGGCAACGAGCTCACGTCGGCGCCCGGCGCTGCGGTCCCGGGCGGGAAGGCGAGGGTGCGGTTCGTCAAGGATCCCGCGACGATCGCCAACCTGACGATGACCACGCTCGACGGCCGGACGATCACCAGCAAGGACCTGGCGGGCAAGGTGACCATCGTGAATTTCTGGGCTACCTGGTGCCCGCCGTGCCGCGCGGAGATCCCCGACCTCGTCAAGCTGCAGGAGCAGTACAAGGATCAGCTGATCGTCATCGGTGTCTCGTCCGATGAGGGTCCTGTCGACGCGGTGTCCCGGTTCGCGGCCGACTACAAGGTGAACTACGCGATTGTGATGGAAACGCCCGAGCTGACCGCGGCCTTCCCCGGCGTCTTCGCGCTGCCGACGACGTTTGTGGTGGGCCCGGACTTGAAGATGATGGCGAAGCACGTGGGTCAGATTCGGCCCGCGCAACTCGAGCTGGAAACGCGCGTCCTGGCGAAGCTTCCGGTGGATGCCGATGTCGAGTACGAGAGCGACAGCGGCCAGGCGGTGCTTGCCAGCAACGCCCAGGCGACCGATATTCCCGGGCTCGACCTCGCGTCGCTCACCCCGGCGCAGCGGACCGCGGCTCTCAAGCGTCTCAACGCCGAGCCGTGCGGCTGCGGCTGCGGCCTCACCATTGCGCAGTGCCGCATCAACGACTCCACGTGCGCGGTCAGTCCGCCGCTGGCGGAGAAGATCGTCGCTGAAATTAAGTCAGGAAAATAGTACCGTCGCCGATGGCCGATGGCCGATGGCCGATGGCCGATGGCCGATTGACCATCAACCACCAGCGGTATGTAAATCGTGAACGTCGCGCCGTGCCCCACCTCGCTCTGTACCTCGATCGCCCCGCCTAATGCCTTGACGATCCCGTAGACAATCGAAAGGCCGAGGCCCGTGCCCTTCTCGGCGGACTTGGTCGTGAAGAACGGCTCGAAGAGCTGCCCCTGTATGTCGGCCGGAATCCCCTCGCCGGTGTCGCGCACGCTGATGCAGGCGTACTGGCCTGGCAGCACGCCGAGTCTGGGCGCGATGGGATCCTGCAAATTGACGATGCCCATGTCGATCGTCGCGGTGCCCCCCTGCGGCATAGCGTCGCGTGCATTGACGACGAGGTTGAGCACGATCTGGCTCAGCGCGTTGTCGTCGGCACGCACCAGGATGGGCACACGGCTGGCAGTGACGCTGATGGTGATCTTGTCCAGCACCAGTCGCCGCAGCATCGGCTCCATACCGCTCACGACTGAGACGAGATCGACGACGGTAGCGGCGGCGCGCTGGGGACGGCTGAAGGAGAGGAGCCGCTTCGTCAGGCCTGCGCCGCGTTCGGCCGCCCGCCTGATGGCGTCGGCTTCGGCCCATTTCGGATCGTCCGGTTCGAGCATCAACGACAGGAGGTCGGCCGATCCGAGAATCGCCGTCAGCACGTTGTTGAAGTCGTGCGCCACGCCGCCAGCCAGGCGGCCGATGGCTTCCATCTTCTGCGCCTGCCGCAGCTGATCCTCGAGCGCGAGCCTGGCGGTGATGTCGCGGGCGATCGCCTGCACGCCGACGGGCTTGCCGTGTTCTTCGACGATCTGGACGCTCTGGCCTACCCAGATCTCGGAGCCGTCCTTGGCGACGGCGGGAACCTCGAAATAGGTCGAACGGATGTAATCTCCCCGCTGGCGCTCGTAGAACTCCGCAGCCCGCTGCTGGTAGTCGTTTCGAATCAGCGTGAGAAAGTGGCGTCCGAGCAGCTCCTCCTGGGTGTATTTCAGCAGCCGGGTCGCCGTTGGGTTGACGAACGTAAAGCGTCCCATGAGGTCGCAGTTGTAGATGATGTCGGTCGCCTGCTCGGTCAACTGGCGGTACCGCGCCTCGCCTTCGCGAAGCGCCTCCTCGGCCCGCTTGCCGTCGGTCACATCGCGATAGTTGATAATGATGCCGCGAATGCCGGGATCGTCGAGCCGGTTTACGCCGACGCTTTCGATGTGCCGCCAGGTGCCGTCGTGGTGCCTCAGTCGAAACTTGTTCTTCACCGGCACGCCCGGACGGCCGGCGCTCTTGGCAAAGTTGGCCTTGAACGGCAGCATGTCATCGTCGTGCACCCAGCGGAACACGTTCGAGCTCATGATCTCGCTGATAGACAGGCCCAGCATGCCGGCGGTCGCGGGATTCGCGTACAGGACCATCCCGGTCTCGTCGACGAGCGCAATCGCGTCGGAGCTGTGCTCGATGAGAGCGGTGGCGAGCTGGGAGGCCTGTCGGCGCCGGCGCGGACTCATGAATCCCTTTACCTTCCGGTGACGCGGACCATCTCGCTGACCGTCGTGGTGCCCCGGAGCACCTTCTCGACGGCGGCTTCTCGCAGCGTCCGCATGCCCGCCGCGCGACCGGCCTCGAACAACTTCGCGCTGTCGGCCCGCTCGGCGATGAGGTGCCGGATGGTGTCGGTGATGGGCAGGATCTCGAAGATGCCATCGCGGCCGCTGTAGCCGGTTTGCCGGCAGTGCAGGCACCCTCGGCCCCGCGTGAGCGTCCGGCCCGACAACATCTCGAACGGCATGTCGAGCGCCAGCGCTTCCTCCGGGGTGGGCGCGTACTCCTCCGAGCAGTGGCTGCAGGTGAGACGCACCAGCCGCTGCGCGAGCACGCCGACGACCGTCGAGCTGATCAGGAAGCCCGGCACCTTGAGGTCGAGCAGCCGCGTAATGGAGGACGGCGCGTCGTTGGTGTGGAGCGTCGAGAGCACGAGGTGGCCGGTCAGCGCCGCCTGGACGGCGTACTCCGCGGTCTCGGTGTCGCGGATCTCACCGACCATGATGATGTCGGGATCCTGCCTCAGTACCGTGCGCAGCGCATTGGCGAACGTGACGTCGATCTGCGGACGCACGGACACCTGGTTGAACTCTTCGTGCACCATTTCGATCGGGTCCTCGATCGTCACGATGTTCACTTCGGGCTTCGCCAGGTATTTCAGCGCGGAGTACAGCGTGGTGGTCTTGCCGCTGCCGGTCGGGCCGGTCACCAGGATGATGCCGTTCGTGCGCGAGAGAAAGTTGAAAAAGAGCGGAAGTTCGAGCTCGGAGAAGCCAAGCTGGTCAACGCGCTTCAACAGGATGTCGGGGTCGAAAATACGCAGTACGGCCTTCTCGCCGAACGCCGTCGGCATCGTCGACACACGCAACTCGATCTCGCGGCCCGCCTGGTCGCGCTTGATGCGGCCGTCCTGCGGCCGGCGCTTCTCCGCGAGGTTGCAGCCGGACAGCAGCTTGATGCGCGAGACGATCGCCTGATACACCATCTTGGGAATCAGGTGAACCTCGTGCAGCACGCCGTCAATCCGCAGGCGCACGAGGGTCGCGGCCCGCTTGGGCTCGAAATGGATGTCGGACGCGCGCTGCTCGAAGGCGTAGCTCAGGATATGATCCAGCGCCGTGACGACGGGGGCGGCTGCCGGGTCGAGTTCTTCCGCCTCGGCCGACAGGAACTCCTGGTTGCCGAGATCGACCGACAGCCAGCTCGACGTGAGCTGTTGTTCCGCCGACTTTAGGCTGGTCTTGAGGCCGTAGAACGCTCTATTCAGCGACTCGACGTCGCTGCGGGTTGCGACCACGCGCTCCACGTCGAGTCCGGTGACGCTGCGAATGTCGTCGATGGGGAACGCTGCCAGCGGATCGTGGACCGCGACGATCAGCGTCGTCTCGCTCTTGGAGATGGCAATCAGGCCGTGCCGGCGCGCGAACGGCCCGGACAACGCGGTCGTGACGACGTCGAGATCGAGGTCGAGCGGATTGATTTTGACGAACCGCAGGCCCGCGTAGCTGGCAAGCGCCTCGGCGACCTGCACTTCGGTGGCGATGCCCAGGTCGACGATGGTCTGCTCGATGGAGACCGACTTGACTTTGGCGGTTCGACGGATCGCCTCGACCTGCTCGGGAGCGAGCAGCTTCGAGAACACGAGCACCTGCATGAGGTCGGTACCGTCTGACGGGCGGGCAGTGGTCAGCGTCTGTCCGCGTTTCCGCTGAGGGGCCGCCGGCGACGCGGGTTTCGAGGGGTTCACGCGTTTATCTTATCGGAGTTTCCGTGATGTTCCGTTACAAGGCCGAAATCCTCGCGCAGCTCGCCACGCACGGCGTGATGCCGAAGCCGACGACGCCCCCCACGACTGCGCGCGCGGCCGTGAACGAGATGTATCGCTATGAGTTACGGC
>Ga0163150_10003558_pt1 | contig 21759 bp, 14 predicted proteins | sample OliLakLV19P2IB_FD_148628 | JGI IMG/M metagenome (GOLD analysis project Ga0163150, IMG submission 148628) | Freshwater microbial mat bacterial communities from Lake Vanda, McMurdo Dry Valleys, Antarctica - Oligotrophic Lake LV.19.P2.IB | ecosystem: Environmental > Aquatic > Freshwater > Lake >...
CGTGGTCCCCTCGTCACAATTCGCGCACGCGAGCCGAAGGCGAGCGCCGAGCGCAGCGAGCAGGGGAGTGGGGCTCCGTCGGGCTCCGCCCGATGGAGCGAGGGGACGTGGTCCCCTCGTCACAATTCGCGCACGCGAGCCGAAGGCGAGCGCGGAGCGCAGCGAGCAGGGGAGTGGGGCTCCGTCGGGCTCCGCCCGATGGAGCGAGGGGACGTGGTCCCCTCGTCACAATTCGCGCACGCGAGCCGAAGGCGAGCGCCGAGCGCAGCGAGCAGGGGAGTGGGGCTCCGTCGGGCTCCGCCCGATGGAGCGAGGGGACGTGGTCCCCTCGTCACAATTGACTCCCGCGCTTTCAGCGTAGTATCCCCGGTGCCGAGTACGGAGTTCCCGCCCGGGCAGGCCGACCCTGTCCGCCAACGCTTCGGCTCCATCTTCTCCCGCATGAACACCATTGGTATCTCCGCGCACGGAGCCTACGTCCCCAAGGCACGCCTGCCGCGTGAGCTGATCGCCGCGGAGTGGGGTGGTCACTCGATGGGCGGCGAGAAGGCGGTCGCGAACCACGACGAGGACAGCCTGACCCTCGCCGTCGGTGCCGCGCTGAACTGCTTCGCGTCGGGCGAGGCGCGCGACCTCGACGGCGTGCTGTTCGCGTCGACCACGTCGCCCTACCGCGAGAAGCAGATGGCGGCGACGGTCGCCGCGGTGCTCGACTGCCGCGAGGACCTGCGCACGGCGGACGTGACCGATTCGCTCAGAGCCGCCACCACGGCGCTGCTCGCGGCGCTGGATCAGGTGAAGGCCGGCGCACGCCGCGTGCTCGTCACCGCGGGCGACTGCCGCACCCCCGAGCCGGATTCGATGAACGAGCAGTCGAACGGCGACGGCGGCGCCGCGGTGGTGATCAGCAGCGAGAACGTGCTCGCCGAGATCGTCGAGACCGTCAGCCTGAGCGACGAGTTCCTCGGCAGCTTCCGCACCGACGAGCAGGCCTACGCGAAGAGCTTCCCCGGCTTCGACATGAAGCTCGGTTACGGACGACAGCTCGCCGCGGTGATGAAGTCGATTCTTGCCAAGGCGAAGGTCGCGCCGGATCAGCTCGCGGCGGTGGTGCTGGCAGCGCCGAATCCGCGCGCATCGCAGGGTGTCGTGAAGAGCTTCGGCATCGACGCGAAGCGACAGCTCACCGACACGCTCTGGTCGGTGATGGGCGACGTCGGCTGCGTGCAGCCCTTGCTCATGCTGTCCGCCGCTCTCGAACGCGCCAAGCCGGGTGATCTGATCCTGGTCGCCGGCATCGGCGACGGTGCCGACGCCTTGTTGCTGCGCGCGACCGATCTCGTCGCGCGCTTCCGCCCCAACGTCGGCGTTGGCGCGCAGATCGAGCTCAAGCGCACCCTGCCGTCGTACGGCAAGTACCTGCGCTTCCGCCGCCTGGTGAAGAAGGACGCGCCGGCGCAGGCGCTGTCGACGCCGGTGGTGCTGCTACGCGACCGCAAGGCGCTGCTGCCGTTTTACGGCGGCAAGTGCAAGGCGTGCGGCACGGTGCAGTACCCGCAGCACCGCGTGTGCATCGAGTGCAGCGACCGCGGCGGCCTCGACTCCGTCAAGCTGGGGAGAACCGGCAAGGTGTTCACCTTCGTCGTCGACCACGTCGCGGACTCCCCGGACAGCCCGGTCGCGAGCGCGGTGATCGACCTGGACGGCGGGGGGCGCGTGCTCATGGAGCTGACCGACTGCGCGCCCGACAAGGTCGAGATCGACATGCCGGTCGAGCTCACGTTCCGCCGCTACCACGACGGCTTCGGCATGAAGAACTATTTCTGGAAAGCGCGCCCGCGCACCTCCGCCTGAAAGGTCGACAACCATGGACTTTGGTTTCAGCGAAGATCAGGAGATGCTCCGCCAGTCGGCGAAGGACTTCCTCGCCAAGGAATGTCCGATGACGCTCGTCCGCAAGATGATGGACGACGAGTCGGGGCACTCGGTCGAGCTGTGGAAGAAGATGGCCGATCTCGGCTGGCACGGCCTGATCCTCCCCGAGGAGTACGGCGGTGCCGGCTTGAACTTCGTCGACCTCGTCGTGGTGCTCGAGGAGATGGGTCGCGCCGTGCTGCCCGGCCCGTTCCTGTCGACCGCCGTCTACGCCGCGGTCACCCTGCTCGACGCCGGTACCGAGGAGCAGAAGAAGAAGTACCTGCCACGCATCGCGACGGGTGATCTGATCGCGACCGTCGCGGTGCTCGAGCCGTCCGGGCGTTGGGACGCCGAAGGCATCGCCGCGACCGCGACGTCCGAAGGCGGCGGCTACCGCCTCGACGGCACCAAGCTCTTCGTGCCCGACGGCCACGTCGCCGAGCTGCTGATCGTCGCCGCGCGCAAGCCCGGCACCACCGGCAAGGACGGCATCAGCCTGTTCTGCGTCGACGCCGAGGCGCCGGGCGTCAAGCGCACGGCGCTCAAGACCATGGACCAGACGCGCAAGCTCGCCGAGGTCGTGCTGACCGGCGTGAAGATCGGCAAGGACGGGCTGGTCGGCAAGGAGGGCGAGGGCTGGAAGACCCTCGAGCGGCTGTCGGATCGCGGCAAGGTCGCGCTCTGCGCCGAGGCCTGCGGCGGTGCGCAGCAGGTGCTCGACATGTCGGTCTCGTACGCCAAGGTGCGCGAGCAGTTCGGCAAGCCGATCGGCTCCTTCCAGGCGATCCAGCACAAGTGCGCCAACATGATGGTGCAGGTCGAGAGCTCGAAGTCGGCGACCTATTACGCCGCCTGGGCGGTCGCGAACGACGTGGCGGAGGCGCCGCTCGCCGCTGCCATGGCGAAGGCCTACTGCTCGGACGCGTACCGCGTGGTCGCCGGCGAGGGCATCCAGATCCACGGCGGCATCGGCTTCACCTGGGAGCACGACATGCACATCTACTTCAAGCGCGCGAAGAGCTCCGAGGTGACCTTCGGCGACGCGACCTGGAACCGGGAGATCGTGGCGACGCACATCCTGTAGGCGCGGCTCGCCGGGTTCTCGCGGTGCTGGTTCTCGTCGATATGGTGCGCGGGCGATGAGGCACGTCCGCCTTTGGCGTGCCTCATCGCCCAGCCTGCAGTGCCGGGGGATCACGCTCGCGGTCCTGGTCCTCCTGGTGGCGTGTGACAGAGCTCCGGCGCGCGACGCCGATGCCATCCGCTCGGCGCTCGCGCAATGGCCGCAGGACTGGAACGCGCGCAACACCGCCGCCGTTTGCGACCTCTTCGCGCCCGACGTCGTGCTGAGCGCCTTCAGCGGTCCGGATCGCGATCACGCGACGATGTGCGCCGGCTTCGCGGCCCTCTTCGCCCGTACCGACCGCAGGCTGCGCTACGATCCGCCCGTCATCCACGACGTCTTTGTCGACGGCGACCTCGCGGCGGTGCACCTGGTGTGGACGGCGCGCACCACGGGCGAGGGCATCGAGGGCGAGCTGGTGGAGCGGGAGCAGGGGGTCGACGTCTTCCAGCGCCAGCCCGACGGGCGCTGGCGCATCCGCGTGTCGCACGCGTACCCGCTCGAGTAGCGCCTTCGCCGCCGGCTCGACCTTGCGAGGCCACGTTCTCGCGGAGTACGCTCGGGCCGTGGACCTGTTCGCCACCGTCGCAACCGCGTGCGAGGGGACAGATGGGCTCGAAGCCGTGATCGTCTTCGGCAGCGCCTTGACGCGCAGCGACCCCGGCGACCTCGACCTGGCCCTTCTCTGGCGGCAGGAATTGCCGCCGCTCGACCGGGTCGAGCGCGCGGAGCGAATTGCGGCGGCGCTGGAGCACGCTCTGCGCGAGCGCGACCTGAGCGTCGACGTCAGCGACCTTCGCTCCCTGCCCCTGGTGATGCAGCACCGCGTGCTGCGCGACGGTCGTCCGGCGTACGTCGCCGACCGCCGCGCCCTGGTGCGCTTCTCCTCGGAGACCGTGCCACGCGCCCTCGACTTCCTGCCCTTTCACCGTCGCGCGCTTCTCGCCGCGGCGCGCAGGCTCGCAGGGTGAGCGACCTCGAGCGATTCCTGTCGCTGCTCGAGAGCCTGCGGCAAACGCTGGTCGTCCTGGCGCGCTACCGTGAAACCGTCGCGCGCGAGCGGCTCCTCGGCGACATCGACACGCAGAACATGGTGCTCTTCGGGCTCTACCGCGCCATACAAGGATGTATCGATCTCGGGCAACACGTGATCGCGGAGCGAGGGCTGCCGGTCCCGTCCGCCTATCGCGAGGTCTTTCGTGCGCTCGGCGGCGCAGGAATCCTGGACGACTCCCTCGCCACACGCATGGAACGGTGGGGTGGCCTGCGCAACGTCATCGCGCACCAGTATGGCGCGATCGATCTGACACGCCTCGCGCGGGCGCTCTACGACGAGCTGGGCGATCTGAAGGAATACGCCGTCGCGATGGCGCAGCTCGTTCCTGCCGAGCCGATGCCATGAGTGTCCCATAGGCGATCTTGGTCGGCTTGCGGTCTCGGCGTGGCTCCACGCCCGCGCGTCAGCCGTGGACGTCGAAGCTCGCCATCCTGACCGCCGCGTCGCGGAGATGGCGGTCGTAGGTCACGAAGGCGCCTGCCGGGGCGCTCCCCGCGAGCGCGAGATGAAGAGCGTCGGATGCCCGCAGCGGCGCCGTGGTGCCGACCTGCAGGAGCAACCGCTCCGCCACGCGATGGAGATTGGGCGACAGGTCGACGTGCTGGAACTCTCCCCGGCTCAGGTCCGCCAGGATTCGACGATGGACGCGCGTTGCATCTCGAGCGGACAGTTCGCGCTCGCGGACGCGGCGTGCCAGGGCCGAGACGACCTCCGTGATCGACAGCTCCGAGACCAGCAGGTCGCTGCGCCCGAGCAAGGCTCGCTCGAGCTCCGTGGATTCCGGCTCCTCGACGTAGAGCTTCGCCAGTGCGCTCGCGTCGAGGTAGACCGGGCTAGAAGCGATCTTCACGGTCGGCCTCGATCGTCCGAGCAAGGCTCGCGCCCTCGAGGCGAACGCCCGCCCGGAAGCGGCGATGGCTGGAGAACGCTCTGGCAGACTCGAGCCTCGGGGGGACCAGTCGCGCGACCGCTCGGCCGCGGTCGGTGATCACGACCTCGTGCCCCTTGCTCACCTCGTCGAGCAGACCCGAGAGGTTCTGCCGAGCTTCGCGAATGCCCGCGGATCGCGCCATGCCATTGTGCTACAAGTAACACATTGATGAAGCAAGGCGGGGCCCATCGAGCCGCCCCTGTGGTCGGCTTGACCGGCGGGGCGCGCTTCGTGAGAGTACGCGCGGCCAGTAGCGAGGAACGAGGTACGAGAACATGAGCGAGGGAACCACCGTCATCGAATCAGTCCTGCGGGAGGACCGGAAGTTCGAGCCCCCGGCGCAGTTCGCGGCCAAGGCGCACGTCAAGTCGTTCGCGGAGTACGAGAAGCTCTACGCGGACGCGGCCCGCGACCCCGAGGCGTTCTGGGCGGGCATCGCCGGCACCGAGCTCGACTGGTTCACCAGGTGGACCAAGGTCCTCGACTGGCAGCCGCCGTTCGCCAGGTGGTTCGTCGGTGGCAAGATCAACGTCTCGCACAACTGCCTGGACCGCCACCTCGGCACCGCGCGCCGTGACAAGCCGGCGCTGATCTGGGAGGGCGAGCCCGGCGACACGCGCACGCTCACCTACGCCGAGCTGCACCGCGAGGTCTGCCAGGCGGCGAACGTGCTCAAGTCGCTCGGCGTCAAGAGTGGCGATCGGGTCGGCATCTACATGCCGCTCATTCCCGAGCTCGCGGTCGCGATGCTCGCCTGCACGCGAATCGGTGCGACGCACTCGATCGTGTTCGGCGGCTTCTCCGCCGAGGCGGTGCGCGATCGCATGAACGACGCGCAGGCGAAGGTCGTGATCACCGCCGACGGCGGCTACCGGCGCGGTGCCGTGGTGCCGCTCAAGGCCAGCGTCGACGCCGCCCTCGAAGGCTGCCCATCGGTGAAGTCGGTGCTGGTCGTGCGGCGCACCGGCGAGGCCGTGACCATGGCGCCGAAGCGCGACCACTGGTGGCACGACGAGATGGCCAAGGCGTCGCCCGAGTGCGCCGCGGAGCCGCTCGACGCCGAGCACCCGCTGTTCATCCTCTACACCAGCGGCACCACCGGCAAGCCGAAGGGCGTCGTGCACACCACCGGCGGCTACTTGACGCACGTCACCTACAGCACGCGCCTGGTCTTCGACCTCAAGGACGAGGACGTCTACTGGTGCACGGCGGACATCGGCTGGGTCACCGGGCACAGCTACGTGGTCTATGGACCGCTGGCGAACGGCGCGACCAGCCTGATGTTCGAGGGCGCACCCAACCATCCGAAGCCCGACCGCATCTGGGAGATCGTCGAGAAGTACAAGGTCTCGATCCTCTACACCGCGCCGACCCTGATCCGCTCGGTCGTCAAGTGGGGCGAGGAGTGGCCGGCGAAGCACGACCTCACGTCGCTGCGACTCCTCGGGACGGTCGGTGAGCCGATCAATCCCGAAGCGTGGATGTGGTACCACGAGAAGATCGGCGGCGGCCGCTGCCCGATCGTCGACACCTGGTGGCAGACCGAGACCGGCGGCATCATGATCTCGCCGCTGCCCGGCGCCACGCCGACCAAGCCCGGCTCAGGCACCCTGCCGCTGCCGGGCATCCACCCCGACATCGTCGACCGCACCGGCACCAGCGTCGGCTTGAACCAGGGTGGGCTGCTGGTCGTCCGCAAGCCGTGGCCCGGCATGCTGCGCACGATCTACGGCGACGCCGAGCGCTACGTCAAGCAATACTGGACCGAGATGCCGGGCAACTACTTCACCGGTGACGGCGCGCGGCGCGACGCCGACGGCTACTACTGGGTGATGGGCCGCATCGACGACGTGGTGAACGTCGCCGGACACCGGCTCGGCACGATGGAGATCGAGAGCGCGCTGGTCTCGCACCGCGCGGTCGCCGAAGCCGCGGTGGTCGATCGCCCGGATGCCGTGAAGGGGCAGGCGCTGGCTGCCTTCGTCACCCTCGAGGGCCACTTCGAGTCCTCCGACGCGCTCAAGGCGGAGCTGCGCGAGCACGTCGCGCGCGAGATCGGCGCCTTCGCCAAGCCCGACGACATCCGCTTCACGGACTCCCTGCCCAAGACCCGCAGCGGCAAGATCATGCGCCGCCTGCTGCGCGACATCGCCGCCGGCAACCAGAGCGTCGGCGACACCACGACCCTGGAGGACCTGAGCGTCCTCGCCAAGCTCCGCGAGTCGGACGAGTAGGATTTTCGCGCGACGTCGGTTGCGCGGAACTTCGCGTCGGGGCGATTCTCATGACCGCATGCGGTGCGGGTGTGGGTCGCGGAGCTCAGCGGTCGATCTCCTTCGCCAGCCGCTCCACCTGCGCGGTCGCACCAATCTCGGCATACAGCCGTCGGGACTCCGCGATCTCCCGCTGCGCCGCAGTCGCGTCTTCGCGTCAGTCGAGCCAGAGGCGCGCGAGCTCGATCTCGACCGCCGCGAATGGCACGGCGCGCACGACGTCGTTGCCGCCGTGGGTCTCGGCGATCACCCACCGGCCGCCTTCCAGCGCGAGCACCTCGAGCGTGCGCGCGAGCGGATCAACGAGCCAGGCGTGGCGCACGTCTTCGCGGGCATAGATCGCGAGCTTGCGCGTGCGGTCGATGCGCGCCGTGGACGGCGACAGCGTCTCGCAGAGCCAGTCGGGCGCGAGCGCGGACCATGCGGCACCCGGCATGCGTGGCACGTGCTCGCGGCGCCAGCCGGCGATATCGGGCACGACGACGTCGTCGCCGAAGTGCAGCTCGGGCTCGTCGATGATCCACCAGCCGCCTGGCCTGCCGTCAGTGCCTGGCGGACCGTGGAAAGAGCTCGAGATGGCGCCGCCCAGAGTGGAGGAGGCACACGCGTGCGGGAATGCGGGCCGCGGGCTCAGGAACAGCTCGCCGTCGAGGATCTCCGCGACCTGGTGCTCCGGTGCCGCGAGCACGTCGTCGTAGGTCGGCTTGCGCTTGGGATCGGCCACGGGCGCGACGCTAGCATCCATGGCGATCCGATAGGAAGCACGAGCGCTCACCGCCATGGCAGGCGCGACATGTTCGCGTGGCCCCACGCCTCGGCGGGCGCGCAATGCCTCGCCCGCGACCGCGCGGCGTGGTAGCGAAACCGGATGCCGTTCGCGTCCCCGATCAGCCTCTACAACACGCTCACCCGCCGTGTGGAACCCGTGCTCACGACGGAGCAGGGCCACCTCAAGATGTACGTGTGCGGCGTGACGGTCTACGACCTGGCACACGTCGGCCACGCCAGGGTCTACGTCCTGTTCGACGTGGTCGCCCGCTTTCTCGAGTCGCAGGGCGTGCGCGTCACCTACGCGCGCAACTTCACCGACGTCGACGACCGCATCATCGAGCGCGCCAACGCGACCGGACGCTCCGCGGCGGACCTCGGCGCCGAGATGTGCGACGCGTTCAGCGCCGACGTCGCCGCGCTCGGCTGCCGCGTGCCCGACGTCGAGCCGCGCGCCACCCTGCACGTGCCCGATATGGTCGAGCTCATCGAGCAGCTCGAGGCGCGCGGCATCGCGTACCGGGCGCACGGCGACGTGTACTTCGACGTCACGGCGTTTCCAGCCTACGGCAAGCTCTCGCAGCGCAAGCTCGAGGACCTGCAGGCGGGCGCACGGATCGACGTGGACGAGCAGAAGCGCAACCCGGGCGACTTCGCGCTGTGGAAGGCCGCCAAGCCTGGTGAGCCGGTGTGGGAGAGTCCGTTCGGGCCCGGGCGCCCGGGCTGGCACATCGAGTGCTCCGCGATGAGCTCGCACTATCTCGGTCAACCCTTCGACCTGCACGGCGGCGGCGAGGACCTGATCTTCCCGCACCACGAGAACGAGATCGCGCAGTCGGAGGCGGCGACCGGCTTGCCGCTGGCGACGCACTGGACGCACGTCTCGTTCCTGCGCCGCGGCGCCGACAAGATGTCGAAGTCGCTCGGCAACTTCGTCACCATCCGCGACGCGCTGACGCGCTACCCGGCCGACGCGCTGCGCCTCTACCTGCTGCAGACGCACTACCGGAGCCCGCTCGAATTCGCGGAGGACGGCATCGCCGAGGCCGGGGCCGGCGTGGCGCGCATGTACGAGACGATGCTGCGTGCGGACGTCGGCGCGCCTGCGGCCGAGGACGGGCCGGAGGCGCGCGCGTGCCGCGAGGAGTTTCGTCAAGCACTGACCGACGACCTGAACACGCCGCGTGCGCTGGCAGCACTGCACGACGCCGTGCGCGCCGTGAACCGCCTGCTCGACGCCGGCAAGCCGGCGCGCGCGCGCGGCGTCGCGGTCGCTTTGCGCGAGGTCGGCGGCGCGCTCGGCATCCTGCAGCTCGATCCTGCCGCGGCGCTCGCCGCCGGCCGCTCGGCGCGCGCCAGCGCTGCGGGCCTGTCCGACGACCAGATCCAGCACCTGCTCGACGAGCGCATCGCCGCCCGCAAGGCGCGCGACTTCAAGAAGGCGGACGAGATCCGCGGCCGGCTCGCCGACGCCGGGATCGACCTCAAGGACAATCCCGACGGCACCACGAGCTGGGCCGCGCGCCGGTAGGGCAGCAGAAGTCGCACGGGGGGCGACGGAGATGCGTACCGCGCCGCGACGGGCTGGTGAGCGAAGCGGCACCGATTTCGCGCTGGCGGCCGTTCTGCTGTTCGCGACGCTCGCCGTCTATGCGCCCGTCTGCGGCTACGGCTTCGTCAACTTCGATGATCCGGGCTACCTGTCGCAGAACCCGCACGTGCAGCGCGGGCTCGATCGGGCGAGCGTCGCGTGGGCGTTGACCACCACCCACAGGGCCAACTGGAGCCCGGTCACCTGGCTCTCGTACCTGCTCGACGTCGAGCTCTTCGGCGTCGACCCGGCGGCGCACCACGGCGTCAACCTGCTGCTGCACGCCGTCAACGTGACCCTGCTGTTCGCGTTGCTGGTGCGGCTCGGCGGCGCGCGCGCGCCGAGCTTCGTGGTCGCGGCGCTGTTCGCCGTGCATCCGCTGCGCGTCGAATCGGTCGCCTGGATCTCGGAGCGCAAGGACGTTCTCTGTGCGTTGTTCGCGCTGCTCGCGCTGCACGCGTGGGCTGGCTTCACGCGACGCGGTGGCGTTGCCCGCTACGCGGCGGCGCTGCTGCTGTTCGCGCTCGGCCTGATGGCGAAGCCGATGCTCGTCACGTTGCCGTTCGTCCTGCTGCTGCTCGACTTCTGGCCCCTGTGTCGCACGCGCTGGAGCCCGCCGGCGGCCGGTCCGGCGCGTGTTCGGCCGCTCGGCCGCCTGGTGCTCGAGAAGCTGCCGTTCCTCGCCCTGAGCTGTGCCGCGAGTGTCGTGACGCTGGTCGCGCAGCGCGCCGCCGGTGCGGTTACGGACTCCACCGCGCTGCCGCTCGCGACGCGTGCCGCGGGTACGCTCGCCGCGTACGGCTGGTACGTCGGCAAGACCGTCTGGCCGAGCGGGCTCGCCGTGCTCTACCCGAACCGGGCGCTGGTCGGAGAGAGCGCCCCCGCCTGGCAGATCCTCGCCGGCGGGATCGTGATCGCACTCGTCAGCGTGCTCGCGCTGCGCGACGCGCGACGCCGGCCGTGGCTGCTGGTCGGCTGGGCTACCTTCGTCGGCATGCTGGTGCCGGTGATCGGTCTGGTGCAGGTCGGCCAGCAGTCGACCGCGGATCGCTACACCTACCTGCCGTCGATCGGGCTGTTCGTGGTGCTGGTGGGTGCGCTCGCCGAAGCGTCGCGGCGGATGCGCGTGCCGCTGGTGCTGCGCATCGCCGGCGTGGCGGTTCTTCTCGTCGTGCTCGGCGTCGCGACGCGGCTGCAGCTCGCCTACTGGCGCGACAGCGTGACGCTCGCGAGCCGGGCGCTCGCGGTCACCGACGGCAACTACGTGATGCACTTCAACCTCGCGCTGGCGGTCGACGAGCAGGGCGACCTACCGGCGGCGATCCGCAACTACGAGGCCGCCGTGCGGCTTCGTCCCGACCTGGCGAGCTTCCGCGGCAACCTCGCCGCAGCGCTGGTGCGCGCGGGCCGCGTCGACGAGGCGGTCGCGCAGTACCAGGCCGCGATCGTCCTCGACCCGCGTGACCCGGCGGCGGCCAACAACCTCGCCTGGCTGCGCGCGACCCACCCGTCGGCCGAGCATCGCGACGGCGCTGCGGCGCTCGAGCTCGCGGATTCGGTGCTGCGTCTCAGGCCGGGCGATCCGGACGCGCTCGACCTGATGGCCGCGGCGCAGGCCGAGATCGGGCACTTCGCGGAGGCCGAGCGCACCGCGGCTGCGGCGCAGGCTGCGGCGGTGTCCGCAGGCCGCGACGACTTGACCGGAGCGCTCGCCGAGCGTCGCGCGCTCTACCGCGAGCGCCGCCCGTACCGCGAGGACCCGGCCGCCGCTGCTGCCGGCGTGTCGCCGAGCATCGGCGAGCCGAGCGACATCACTCTACGTAGCCCAGCGCTTCCAGCCGGCGCGCCGCCTCCTCCGGCACCGCTGCCGGCGACGGTGCCGTGACCGGCAGCGACGTCCAGTCGCCGAGCGCTGCGACCAGCGGAGCGGCGTCGGCCCGGTGCTGGCGGAACACATCGTGCAGCTCGCCCGGATCGCTGGCGAGGTCGTAGAGCTCGTAGCTCTTGTCGGCGCGGGCCTGGATGTACTTCCATGGCCCCATGCGGACGCCGTACTTCTCGCCGCGCAGCGGCAGGCCGAGCTCGAGCTCGCGGTCGTAGATCCTGCGCTGCAGGAAGATCGGTCGCCGTGGGTCGAGCTGCGCCGTTCCTTCGAGCGCGCCGCGTAGCGAAACGCCTTCGACGGCATGTGCTGGCGGCGGCAGATCGAGCAAGTCGTGAATGGTCGGTACCAGGTCCGCGAGCTGCACCGGCTCCGCGACCGTGCGCCCGCGCGGCAGGCGTGCCGGCCAGCGCACCAGGAACGGGATGCGCACCGCCTCCTCGTAGAGCAGGGCGCCGTGGTGCATCCAGCCGTGATCCATCAGCCCCTCGCCGTGGTCCGACACCACGACCACCAGCGTGTCGTCGAGACGCCCGGCCGCCTCGAGCCGGTCGAGCAGCCGGCCGACCTGGTCGTCGGCGTAGCGCACCTCGCCGTCGTAGGCGGCGATCTGGCGTGCGAGCTCGGTCGGCTCGCGCCCGGCCGGTGGTAGCAGGTCGCGCTCGGCCGGCGGCGGCAGATAGGGATCGTGCGGGTCGAACAGGTGGATCCACAGGAAGTAGGGCGGCGGCTCCTCTCCGCCGCCGGCCGCTCCGGCGGCGCGCAGGTAGCCGTTGTCCTCGAGCCACTTCTCCGCCTGCGCGCGCGTCGCAGCACCGCGCCGGCAGAAGCCGCCCTGCAGTGCGAAGCCTTCCCAGCTCTGGTCGTCGTTCTTGCATGCGCCGCGCTCGAAGCGGTCGTCGTAGATCGCGAAGCCGCGCTCGAGGCCGAACATGCGGTCGAGGACGAACGAGCTCACGAACGCGGCGGTGCGGTAGCCCGCCGCGGCGAGCGTCTCGGCGAGCGTCGCTACCGGGTGCGCGAACGGCACGCCGTTCTTCAAGAGCCCGAGCGTGCGCGGCAGCAGCCCGGTGAACATGGTCGCGTGTGAGGGTAGCGTGGTCGGCATCGGGGCGTACGCGGTGATGAAGCGGACGCCGTCGCGCGCGATCGCCTCGAGACGCGGTGTCGTCGGACGGGCGTAGCCGTACGCGGAGGAGTGGTCCGCGCGCAGCGTGTCGATGCTGATGAACAGGATGTCGGGGCGTGCTGGTGCGCTGGTCGTACCGGCGCGCAGCGCGAGCACCCCTGCGGATATCGCCAGCACGAGCCCGGCGGCGACGAGGAGGCGCCTCAAGCGGGCCGCAACCGTGACCGGACGTGACTTCGTACGGTGAGGATCATGCGTGCCGGATACCACGGCGCCTCGGCGCCGTCAGTTCGCTGGCACGCAGCGGCCGTCGTCGCCGCATGTGCCGACCAGGATGCGGTTCACCTCGCCCGGCGTGAAGGGCGGGAAGTTGCCGCAGCCGAACGTGCCGAGCGCTCCAGCGGTCGCCGCAACCGTGTCGCGACAGCCGCCTGCGGCCTGCTGACAGCACAGCGGCAACGGCTCGATGGGCCGATCGCCGCAGGATCCGACCCGGCAGCCGAACTCCGGTGGGGCCGGCGGATCGCACGCGTCGATCCCCTCGCAGGTGCCGAAGGTCGCGCCGCCACCGAGGGTGGTCGCGCAGTTCTTCGCGAAGAAGTACTGGTCGATGTCGGCGTTCACCGAGCGCCCGATGCACACCTCGACCAGGTCGCAACACAGCGCGCGCGGCAGCGTGCAGTCCGCTGCGCACTGCGGCTGCCCGTCGCATTCCTCGCCGGGCTCGATGACGCCGTCGCCGCAGGTGTGGATGGACTGGCACCGCGCGTCGCAGATCGCCGTGCCGGGCGGCTCGCACTCCTCGAGCGCGGTCAAGTCGAGCAAGCCGTCGCCGCAGCTCTCCACCTGGCACAGCGCGCCGCAGCCCGGCGACCCCGGGGCCTCGCAGGCCTCGCCCGGATCGACCACGCCGTTGCCGCAACGGTCGATCCGGCAGAGCGCCGTGCAGCTCGAGGTACCCGGGGCTCGCACTCCTCGCCGCTCAGCGGCCCGATGACGCCGTCGCCGCAGCGGTTCTGCCAGCAGCCGGCGTCGCCCAGGCAGGCGTCGTCGACGTGTGGGTAGTTGGCGACGCAGGCCTCGCCAGCGCGCGGCGCGCGACAGCTCGCCTCGCCGGCGCGCACCTGCGGGCGCCAGGGGCCGCGTTCCCTCTTGACGCAGCAGACGATGGCATCGTCCCGGCCGCACACCGAGCGCGACGCCCACGAGCGCACCTGGCCCGCACACTGGCCGGGGAGCAGCCGGTCCGCGATGTCGCGGTCGATGATCCGGGCGGCGCAGCGCAGATACTCGCCGGAGCTCTTCGGGATGTTGCACGGGCAGGCCTGCCGGACGTGCTCGCGCGCGCCTGCGATGGCCGAGGCATGGACACCGTCGGCTGCGCAGCGCGCGGCCGCCTGCGCGACCGCGCCGGGCTCCGCGATGGTGACGATGCCGGCGAGACACGTCGCGAGCATGGCGATTCGCATGGCGCTCATCCCGGTCTCCTCGCCGTCAATTCGCCGGCACGCAGCGACCGTCGTCGCCGCACGTGCCGAGCATCAGGCGCTCGAGGTCACCCTGGCCGGGCGGTGGAAAGGTGTTCCAGCCGCAGCCGCTGACGCCGCCCGCGGTGGTGGCGACGCTGCCCGTGCGAGCTACGGTGTCTGCCAGGGAACCGAGCCCTGCCCGCCCCCGGCACCCCCCTCGCTCGACGGTGCTGCCACCCAGAATGTAGCTGCAGCCCTTGCCGAACTGGCACGCCGCCGAGAGCGCACTTCCCGGCCGCCGAAGCTTCCGTCGGGGTGAACACCGCGATGAGACCGAGCAGAGCGAGACTGCGTACGATCATGGCGCTCCCTCTGGTTCCGCCGGCCGCGCGACGTGCCCGGTCGGCCTGCTGCGGACAAGGTACACTACATATACGTCGGCTGTCGCGGGTGATCTGCGAAGAGCTCGTCTTTGCGCTTCACCAGGTCCTGCGCGGTGATCGGGCCGCCGCCGCCCGAGATCTGGTTCACGATGTGCCAGCCCTTGATGAGCGTGACCTCGCCGCCCCAGACGATGAAGCCCTGGCCGTTCACGTCGCCCGCCGCCTCGCTGGCGAGGAAGACCACCAGCTCGGCCGGCCAGCGCGGGTGAAACACGTCGAAGCCCGACTCGGGCTTGGCGAACATCGAGTTGTTCGGCATCGACTCGGTCATGCGGGTGCGTGCGCGCGGCGCCATGAAGTTGGACGTGACGCCGTACTTGCCCATCTCGCGCGCGATGCTGATGGTGAGCGCCGCGACCGCGGCCTTGGCCATCGCGTAGTTGCTGTTGCCGGCCGATCCGAGCAGGCCTGCTTCGGAGGCGGTGTTGATCACGCGCCCGTAGGTCGAGCCGCTGGACTTGGCGGCCTCGCGCCAGCGTGCAGCGGCGTGGCGCACCATCGCGAAGTGACCCTTGCAGTGCACCTTCATGACGAGGTCGAACTCTTCCTCGGCCATGTTGAAGCTCATCCGGTCGCGCAGCACGCCGGCGTTGTTCACCAGGATGTCGAGCTTGCCGAAGCTGTCGTAGGCCTGCTCGATGGTGCGGCGGGCGCCGTCCCAGCTCGCGATGTCCTCGTAGTTGGCCGCCGCTTTGCCGCCGGCGGCGACGATGTCGCGCACCACCTCGTCGGCGGGCGAGCGGTCGCCGCCGTCGCCGGCGAGCGAGGCTCCGATGTCGTTGACGATGACGGTGGCGCCGTCGGCGGCGAGCGCCAGGGCTTCCTCGCGTCCCAGGCCGCGGCCGGCGCCGGTGACGATGGCAACTTTTCCTTCGAGAAGAGGCATTCGACGGTTACTCCAGCAGGCTCGCAGGACGGTCGAGGAAGGCGAGCGAGGCCGAGCCGCCCCCCGGGATGGACGGACAAGTGAGCGGTGCGGGCGTGTTGCGCACGGCGATGAACTTCGACGTGGTGTCGTTGGTGGTCGACGGCGCCTTCGGCGGGGCCGCAGCGCAGAACAGGGTGTCGCTGCCGACCTCGAAGCGGAGCGCCATGATGCCCTGCGGAGCACCGCTCAACGGGTAGAGCGCCGTCCCCTTGCCCCGGATCGTCAGTGTGCCGTTGCGCAGCGTCGCAGTGGTGATTGGTCCGAGGAAGCGCTGCGGGTCGCTGTAGCGGTAGCCGGGCTTGCTCGCGGTTCCGGTGAGCCGCCAGCCAACCTGCGGCAGCGCGACCGAGATCACGCCGCTGCCGCCGTCGCCGTCGTAGACGGTCAGCATGCCACCGCCGGAAACGGTCGGGTCGCCGGCGCTGCCCCAGGCGGGCACCACAACCCCGCTCGGCGACACCCCGAACTTGGCCGAGCGGAAGGACAGGGTGCGTCCGTTCAGGTTGATCGGCGGGGTCGCGTCGTCGCGCAGGGTGAGCGCCGTCGTGCGGACGCCGGTCGCCGTCGGGCCGCCCGGGACGCTGTTCGGATTGGCCGGATCGGAGCCCGCGTCGAGCTCGTCGCGGTCGAAGAAGCCGTCCTCGTCGCGATCGACGCCGATACGCTCGCCCGAGCCCGGCGGCACGCAGGTGTAGGTCAGCTCCTGCCCGGCGGTGCTGGCGAGCGCGCGCAAAGCGGCGTCGCTCAGCGTCTCGACGTCACGATCGGTCTGGAAGGAGCCGCCGGTGAGCCAGGCGCCGCGCTGCTCGCCGGCGATCGTCCCCTTCACGACCAGATTGCACTGCACCGGGCTGGTGGAGGTGCGCGCGATCAGCACGTCGATGCGCGGATTCGCCACCGCGGCGTTGCTGCTGGTGAGAGTGATCTGCTGCCCGACGGCCGGAAACAGGTTGCTGTCGAACGCGAGCATGAACTGTTCGAGGTCGAGCTGGTTCTGCGTCGAGAGCTGGAAGACGGTCGCCGACAGGAAGCGGAACACGGTGTCGATCGAGCCGTCGTGCAGGAAGCCGGTGCCACGAACCTGTGGTCCGAGATTGCCGTTGTTGACGGCCTCGATGCCGGCAACCTGCGGCATGCCGAACATGCCGACCTTCTGGTACGCGTTGCGCGTGTGCGCGACCTTGAACATCTGGGTCTCGCCCTCGAAGGTCGTGAAGCCGTCGCTGCCGAAGAAGCCCGAGGAGCGGTTCAGGGTGTGGCAGCCGTTGCAGTTGAACACGGTGTCGCTGATCGCACCGAAGTACATATTCGAGCCCGCCTGCTGCGAGGCGGTGAGCGAGTTGTCGAGGGCGCGGATCGGGTTCGGCGGATAGGTCGAGGTGAGGATGAAGTTGCTGAACGCCTGCATGTCTGCGGCCGGGAGCTGCGCGGTGCGGCCGATCAAACCGACGAACGCCGGGTTGAACGCGTTGAATGCTGCCACCTCGTCAAACGCGCCCGCGCCGCCGCCGCCGTTGCGGTCGCCGCGCCAGTGCATCGCGCCGTTGTTCGCCATGCCGCGCAGGCTCTGCGTGGTCATCGGGCCCTTGAGCGGGTGGAAGGTGTTCGGGATGCCCTGCGCCGGAATGCGGAACGGGATCGGGTTGGCCGCGATCTGACCGTCCGGATCACCCAGGTCCCACGCCAGGCTGTCGAAGTCGCCGAAGACGTGGCAGCTCGAGCACGATGCCTCGCCGTTGCTCGAGGTCAAGTTCGCGTCGTAGAGGAACGGTCGCCCGTTGCGGATCACCGCCGGCTCCGGGTTGTAGATCGGCAGGTGCGCGATCTCGTCCGCGGTCACGAGGTTCAGCACCGAGATCGAGTTGTCGAAGCGGGTCAAGACGTAGGCGCGATCGTTCGCCTGGTTGAGAACCAAGCCGGTCGGTCCACCGCCGCTCACGACGATGTGGTCGTCGTCGTCCGGCACGAACGAGTCGTTCTCGAGCTGTGCGGTCGAGAACACGCCGATCTTGCTCGAGCCGAAGGCGGCGACGTAGACGGTCAGGCCGTTCGCCGTCACCACTAGACCGGCCGGCGTCGCCAGGCTGTTCTGCTTGACGCCTGCTGGAGCCGGCAAGGTGGCGTAGTTGATGTGCTTGTTGAGGTGGCGGGGATTCACGCTGGCGCCGTTCAGGACCGTGATGCGGGCCTCGTGCAGGTGGCCCTGCACCGTGCTGCTCGCCGTGCCCGGTCCTTCGAAGCGAACCTCGTTGCGCGCCTCGGTGTTGCTCACGTACACGCGCCCGCTCACCGGATTGACCGCCATGTTGAACAGCACCGTGCCGACGCCGGCGAAGTTCGTCGTCTCGACCGGCGTGCCGGCGGACGCGTTGATCGCGAACACGTCCTGATCGGGCAGCGAGAAGCGGACCGCGTTGTTCCAGTTGCGCCCGAGCTCGTCCTGCCACTGGCTGACGCCCTGGTTGAAGCGCACGATGAGGCCGACCTCGGGCCCGGTCTGGCCGTCGGCGGCATTCGGTAGCGGCAGACCGCCGGGGAAGGTCAGAACGCTCGGACCGGCCTCCTGGCAGCTCGGGGCGCCCGCGCCGCCGTTGCAGACGAAGCCTTCGCTGATTGGCGTGGTCTGGTTGCCGGAGTGGAAGACGGCGGCGTAGACGGTGTTGCCGTCGGCGCTGCGCGCCAGCGCGCGCGGCGTGTCGCCGAACAGGACCACGTTGGTCAGCGGCGTGCCGCCGAGCGTCGCGCCGAGGTTGGCCGCGTCGAACACCTGCACGACGGCTCGCCCGATGCCCTCGGTGGTGAGGTTTGCGGCCACCGGGCAGTTCTGTCCGCGGCGGGCCGTGGCGATGAACGCGCGGTTGCCGCCGGGGCCGGCGAACACGATGTCGCGCGGCTCGTCGCAGGTCAGGACCGTGCGCACGACGCGCGGCGGGCTCGATGCCACGTCGACGATGCTGACGCTGTCCGACAGGTGGTTGACGACCCACACCTCGGAGTTGCTGCGCGCCGCGACCGCGATCGGCTCGAGGCCCACCTGGACCGCGCCGGCGTGTGTCAGGTCACCGCCGCTGACGGTGAAGATCTCGAGCCGGTTGTCCGGCGTGTTGATCGCGAACAATCGCGTGCCGTCGGGCGACAGCGCGAGCGGTCGTACCTGACCGGTCTCGAAGTTGGTGAAGCTGCCCTGGGCGCGCGCTGCCGCCGGTGTCAGCATGGCGAGCATGATTGCCAAGACCTGGATCACTCGACGTGGTTGCAGCTTCCGTGGCATGGGCGCTCTCCGTGGCCTCGCGCGGGCGTGGCCGCCGGCGCAGGTGTTGGGCCCGCCGGGCAGTCCGGGCAGGCGATGCCCCCCTTTCATGCCCGAAATCACAGCGCGCACGCAACCTCGGATGCACCGGCCAAGGACGGTCAGAAGGACGGTCAGGGTGTAGGGCGGCGAGCCCGTCCGCCGCCCCGGCGCACGCGCCACACCCTCAAGCCGAGATCGCGCTGCGCGCCAGCCACCGATCGAGCACGGCCTTGAGCTCGTCCGGACGCACCGGCTTGCCGATGTGGTCGTCCATGCCGGCGGCGAGGCAGGTGGTGCGGTCGCCCTCCAGCGCGCTCGCGGTCATCGCGATGATCGGCAGCCGCCGGTCGCCGGGCTCGTCGCGCCGGATCGCGACGGCTGCCTGCAAGCCGTCCATCACCGGCATCTGCCAGTCCATCAGGACCGCGTCGTAGCGGCCGCTGCGTGCGGCCGCGACCGCCTCCTCGCCGTTCGCGACCGCGTCCGCGGCGAAGCCCAGCCGCTCGAGGATCCGCAGCGCGACCTTGGCGTTGATCGCGTTATCCTCGGCGAGCAGGATCCGTGGCCGCGCCGGTCGAGTGCGCTCGGGCCGTGGCAGGCCGGTGAGCGTGCGGCGGCGCGGTCCGGCCTCCGCGGTACCCTCGGACACCTGAGCCAGCAGCTCGCCCAGGCACGCGAACAGCTTCTGCTCGCGCACCGGCTTGAGCAGGCACGCCGCGACGCCGGCGCGCCGCGCCTCCGCCGTCCAGCGGCCGTCGGTCACCGCGGTGAGCATCACCAGCGGCGTCGCGCGCAGCGCAGGGTCGGCCTTGATGGCGCGTGCGAGCGTGATGCCGTCCATGCCCGGCATCACCAGGTCGAGGATGGCCAGGTCGAACGGCGCGCCCTGCGCCGCCGCGCGTTGCAGCGTCTGCAGCGCGAGCTGTCCGCCGTCGACCGCGAGCTGCTCGATGCCGCGCGCCGCGAGCTTCGCCGTCAGCCAGGCGCGGATGGTCGCGCTGTCGTCGACGATCAGCACCCGTGCGCGCGGCGCCGGCGTCGTGCCCGGAGCCGCGTCCGCGACCGTGCCGACACCGAGCCGGGCCGTGAACCAGAACGTGCTGCCCGCACCGGGCGTGCTGCGGACGCCGATCTCGCCGCCCATCAGCTCGACCAGCTGCTTGGAGATCGTCAGCCCGAGGCCGGTGCCGCCGAAGCGCCGCGTCGTCGATTGATCCGCCTGACGGAACGGCTCGAACAGCCTGCCGGCGGTCTCGGGCGCGATGCCGATGCCGGTGTCGGTCACCGTGACGCGCAGCGTGATCGCAGCGCCGCTCGAGCCGTCGAGCGCACAGCGCACCACGACGTCGCCCTGCTCGGTGAACTTGACGGCGTTGCCGACCAGGTTCAGCACCACCTGGCGGAAGCGTACGGGATCGCCGCGCACCATGCGGGGCACGTCGTCCTCGACGAAGGCGGCGAGCTCGAGGCGGCGCTCGGCGGCAGTCTCGGCGACCAGCGCGAGCACGCCGTCGAACACCTCGCGGAGCTCGAAGTCGACGCTCTCGAGCTCGAGCTTGTGCGCCTCGATCTTCGAGAAGTCGAGGATCTGGTTGATGATGGCGAGCAAGCCGTCGGCGCTGGTGCTGATCGTGCGCGCGAAGTCGCGCTGCTCCTCGGTGAGCGTGGTGTCGAGCAGCAGGTGGGCAAAGCCGATCACGCCGTTCATCGGCGTGCGCAGCTCGTGGCTCATGTTGGCGACGAACTCGGTCTTCGCCCGGCTCGCCAGCTCGGCGGCGTCGCGCGCCGCGCGCAGCTCGCGTTCGAGGGTCTTGTTCTCGGTGACGTCGCGGATCGACCCGGCGATGCGGATCGGGTTGCCGGTGGCATCCCACACCGCCTGGCCGCGCGAGTGAAACCAGCGCTCCTCGCCGTCGCGGGTGTGGACCCGGTACTCGGCGTCGTAGGGCACGCGCTCGACCAGGTGCCGGCGTACGTGCTCGAAGGCGGGCATCCGGTCGTCGGGGTGGATGTGCACGCCGAAGGTGCCGAACGAGGCGTCGGGCTCGTCGGCCGGATAGCCGAGCAGCTCCTTGTAGCGGGTCGAGAAGAACTGCGCGCCGGTGCGCAGGTCGTGGTCCCAGATGCCGACGTTCGAGCCGCGCACGGCGAGCTGGTAGCGCTCCTCGCTGGCGCGCAGCGCCGTTTCGGTGCGTCGGCGGTCGGCGATCAGGGCGGCGAGGATCAGCGACGACAGCGCGAACACGGTGATGCTCGTGCACAGCCAGATCAGCTCGATCAGGATCGACTCGCCGGCCTGCACGATGCCGGAGAACGGTCCGAAGCCCTGCAGGGTCGACAAGGTCGCACGCAGGGTGAACACCAGCGTGGTCAGGGCGGCGACGAACGGGCCCAGGCGCATCGCGGCCCAGAGGCCGAGTGGCAGCAGGACCGGAGGCGGAATCAGCCCGGTCCCGGCGGAGAGCGGAAAGACGACCACCGTCGCCGCGAGCGTTGCCGTGATCAGGAGCGCCGACTCACCGATCAGCGCCGCGCTGCGCGGACGTTCCTCCCAGGCGAGCAGGCACGGGGTGAGCGCGACGATGCCGAGCATGTCGCTCAGCCACCAGAGCATGAAGCGATCACTGAATGGGCTGCCGCCGAGCCACGCCATCGCCGCCGAGACCAGCGCCGCTCCGGTCGTGGCCGCGACCTGACCGCAGCCGATCAGGATCAGCGGACCGCGGGCGCGCGTCATGTCGAGCCGCCGGCCGCCCAGCAGCCGCAGGAGCCCGGCCCCGACCACGGCCTCGCACGCGTTGCCGGTCACGAACACCAGGTTCTCGGCCCAGCCGAAGCCGTGCAGCAGGTTGAACGCGGCGTTGCCGAGGACCCCGGCCAGGATCAGCCTGGGCCAGCGCGAGAACGCGCTCCGGGCAAGCACGCCAACGAACAGGCCGGCCGGAAGCCACAGCAT
>Ga0163150_10003559_pt1 | contig 21755 bp, 31 predicted proteins | sample OliLakLV19P2IB_FD_148628 | JGI IMG/M metagenome (GOLD analysis project Ga0163150, IMG submission 148628) | Freshwater microbial mat bacterial communities from Lake Vanda, McMurdo Dry Valleys, Antarctica - Oligotrophic Lake LV.19.P2.IB | ecosystem: Environmental > Aquatic > Freshwater > Lake >...
ATTCACATCCAGAGCGTCCAGGAAATGCAACGAGCATTTCCACCGAGACCTGTGACTCCGCCGCCAGAACCGGAGCCGGAAGAAGCCTTCCTCTCCGATCCACCCAGGTGGCACCGTCCCGAGGCACAACTCGAACTCGTCGACAAGTGGGCCTGAAGACACCCTGGAGGTGATCAATCCAGAACTCGAGACAACCGCGTCTCGAGTTGCACACGACCTTTCCGTTCATATGTCACAATGTGGCAGATGAGCGGGAGGTCGTTTTTATTTTAGGCGCTAGGAAATTAGGCTTTAGGCAAACAAGAAAATACCAAATTTTTCCCTAGTGCCTAGAGCCTAACGCCTAGAGCCTATTTTTGACTTGCTTTAATATGCAGTATGTGTTAGTTTTTATGAATATAAAGAGTATAGAGCCCATAAATCGTTAGGAAAGATCGCCTTGATTCAAAAACCTAGAATAAATAATCAGATAAGAGCCAAGGAGCTCCGAGTTATCGGTCCGGAAGGAGAAAACTTGGGCGTTTTAATATTCGGAGAAGCCCTTAAAAAGGCTCACGAGTTACAGCTTGATCTTATAGAGATTTCCCCAAACGCTGTCCCCCCAATTGCGAAGATAGCCGATTTTGGCAGATTCCAATATGAGGAGAAGAAAAAGCAGAAACTGGCTAAATCTAAATCTCATACCGTAGAGGTAAAAAGTGTCCAGATTAAAGTCGGCACCGGAGAACATGATCTGGCTTTAAAAGCCAGAAAAGCTAGTGAATGGCTTAGCCTAGGAAATCGGGTAAAAGTGGATTTGTTTTTACCGGGAAGATCAAAATATCTCGATTTTAAGTTTCTTAAGGAAAGATTGGATCGGGTCTTGAAATTAGTTGAAATTCCATATAAGGTAACTGAGAGTCCTAAAAAAAGTCCGAAAGGATTAACAGTCGTTATAGAAAAATCATAAAGATAAGTGTTCAGGCATTAGACACTGGGCGTTAGGAATGAATTCCTGAATTCCCTAGAGCCTAGAGGCCTAGAGCCTAAAAACCCTAGAAAATGAAAACAAATAAATCATTTACAAAAAGATTAAAAGTGACCAAGAATGGAAAGATTATGTCTCGAAAAGCTGGACAGAATCACTTTAACGCTAAGGAAAGACGCAGAAAACAATTGAACAAAAAGCGACCTTTAGAAGTTAACTTTTCCAATAAGTCTAAAAGCAGATTTTTGGTTGGCACAAACTAAATATAGAAAGTTAGAGAATTAGAGATGCTAGCATTTCCCAATTCCTCCAACGATCATTTAATACCATGACCAGAGTAAAAAAAGGCGTTAATGCGCTAAAAAACAGAAGAAATACTTTAAAGAAAGCCAAGGGCTATAGATTTGGACGATCCACCAAAGAAAGAATGGCCAATGAAGCTTTGGTTCACGCTGGCAAATATTCTTTCGCTCATCGCAAGGATAAAAAGAATGATTTCCGCAGGCTGTGGAATGTTAGGATCAGTGCTACTCTAAAAAGCAATGGTCTATCTTATAGCAAGTTTATTCATACACTAAAAACTAAAAATGTAACTTTAGACCGAAAAGTGTTGGCTGGCTTAGCTCAAAATAATCCAGAAACATTTACGAGATTGCTACAAAAAGTTTCGTAAAAATACTAAATAGGTTACCAAAAAAAACGCCAGGGAATGGCGTTTTTTAGTACAAATTACATTTTAATCTCATAACTCTCCCCTTCTTTTGGCACAACAGTATCAATATTCAAATTGTCTTTAATCTTTTGAGCTAGAAACAATGAAGCTCGAGGTTCGCCCATGACGCAAAAAACTTTTTTCAAAGAATCCCCATTATCGGCCACAAACTGAAGAAGTCCATCCGAATCCTTATGAGCCGAAAAACTATCAATAGACTCGACTTTGGCTTTAACTTTTACAGGTTTGTCTTGAATCAAAACTTGTTTTTCTCCCTCGCTTAATCTACGCCCCAAAGTTCCTATTCCCTGGTAACCCAAAAGCAAGACAGCGTTGTTTTCGTCTTCAAGGTATTTTGCTTCATGATAAAGGATTCTACCCCCTTGCGACATGCCAGAACCAGCAATAATTATTTTCGCCCCCTTTGTATTCTCAATCAGCTTCGAATCAAAAGAGGTTTTGGAAATCACCAAGTGAGAAAAAGAAAAAATGTCATCTCCCCCCTTGATTTGATCTTGTCTGTCAGTATTAAATAAATGCTTCGATCTTTTATAAATTTCAGTGAGTTTAATGGCGAGCGGCGAGTCGAAGAAAACCGGAATTGCAGGAATGATTTTGCTTTCAATTAATTTATTGAGTTCAAAAAGAACAACTTGAGATCTTTCCAAAGAAAAACTAGGAATTAATAACGTACCATTATTTTTTATGGTCTTTTCCACAACTCGTCTAAAATTTTTCTCCCCTTCTTCCAAAGAACCGTGGTTTCTGTCCCCGTAGACACTTTCCATTACTAAATATTTAACACCCTCCAAGGTATCAGTTTCTTTGAGGAGCGGATTGGGCCAACTTCCCAAATCCCCTGTAAATACAAGAGAACCCATGATTTCAGGGATTTTAAATTCAACCATCGCGGAGCCCAGGATGTGCCCGGCATTTTTTAAAACAACCTCGAGGCCATTTTTTAATTTAAAAGGTTGCCTGTACGAAACAGTTTTCCAAAGCTTAAAAGACTCCGTGATATCTTTTTCTTCATATAAAGGCTCTTTGCCTTTCTCCAATTTTCGGTAGCCCATAACTTTGAGAGCGTCTTCTAGGAGAAGTAGAGCAATCTCTTTTGTTTCCGGGGTTGAAATGATTTGACCTCTAAAGCCATCTCGAACAAGCTTAGGAATTCTTCCAATATGATCAATATGGCCATGAGTTACAAATAAATGACTTACGTCCCTTGGATTAAAAGGAAAGCCTCCAACATTTTTCTTTTCGGATTCTAAAGTTTCCTGAAATAAGCCGCAATCCACCAATATTTTTTCTTCTGGCGTTTCAACAAGAAAATTGGAACCGGTTACTTGGCCAGTTGCTCCTAGAAACGTAATTTTCAATTTTTTATTAGTTTCCATTTTTGGGAAGACTTATTTTTAAAGAATTACTGTGATGAATTCGGTAAAAATATAAACTCATAATTATTCCCCCGAACAAATCGAGAATCAAGTCAGAAATGGTGTCCATCCAATAACCTCGGACAGATAGAGTGAGCGGTGAGAAAAAAGATAATCTGGCCTTAAATTCGAATATTTCCCAACCAATCCCCACAAGTAAGACGGCGCCAAAAGAAGTAAGTAAAAAATTTGAAAGACTGTTTTTTTGATTTAGATTAAGTAAATCAGAGAAAAATATCAGCCATAGAATAAAGGAGGCCACCCAAGCGCCACCCAAAAAATGCATCAGCATATCAATCCACCAAAGTTCGAGGTATAAGTGAAAATAGAAAGCTGTAACATGAATAATGCCTATTGAAACAATTAGAAATACGATGATTTTTAAGATTTTGTTTTGAGTATTTGGCATCTGTTCATCAATATTACCTTGAAAATAGATAATTAAAAACACCACGCGCAGGACGTGGTGACTTTACTAGGGTTATTTGTAGATATTTCCCTATAGATAAGAAATAGGTGGGTTTCCTCAACTTTATTTGTCAGAACTCAGATTGCTCCGAACTCATCAGAACAAAGCGATTTTGGAATCCCTAAAAAAGTTTATCTAGAGAATATCTCAAACAACCCTGTTAGGATTATATCGAAAAGATTTTCAAGATACAAATCAAAAATACAAGTAGAGAATAAAAAAAGAAAAAATTCAAGTTTTTGACAATCAAAAAATTTGCAATGAACAAAAAAAACGGCCACTTGCGGCCGTTCTTTTTTATATAGATTTAATTTAATTTTTCTTTTTCTTTCCAGGAACCTTTTTTTCTTTTGTTTCCAAAATTCCTTCAAGGTCAGTATCGTACAGAATTGATTCTTGAATGAGACGATAATTCACAATTTCTTCAGGGCGGAACCAATGCTTAATTTCCATCTCTGCTTCCTCAACTGATCCAGAAGCGTGAGCCAAATTGCGCACAGCTCTCTTGTCGGTATCGGCCATTTGATAGGAATCATGAACAAAATCACCACGAATTGTTCCGACATCAGTGGTTAGGGGTTCGGTGCCTCCGGTTAATTTACGAACAATCTTCACTGCGTGTGCTCCCTGCCAAACCATTGGAATTATAGGACCGGAAATGAAATAGTCTTTGAGTTTCTCCAAAATTATAGCTGTAATTTCATAAGGATCTTCAGAATGAGGTTTAATTCCTTTATCCTTATAGGATTTTATGGTTTTCTCCCCAGTAACTTTTCTCCAGTTTGGATCGAGAGTGTAATGAGTTTCGACATGCTTAGCTGAGGGAACCATCATTTTAATGGCAATAAGCTTAAGTCCGGCCTGCTCATAACGTTTGATAATTTCACCAATCAAATTTCTTTGAACGGCGTCTGGTTTGATGATAATTAATGTTCTTTCTTTGCTTAAATTCGAGCTTGGGTGTGGCATGAAAATTTGAATTTTTGAAAATTATTAATTATTCGACATTAGATTCGATTTCGAGAATCTTACCAGAAAAATTGGTTAGGCGCTAGGAAGGCATTTTACACAACGAGAACGCTATAGCGCTCTCATTGTGTAAAGTATTATATTTTCAATATTTAATACCCCAACAAATACTGTTTATCATCCGGAATATCATAGATCTGCAAAGTCAAACAATCATAGACTTTTGATTTTGACCCTTGAGTCTTACATGCTTTGGATATGTCTTTAAGTTCTTGTTCTTCAAAGTAAACATTATAGGGAGCCACGGCGATCCTACCACTCTCCCTACCCAGAAAATGTCCATACTTATCCATCTGACCTTTGAGAGATGGATAATTTGATTCTAAGTACTCAAGATATTTTGGAATGTAGCCTAGATGGACATAGTTATCGGGCATTTGGTCATGTGGACCATCGTACCAATTATTTTGAATAGTATTCTCCCCCCTTACTCCAATGAGAATCTTTCTGTTGTTTTCTGTGTCGTCGTAGAATGCGAATGAAGTTCTTTGTCCGATCAAAACATTATCCCCTATATCAGTAAAAGTATCTCTGACATATAGATCTTCATTGAGGATTAAGTACAGTCTTGATACTTCTCTGTTGAAAACCAGATACATTTCTATTCCAGCTTCATCAAAGACAGGGCCAACATATTCTTCGACGGGCAACAGCTTTGCCTTCTGTGGAGGTTGCATACCTAAATGATATAGATGAAATAGGACGCTTCTGCCCTCAAAAGTTACTTTGTATGTCCAGTCATCAACCTTTTTTACAATCATACCATCCTTGGCAGTGAATGAAGCTCCTCCACCAATAACTTTATTCCTGTCTTCTCCGATATTCGGATTTTCGTTTCTTTCAATGTAACTTAGACTGATTACCCCTTCATCTCTCGTCAAAATAGCCAAAGTAATGATTCCACCAAAGACCTTGCCGTTTGCAGCAAATCTCAAGTAAAGATTGTTTTCAGACTGATATATTGTTTCTTCATCATTCAAGCGAGCAAAAACATATCTGAATACTTCCTTGGCATCGGTCATATCCAGATCCGGGTTTGCCAGATCATCCATGAAATCGGCCTGGGTGAAGAATGATCGATCATTGCGAACGATTTTACTATCAGAGACAGAAGATATGAAAGCAATACCTAATATTGCGAGCAAGAGGATTAGGTAGGGGTTATTATTCTTCATCCCGTTAGAGACAAGGAACGACCACTAATCGTGATTGTTCTACTGTCTGTTAGATTGTTAACAAAATATTGATTAAATTATACGCTTCTTTCTTGAGTCGTTTCCGTAGGTAAATAACTATGATCGTATATCTTACCTTACTCTCTTCGGTTACGTTTAGTGAAAATTCTTAACCGAGTGGTCTCTAACGGGATTCATTTTTGTATGAGACAGTCAAGCATGTAATAAATCATTCTAAAGAGGTTGTTTTCTAAATGGTGTTCTGAGAAGCCTGGTGTCCACATTAGTACCCGGAAGAAGATCCAGGACGCATCATAGTGTGAAGTATGCTATCGGGAGTATCATAATGTACAGAACCTGGAGAATATCTTTGAGTATCTGACATATTTCCCGGTCTGTTGTTATGTTCCTGCCCCGGAGGGAATCTTGATGTATGATAAGGCTGTCCAGGGAAATTGTTATGTTCATGCCCCGGAGGATATCTTAAAGTATTATAACTTGTCCCAGGAGCATAATTATGCTTACACCCATCATCCGGTTTTGGAGGGGTTCCACCGCCTCCGCCGCTTCCCCCACAATCTTCTCCACCAGGATTAGGAGAAACTCTTGAGGTGTGGAGGATACTTGAAGGATTATCCACGTGAGTATATCCAGGAGGATATCTCAAAGTGTGATACCCAGTATTAGGAGCTTCATTATGAATATCATTTGGAGGAAAGACCATTGTATCCCAATCATTTCCAGGGAAATTATTGTGAACCCATCCTTCAGGAATCATCTCTGTATTATGCGGTCTGTTAGGGGTGTCGATATGAGTTTGTCCCCCACCGGAATATCCTTCATCTATGCTTCCAGACTCTTCAACACTGACAAAACCAAGGAAACCCAGTCCTAGATTGTTGAGAGTTATTTGCCTAATTCCCATTCCACTTACAAATATTATTGAAAATGTAAAAATGATTACAATAACGAGACAGGCGGCAATTAAATGTTTTTTCATCTCATGCGAAGTATGGACACGGACAAAATAAATTATCCTTACCTACTTTTAATTAAAATAATAATTGCAAATGTTTTGATTAATAATTCCACTCTGTGTCCGTGACTTCGTACGGGACTGATTCATTGAATTTTAACATAAAACTAAAAATGAATGCGGACACTCCTGCATATCCTAACTTATCAAAGTGACAACTATCGGCTTCCCTTCTGTTATCACGATAGTATGCTCAAAATGAGCGCTTCTCTTGCGGTCTTTAGTTCTAACAGTAAAGCCATCCTTTTCAAAAACAACTTGTCCGGTTCCTTCACAAAGAATTGGCTCTATCGCGATCACAAGCCCTGGTTTTAAAGTTAGTCCTTCCCCTTTCTTTCCCCAATTTGGTACATATGGATCCTCGTGGAGTTTGTAACCCACACCATGTCCAACCAGATTTTCGGCAATCGAAAAACCACTTTCTTTCACCTTTGTTTCAATAGCAAAACCAATATCTCCAATTGAATTCCCCGCCTCCGCCGCTTTTATTCCGGCATCTAAACAATCTCTCGTAGTTTTGATTAATTTTTTAGCAACACTGTCTACCTTACCCACAGGAAATGTAATTGCTGAATCTACAATCATTCCTTCATGGCTAAGGCCCATATCAATGCCAACGATATCACCTTCTTTTAAGATTTTTAGAGAAGGAAGTCCATGAACAACTTCTTCATTTATTGACACACACAAACTTGAAGGATAGGGTTTTCTAGCGCCTTCTGGCCGATAGTTCAAAAAAGCAGGGGTATCTCCCCCTTCTGTTATGAGCTTAAAAGCTAACTTGTCTAAAAAATCTGTGGAGACGCCGGGAACGATATGCTCCTTTAATTTTTTAAAATAAAGAGCCTGTCTACGGCCCGCCTCCTTAAGAATTTCTATTTCTGCTTTAGTCTTAATCGTAACCATATTAGTAGGCACTAGGTTTTAAGGAACTAGGCGCTAGGAAAATTGTATTTTCTATTTTATTTATGATCTCTTTATGCACTTCTTCTACACTTCCCTCGCCATTTATATCTAAAAATGCATAATCTTTGTGGCTTTTAAAGAAATCAATTGCTGGAGCCACGTCCCTTTTGTACCAAGCGATTCGACTTTTAATATATTCATCAGTGTCATCCTTACGTCCCCGAGATTTAAGCCGTGTTGCGGCCCATTCATCCGAGACATTAAGCATAATCACAAAACACTTACCAATCTTGTAGAATTTCATAGCCGCATCCAGAACTGGGGCTTCTGATACCCGCCGACAGAGTCCGTCAAGCACCAAGTCCTCTTGTCCAGTGAAGTTTTTATGTAAATGAGTCGTCCAAAGCCAAATCGGCAAAAATGCTGGTAACAAACCCCCGTGATTAATAACATTTTTGGTAAGAGTGGCGGTGTATGTCTTGTCAGTCATGAACTCCCGAATCTTCCCACCGGTTTCAAGGTATATGGTTTTGCGTCCCTTTTTTTGCAGATAATCAATGAGAAGCTCGGCTTGAGTTCCCTTTCCTGAGCCGGAAGAACCGAAAAAAATAAAAGCGTGGGGATCATTCATATAATTATGATACTTAAATAATTTAGTTAGGACTTTAGAGAATAATACTCACGATGCGAAAGGAGCGAAAAAAGCACAAAACACAGACTATCTACCTACCGACAGGCAGATACAAAACACAAATAGAAACCAAAAGCACAGAAACTAAAACTCCAAACAATGATTGTTTGTATTTTGTTTTTTAATTTGTGCTTTATTTGTGCTCTGGTTCCTGTGTTTTGTGCTTTTAAAATGAACCGATCTCATTTGCACCGACTCAAAAGATAGATGGGATACAGAAGAACGTGGTTATTAATACTCCCTTACCGAAATTTGTGCTTCAATCTTCTTAATGAGATCTATTACAACTGACACCACGATTAGAAGACCGGTTCCCCCGATAGCAAAAGCGCTGATGTTAGTAATGGCCATCATTACGAGAGGCAAAACAGCAATCAAACCGAGAAAAATAGCTCCGACCAATGTAAGTCTAGTTAAAATTTTAGCGATATGGAAGCTTGTGGCACTTCCTGGTCTAATGCCTGGAATAAAAGCACCGCTCTTTTGTAAGTGCTTTGAAGTTGATTCTGGGTCGAAAGTTACAGCTGTATAGAAGTAGGTAAAAGCTAAAACTAAGACGAAGTAGACCGCGGAGTAAAGCCATGGATTCTCTATAAACTTGAGTAGAAAATTAGATATGCTTTGAACAGTTGAATTATTAACACTTTTCAGGAAATTTAAAATCATCTGAGGGAAGAGTAGAATCGAAAGCGCGAAAATAATTGGAATAACCCCAGCTTGATTAAGACGAAGCGGTAAATATGTTGAAATGCCGCCGTAAACTTTTTGTCCTCGAATCCTTTTAGCATAAGTTATCGGAATTGGACGCTCAGCTTCCGTAATAAAGACAACACCATAAATAACTAGAGCGGCAGCAAAGATAGCGGCTAAATATAACGGTACTTGGGATGCTTCAAAAGTAAGTGCGAGTTGCGCGGCATTAGATGGAAGACTGGCAACTATACCAGCAAAAATAATTATAGAAATACCGTTTCCAATTCCAAATTCTGAAATTAATTCACCGATCCACATTAGAAGAACTGACCCGGCAGTAATAACCAAGACGCTTATGAGTTGTTCTTTCCATGACATATCTAGAAGTACGCCTTGAGTACGGAGAAAAGCCAAGAAGCCGAATCCCTGAATGATTGCAAGTGGTACAGTGAGCATTCTCGAATATTGATTGAACCTCTTTCGGCCAGCATCCCCTTCTTCTTGATACAGAGCTTTGAGCTTGGGAGACATGATCGTGAGGAGCTGCATGATGATGCTTCCAGTAATATATGGAGCAACTCCAAGCATCATGATGGAAAGTTTTGCTAGTCCACCTCCAGAAAAGATATTTAGAAGACCTAAAAATTGATTATTGGCCAAAAAACTCTCTAATCTCACAACATCAATGCCGGGGATTGGAATAACTGCGAGCAACCTGAATCCAACAAGAGCGTACAGAACAAAAAGAATCCTTTTTCGCAAAGATTTGTCTCCAAGAACCAATTTAATTTTATTCCAGAAAGTTTGCATTAAGTTTTACAGATTTTTTATTTAACAGTGCCTTGCGCTTTGATTAGTTTAGCTTTCGCTCCTTCTGAAATCAAACATCCTTCCAGAGTAAACTTTTTAGTTACTTCTCCAGTTCCAAGAATTTTTACTTTCGGTAATTTTCCAGCCTCTGGTTTTAATAAACCTTTTTCGGCTAAAGTTTTAGGATTTATCACATCCCCAGATGAAAAGGCTTTGTCTAAGTCGGTCAAATTTATAACTTTTGGTTTAACTACAGAATCATTGACGCTTTCTGCTCGATTTTTTCCGTGTCCTCGCAATTTTGGAATTCGTTTAATAACATCCCTGATTTCAGGTCTGATCTTCCTTCCGGTTCGAGAATTCTGGCCCTTAGTGCCGCGTCCTGAGGTTTTTCCACGCTTGCCTCCACGGCCAACTTTAATAGACCTTTTTCTTTTAAATTTAGATTTTATTTGATGAATTTGCATGTTGTTAGTTTTTAGCGAAACGGGAAAGAAGTTCTATTGCGGCCTTAGCATTGTTTAATCGATTTTTGCTTCGAGAAAAAATCTTAGCGCTGATATTTTTGATACCAGCAAGTTCGATTACGTCTTTAACTGAACTACCTGCCAAAACTCCTCTTCTTCCTGTCGGTTTTAGAAAAACATCTGAAGCACAAAGTTTACCTCTAACTTCATAAGGAATTGAAGAATCTTTTGTGAGATTAAGAGAAACCATATTTTTTCTGGCATCTCTAAAAGCTTTTTCAATAGCAAGTGGTGTATCAGTAGCTTTCCCGACACCAACACCTACAGATCCTTTTCTATTTCCAGCAACTAGAGATACGCTGAAACTAAAACGGCGTCCTCCGGCAACAACACGAGCCACTCGTCTGATACTTATGATTTTTTGATCAAATTCAGGTTTGGTTCGGCTTTCTCTTCTTACAGATTTGCTAAATTTTTTCTGTGTTTTATTATCTTCCGGACCAGTGTTTCCACGATTAAAAGGCTGTTTGGTCACAGTTCCTGGTGCTGGTGCTTTAAATTCTTTTTTAATTTTTTCTTCCATTGTTGTAATTTTTAGAACTCTAATCCTCCAGCTCGCAATGCTTCAGCTAAAGCTTTAACTTTACCGGTGTATATAAAACCACCACGATCAAAAACAACTTTTTTAATACCTTTCTTTATTGCTTCACCTGCCAAAGTCTTTCCCATTAACTGCACTTTTTCCATCACAGAAGCCCCCTTTATCTCTTTAGTTGTGCCTGCGGCTAAAGTCTTACCAACTTCATCATTAATGACTTGAGCAGACAAATATTTATTAGATCTAAAAACAGCCACGCGTGGGCGCTCATTTGTGCCAGAGATTTTGGCTCTAATTTTTTTCTGGCTTCTTTTTCGGGCTGATGTAATTATTAATTTTGCCATGAAATTTTAAGTTGATTTCTTACCCTGCTTTCTACGAACAGTTTCACCTGAATATCTGATTCCCTTACCCTTATATGGCTCAGGTTTTTTGATTTCTCTCACTTTTGCAGTAAATTGTCCGACTAATTCTTTATCGATTCCGGCAATAACAATAGAGTCTTTTTCAGTTTTTACTTTTAGGTCTTTTGGGACAATTAATTCAATAGAATGCGAAAAGCCAAGATTCATCACTAATTTCTCCCCTTTCATCTCTGCTTTAAATCCAATTCCTTCTATAACCAATTTTTTCTCGTAAGGTTTATTCACCCCTTGAATCATGTTAGAAATATGAGAAGCGTAAGTTCCCCAAAGAGAAGCGGTGAAGGGATTATTTCTAACAGGTTTCAAAGTAATTGTTTTGTCTACAATTGCTATATCGATGAGTGGCTTGAATTGTCTGGAAATCTCTCCTTTAGGGCCTTTAATAGTCAAAGTCCCCTCTTTCATCGAAGCGGTTGTGTTGGCAACTAAAGTTATTGGTTTTTTTCCTATTCTACTCATAGCATTAGCTTTTTAGAAGCTAGGCTCTAATCGCTAGTTTTTAGGAATTCCCTAAAGCCTAGTGCCTAAAGCCTAGTGCCTAATTTATTACCATATTTCAAACAATACTTCACCGCCCAAATTCAAAGTCTTGGCTTCATTTCCGGTTAAAATTCCTTTGGAAGTTGAAAGTATCAGTTTTCCAAAACCATTCTTAACTGGTTTTATTTCTCTTGATTTAATATAAATTCTCCGTGAAAACTTAGAAACTCTTCTTACTCCCTTAACACGAGGACTTTTATCCTTGTCGATTAAAAGCTCAACTTCGATAGTTTTATTTACTTTTTTACCATTCTTGGAAACATTCTTTAGAAAACCGTGGTTTTTGAGCAAAGTTACCAAAGCCATCTTTATTTTTGAATATGGAAAAGAAATAACACTACGGCCAGCGTCTCCGGCATTTTTTATTCTAACAATCATGTCTGCTATTGGATCGTTCATTTTTTTGAAAAGGCAGTATAGGAACTGAAATTAAAATCCTACTTACCTTCTTTTTTTATTTACCAGCTCGATTTTTTGACTCCTGGGATCATTCCCTCATTAGCCAACTCTCTAAAACAAATCCTACAAAGTCCGAAATCCCTCATAAAACCTCGGCGTCGGCCGCATTTGAAACAGCGCCTAATAACCCTTGATGGGTATTTAGGTGGTTTTTTTGCTTTTGCAATTAAGGCTTTGGTTGCCATGGTTTAGGCGCTAGGTTATTAGGCGCTAGGCTTTAGGAAATTCTTAAATATCAACTTGAACGTACTTCTTATCTATATTAAAAAAGCTTTTAGAAGCTAGGTAAGAAGCATATCAAACGGCTAAAATAAGTCAACTACCAATCAAAAAACGAGAGTCGTGTGACTCTCGTTTTTTGTTATTTTGATTCTTTGGAGGTGGCTTTTTTAAACGGAAAACCTAAATAGTCAAAGAATGATTTAGCTTCATCTTTGTTGCGTGCAGTTGTAACAATTGTTATAGCGAGACCAAAAACATCTTTTAGATCTTCATCAGAAGTTTCAGGGAAAATGGTGTGCTCTTTTATGCCGATAGTTAAATTACCAATTTCATCGAGAGATTTTGGAGAAAGTCCTCTAAAATCTTTTGATCGTGGCAAAGAAACATTTAATAATCGGTCCAAAAAATCAAACATTTTGGCGCCCCGAAGAGTTACTTGATATCCAACAACATCCCCTTCCCTGGACTTGAAGCTCGCAATAGAAATTTTAGCAGGACGCGAAGAAGCTTTTTGCCCTGTGATTTTTGCCAAACGATCAGCAACCAGCTCGACTTTCTTTTTGTCTTTAATAGAGCCGACTCCGACGTTTAAGACTACTTTTAAAACTTTGGGAACTTGCATAGGGTTTTTATATCCCTTTATTCCTTTAAAGTCCTTAAAAGATTTTTCTAATTTTTCTTTTATTAATGTTGTCATATATTTATTCTAGGCTTTAGGAAGTTAGGCGCCTAGGCCTTAGGGAATACTTAGGAATTTTTCTCCTAGAGCCTAAAAGCTAGGGCCTATTTTTTCAGCTTAACATTGGAAACATGTATTGGCATAGCTTTCTCAATAACCTGTCCTTTTTCATTGCTTTTTCTTGGCCTTTGATGAAACTTAGTTAAATTTAAGCCAGATACAATAACCTTATCCTCTTTTGGAAGGACTTTTGTAATTTGACCGGTTTTGCTTTTATCTTTACCGGCAATTATTGTAACTTCATCTCCTTTTTTTATCATATATTTTATTTAGGATTTACCTACCTACACGGGCGCTAGAGTTTTAGGCCTTGGGGATTCTAGGAAATTTTCCTAGAACCCAGCGCCTAATAGCTAGAGCCTAGTTATACTACTTCTGGTGCCAAGGAAATAATCTTTTGAAATCCTCGCTCTGCCAATTCTCTTGGTATTGGTCCGAAAACACGTCCAGCTAAAGGTTCGTCTTTATCTTTCTCTAGAATTACCACAGCGTTATCATCAAAACGAATATACGAACCATCTTCTCTTCTAAATGGAGCTTTTTGCCTAACAACCACGGCGCGCAAAACATCCTTTTTCTTTACCCTCTTTCGGGGTTCTGCTTTTTGAACAGATAAAACTAAAATATCACCGATACGAGCGTATCGCCTCATAGATCCTCCAAGCACCTTGAAAACTCTACCGATTTTGGCACCAGAATTGTCTGCAATATTCACAATGGATCTAGGCTGTAACATTAAATTAGTAGTTAGTAATTAGTAACTTAGTAATTAGACTTTAGAAATTACTTTAAAGTGCTTATCTTTTGATAATGGACGGCATTCTTCGATCGTAACCTCTGCACCAATTTTATGGAGATTTCCAGCGTCATGAGCCTTATATCTTTTTTTCTCCTTTATATACTTACCATACTTCTCATGTTTAACAAACCTTTGCACAGCAACTACCACAGTGTCTTTCATTTTGTCTGACACGACAATTCCTTTGAGTTTTTTTGGTCTGCTAATATTTTTTTCCTTTGATTCCATATCTTTTATCTTTAAGCTTTAATATTTTGGCTGTTTAAGGCTGTTAAAATCCTGGCAATTTCTTTCTTGAGCTTCTTTCCTTCTTTTACATTCCTAGTCTTGCTACCAGAGATACCAAAATGAAAATTACGGATATTTTCCTTCTTTTCTTTGAAAAGATTGATCAATTCTGCCTTATTTTTGGTTTTAAAATCTGTTTTTTTCATTTTAGTCTTTAAATTCTGGCTATAACCTTGGTCTTAACAGGCAACTTAGCTCCAGCCGCAATAAGAGCTTCTATCGCAGTCTTATTATCCACTCCGTCTACTTCAAACAAAACTCTTCCTGGCTTAACTGGAACACAATATCCTTGAATATCTCCTTTTCCCTTTCCCATTTTTACTTCGGCTGGTTTTGAAGTAAAAGGCATATCAGGAAAAACTCTTATCCATGTTTTTCCAAACTTACCAACTTGTTTTGAAATAACTTTTCTAGCGGCTTCTAACTGGTTTGAACGAAGTCTGCCGGGAGTCAAAGCTTTTAGCCCAAAAGATCCAAAAGAAACTTTCGTTCCTCTAGTAGCTAGACCAACCTTATTGGGATTCTTCCTTAAGGTGTGCCATTTTCTGTATTTTACTTTTTTTGGGACTAACATAGATAGGGTTTAGAAAAATTATTCTCCTTGTTTTTTGGCAAAAATTTCTCCCTTGTAAATCCAGACTTTTATGCCAATTTTTCCGTAAGGCAACATTGCCTCAACACGAGCAAAATCAATATCAGCTCTAAAAGTTTGAAGTGGAATTCTACCCACTTTTCGATGCTCAATTCTAGCCATAGTGGCACCCCCGAGTCTTCCAGCAAGAAGAATTTTTACTCCCAAAACATTTCTATTAGCGACAACTTTGCTAATAATCTGCTTCATAACTCTTCTAAATGGCATTCTCTTTTCTAGTCCTTCAGCCACCATTTGACCAACGATTGTAGCATTGGATTCCGGAGCTTTGACTTCACGAATATCAACCTTAACTTCCTGTTTTATTTCTGTACCTTGGAGACGTTTTAGTTCTTTTAAAAGTTCATCTTTTAGTTTTGTGGCCCCTTCGCCATTTCGGCCAATAATAACTCCAGGTCTTGAGGTATCAATAATTATTTTTAAAGCTTTTTGACTTCGTTCTATAGAAACCAAACTTACAAAAAATCCTTTCAGTCTTTTATTTAAAAAAGCTCTAATAAGCAAATCTTCTTTGAGAAGTTCTTTATATTTTGGTTTAACGCTAAACCAACGAGATTTCCAGTCTCTGATTATCCCTAGTCTATGGGAGTATGGGTGTACTGTGTGCGACATAATTAATTTATGATTTAAAGATTTAAGATTTTTTTGCTGAAACTGTTTTTTCTCCGAGCACCAGGATCACTTTGCTTGTCCTCTTTCTTATCGGTACCACTCGGCCTCTCGCCCTAAATCGTCTTCGATAAAGAATGGCGCCTCCATCTACAGATAATCTCTTTATATAAAGAGTGTCAGAAGTAACATCTTGGCTTTTTGCGTTAGCCAAAGCTGATTTGATCAGTTTAGTGAGAGGTTCAGACGACTTTTTTGGAAGCAAACTTAATTCAACCAAAGCACGTTCAGCATTTTTACCTTTAAGTAAGCTGGCGACCAGTCTCATCTTTCGAGGAGATTGTCTGAAATCGTTCAATTTTGCTGTGATTGTTTTTTGCATTAAAATTATTTAATCAAAATTCTACTTTGGTTTGGCGGCTGGAGCGGCCACTGCGGCTTTAGCACTTTGAGCTGCTGCAATTTCTGATTCCTTCTTCTTTTGCTCAAGTTCCTTCTGCATCTTACCTCCATGTCTCAAGAATTTTCTGGTTGGAGAAAATTCACCGAGTCGATGGCCTACCATATCTTCAGTAACTCTGACTTCTACATGCTCTTTGCCATTGTGAACACCAAAGAGATACCCTACCATTTCTGGCGATATTTGGCTGCTGCGAGCCCATGTTTTGACCATACCAACTTCATCAGGCTTTCTACCTGAAATCTTCTTTAAAAGACGTTCGTAGACGTATGGACCTTTTTTGAGTGATCTTACCATTGTTTTTTAAAAAAAATCACGCACACAAATGCGTAACATAGATGTTAGCAGAACATAGCACTTTGTCAATTAAATTTAGGCTCTAGGCCTTAGGCCGCTAAGCCCTAGAAAAAAAATGAAAGAGCGAACGTTTTCTTTTTAAAAACATTGCGTTTTTACTCTCAGAGCGAACATTTAGTTTTGAAAAGCCTTGCACAGCCGCGACTGGTGGCGAGCAGAGCAGCAAATTCAGCAGAATTTGACGCGTGCTTTTCAAAATTAAATGTGAGCGGGCTCTATCCTTGTTGCATTCTCTTTGATTTGCGACGGGAAACAATCGATCTATTAGAATATTTCTTTGGAGTTCTGGTTTTTTGACCAATACCGCTAGGTTTACCCCATTTAGTTTTAGCACGTCTGAGTCCTCTACCTGATCGGCCTTCTCCTCCTCCATAGGGATGATCCACTGGATTCATAGCTGAACCTCTAACCTTGGGACGAATACCTAGCCATCTGCTCCTGCCGGCCTTACCTAGATTTACCAAACGATTTTCTTCGTTACTTACCTCCCCGATTGATGCCCAAGCGCTATCAATAATTCTTCTGATTTCGCCCGATGGCATCTTTAAATCAGCATAGCCGTTGTCCTTAGCAACGATTTCAGCAAAACAGCCGGCCGATCTTACAAGCTTTGCGCCATCGCCCGGCTTTAACTCAATATTAAAAACAAAAGTTCCAACAGAGAGATTCTTCAAAGGCAATCGATTGCCGATTTTTAGGGGTGCTTTTTCAGAAATTTGGAACTGTTCCTCTCGCGCAAATTTTTGAGGAAGCAACATATATCTCTTTTCCCCATCAGCAAAAATAGCTAACCCAATAAATCCTGATCTGTTTGGATCATATTCAATAGAATCTATTCGGAAAGGCACTTCTTTCTTATCCAACATAAAATCCACCATTCTGAATAGTCTTTTGTGGCCACCTCCTTTATGTCGAACGCTTATTTTTCCATCACTATTTCTACCTACTCGACGTTTGAAGCCAGAAACCAGAGATTTGGTTGGTTCATTTCTAGTCAAAAGCTGACTGTAATTGATTCCAGTCATACCTCGTCTGCTCTTAGTGGTAGGTTTGTAAGTTTTCATAAATCTAATATTTAAACGGTTTCAATCTTATCTCCTTCTTTTAGGTAAATATAAGCTTTTTTAACCCCTTTCTTTATTCCTTTTTTACCTCTAATAACAACATTTTTAGCGGGGTTTTTTACAATATTAACCTTAAGCGGCAGAATTTTATAAATCTGGGCAAAAGCTAATCTTACTTCGTTTTTATTGGCTTTAGAATTTATTTCGAAAACATAAACATTATTTCCCTGAATATCTGTGGCTTTCTCGGTAATTCGTGGCCTTAAAATAATATCGGATGGTTCCTTGGCAATTCTAGGCGAAACTGAGGCATCTTTTAAAACAAGAGAAATTTTCTCTGTTTCAATTTTCACTTTTTTTTCTTTTGTTTTTCCAAATAATGCCATGATTCAATAATTTAAGATTTTTCTTAGAATTTAGAGCTTACCAGAAATTTTGGAGAGCGCAACTTTCGGATCAACAACCACCAAATATTTATATTGGAGCAACATGAGAGGATTTAAATTTCTCACTTCTTCCAAAGTTATGTTGCCGAAATTTCTAAGACTCATTTCCGCATTCTTATTGTCCTTACTTAAGGTAATGATAGCGTTATTATTTTTCTTCTGTGAAATTCCTTTGAAACCTTCGATTTTGCCAAAATTAGTTAAAACCTTACGAGCCTCCGCAGTTTTTGGCTTATCAAAATTTATAGAATCTACAAAGAGAATTTCATTATCCTTTAACTTTCGAGAAAGAATGGAGTACAGAGCCTTAATCCTTTTCTTTTTATTAATTTTTTGTGAATAGTCTTTGTCTTTTCGTGGACCATGAGAAACTCCTCCTCCAACCCAAATAGGAGATCTTGTGGAACCGTGTCTGGCACGACCAGTACCTTTTTGCTGCCAAGGTTTCTTACCTCCCCCTCTTACATCCCCTCTGCCTTTGGTGTGGGCTGTTCCGTGTCGCATATTTGCCGTCATGCCTAGAGTAACTTCCTTGACCAAGTCAGAAGCCCAAGCAACACCGAAAACATCTGCAGGTAAATTTACCTTATCTATAGCTTTTCCTTCCTGATTGTAAATGGTTTGTTCCATGTTGTTAGTGGACTTCCATATTTGGTGCATTACGTCGTTGCTTTGCTCCGGTGCTCCCTCATCGTATTGTCTAATACGTTTCGGTTCGCTCCTCACTTGCGCCTAGTACTGCACTCAAATCTGGAAGTCCTTGGTCGTAATTTTACACTCCGCGAATTTCGAGGAGAGTCCCACGGCGTCCTGGTACTGCTCCTTTCACAAAAAGATGATTCTCTGCTTCGTTTAAACCGATAACAACCAAGTTTTTGACTTTGACTCTATCTCCACCCATGCGCCCAGCCATTCTCATTCCTTTAGCAACTCGTCCTCCAGCGCGACCTCCTCCTCCGATAGACCCTGGTTCACGCTCCGAATGTTTCTGACCGTGAGTTCTGGGACCTCCACGGAATCCGTGCCTTTTTACCACACCTTGAAAACCTTTCGATTTAGATATAGCGGCAACCGAAACCATATCACCCAAAGCAAAAATGGATGAGTTAATTTTGTCCCCCACTTTATATTTTGAGGACTCTTCTTTAGTTACTCTTTCTTCTTTTAGATATTTAAAATTACCTAACTTTTTTAAATGCCCCATTTGAGGTTTTTTGATATTTTTACTTTTTCTAAATCCGCCACCAATTTGAATAGCGCTGTAGCCGTCTTTCTCCTCAGTTTTTAACTGGATAACAGTAACAGACTCTGTTTTTATAACAGAAGCAGGATAAGACTTGCCGTCTTTCTCAAAAATCTGAGTCATTCCTATTTTTTCTCCTAATATGAATTTCATGTTGTTAGGCTTTGGGCTTTAGGCGCTAGGAAACTTCCAAGCAACCAATAGCCTAATATCTATTCTCTTTTATGTCAAAATTGTGGCCAGATTAAAACTTACTAGAGCGGAGTGCTTAGCGAGTGTTTTCCTTGCGCCTAAATAATTTTGACATCTATATCAACCCCAGAAGGCAAGCTCATATTTGTAAGCGACTCAATAATCTTTGGGTCTGGATTTATGATATCTATGAGTCTTTTGTGAACCCTCATCTCGAATTGCTCTCTTGCGTTTTTGTACACGAAAGCCGCTCTATTAACAGTATATTTTTTTATTTCTGTTGGAAGAGGAATCGGCCCGAGCACCTTGGCATCAAACCGAAGAGCTGTATCGATTATTTGTTTAACCGATAAATCCAATACTTTATATTCATAAGCCCTCACTCTGATGCGGAGCTTGGTGATAGCATTCAAGCCTCCAGCATTTTTTAGTGATGCGGCTTTGGTTTTTTTTGTCGTTACTTTTTTAGTAGTGGGCATATGAATATTTTATTTGGAAAAGTACTAGAGAAATCCTGTTCGGAGAATTTGTTAGGCAACAATCTTTGTTACAACCCCCGCCCCTACTGTCTTTCCTCCCTCTCGGATAGCAAATCTTTGCTGTACTTCTAGGGCAATTGGAGCAACTAATTTAACTTTAAACTTAACTGTGTCTCCAGGCATAACCATTTCAGTGCCTTCTGGCAAAGTTGCTTCACCAGTAACGTCAGTGGTTCTCATATAAAACTGAGGCTTGTAACCTGAGAAGAATGGAGTGTGTCGTCCACCTTCTTCTTTCTTAAGAACGTAGATTTCAGCTTCAAAATCTGTGTGAGGAGTAACTGAACCTGGTTTGGCCAAAACTTGTCCACGATGAACATCTTCTTTCTTAAGACCTCTTAGAAGAATTCCGGCATTGTCTCCGGCCATACCTTCGGAAAGAGATTTATTGAACATTTCAATTCCGGTAACAACAGTCTTTGCTGTTGGATGGAGCCCGATAATTTCAATTTCTTCACCAACCTTTACTGTTCCTCTTTCAATTCTTCCTGTTACCACAGTACCTCGGCCTTCAATTGAGAAGATGTCCTCAACTGGCATAAGAAATGGCTTATCCACTTCTCGCTTTGGCATTGGAATGTATTCATCGAGAGTATTAGCAAGTTCCAAAACCTTCTTTGACCAATCGTCGTTATTATCCTTAGCTTCCAAAGCTTTAAGAGCAGAGCCTCTTATAATTGGAGCGGTTTTACCATCAAAGTCATATTTTGAAAGGAGTTCTCGAACTTCTTCTTCAACCAAATCAATAAGTTCAGGATCAGGGACCATATCGCATTTATTTAAGAATACGATAATTTTTGGCACCCCAACTTGTTTCGCAAGGAGAATATGTTCCCTAGTTTGTGGCATAACACCGTCGGTTGCGGCAACCACCAAAATAGCACCGTCCATTTGAGCGGCACCAGTAATCATGTTCTTGATGTAGTCAGCATGTCCTGGAGCATCAATGTGAGCATAGTGTCTTTTGGCTGTTTCGTACTCATTGTGTGAGAGCGCAATCGTTATACCTCGAGCTTTTTCTTCAGGAGCTGAGTCGATTTGGTCTACACCTTTAATTTTTACGTCAAAACCAGCTCGATGAAGAACATTTAAAATAGCTGCGGTTAAAGTAGTTTTCCCGTGATCAACGTGACCAATGGTTCCTACGTTTACATGGGGTTTGGATCTATTAAATTCTGTCATAGTTTTATAACTTTCATGTTTGGCCGATTTCTTCGCTAAAACCTGCGCTTCTCGCTTCAACGTATAAGTGCATACGTCTCGCTTCGATGCTGATTTCTACACCACAGAAATCATGTCGGAAGATTTTTTATCACGAAGTGATATAAAATTTCTGACCCGGTTTTATCAAAGAACTTGTCTCAAATCTGAAAGTTCTAAGTTATTTAGTAAATATTTATAAATTTTATTAAAAATTTGAATCTAATTGATTATTTTTGCTTACATACAAAAACAAAAATAGCGCAAAAGCGTTACCTGACATCTTAACAAACACAATGTAAGAGTCAAGGGAATCCGCTCACATCTTCTTTTTAAAAACGCGCATATCCGCGTGCTCGCCGGATTGCTATGCTCGAAGCCAAGCTTCTCCGCAATGTTTTTAAAAAGAAGATGTTCGCTTTGGTGTCAAAAAACACAAAAAAAGACCCCGCAACCGCTTGTTAGAGCAGATGCGGGGTCGAAAGAACAAAGGTCAAAGTGTCCAAGAAGATCACAGTGACCAAGCCCAGAG
>Ga0163150_10003561_pt1 | contig 21754 bp, 20 predicted proteins | sample OliLakLV19P2IB_FD_148628 | JGI IMG/M metagenome (GOLD analysis project Ga0163150, IMG submission 148628) | Freshwater microbial mat bacterial communities from Lake Vanda, McMurdo Dry Valleys, Antarctica - Oligotrophic Lake LV.19.P2.IB | ecosystem: Environmental > Aquatic > Freshwater > Lake >...
GTAGGGGACGGAGGGGAGGGCGGACGGCGGAGAGCGGAAGGCGGAAGGTTTTGAAGCGTCGTCTGCTCCGCTTTCCGCTTTCCGCTCTCCGCCCTCGGCCTTCCCAAACAGCAGCGTGCTGATGGCGAGCTGGCTGTAGAACCATCCGCGGGTCTGGTCGAGGGCTTCGCTGATGAAGTCGGCCGGGAACTGTTTGGCGAATTGCTCGCGACCCTGGTGCGGGTAGCCCCATTGGGCGAAGGGCATCGCGCCGGAGTCGAACCAACAGTCGATCACGTCAGGCACGCGCTTCGATCGCTTGCCTGCGCAGCAGGGCGAGTCGTAGGCGATCGCGTCGATGTACGGCTTGTGGACCTTTAAATGTTCGGAAATGTCAGGTTTGGCGCGCTTGGCCTTTTCCCAAACGTCGGTGCCATGGACGTTCGGCTTGGCGAGCAGTTCGTCGTAGCTCGCAACTGCTTCCGGTTTTCCACATCCCTGGCACACCCAGATCGGCAGCGGCGTGCCCCAGTAGCGCTCGCGCGAAAGTGCCCAATCGACGTTGGCTTCGAGAAAATTGCCGAAACGGCCGTCGCGAATGTGTTCAGGCAGCCAGTTGATCTGGGCGTTGTTGGCCAGCATCTCGTCTTTGAATTGAGACGTGCGGATGAACCAGCTCTCGCGCGGATACTGGATCAGCGGATCTTCATCGGCCCGCCAGCAAAATGGATAGTCGTGCAGGTATTGCTCCTGATGCCATAGGAGCCCGCGGCGCTTCAGTTCGCGCGAGATGTCTTTGTCGCAGTCCTTGACCCAGCGGCCGATATAGTCGGGGGCTTCCTCGGTGAATTTTCCGTCAGGGGCAACAGCGTTGATAAGTTGTGGTCCGGCGCCATTTACGAAACGAGACTGCTCGTCCTTCAACACCTGATAGTCCACTTCGCCGAAAGCTGGAGCCTGGTGCACAATTCCTGTACCACTCTCCGTCGTCACAAATGGCGCGGGCAGCACACGCCACGATTCAAATTCGTCGCCACCACTGGTCAAGCGCCCCTTTGCTTCACTTCTTTCACCAAAGGAACTCAGGATGTGCGAGTCAGATTCATCGTCGTAGACGAGCCCAGTTTCGCTGTCGCCCAGTTTCGCGATCTTGAATCGATACCTTCCACTTTGCTTGGTGTAATAATAGTCAAACGGCGGCACATACCGGCAGCCGATCAACTCGCTCCCTTTCAATGTCTTCTCGACGACCAGCTCGCGCTTCACCTTCTGCGAAAGTGCTTCGACCAGCGCCGCGGCGACGATCAGCTTCGCACCATCTTCCGGGTCAGTGGCGATTGCGTAGTCCAACTCGGGGTGTACCGCCGCGAATTGGTTGCTGGGCAGCGTCCAAGGCGTGGTCGTCCACACCAGCAGGCTTGTGTTTTCGTCGAGTCCGAGATTTCTCGCGCGGTCGTCGGCGACGATCGGAAACTTCACATACACGCTCGGGTCGGCCACTTCGCGATAGCCCTGCCCCACTTCGCCCGCTGAGAGGGCCGTGCCGCCTTGGGCCCACCACCAGACGATCTTATGCCCCTGGTACAACAGGCCGCGATCGAACAGGTTTTTGAGCGCCCACCAAACGCTCTCGATGTAGCTCTGGTGATAGGTGACGTAGGCCTCGTCCAAGTCGACCCAAAAGCCGATCCGCTCGGTGAGCCGCTCCCACTGGCGGACGTAACGAAAGACGCTCTCTTGGCAACGGTGGATGAACGGCTCGACGCCGTAGGCTTCGATCTCTTCCTTCGAGTGGATGCCCAGCTCCTTGCAGACCTCGACTTCGACGGGCAGGCCGTGCGTGTCCCAGCCGGCCTTGCGGTCGCAGCGATAGCCCCGCATAGTGCGGTAGCGGGGGAACAGGTCCTTGATGGCCCGCGTGAGGCAATGGCCCGGGTGGGGCAGGCCGTTGGCCGTGGGCGGACCTTCGTAGAAGATGAACGGCGGCGCGGCGACCCGCTGCTCGAGCGACTTGTTATAGATGCGTCGCTCCTTCCAGAAGCGACCGATCTCATCTTCCAGGGCCGGAAAGTTGACGCTTGTGGCGACGGAACGAAACATGTTGAACAGTAGCCGGTGGTTAGTGGTCGGTGGTCAGTGAATTGCAGACAGCGATACTGAGGATCCATCACGCGTTTAGCCGCGAGCCAACGGCGAGCGTTTCCATGCGGACACGAGAAGTCTCCATTCAGAACTCGCGAGTAGACCACGCGCGGCGGTTTTTTTCAATCGCCATGCGCAGGCGTGAAACGTCCCTCCCTGGGTGGCACGTCCCTGAGCGCAGCGAAGAGCGTGGTGCGTCGCCGAAAACCACGCCCTTCGTTCCTCAGGGACGTGCCACCCGACACCACGAGCAACTGGTTGACCCGTGTCGCGGCGTCGCCCATCATATTGGTTCCCCTGCCGACACGCTTGCTTGCGCTCCGAACACTGCCACGCCCGTCCTCAACCCGCAGATAGGACCACCCATGCCCCGACCGTCATTACTCTTGACACTGGTCGTCGCGATTTCGTTCGTGGCAATCGCCCCGCTGGCTGCACAAGACGCCGCCAAGCCCGCCAAGGAAAAGGCCAAATCCAAACCAAAACAGCAGCCCGCCGCGCCCGACCCGTCACTGGCGGCCATCAAGGACGAGCCCGGCTTGCCACGCGTGCTGCTGATTGGCGACTCGATTTCGATCGGTTACACGCTGCCGGTGCGGGAGCTGTTGCGTGGCAAGGCCAACGTGCATCGCATTCAGGTCAATGGCGGGCCGACCCTCAGGGGACTCACGGACCTCGACCGCTGGCTGGGAGACGGCCATTGGGACGTCATTCATTTCAACTGGGGACTGCACGACCTGCGGCTCATCGACGGCAAGCACCAGGTGCCTATCGAAGACTACGCAAAAAACCTGGGTGAGCTCGTAAAACGTCTCGAAGCCACCGGCGCGAAGCTCATTTGGTGCAGCACCACGCCGGTGCCCATCGGCGCCAATAGCCGCAGCGCGGCCGACTTGCCGGCTTATAACCGTTCCGCTCGCAAGATCATGGCCGAGCATAAGATCCCCGTCGACGACTTGTACGGCTTCGCCGCGCCGCGGGTCGCCGAAATCCAAAAGAAGAACGACGTGCACTTCACCAGCGAGGGCTCGCGCGTCTTGGCCGGGCAAGTGGTGGCGAGCATTCAGCATGCGCTCGCGTCAGAAGGTAAGGTATCGACGACGCCTGCCAAGCCCGAGCTGATTTCCGTCGCAAAGATCTGGGACAAGGGGCCGCACAACGCGTTTACCGACTTGATTCGATTTCACGACCGCTGGTATTGCACCTTTCGCGAAGCCGACGCTCACGTCGGCGGCGATGGCGGATTGCGCGTGTTGACCTCGGACGATGGCGGCAAGTGGGAACCGGCCGCGTTGGTCACCGAAGACGGCATTGACCTCCGCGACCCGAAGCTGTCGATCACGCCCGAGGGGAAGCTGATGATCGTGGCCGGCGGATCGGTTTATCGGGGAACCAAGCAGCTCAAAGGGCGGCAGCCGCGGGTGACGTTTTCGGCCGATGGAAAAACCTGGTCGGCCCCGCAGCGTGTGCTCAACGAAGGAGATTGGCTGTGGCGCGTCACGTGGCACGACGGTCGGGCGTATGGTGTCGTGTATACCGCGGCCCCCAAAGCGCCGGTGCCCAAGGGCGCCGATCCCGTGGTGGCCGCCTATGCTGCATCGGACGACGATTGGAAACCGCGACTGGTCGTGAGCAACGACGGCGTTCACTACGAGACGCTCACGGAGCTCGGCGTGCCCAGCCGACCGAATGAGACTACGCTGCGGTTTCTGCCCGATGGCGAAATGATGGCCCTGGTGCGACGCGAGGCCGGCTCGCAGTTCGGCTGGATCGGCGCCAGCCGCGCGCCCTATCGCGATTGGACTTGGCACGAAATCGACTATCGGCTCGGCGGGCCGAACTTCATTCAATTGCCCGATGGATCGCTCTGGGCCGGCAGTCGCTGCCACGAGGGGGACGTGAAGACGGTGTTGGCGCGGCTGGACCGCGACGGTTACGAACCCGTGCTGACGCTGCCCAGCGGCGGCGACTCGAGCTATCCCGGCATGGTCTGGCACGACGGGCAACTATGGATGAGCTACTACTCATCGCACGAAGGCAAATCGAGCATCTACTTGGCACGAATCAAAGTGCCGCTAGAAAAATAGTTTAGCCGCGACGGCGATAGCCGAGCGCGTGCGCGCTCGCGCCGTTTCTAACGCGGGCCACCGGTCACGGCCGCTTCCGGTTCTTTGATGGCGCTGACCGGCTTCGCATCGCTGGCGACTTTGCGGGCATCCCCCTGCACGCGCGCCAGCATGGCGTTGAACTCGTCGGCAAACTCAGGCCAGAAATCACCAGGGCGAAACTTGATCGGCTCGACGTGCTCGCCCTGCGCGAGCTGCCGCATCGACTTCCGCAATCGCAACACGGGTCCAGCAAAGCGATTCGTGATCCGCACGGTGTCGTAAAGGATGAACGGCAGCAGCAGCACGCCTGCGATCGCGACCGGCGCGTAGTGAAACCACATTTCGTCGAAGTGCGTGTAGAAAATTCGCGCCGGCCCGGTAACGATCCGCCAGCACAGCAGCATCAGCGTCATGCCGACGAAACACCACACCCAGTAAGTGAACGCCCGCAATACGAGCGCCCCCTGCAACTTCCGATCGACGAAGAGCCGTCGACGTGGATGCCGAGCCATTGAACCGACCTCCTCATGCCAAGCGAGCGGGCCGTAGCCTGCTCGCCCTGTACGCCGCGGCCCCCTGCGGGGTCGCGGGACGCCGTTATTATTCGGATGCGCGGCGCAGCCCGAAAGCCGACCATGCTATTGAGACTTTAGCTTATGGGCGCTGGGGCTTACGGCGGTTGAAGTGGTCGGCCAGATAAGGACTGTGGGCGTCGATCTCGCTGGATTCCGATGCGGTGCGGATATTCCGCCGTGCGCGATGGTAGGGATGGCAGCGGTACCGGCCAGCAGGCGCAACATGCGAAGTTGCACGTCATTCCCGCGAAGGCGGGAATCCAGGGACTCGCGGAAGGCCGTGGCGAAGGAGACTTGTACGCGGCTATTGAAAACCTTGTGGTGCAGGGCCGTCTTGCGATTCACTGGATTCCCGCCTGCGCGGGAATGACGGTAATAATGCGAGCAGCCGGACTGGCCTAATCGTAATACCAGGTGAAATGTATCGACAGCGATTCATTTCGACGTTCAACTCAACCGCCCCATTCTCCCCGCCCGAAAGTCCATCATCGCTTCCTGGATCTGCTCCTTCGTGTTCATTACAAAGGGCCCCTGTCCGACTACCGGCTCATTCAAGGGCTGACCGGCGAGTAGCAAAGCGCGGGCGTCGGTTTTTGCCGCGATCGTCACGCGATCGCCGGTCCGGTCGAACAATGCCAACTCGGCGGCAGCTAGTGCTTCCTTGTCGTTGACGGTCAGATCACCCCGCTGCGCGACGAGGATCGTCGTAAATCCATCGGGCAGATTCAACGTGACGCGACCGCCGGCCTTCAACTGCAAATCCCAAACTTCGATGGGCGTGACCGTGTGAGCCGGACCCTTTACGCCCTGGAATTCGCCGGCAATCACGCGCACACTTCCAGCGGCGTCGTTCAACGGTGCGACGGTGATCTGTCGATCCAGGATCTCCTGATAGCGCGGCGCCGACATTTTTTCGCGAGCGGGCAGATTCACCCACAGTTGCACCATTTCCAGCACACCGCCAGCCTGGGTGAACCGGCGGCCGTGAAGCTCCTCGTGAACCACGCCCGCCGCGGCCGTCATCCACTGCACGTCGCCCGGCCCGATGGCGCCGTGGTTGCCGGCCGAGTCGCGATGCTCGACTTCGCCCTGGTAAACGATGGTGACCGTCTCGAACCCGCGGTGGGGATGTTCGCCCACGCCTCGCGGTTCGTTCGACGGGGCGAACTCGTGCGGTCCCGCGTAGTCGAGCAGCAGGAACGGATCGAATTCGGTCGTTTGGTAGGTGAACAGGCTGCGAACGGGAAAACCGTCGCCGACCCAGTGCTGTGGGACGTTGCGAATGATCTTTTGAATTGTTCTCATGGATAGGTTCACTCCTTAGAGTCCATTTGCGGCGCGGCGGCGGCGGCCGCTCATCAAATAAATGTCGGCCCGCAGTTGCCACAGGGGATCGTCGCTCGGATCGAGGCCATCAACTCGCGGGATCGGATCAAAGATGGTCTTGCGCATTTCTGGGTCCTCCTCGTCCGCGCGCTGGGTCAACGCGATCGTGCCAAATTCAATCCGCGGTCGGCTGTCGGGCCAAGAACTGGTTGCGTCGGCAACCTCGTCGCCCAGCTCGGCAACTTGTACGAAGATTTGGTACTTAACCGGGCCCTGGGTGAGTCGGGCCGTAAACTCGTCAAACAGGAAGTTGGGCGACTTCTGCGCGGCTTCGTCAGTCGACAGATAGTCCGTGCCGGCAGCGGGCCGAATGCGATAGCGGCCGAAGCGGCTCTCCCCTTCCGCGTTGGTAAACTTCACCGCCAATACGCCGAAAAATGCCTCGCGGGCAAAACTGGTCGGTATCGGCTTCGCGGCGGTCGCGAATCGCATGGCGGCCGGATGCGCCTTCAAGAAGTCATCCAGCGGCGTCGGCTTGGGCGTCGTTGGCCCGCTGCCGGCCAGCGCCTGCACGAACTGCAAGAATTCCTCGCCGGTGTGCGTGGGAAAGCCGTCGTGAGAATGGGCCACGATGTCGGTATGGACGTGCTCGGCGAGAGAGAAGCGAATGGCCATTCCGCGCGGACCCGCACCGACCGGATCGTTGTCGGGCACCTGCGGCACGCCGGCGAAATCCGAAAGCCGCACCACGACGGGAGTCGATGGCCGCGCGGCGTGCGGGGCGCGCGTCAGTCGTGCCGCCTCGGCCGTCGGTGTGAAGGTCCCCTGGCACATCAGCCCTTTGGCATGCACGGCGCGAAAGCCAGAGTGTAGACCGAAGACGCTGTCGAGGCCGGCGAGTATGTCCTCGGCCAAGCTGTTCCGCGGAGTGGGGCGCGGTTGGCCATGAGAGGTCATGGGAGACTCCATAAATAGGTGCGTTTTCGCGCGAAACGGTTTACCGTCACAATGAATATGGTCCGTGGAGCGATTGCAGCGTGGTTAGCAGCGTCCGATTACAGCGACAACACTCCAGAATAGTAGTCGAATACCGTGGCATCGCATCGTTTCGGCTCATTCATGCCGCACCTCGTCCAACCTACCGGCGGCATCATTCTACGATCACTCATGTGGCACCGACGATTCCCGTGCCTTTGCGCATCTTCGCCAGTTCACCTTCCAGTTCTCGCACACGGTCCTGCAGCTTCTCGATAACCGAAGCGATTTGGCGTTGCGAAAATCGCTTGTGGATGTGCTGAGGGCAATTGACGTCCCAAGCTTCAATGGTGAACAGGATCGCCCGCTCGACGTTGCCCGGATACTCTTGATCTTGAAGCCCTTGCAGGAGTTCCGGATCGCGGTCGACAACCCTGGCGGTGCCCCACAGCTTCACCCGCTGGCTATTCGCATAGTCCATCAGAAAAATGAAGGCCTTCGCGTTCTCGGAAAGATTGCCGAGCGTGATGTACTGTCGGTTTCCGCCAAAGTCGGCGAACCCGAGCGTGCGCTTATCGATCACTTTCAAGAACCCCGGCGGACCACCGCGGTATTGGATGTACGGTTGCCCCTGGGCGTTGGCGGTGCCGAGATAGAACATGTCCAGAGCCGCCAAAAAGTCCTCGAGGTCGGGCGTAACGGTGGTTTGCCAACCGGCGCCTTGCTCCAATCGCGCATAGCCTTGCCGAGAACCCTTTTGCTGTTGAATGGCTTTCACAGCCGGCGTAAAGGCGATGTCGCTGGGGACGCTTGGCATGGATCGTAGTTCCGCAATTGCCGCAGATGCGCAGTATATATCTGGGACTGCCCGCCAACCGCCACCAATTCCGAGAGGCTTATTCGGCCTGATCGAAGTTACCACCGCTCTTCACTTGCTTATGGGAGCCGTGGCTACGGGGTCAACGCGAAAACGAATTGTCGCGGCAATGCCAAGGGCGATGAAAAGCACCAACACAACAAGCTGCGCGACTAAAAACGGAGGTTCCGATTGGGTCGGCGCCAGCGCCTTCAAAGCCGGCACCTTAAGAAACGCCTGCACGACTAGCACGAACACATTGAAATAAAGGGCAATCATCGCCGTGATCACATAGATCGGACGCCAAATTCCCACAAGCCGCCGAGGGTAGCGTGCCACGATAGCCGCGGCCAGCACCAGCAGCGAAAGGATGCCGATCGCGTGCGACGGCAAGAAACGCTCGAAGGGAAAAAGGAACCCGGTCGCGCTGGTCGCCACGGTCGTTACAAGAAAGAGCGAGGTCCAGCCATCGAGCCGTTTTGATGTGAGCAAGCCAATCAACACCACGAATCCGGCGGCAATGCCCACCAGGCTCAACACAACGTGAACGAAGGTCAACGGCGTCATATCGAAGAACATCTCGCTTTCTCCAACATCTAGGATCGATCGGGAGACGACTGCTCCGCATTTTTCGTATTCGCTTCAACTGAGCAGCAATTGCAAATCTTCCGAGGTGAGATTCCGCAAGGGGCCATTGTCGGCCGAGACAATCGCCTCAGCCAGGTCGCGCTTCTGTTCTTGCAGCTCCAGGATCTTTTCCTCGACCGTGCCGCGGGCGATCAGCCGGTAGGCAAATACGTGTCGATTCTGTCCGATGCGGTGCGCGCGATCGACCGCTTGCGCCTCGACCGCTGGGTTCCACCACGGATCGAGGATGAACACATAGTCGGCGGCAGTCAGGTTCAGGCCGAGTCCGCCCGCCCTCAGGCTGATGAGGAATAACTGGCACGCGGGATCGGCTTGAAAACGCTCGACCTTGGCTTGCCGCTTAGTGGTCTTGCCGTCGAGGTATTCGTAAACGATTTTGCGTTGATCCAGTTGGCGTCGCACAATGGCCAGAAGACTTGTGAATTGAGAAAACACGAGGGCCTTGTGACCCTCGTCGATCACTTCGGCGAGCTGTTCGAGGAGCGTCTCCAACTTGGAACTTCCGGCGTCAATTTTCTTTTTATCGAGCAGTCCGGGGTGACAAGCGGCTTGGCGCAGACGCAGCAGCGCTTCCAACACGTGGATCTTCGCTTTGTTGACGCCAACCTTTTCGATACGTTGGAACAAGGAACGGCGGTAGTGTTCGCGCAACTCGTCGTACAGTTTTCGTTCGGCTCCATCCAGATCGCAATACAAGGTCTGTTCTGATTTCGCCGGGAGCTCCGCAAGCACTTGTTGCTTCGTGCGACGCAGCATGAAAGGCCGCAATGCGCGCGAAAGAATGGTCAGATCCGTTTCGGTCCCTCGGTCGGCAGTCGGTTTGCCGTGGGCGAGTCCGTTGCGCCCCGCGGACAGGACCGCGCTCAGTTTTTGGTTGCTGCCGAGCATGCCGGGATTGAGGAACTCGAAAAGCGACCAAAGTTCGCCCAAATGGTTTTCGACGGGCGTGCCCGTCATCGCCAACCGGCGACGCGACCGCAACAAGCGACAGGCTTTGGCGGCTTGCGACGAAGCGTTCTTGATGGCCTGGGCTTCGTCGAGGATCGTGTAGTCGAACGAGATTTCGCAGAGCTTTGCGATATCGCGGCGCAGCGTGCCGTACGTCGTTACGACAAGATCGTAGTCGTTCAATTGTGCCAGCGCGGCGCGGCGATCCAAGCCGGTGTAATTGAGCACACGCAAGGAGGTAAAGCGCTTCGCTTCCTCGTTCCAATTGAAGACGAGGCTTCGTGGAACGACCACGAGCGACGGGGCCGGAGCGTTATCCGTCGCGCGGCGGCCGCGCGCACGCACACGACCAGACGTCGTCCGGAGTTGGCGCCGCTCTTCAAGCAGGGCCAAAACCTGGACCGTCTTTCCCAATCCCATATCGTCGGCCAGGCAGCCGCCGAATCCAAATTCGTCGAGAAAATGCAGCCAGCCCAGCCCCTCGCGCTGGTAAGTGCGCAGTTCGCCCAGAAACGACTCTGGCTCGTTGTGAGGCTCGATGCCTTGGAACGCTGCCAGCTTGTCGCGCAGTCGGGCAAAGCGCTCGTCAACTCGGACGTGTTGCGAGTCTTGTGCCGCCAGTAAGGCGTCGAGCAACGCCGCCTGGGTGGGTAGGTAACGCAACCGATCCCCCTTGGCCTGGCCCAACTCGGCCAAGTGCGCATAGCGGGCCAGCCATTCGTCCGGCAGCATGCCTTGCGAGCCGTCATCCAAGGTGATGAACTGCTGCCCTTTGCGTAGCGCGGCCAGCAGCTCGGGAAGCCGGGCGGTCACTCCTCCGAAATCGCACGTCCCCTCCAAATCGAACCAGTCGACGCCGCTGGTGACGCTGAGGGTGATCGAACCCGCGTTTCGGATCAGCCGACCTTCCGCTTCCACCTGCCATCCGGCCGCCGTCAGTTGCAGGACGAGCTTTGGCATCTTGGACGGCGCCACGAAGAATTGATCGGGCGCATCCAGGTCGTGGCGCTTGCTTCGTTTGGCGCCGGCGGCGAGGAGTTGCTCCCTGCGCAAGTCCTCCGCAGCCAAATCGCGGCGCACCGCGCGTCTGGATTCTCGATCGTACCAGACTGGAGGACCGTCGCCGAACGGGGCCGATCGCTCGCCGTATTGAAATGTCAACCGGCACTCCAAGTCGGTCTGCCAATGCTGCTTCGGCTTCGAGATCGTCACCTGAGTCGATGGAACGGGACGTTCTTCCGCGTACCGCAATTCCTTGGGCCATTCGATCGGAGGCGGGTTGGGAAGCTGAATCAAGCTCTCGATGAACTCGCCTTCCTGCTTGCGGGGGACCCTCAAGGGCCCGGCTTGCCGCAGCATGGCAACCCAGGAAAATGCATCACCGCAATCGAACCTGGCGATGCGGTCGGAAAAGATTACCAGTCCGCGGCCCAACAGCGCCAGTGGGCTGCTCAGTTCATCGATTTCCGACCCCCGCCGCAACTTGCCCTGCAATTGCCAATGTTTCCGGTCCGCGGTTTGGGCCACGTCGAGGTGAAGTTTCCACGGCGCTCCGTCGTCCCATGCCAGTGGTCGAACCCGGTCGTCGCCGGGCGAACCGTCGGTCGGCAGCCAGCCGAATCTTTCCGAAGCGCACAGACGAGGCAAAACGGCGTCGAACATCGCCGGCGCGACGGCAAAATCCCCGTACTTGTTGTACCTGGAGTAGCCATATCCGTGACCGTATCCGTCGTCGCGATCGTTTCCGATCAGCATCTCAATGAGCGTTCGGTCTTCTGCCGACGACAGGTGGCTCACGTCATCCTGCGAGAGCCTGGCGTTTTTCAGCTTTCCCGGCGTGCCGTCCTTCTTAATCGGGCACTGCCGAAGCGAGATGCACGGCCAACCGCGGTCCATCGTGCGAGCCAGATCGAGTAGGTACCAGTACTGTCGCCGGCTGGTCCATGCGCGGCCAGACTCCTCCGGATCTGGGTGGCGTTCACCAACTTGAAACTGACCAACGGCTGTCAACTGTCGTTTCCAGTCGGGGATCTTGGGCTGGGCTTTCCGCCTGCCTTGCCGCTTTTCATCCAAAAGTATGGTGATGTCGCCGATTGCCGCGCGCGAGGGATGATCGTCGGCCCAGCCCGTTTGGAAGGCGTCGTAATCGTCGTCGAGGTCATCCGCGTCGAGGGCGAGTGGGCCCGTGCCGGGCACCCTCGCGCCAATGCCCTCCGCGTCGGCAGCCTGGATCACGGCCGCCACGTGTTTGCACATCCCCACGTCGTCAAAGCGGGGACACGAACAATCGACGGCGAGGACGCGTTTTCCGGCTTTGGACCAATCCAGTTGCACTCGATAGGACGAATAACTGGATCCCTCTACTTCAGCGTGCAGGGTCGTAGGTCCGTGTGACACGATCGAAACAGCCCCCGCACGGAAGTACTCTGTCCCTCGTTGCCAATCGCGGTTGCTGAACTCGGCAATGCAGCGTTTCAACAGTTCCATGAGTTGCGTTGAAGCTCCTTCTTATGCCATGACCAGATCAACCGGCAGCCGGGCCCGATCGGGGATTCGTCGAAACCGGCTAGGATCTGTGCGAGCCGCGAGTGCGCGCGAGTATTGGGGACTGGCGCCGAGCGTCCTGTGGTTTTTGGCTGCGAAGCCGCGTCCGCGAGGCCACCGTCCGCGTCACGTCAAAAACTCCGAGCGACGAACGCTCGATCCATGTCTCGCCATTGAACCGCACGAGGGTGTCATCTGGCAAGTGGCTGCGCCGTTGGGCAGTAGGGCGGTGCTAGCGTCCGAGGGTGGCTGTCGTCTCGCAGAGGGACTTCCGATAAGGGGTTGCAATCATTTGGTTGCATTTCATGCCGGGCCCCCAATCACGCAACCAAGAGGTAGCCTATGAGCTTGTCCACCGATCGAATCGAACGAGAAATCCTGCTCAAAGTGCCCCGCTCGCGGGTTTGGCGCACCCTCGTCAATGCCGAGGAATTCGGCGACTGGTTCGGGGTGAATCTGCAGGGAAAGTAGAGCGTCGAAAAACATGTCGCCACGCCGTGAATCGCGATTGAAGGATGCAGGTACGAAACGTGTTCGGCCGAGTCGAGCCACGGCGCCAGGCTACGCGCCGATCTTTGCCGCGCTCGGCGACGAGACGCGTCTGCGACTCATTGCCGTGCTCTGCGCCGGCGGCGCCATGTCAATCGCACGGCTTACGTCGGGAACCGAGATCACTCGGCAAGCGGTCACGAAGCATCTGCAAGTCCTTGCGGACGCAGGGCTGGTACACGACATCAAAGTCGGACGCGAACGCCTGTGGCAGTTCGAACCCGCGCAGTTGGAAGAAGCTCGCCGCTCGCTCGAGTTGATAGGCCAACAGTGGGATCGAGCACTCGGCAAGCTCAAGATGGCCGTCGAGCGGGATGCACCTTAGCCGAAGAACGCTCCAACTGCTGAAGATTGCCCTTTACTTGGCGACGCTCTTCACCACCGGTGGCTTCCACGTGCCGTTCGAGATAGAGGAGGCCTTGCCTTTCGGCCAGTACGCGCGCAACATGAGCGTGAACTCGCCCTTTGGCGCCGGCAGCCAGTTGGCCTGTCGCTCGCCGCCGAGTCCGGACAATCCTTGTCCGACACCTCGCCCTTATTGCGCTCGTGCTAAATGGCTAACCCGCTATCTTCGGCATGGACTTGACACTGCTACCTCCTAGAATCAGCTAAGTGACTTTCCATGACATGGAGCAAAATCGGCCGACCGTTATACTGCGTCTTGATGCAAAATGCGCTGCAAAGTGGCGGTCGATTATCCAGTTTCACCGGCCTAGAGTTATCCACAATACCACAGGAAGTGGATGAATGAGCATTCAGAATCTCGACAAGCTGGCAACACTCATCCGGCACGAGCGCGATGCCTTGCTTGCCCGCTGGAGAGAGCAAGTGAGGCTGCTCCCCTCGGCGAAGTACCTCGATACTCCCACGCTGAACGACCACGTTCCCGTGCTCCTCGACGAGTTGGCCACCGCCTTCCGGCGCGTCTCTGAAGAAACGATCGCCGAAGCGCTCCTCGAAGGGACGCCGCCGGCCCACGGCCAGCAGCGGTACGAAGACGGCTTTGATATCGTTGAAGTCGTCACCGAGTACAACATCCTCCGAGGTTGCATCCACGATCTTGCCGAAAGCAACAGCCTCCGGCTCGAAGGCAAGGCGTTCCACATTTTGAATCGAGTCCTCGACGAGGCGATCGGATTGGCGGTGCAGACGTTCGCTACGAAGCAAGCGCTCGAAGTGCAAGATCGCCGTGAAGAATACCTGTCGTTTGTGATGCACGACCTGCGCACGCCGCTCAACACCATCTCCCTTGCCGCGCGAGTTCTGGAGTTGACGCTATTGAAACAGGGCGGAACGACAGAGACGTCGCAGATGTTGAAGTCACTGCACCGCAACGTGCATCAACTCGAAACATTGGTCAACAAGGTGCTCAAAGAGAGCGCGAATATCCCGACGGAATCTGGGGTCAAGCTGGAGCGCCGCGCGTTCGATTTGTGGCCGCTCGTCGAAGCACTGATCCACGACCTTCAGCCCGTGGCGGGCACCGGCAGTACGCATCTCATCAATGAAGTGCCCGAGGAACTGATCGCGTTCGCGGACGCCAGTTTGATCAGGCGGGTCTTCCAGAACCTGGTTGCGAATGCGATCAGGCATACGCCTCGCGGCGAAGTCGTCATCGGGGCTCGAGCGGTCGGTACGGATGACGCGGTCGAATGCTGGGTCAGCGACAACGGCGGCGGAATCCCAGCGGATCGGCTCGCCCTGATCTTCGACAAGTTGGAAACCGATGACCAAGACGATGGCGGAACGGGCCTGGGATTGGCCATCGTCAAGACGTTTGTCGAAGCGCACGGCGGCAAAGTCACCGTCGAGAGCAAGGAGCACGTCGGCTCGACGTTCCAGTTCACGCTGCCGGGTCGCGCAAAGTAACGGGCAATGGGCGCGCGTGATGCGATGGCTGGTCGCCGAACGGCAAGCGATCTGTATTATTTAGGCCTCATACGGCTTTTGCAGCCGATATTGCGGGTGGCTCGCGCGGTACGCCGCCGCGCGATCCTCTCGCGAGAACGCCACGGGCAGAAACTCCAGCGCCTCGCGCAGGCGTTCGTCCGGCTCGGCGCAACTGAAACGCAAGAATCCGCCGCCCGCTTCGCCAAAGCACTCGCCGCCGAGGCAGGCCACGCCTAACTGATCGTCCGCCGCTTCGAGCAAGTACATGGCCAGGCCGTGCGATGTGAGCCCGAGCCGTAGGCAGATCGGTTTGACGTTGGCAAAGACATAGAACGTGCCGTCGGGCTCCAGGCAATGCACGTCGGGAATGGTGTTCAGACCGCGAGCGAGCAACTCCACCTTGCCGCGGAAAAGTTGCATCGTGCGATCGCGCTCTTCGGCATCGTGCTGCAATGCGGCCGCGCCGGCCAATTGCACCAACGGGGGCACGCACGAGAGCGACGTATTCATCAAGGCGCCCAACCGCTCGACAATCGTCGGGCTGCTCACGGCGAAACCCAGCCGGTAGCCGCTCATGCTGTACGACTTGCTGAACGTGTAGGCGGCGACACATTGGTCCATCATGCCCGGCTCGGCAAGCAGCGTGTGATGCCGGCCACGCCATACCATCTGGTCGTAGGGTTCGTCGCTGAAAACGGCCACGTCGCGTCCGCGGACCAGTTCGGCCAGGCCGCGCAGGTCGTCCCGTGTCGCCACGCCGCCGGTGGGATTGTGGGGGCTATTGATGAAGATAGCCTTGGGCCGTTCGGCCGTCTTCAAGAACCGTTCGACCTCGCTCAAGCGCGGGCGGAACGCGTCCTCTTGCCGCAGTTGTGCAAACCAAGGCCGGGCCTCGCGCCGCGCGATGTTCGGCAAGTACGTGGGAAAGTACGGGCTGAAAACCAACACGCCGTCGCCGGCGTTGAGGAAGGCCTCGCAGAATAGCAGCTCGAAGATCTTGGCGCCTGGCCCCACGACGACATGGGCCGCTGTCGTCGACAGTCCATGCTCGCGATTCACGTAATCGGATGCCGCCGCCCGGAGCTCGGCCATGCCGATCGACGGACAATAGTGCGAGCGGTCGCCTTCAATGGCTTCGATGCCGGCGCGCTTGGCCGACGCTGTGGAGGGAAACGGGCTATCGCCGATTTCCAACTCGATGACATGCTTGCCGTCGGCTTTCAATCGATGCGCGACGGCCAGCACATTGAACGCGGTTTCGACCGTGACGCTCTCGACGAACTTACTGAAACTGACCGCCATCTGCGGATTGCGCTCCAACCGGCAAGATGCCGGCTTCAATGAGTGTGGGTAAATTGACCAACGAAGAAAACGAGCTGAATGAATCGAAGGAGGGAGGGCGTCTCGCCCGCCATGAACCCTGAGAGAAGACGGGCGAGACGCCCATCCCCCAGGCACTGGTTTACTTTAGTGCGATGGCCTGGGCCAACGGACGGAGCACGTTGTCGATCACATAGCTGTCGACCATCTCTTGGCAAATTCGCGACAACTCTTCCAATGCCGTGACGTACGTCGCATCAGGGCCGAGGCTGCCATATTGGCGGGCCGTCAGATAAACGCTGAGTTGATCCTCGGGAAACTCTCCGGTGCGCACCTGGTAAGCATTGGTTCGGGTCTCAATGCTCATCCGACATTGCAGGCGGCAATCCTCGTCCAGGGCGAGCGTCAACGACGGCTCGTAGTTGATGATTGACGAACCCGATTGTTCGACCAGTCGCTCCAGCGCAGGGCTCACACCCAAGGCCTCGGCCACGAGCTGGTTATGGTTGCCGCGGTACGTGAAATCGAAGCCGTAGAGCAGGTCGAGGGCCTCGCAATCCAGCGGGCTGACGGAAAGCATGTACGGGGCCAACTCCAGCACCAGGCGGTGCTGATCCAGCGATTCTTCGACCGTCGCGGGATTGACCTGGCCCGAGCAGACCCGCCGCGTTTCCACGGTACACCAGCGATACTGGCCGCGATCCTTATCTTCCTCGAGCACGAAATCTCCGCGCTCGCGGCAATAGAAATTGCGCATCGTGGGATACTTTTTTTGGATGCGCTCGAAGTAGTGCAGGATCGTTTCGCGATTGTTGGGCAGCTCCATCTCCGTGCTGAGATTCATGTTCACATAGAAGTCGTCGCACAAAGAGCTGTAGCGGTCCATTCAAGGGGGGTCCTTCAGAGATCGAGGCGCGTCGCGGGTTCCGGCCGAAAGACCGGGCAGGAAAGGACCTGACTTTCTTCGCGCCGGCCCCAGTATAGAATGACGCGAATCGGACTGTCAAAGCCGCGATTTGGACAAGCACGTGAAGGTGGTGCGGCCATGAAATCGAAGCAAGACGACGCCAACACGATTGTGCTCTTCAATACCGCTTTGGGATGGATGGCAATGGTTGGCGCTGGCAAGGCGCTCAAACGACTCACCTTCGGCCACGAGTCGCCCGAAACGGCGCTGGATCATTTGGGGCCCGTGATCCGGGCCGATGCGCGGGTGGGTCCTTGGAACCAACCTCTAGTCAAGCGGCTCCAGGCCTACGCGAAGGGCGCTCAAGATGACTTTCGCGACGTACTTTTGGACTTAGGGAAGCAGACCGACTTTCAGCGCAAAGTTCGCGAATGTTGCCGGCGAGTCGCCTACGGCCGAACCTCGTCGTATGGTGAGCTGGCCTCGGCAGCGGGGTATTCCAGGGCCGCCAGGGCCGTGGGAAGCTGCATGGCCGGCAACCCGATCGCACTGATCATTCCCTGCCACCGAATTCTGGCCAGCGGCGGCCGCTTGGGAGGATATTCGGTACGGCAAGGGACGTGCATGAAAGAGCGGTTATTGGGGATCGAAGCGGCAACGGCTGCGCCGGCGACCTCGCAAAAAGCCCGCCCTCGGCGCGTAACCCGACGGGCAAGCGGCAGATAGCGGTTTCGTCAAGCATTGCCGAGGTCGACTTTATTGACGGCCTAGAGACCGCCAAAAATAGCCCCCATTGGCATTTCCCAAAAAACCGGGCTGGAAATCTAGCCAAAAATCAGCCACAATTGAGGAGCAGGGCAGGTCGGTCCGCCGTAGTACCTACCTCATTGCTATCCCTCCCCAAAACCACTTCACCTGAATCAGCGTTGCAGTCAACGTGGCTCGCAAGGACCGCCGGCCCGCCCCCACAGATCACGAATCGCCACCCCTGGACCTATAAGAGGTTCAATCACGAGCAGGCCGTTGCTCGCACGATGATCTCTTTAGTCGACATGGCGATAGCCGGAGAGAGTTGATGGTTGAAGCAGACGTATGGCAAATTGAACGCCGCGACGACGGCGCCGTGGTAGTTCGCGTGCCGTCCTTTGAAGAGCAAGGACAACCCTTGCCGGACGCCGTGTTCGCCTTCCGCGCCGGCGACCCCCAGTTCCAGTTTTGGGATGCGCGCTTGCGGCAGCGCGAAGTGGAATGCGTCTAGCGCGGCATCGTTCGCAGCCGGAATGTGTCAGGCACCTTTGGCTGCTGCGGCGCTTTCTGAAGGCCCCTGGTTTTGGAGCCCAAGGTTCCAGACGCCACGAAATCGACCCAGCCCGCGCATCTCTGCGAGTTTGCCCGTACAGCTTACCTAGCCGATACGCGCGCGGGCGTCAGTGGTTCGCAACGGCCGAAATGACCGTCTCAGCAGCGAATTCCGTCGTAATTCGTACAACCCGCACCGGCCTTGCCCGCCGATATTCTTGCTGGGCGGAGGAGATGGCGACGAATCACAAGGGATCTCTATCATGCGCTGCCGCAACGTGGGCTTGGGGCTTTTGCTGTCGATCGTCCTCGTCGCTTCGGTAAACGCCGAGGGGATTCGCTGGTACACGAACGCCGACGACGCCTGGAATGAGGTCGACGTCGAAGCAAAGCCGCTGATGGTACTGGTAACCCGCCCCGGTTGCCCCTTCTGCGTCCGCATGAAGAACGGCACGCTCGCCGATCCGCTCGTCGTGCAGGTGGTGAACGCAGAGTTTGTCGCCCTGCGGGTCGATCAGCAGGAAGACCCTGCGTTCGTCCGCGACCTGGGGATTAAGGCCTTTCCGACGCTGCTGATCATTTCGCCCAACGACAAGCTTATGGATCGGGTGAAAGGCTACATGAACGCGGACCAGACGCGGCTTCGCCTGGAAAATGCCCGACGCGCGACCATGGCGCAGCGGCCGGAAAACAGCACACGATAGCACGAAGCGTGGCAAAACCCGGGTAGTGGGTCAGTCTGAATTCCATTGGTTGGGTGCCTGGAGTTGAGCGCAGCGAACCCCCAGATTGGCAAGCGTCTGTGGGCTCACTTCGTTCGACCACAGGCACCCCGAAATCAAACTGACCCACTACCCAAACCCGTGCAAGCGGGCAGCGCTGGAGAAGAAAAAGGGGACTGGTCCAATAACTCGCTGTCGGTCACCCTTCGCGTTCTCGCGCAACAGTTATTGGACCTGTCCCCTTTTTCGGATGCTTACTTCACATGCGCTGCCCTCTGTCGGCGCAAGCAGCCTGCGCCGCTAGCGGTCGATTAGCCTCGCCGCCGCACAAAACACTTTACAAACCCCGAGCGGCTTGGTATCACCATATAGTTCGCATGCTAATGACCTAGCGGCTTGGCCCCCATTTCGCAAGCCGCACTTCCGGCCCATCGACCGCGAAAATGAGGTGCGAGAATGCGCAGAATCTTGCTGCTCGCTACTGTTGTCTCAATTGCCTCGATCGGATCGCCGGCACGCGCGGCGGAAAATGCTACCGCGTCGCCAGAAGCCAAATCTTCGCCGATTGGCAAAAAGGTCGAACCGTTCACTCTAAGCGACTATCGCGGCAAGATTCATTCGCTGGATGAATTGCAGGCCAGCAAGCTGGTGGTGATCGCCATGCTGGGCGCCGAGTGTCCCTTGGCCAAAGTTTACGCGCCGCGGCTGGCGGCACTCGCCGGCGAGTTTGAATCGAAGGGCGTCGCGTTTCTCGCCATCGACTCGAACGTGCAGGATTCGCTTTCCGAAATCGCCGCCTACGCGCGAGTCCACAAGCTCGACTTCCCAATTCTCAAAGACACCGACAATAAAGTTGCCGACAAACTGGGTGCGCTGCGTACGCCAGAGGTGTTTGTCCTCGATCAAGACCGCGTGATCCGCTATTGGGGCCGCATCGACGATCAGTACGGCTTCAAGACCGGCGCCGGCTATGCCAAGCCGCGGCTTGCCCGCCGCGATCTGGCCGAGGCCCTGGGCGAGCTATTGGCTGACAAGCCCGTCAGCCAGCCCGCGATCGCGGCCGACGGCTGCTTTATCGGTCGCGTGCGAAAGACCGAGCCCCAAGGCGAAATCACCTATTCGAAACAGATTGCACGCATCTTGCAGGATCGCTGCGTCGAGTGCCATCGCGCGGGCGAAGTGGCCCCCTTTGTGTTGACTTCGTACGACGAAGTCGTCGGCTGGGCCGAGACGATTCGCGAAGTCGTCGATGAAGGCCGCATGCCTCCTTGGTCGGCCAATCCCCAGCACGGCCACTTTTCCAACGACGCGCGGCTGTCGAGCTGCGAGAAGGCCGTCATTTCCAATTGGGTCAAAAACGGCTGCCCGCAAGGCGATCCCAAGGATTTGCCGCCGCCGCGCGAGTTTGTCGAAGGTTGGCGTATTGGCGAGCCCGACCAGGTGATCGCCATGAGCGACAAGCCGTACAAGGTGCCGGCCGAAGGCGTCGTGGCCTATAAGTTCTTCACGGTCGATCCCGGCTGGAAAGAAGACAAATGGGTGAAGGCCGCCGATTGCCGGCCAGGCAATCGGGCCGTCGTGCATCACGTCATCGTATTCATCCAGTCGCCCGGCGAAGGCGAGTTCCGCGATGGAGGCGGCCTGGGCGGGTATGCCCCCGGGGCGCCGCCGGCGATTCGGGAGGAAGGCACGGCGACGTTCGTGCCGGCCAACTCCAAGCTCGTGTTTCAACTGCACTACACGCCCAACGGCTCGGAACAAGAGGACCTCAGCAAGATCGGCGTGATCTTTGCCGACCCCAAGACGGTGAAGAAGCGGATTCGCGGCGGCATGGTGGGCGACCTTTCCTTCAAGATTCCGCCGGGCGCCGACAACCACGAAGTCCATAGCAGCCACAAGTTCCTCAGAGACGCCTTGCTGTTAGACGTGACTCCTCATATGCACCTGCGCGGCAAGAGCTTCCGCTTCGAGGCGGAGTTTGCCGACGGACGCCGTGAAATCCTCCTGGACGTGCCCAAGTACGACTTCAATTGGCAATTGACGTACCGACTGGCCGAGCCCATGCTGCTCCCCAAGGGCACGCGAATGCACTGCACGGCCCACTACGACAACTCCGAAGAGAACCCGGCCAATCCAAATCCGAAGGAAACGGTCCGCTACGGCGACCAAACGTGGGAAGAAATGATGTTCGGCTTCTATACCACGGTCGATCCGAAGCAAGATCTCACCGCGCCCAAGCCATCGGCGAAGCCGGCCGAGCCCAAGCCGCTGGAAAACAAAGCCGCAGCAGGCGGCTGAGAGCGCCGGCGAGCGGCACGCGCATTCCCGGCGAACCGGATGCATCGCTTGGCGAGCGGGATGCGTAAGCTTCCCGGTTGGTCACTTCAAGCACGGCGCAGCGAAAGCGCAAAAGCGCGCACTTTTGCGCATTCGTGCGCACTTTTGCGCGCGACGCAAGTGCAATGGCAGCCAAACGTTGCCCAGAATTTCGCCGTTTTGCGCGCAATTTGGCGTGTGCGCGCAAAAAAAAAAAAACAGCGTTGGCGTGTGCGCGCCTCTGTTCTGCCGACTTAGGAAAATCGCGCACGCCGCCCGTCGCCGGGCAAGTCGTTGTCGCCTCTGGGCTTGCCCTGTTGTCGCGCGATTGGGCAGGCGACGTAACCGCGACAAATCTTGCACGATCGCTCATTACCCCTGGCGCGCGGAACCTGCGCTGACTGAGCCGTGCAGTTTTTAAAAAGCACGGCTGTTTTCGTTGTCGGGGCGTGGTTTGAAGACCACTACCGCAATGTCCGAAGGGCGTCGGATTCCTCGGAAAGTGCCTTTGTAGTGGCTCGGTCAGGAGACCGGCCACAACAGTCCTACCGACTCATGATCGCTTCCACGACCAGGAGCGCCACGATGCAGTTCACCGCCAGGGGAGAACGACGGATACGGGAATCACGAATACTGGAACCACAAAGGAC